>Ga0180216_1000206_pt1 | contig 68149 bp, 60 predicted proteins | sample eDN3rd37CBELigMG_FD_128879 | JGI IMG/M metagenome (GOLD analysis project Ga0180216, IMG submission 128879) | Enriched Miracle-Growth compost microbial communities from Emeryville, California, USA - eDNA 3rd pass 37_C BE-Lig MG (version 2)... ... | reverse complement strand
TGCGCATCCACAACGGCACGGTGCTGCTGCGCGATCCCGCGCATAGCCTGGACGAAACGCTGGCCGACGTGCAGGTTTCGCTCGCCTGGCCGTCGATCTCCAAGAGCTTCGGCGCCACCGGCCACTTCGTCTGGCACAACCAGCCGGTCGACGCCTCGCTGACGCTCGCGGACTTTCCGGCCGCGCTCAACGGCAACCGCAGCGGCGTGAGGCTGCGGCTCGCCAGCGCGCCGCTGAAAGCCGCCTTTGAAGGCTCGATCAGCGTCAAGCCGACCTTGCGCATCGAAGGCACCGTTGCCGCGGACTCGCCCGCGCTGCGCAACGCGCTTCTATGGATGGGCCAGCGGCCGTTGCCCGGCGGCGGCTTCGGCCGCTTCACGCTCAAGGCGCAGACCAATGTCGTCGGCGGCACGGTCGGCCTCTCCGGCGTGAACGTCGAACTCGACGGCAACAGCGCCGAGGGCGTGCTCACCTTCGCCACCGACGGGCGGCAGACGCTGCAAGGCACCCTGGCCGCCGACAAGCTCGACCTCACGCCTTACATTTCGACCGTGCGGCTTCTGACGACCAATCAGCGCGAATGGGACAACGCGACCATCGCGCTCGACGGCCTCAACGGCATGGATCTCGATCTGCGCATGTCGGCCGGCAACGTGACGGTGTCCAACGCCTCGCTCGGCCGCACCGCGATCGCCGCCAACTTGCGCAGCGGCCATCTCGTTGTCACGATCGGCGAAGCGCAGGCTTATGGCGGCGTCATCAAGGGCTCGCTCGCCCTCGCCAGCTATGAAGACAGCGTCGACGTCAAATCGCAGCTCCAGTTCGTCGACGTGGACCTCGAAAGCTGCCTCGGCCAGTTGTTCAATCTTCGCCGGCTGGAAGGCCGCGGCAACATCTCGCTCGCGGTCGAAGGCCGCGGCGACAGCGTGCTTGCCGTCACGCGCACGTTACACGGCGAGGCGACCCTCGTCGGCCAGAACGGCGCGCTCGCCGGCCTCAATGTCGAGCAGCTGCTGCGCCGTCTGGAGCGGCGTCCGCTTTCCGGCGGCGGCGACTTCCGCAGCGGCCGCACGCCTTACGAGAAAATCAGCGTCGGCCTGAAGATCGTGAAGGGCATGGCCAATGTCGAGGACGTGAAGGTCGAAGGGTCGGCCGTGCGGCTCGGCCTCATCGGTTCGGCCTCCATTCCGCAACGCGAGCTCGATCTGAAGGGCACCGCGACGTTGGTCTCGGTGTCGCGTGCCGGCACGACGCCGTTCGAACTGCCCTTCATCGTGCAGGGATCATGGGACGACCCGCTGATGCTGCCCGATCCGGAAGCGCTCATCCGCCGCTCCGGCGCGGCCGCGCCGCTTCTGAATGCGGTACGCGAACGCAGCGCGCGCGATCAAGTGCGCTCGGTCATCGATCGTTTGACCGGCGCCACGCAGCCCGCCGCCGAACAGCAAACCGCGCCCGCCAAGACAGAGTAAGCGGCATAGTAAACGCACGACTTGCGATTCCTTGCCGCGCGTAGCAATCGGCGCGCGTCCTGTTACCGAAATATGCCTATCAATATCGCAACGTCGTACTTCACATGAGGTATGATGACGACCGCCTTGCATAGGCTGGCGCCGAACTGCGCAACGGGCGTGCAAACGCGCGCAAAATTACGTCATCCGACGTACGTCGCAATTTCAAATTTGATATGATGAACCACGTACCGTGGTCCGTAAATTTGCCCAAGTTCCGACGGAGATTCGCCGGCGTCGGATTCTTCGGGGGCAAGGTATGGCACGGTTTCATCCGCAAGCCGCGACGATTAATATTGTTCCGCAACGGGCATGCCCGCACTGCGGCACGAGAATGATGCTCGCGCGCATCGAGCCGGCGCAGCCCGGTTTCGACCTGCGTACGTTCGAATGCCGCGAATGCGACTACACCGAGAGCATCGTCGCGAAGATTTAGCGTGCGGTTGAGTTAAATGGGCGCAGCGGTCACACCGCGGCGCCGAGCGTGGCCTCGCGTGCGCGGCGTACGGCTCCACGCTTCGTCAGCAACGACGATATGATCGTCGCCACCGCGACAAAGGCGATCATCAAGGTGCAGATCGCATTCACCTCCGGCTTCACGCCGAGACGCACCTCCGAATAAATCCTGATCGGCAAGGTGGTGGCGCCCGGCCCCGTGGTGAAGCTCGCGATCACCAGATCGTCGAGCGACAGCGAGAAGGCCAGCATCCATCCGGCGGCGAGGGCCGGCGCGATCAACGGCAGCGTCACCGTCAGGAAGGTCTTGAACGGCGGACATCCGAGATCCATCGCCGCTTCTTCGAGGCTGCGGTCGAAGCTCACCAGCCGCGAATGCACGATCACCGTGACGAAGCACATGGTCAGCGTGGTGTGCGCGGCGGCCACCGTCCAAAAGCCGCGATCGATACCGAGCGCGACGAACAGCAACAGCAGCGACAGGCCGGTGATCACTTCCGGCATCACCAGCGGCGCATAGACCATGCTGGAAAACAGCAGCCGCCCACGGAAGGCGCCGAAGCGCGTCAGCGTCACGGCCGACAAGGTGCCGAGCACGGTGGCCGCCGTCGCCGACAGCGCCGCGATGCGCAGGCTCGCCCACGCCGCCTGCAGCATGGCGTCGTCCTGCAACAGCGCGCGATACCAGGTCAGCGACCAGCCGCCCCAGATCGTCACCAGGCGCGAGGCGTTGAACGAATAGATCACCAGGATCGCGATCGGCAGATAGAGGAAGGCAAGGCCCAGCGCGACGGCGGTGATGTTGAAGGGCGAGAGGCGGCGCATCACCGTGCTCCCTCGAGCGCGCGCTGCTGCAGCCGCTCGTAGATCATGATCGGCACGAGCAGCAGCACCAGCAGCGCCACGGCGATGGCGGAAGCGACCGGCCAGTCGCGGTTGGCGAAGAACTCCGTCCACAAGGTCTGGCCGATCATCTGCGTCTCCGAGCCGCCGAGCAGATCGGGAATGACGAACTCGCCGCAGATCGGGATGAAACACAGCAGCGCGCCGGCGGCGACGCCGGGCAGCGACAGCGGCACCGTCACCTGCCAGAAGGCGCGCGCGCGCGGACAGCCGAGATCGGCCGCGGCTTCCAGCAGGCTGTCGTCCATCTTCTCCAACGTGGCGTAGAGCGGCAGCACCATGAATGGCAGATAGGAATAGACGACGCCGATATAGATCGCGGTGTCGGAGGCGAGCCACGCGACCGGCTCGCCGATGATCGAGAGCTTCATCAGCACGGTGTTGAGCAGGCCGTCGCGCTGCAGGATGTTCACCCAGGCGTAGACGCGGATGAGGAACGACGTCCAGAACGGCAGCACGACCAGCATCACCAGGAGCGGCTGCCAGGCGCGCGGCGAGCGCGCGATGCCGTAGGCCATCGGATAGCCGATCGCCAGCAGGATCAGGGTCGAGACGAAGGCAACCTGAAGGCTCTTGAGATAGGACAGGATGTAGAGCCAGTCGGAGCCGAGCAGCGCGTAGGACTCGAACGAGAGCTGGCCGACGAAGTCCTTCAGGCCCTCCCAGCCGGCGGCGAGATCGAACACCGGCAAATAAGGCGGCTGCGCCATCGCCGTCTGCGACAGGCTGATCTTCAGCACGATGGCGAACGGCGCCAGGAACAGCACCACCAGCCAGGCGTAAGGGATCAGCACGACGAGGCGGGCGGGCAAGGCACTTCTCTTATCCCTCCCCTTCAGGGGAGGGTCGGCGAGCGGAGCGAACCGGGGTGGGGTCTGGCGGTCAGTCGACATGATGCCCCACCCGGCCGGCTGCGCCGGCCCTCCCCGAAGACGGGGAGGGATTAGAAAGCATCCGCTCGAACGATGCGCTCATCGCGTCAACACCACGCCGGCCGAAGGCGGCCAGGACAGGCACACGTCGTCGCCGACGGCGAAAGGCGGCGGGCCGCCGCTGTTGGCCAGGGCCACCTTGATCGTCGCATCGCCACCGACACGCACCTTGTAGATCGACATGTCGCCGCGGTAGCCGATCTCGTGCACCTTGCCGGCGAGCGCATTGAGCGTCTCGCCGCTCGCACGCCCGCTGCCGAGCCCGATCTTCTCCGGCCGCAAGGCCAGCCACGCTTTGTCGCCGACCTGCGCGACGCTCTGCTCCACGCGCAGCGGCCCGAGCGCGCTCGCCAGCATGTCCGGCTGCGACAGCGTGCCTTCGATCAGCGTCACCTCGCCAATGAAATCGGCGACCCAACGCGAATTCGGCCGCTCGTAGATTTCCGCCGGCGCCGCCACCTGCGACAGCGTGCCGTGATCCATCACCGCGATGCGGTCGGCGACGATCATCGCCTCTTCCTGATCGTGGGTGACGATGACGAAAGTGGTGCCGAGCTTGCGCTGCAGCTCCATCAGCTCGAACTGGGTCTCGGCGCGCAACTTCTTGTCGAGCGCGCCGAGCGGCTCGTCGAGGAGGAGCACACGCGGCTGCTTGATCAGCGCGCGCGCCAGCGCCACCCGCTGGCGCTGGCCGCCGGACAATTGGTCGATGCGGCGCTTGCCGTAGCCCTTGAGGCGCACCAGCGCCAGCATCGCCTCGACGCGCGCGGCGATCTCGGCCTTGGCGACTTTGTCCTGGCGCAGGCCGAAGCCGATATTGCCTTCCACCGTCAAGTGCGGAAACAGCGCGTAGTTCTGGAACATCATGTTCACAGGCCGCTTGTGCGGCGGCGTGCGGCTGATGTCCTCGCCGTCCAGCAGGATGCGGCCCTCGCTCGGCGTCTCGAAGCCGGCCAGCATGCGCAGCAGCGTGGTCTTGCCGCAACCGGACGGGCCGAGCAGCGCGAAGAACTCGCCTTGCGCGATGTCGAGCGACACGTGGTCGATGGCGGTGAGCGCGCCGAAGCGCTTCACGATGCCCTCGAACCGCACCAAAGCCGGTCTGTTTTCCGCGGCCCCACCCGCCATCATGGCCCCTCGTCTCGTGTAAACCGCGCGCACGCTAGCGGGGCGCGCGCGGGCGCTCAACCGGGCAAAGCGCGCATCTGGAAAACTCAGGCGGCGCGGGGCGCGGAAAAGCGGTGCGCTCAGGGGCGCCCCGCAGTCCCCAGCGACACGATGAACTGATTGATGGCGATGCGCTCGTCGGGCGTCGCCTTGAGGCCGAGCTTGGTACGCCGCCAGAGCACGTCCTCGGCGGTCTCCGCCCATTCATGCTCGACAAGATAGCGCACCTCGGCGCCGGTGAGATCGCCGGTGAAGCGCGGCCCGAGATCGTCCATGCTCTGCGCCTCACCCAGGATCTGCTCGATCCGCAGGCCATAGGCCCGCACCAGGCGCCGCGCATGCGGCTCCGACATGAAAGGCCAGCGCGCGATCGTCTCGGCCACCACGCCGTCGAAATCGTCCGGCGGGAAGCCGCCGCCCGGCAGCACCGAACCCGCAGTCCATGCCGGGCGCGGCACGAAGAACTTGCCGATCTTCTCCATCGCCGCCTCGGCCAGCTTGCGATAGGTGGTGATCTTGCCGCCGTAGATCGTCAAAAGCGGCGCCTGCCGCGCCGCCTCGTCGAGGACCAGGGTGTAATCGCGCGTGACGTCCTCCGGCTTGTTGGAGCCGTCGTCGTAGAGCTGGCGTATGCCGGCGAAGGACCACACCAGTTCGTCGGGCGTGATCTTGTCGCGGAAGTACTCGTTCATGACGTCGCAGAGATAGAGGATCTCCTTGGCGTCCGGCGCCGGCGTGTTCACGTCGCCGACGAAGGGAATGTCGGTGGTCCCGATCAGCGTGAAGTCCTGCGCGAAGGGCAGCGCGAAGACGACGCGTCCGTCCGCCGCTTGAAGGATGTAGCCGGCATCGTGGTCGAACTTCCGCCGCACGACGATGTGACTGCCTTTGACGAGCCGCGCCGGGCGCGGCAGCGGCTGGCGCAGAATGTTCTCCGCGACCTGGCTGACCCACGGCCCCGTGGCATTGACGACGACGCGCGCCGTCGCGGTCTCGCGATGCCCGCGCACATTGAGCACCAGGTCCCAGCGCTCGGGCCCGCGTTCGGCGCGCGTGAGCTTGGCGTGGGTGCGGATGGTCGCACCGCGCTCGGCGGCATCGAGCGCGCTCAGCACCACCAACCGCGCGTCGTCGACCCAGCAGTCGGAATATTCGAAGCCGTAGCTGAACTTGCGCTTCAGCGGCTGGCCGTAGGCGTGATGCGTGAGGTCGATCGAGCGCGAGGCCGGCAACAACTTGCGCGCGCCGAGCCAGTCGTAGAGGAACAGTCCTAGCCGCAGCTTCAACGGCGCGCGCATGCCCGGCAGCGGCGGCAGCAGGAAGTGCATCGGCCGCACCACATGCGGCGCCATGCGCAGCAGCACCTCGCGTTCGGTGAGCGCCTCGCGCACGAGGCGGAAGGCGCCGTGCTCGAGATAGCGCAGGCCGCCATGGACGAGCTTGGAGGATGCCGAGGAGGTGCCGCTGCCGAGGTCGTTCATCTCGACCAGCAATACGGTGAGGCCGCGGCCGGCTGCATCGCGCGCGATGCCGACGCCGTTGATGCCGCCGCCGATGATGGCGAGATCGAAATCGGCCATGGCCTTGCGGACTGCCTCTTTGCGGCCGCAGGGCGCGGCTGAGGCGTACTTTAAATCGAGCGTGTTAACGTCGATTAAAGCCAGCGAAATCCGGCCGAGATTGCAAACTCGCCTTAGCTTGGCCATATCGGTGCTTAGTGATGCGTTCGTTACGCTCGAGCTGTCATTTCGGGACGCGAGCGCTCGCGCCGGCCCGGAATGCCCCGCCCCGGAAAGTCACCGGAAAGCTTTAGGATCCGAAATGCCCTCCCCCCGCCTGCTCGTCATCGAAGGCAACTCCCCCAAGACCATGGCCGAACACAAGGCGGTGGGCGGCACCGTCGCCAGCCAGGGCTATGGCGATCTGTTGCGCGAGTTGCTGCCGGGGGCGGCGATCGATGTCTGCTATCCGGGCGATACCGCGGCGGCGCTGCCGGAAGGCCAGGCGCTCGAGGGCTATGACGGCATCGCCATCACCGGCTCGGGGCTTCATGTCTACAACGGCGGCGCGGAGGTGACGCGCCAGATCGATCTCGTGCGCGCGGCGCTGGCGAGCGGCACGCCGCTGTTCGGCTCGTGCTGGGGCCTGCAGGTTCTCACCGTCGCCGCGGGCGGCCAGGTGCGGCGCAACCCCAAGGGGCGTGAGATCGGCTTCGGCCGCGCCATCCGCCTCACCGAGGCCGGCCGCAAGCACCCGATGTATGTCGGCAAGATCGAAGTGTTCAACGCACCCACCGTGCATCTCGACGAGGTCGAGACCATCGCACCCGGCACCACGGTGCTGGCGAGCAACGCGGTGTCGTCGGTGCAGAGCGCGGAGATCCGCACCAACGGTTCGGTCGCGTGGGGCGTGCAGTACCACCCCGAATATCCGCTGCGCGAGCTCGCGGCGATCGTGCGCCGCATCGGCACGGGGCTGATCGCCGAAGGCTTCTTCGCCGACGACAGCGAAGTGAAGACCTTCGCGCAGGAACTCGACATGCTCGACAAGGATCCTGCTTGCAAGCGCCTGTCCTGGCGCTACGGCATCAGCAGCAACGTGCTCGACAAGAAGCTGCGCACCAGCGAGGTCGCGAACTGGATCGAGTTCCAGGTGCTGCCGACGCGCGTGAAGCGCGGCCGGGGGTAACCGCTTCCGCCCAACGCATCCGCGCGGAACCGTCATGCCCCGCCAATGCGAGGCATTCAGGACGCGCGTTGCGTGATACACTCCGCACCATCAGCGATGTCCGGATCATCCGTGATCGCGGACGATGACGCTGCGGAGGGACACCATGGACTTCTCCAACAAACACGTCCTCGTCACAGGCGGCACCGGGGCTCTCGGCGCCGCCGTGGTCGCGGGCCTGCTGCGCGGCGGCGCGCATTGCATCGTGCCCTATCGCGCCGAACTGGAAGCGCAGCGCTTCGCGCATCGCGCTCACGCCAATGTCACGATGATCGCGGTCGGCGATCTTGCCGATGAAGCGCAAGTGGCGCGCGCTTTCGGCAGCCTGCCCGCGACGATGCCGCTGTGGGCGTCGATCCACGTTGCCGGCGGCTTCGCGCCCGGCACCGTCGCCGAGACCGACAAGGTTGCGCTCATAACGCAGCTCAACGGCAACCTCGTCTCATGCTTCTTGTGCTGCCGCGCGGCGGTCGCCGCCATGCGCGCCGCAAAGCAAGGCGGACGCATCGTCAACGTCGCCTCGCGCCAAGGGCTCGAATGGCGCAGCGGCGCCGGCATGGCCGCTTACACGATCGCCAAGTCCGGCGTCGCGACGCTGACCACCACGCTGGCGGAAGAGGTCGTGCGCGACGGCATCCTGGTCAATGCGGTGGCGCCGTCGATCATGGACACCAGCGCCAATCGCGCGGCCATGCCGCGGGCGGATTTCACCGCCTGGCCGAAGGTCGACGAAGTGGCCGCGACGATCCTGTTCCTCGCTTCCCCGGCGAACCAGGTCACCCGCGGCGCCATCGTGCCGGTGTATGGAAGGGTTTAGGAGAGGCCGTCATCCCGGCCTGCCCTTCCCTCTCCCCGCTTTAGCGGAGAGAGGGAAAGCTAGCAGCATCGACCGTGCTTTCAGCCCGCGACAGGAACCAGTTCGAGCGAGGGACGCACGAGGCGCTGCACGGCGTTCGAGGTCACGATGGTCGGGCCCTCGGCATAGGCTTCGTGGTTCTTCTCGATGTCCTCGAGCACGTAGAGATAGTTCACCATGAAGCCGTGCGCCTGCTTCATCGCCTTTTCCGACGTGTCGGCGAGCCAGTTGATGCGCTCGAGCCGCGCGCCGTTGCCGAGATGGAAACGCGCCACGGCATCGACCGGCGCGCCGCGGCCGTTCTTGGCCCGCACGTAGTAATAGGCCGCCGCGCGCATCATCGGCTCCTTGACCGCTTCGGCCTTCTCCGCGTCGCGCCACCAGTCGGGCGTGTCGATGACGGCGAGCGCCGCCTTGTCGGCGTCGCTGAGCGCCACCGAGCTCTCGGCCGCGCGCTCGCGCTTGAGCCAGGAGGCGAAGCTCGTCACCGGCGACAAGGTCACGAAGGTGTTCAGCTTCGGCATCTCGCGGCACACTTCCTCGACCACCTGCTTGATCAGGAAGCTGCCGAAGGAGACGCCGGCGAGACCGCGCTGGCAGTTGGAGATCGAGTAGAACACCGCCGTGCGCATCTTGTCCGGCTCGACGGTGTCGCGCGTCGTCGCCAGGATCGGCGCGATGGCGCCGGGAATGTCGCGCGTCAGCGCCACCTCGACGAAGATCAGCGGCTCGTCATTGAGGGCCGGATGGAAGAACGCGTAGCAGCGCCGGTCCGGCGGATCGATGCGGCGGCGCAGATCCTCCCAGTCGTGAATCTGGTGCACCGCTTCGTAGCGGATGATCTTTTCCAGGATGAGCGCCGGCGTCGACCAGTCGATGTGGCGCAGCACCAGGAAGCCGCGGTTGAACCACGACGTGAACAGATGCACGAAGTCGTCGTCGATCGCCTTGAGGTCGTCGCGGTGCGCCAGCACATCCATGAGCTGTTCGCGCATGCGCACCAGCGCGGCGGTGCCGCCCGGCGCCAGGTTGAGGCGGCGGAAGAGCTCCTGCCGGCGCGGCTCGGAGGCCAAATGCAGTTCGGCGGCGGTCGCGTCGGAGGGTTTGGCCTGCCAGACGGCGATCGCCTTCTCGACCCGGGCCGGGTCGGTGCCGAAGCGGCGGGCCAGCGCCTCGAAGAACGCAATGCGCGGACCGATGGTCAGCTCGGCGTAGCGGCCGAGGATTTCACGGGCCAGCGCCACGCCGGACGCCTCGCCGCGCCCGGACAGAAGGTCCTCGCAGAGCTCGACGAGGCTCTCGGACCGGGCCGAAGCCTCGGTCCGCCGGTCGGCGCGGGCGAGCAACGCCCGCCCGCGGTCGGAGATGGTCTGCAGCAATTCGCCGAAAAACGAAGTGTTCATCCGATGCCCCTTCGGCCTAGGCAGACCGAGAGCGAACGGTCTCCTACTACTTGCCTGGCCCCATTAGATAATTCGGGAGCCATGTGGCAATTTCCGGGAATATACACAAGATCACGATCGCCAGCATCATACACACGACGTAGGGCAGCGTCCCCCACATCACTTTCGCCAGCGGAACATCCGGCGCGATGGCGTTCACGATGTAGATGTTGAGCCCCACCGGGGGGTGGATCAGCCCAATCTCCATGTTGATCGTGAGGATTACCCCGAACCAGACCGGGTCGAAGCCCGCCGCCGTGATGATCGGCAGCAGGATCGGCGAGGTCATCAGGATGATGGCCGCCGGCGGGATGAAGAAGCCGCACACCAACAGGAACAGGTTGATGAGCAGCATCAGCACCCACTTATTGGCGTGCAGGTCGGCGATCCCCTGCGCCAAGGTCTGGGTGAGGTACAGCGACGTCAGCATGTAGCCGAACAGCACCGCGGTAGCGATGATGGTCAGGATCATCACCGACTCGCGCATGGTGTCGCGCAGGATGTGCCAGATCTGCTCCGGCTTCCACAGGCGATAGATGGCGACCGCCAGGATGAGACACAGCGCCGCGCCGACGCCCGCCGCTTCCGAAGGCGTCGCGATACCACCGTAGAGCGCGTACATCACGCCGGCGATGATGAAGATGAACGGCGCGATCTTCGGGATGGACTCGAACTTCTGCCGCCACGTGTAGCGGAAGTCCGGCGCGTGGGCGCGGAAGCCGCTGCGCCAGATCTTGAAGACGCTCCAGGCCATGAACAGGCCGGTGAGCATCAGGCCCGGCAAGATGCCGGCGATGAACAGCCGGCCGATCGAGGTCTCGGTGGCGATGCCGTAGAGGATGAAGGTCAGCGACGGCGGGATGAGAATGCCGAGCGTGCCGCCGGCGCAGATCGAGCCGGTGGCGACGTCGTCCGGATAGCCGCGGTTGCGCATCTCCGGGATGCCCATCTTGCCGATGGCCGCGCAGCAGGCCGGCGACGAGCCGGTGAGCGCCGCGAAGATCGCGCAGGCGCCGAGATTGGAGACCACGAGACCGCCGGGCACCCGGTAAAGCCAGCGCTCGAGCGCCTCATAGAGGTCCTTGCCGGCGGGCGAGGAGCCGATGGCGGCGCCCATCATCACGAACATCGGGATGGCGACGAGCGTGAAGTCGTCGAGACCGGACCACAGGGTTTCGGCGGCGACATGCAGGGCGTCGAAGCCCTGGTAGATGACGAGGAAGGCGAGCGCGATGGCGCCGAGGCCGAACGCGACCGGAATTCCCGAAACCAGCATCCCCAACGTGATGACGAGGACGATCGAACCTTGGATGGCGGGACTCATGACACGCCTCCCAGGGCTTCACGCGCCTGCTCGCGGGCGACGTCCTCGGCGTCCTGCTTGGCCGAAATGCCGAAGGGCGAGGTGCGCCCGGTGATCACGCAAATGATGTCGACGATGTATTGCAGCACGAGCAGGAACAGGCCGACCGGCATGGACAGAAGCGGGATCCACAGCCGCGCGCGCCAGACCGTGTTGGACAGCCAGCGCTCGGTATAGGCCTCGTACCAATAGGCCGCGCAGAGGAAGAAGAGCGTGATGCAGAAGGCGAGCGCGATGAAGCTCGTGATCAGCGCGAGCACGTAGCGGGCGCGCGGCTTGAGGTGCAGCGGCAGGATGTCGACATTGACGTGGCCGCGGGTCATCAGCACGTAAGGACTGCTGATGAAGGTCGCGGCGATGGTCAGGTAGGTGACCGCGTCGATCTGCCAGATCGTCGTGAGATTGAAGACATAGCGTTCGATCACCATGTCGCAAATGATGAGCACGGCGGCGCCGATGAACAACGCGCCCACCACGCCCGCGACGCGGGACACGAAGGTCACCGCGCGAATAAAGCCTTCCATAACAATGTTCCGAGATCGTTGGAGAAACCGGCAATAGAATCAAGACGCGGCCGGCGAAACGTTCCGCCGGCCGCGTCCTGTCGCTATTTCACCGCCAGGGCTTCTTCGATGAGCTTCTGGCCGCTCGGCACCGCCTTGGCGAACTCCGCATAGGAGGTCTTCTTCGCCACTTCGAGCCAAGCCGCGTAATCGGCGTCGTTCAGCGTCACCACCTTCGCCTTGTGGTCTTCGAACGCCTTGACCGCTTCCTGGTTGATCGCGTCGGCCTTGCCTTCGAAATAGGCCTCGGCCTTCTTGCCGGCGGCGATGATCGCGTCCTGCTGCTGCTTGTTGAGCCGGTCGAAGCTCTTCTTCGACATCAGCATCGGCTGGTACATGAACCAGAGCGTGTTTTCGCCCGGCGCGACCAGACAATCGGCGACTTCATAGAGGCGCATCGAGTTGAAGGTCGAAAGGCTGGTATCCGTGCCGTTGACGACGCCGGTCTGGAAGGCGTTGTAGATTTCGTTCGACGGCGGCGAGACGATGCTCGCGCCCGCCGCTTCCCACATGCCGGCGAAGGTCGGGCCGGCGGCGCGGAATTTGCGGCCCTTCATGTCTTCCGGCTTGACGATGCAGCCGCCCTTGGAGGCGACGCCGCCAGCGAACCAGGCGTCCGACAGAACGATGACGCCGCGCTTCTCGATCTCCGCGCGGATGTCCTTCATGAATTGAGATTGGTTGACGCGCTTGGCGCGCTCCTGGCTGCGGATCAGGCCCGGCATCAGCGTCGCCGAGAAGACCGGCACCTTGCCGCTCGCGTAATCGAGCGGGAATAATGTGATGTCGAGCTGGCCGTTGGCCGTCGCGTTCCACTGGTCGTTCGGCTTGAACAGCGAGGCGCCCGGATAGACCTGGACGGTGACGCCGACATTCGCGGCCGCCAATTCCTTGGCGAGGATCTGCACCATGTCGTCGCGCACGTCGCCCTTGCCGCCCGGGAATTGGTGCGAGGCCCGGAGCGTCACCTGCGCCTGTGCCGAGAAGGTCAACGCGGCCGCCGTCAGCGTGCCGAGGACAATCCTGGTCAATGCCTTCATGTCGTGTTTCTCCCTGTTTTTTTTATGTCGCCAGCCAACTCCCCACAGTAACGACGGGTAGCGGAGCCGGAAAACTCGCGCCACCATAGCGATGGATGTGTCATTGTGCCATGCGAAATCGCGGCACCTGGCCGCAAGTCCATGGGAAGGATGCATTTTCCCCGCTCTGGTCAGGGCACCGGCGAGGTTTTATAACCCTGCCGCGCCGGTTTCCCGGCGCTTCCCACATGGAGTTTTCTCGATATGGAAAAGCCGCTGGCGGGCCTCCGCGTTCTCGAACTTGCCCGCATCCTGGCCGGGCCCTGGGCCGGACAATTGCTCGCCGATCTCGGCGCCGACGTCATTAAAGTGGAGCGCAAGGGCGCTGGCGACGACACCCGCGGCTGGGGCCCTCCTTTCGTCGAAGGCAAAGACGGCAAGCACATCGGCGCCGCCTATTTCCACGCCGCCAATCGCGGCAAGCGCTCGATCGAAGTCGATTTCGAAAGCGAGGAAGGCCGCCGCATCGTGCGCAAGCTGGCCGCCAAGTCGGACGTTCTGATCGAGAACTTCAAAGTCGGCGGCCTCGCCAAGTTCGGCCTCGACTACAAGAGCCTCAAGGACGAGTGCCCGCATCTGATCTACTGCTCGGTCACGGGCTTTGGCCAGGACGGGCCCTATGCCAAGCGCGCCGGCTACGACCTGATGGCGCAGGGCATGGCCGGCCTCATGGACGTCACCGGCATGCCGGACGGCGAGCCGACGCGCATCGGCATTCCGGTCTCCGACATCTTCACCGGCGTCTATTCGACGGTCGGCATCCTCGCCGCGCTGCAGGCGCGGCAAAAGAGCGGCAAGGGCTGCTACGTCGACACGGCGCTGGTCGATTCCACCGTCGGCGTGCTGTCGAACCAGGCGCTCAACTATCTGGTCTCCGGCAACATCCCCAAGCGCATCGGCAACGCGCACGCCAACATCGTGCCCTATCAGGTGTTCCCGACCGCCGACGGCTACGCCATCGTCGCCACCGGCAACGACAGCCAGTACGTCAAGTTCTGCAACGTCCTCGGCGCGCCCGAGCTGGCGCAGGATCCTGAGTACAAGGACAATGTCGGCCGCATGAAGCATCGCGAAGTGCTGATCGGCAAACTGTCGGAGCTGACGTCACGCATGCAGCGCGACGATCTCCTGCAGAAGCTCGAGGCGCAGGGCGTGCCCGCCGGGCCGATCAACAATCTCGAGCAGGTGTTCAACGACCCGCAGGTCGTCCATCGCGGCATGAAGCTCGAACTGCCGAGCGACGCCGCCAAGGCCGGCAAGATCCCCGGCGTGCGCACGCCCATCGTGTTCGACGGCTGGCGCGCGGCGAGCGAAAATCCGGCGCCGCTGCTCGGCCAGCACACGGACGAGATCCTGAAGGAAATCGGCGAAGCCTGATCCGGCGGCGGCATCGGCCGCTTCGCTAAACTGTCGGCGGCGCTCCGAAGCGGGCGCCGCCGATAAACTTGCCATCCGTTTTTCTTTGCCGACGCGTCGCCCTCTCCTGTTTCGACACGGAGCGGGCGAAAAGTCTCACCAAGTCAGCGTGCGCGCATTCTCGGCGAAGATGAAGCTCTGGGTAAAGCCGGGCTTGCCCATCTGAACGCCGGGCACAAGATCCTCCGTCTTCAAGCCGAACTCGGCCATACAGGGCCCGCACATCAGCACGATGCCGCCGTCGCGGATGAAGTCGGCGATGATCTCGCGCGGGATGCGCTGCATCGTCGGCTTCTTCTCCTGCTCCCCCTTCAGCGAGGCGAGCTTGACCGCATCGAGATTGAGGAACACCGCCACGGGATGACCCATCTTCAGCGTCGCATGGGCGAAGTGGAGACCCATCCAGCCGCGCCAGACGTCGCCGGTCGTCATGTTGATAAACAGCGGGTTCTTCTGCGGCGCGTTCGCGGCAAGCTGTTCGGCGTCGTGCGCGCGAGCAGGCGGCGTCATGAATGCGAGCGCCAGACCCAGCGCGAGACCGCATATGAAGACCATCGGTTTTCGCATGAAGATTTCCCTTCGCATGACAATGCCGTCAGCCAAGTGCTCGACGCTAGCACGGTCGTTCTCGGGTGCACCAGCGAAGCACGCGCGGCAATGCGGGCCCTCCTCACCTGCGTAGGGCACAGTCGGCTCACAAGACCGCATCTCGGCAAACGCGTTGGCGTCGTCGCCGGTAAGCCGGCATGTCGCCGTTAGCAGTCGGGTGTCAGGACGCTTTGGCGACGAAGGAGCGGTCGCGCGATTTGGAGCCTTCCATCGCTTCGCGGATGTGGCGACGCAGGCTTTCCAGATCGTACGGCTTCTGCAGCACAACGAAACCTTGATGCACGGCATCCTGCGCGCTGGCGCTGTAGCCCGTGGCGAGAAGGACCGGAATACCTGGAAAGCGCTGATTGATCTCGCGCGCGAGCTCGAGGCCGTTCATGCCGCCCGGCATGAGGATGTCCGAGAACACGAGATCGACATCGGCATCGAGCCGCAGGGCGGCGACCGCGGCCTGGGCGTTGGCGACGCTGCGCACGCGATAGCCGAGCTGGCGCAGATAGCCGGCGCCGACCTCCGCGACGTCGGCATTGTCTTCGACCAGCAGCACGGTGCCGGCCGCTCCCGACGGCGCCGGCGCCGGCGCGGACGCGACCTCGCGCTCGGGCGCTTCCGTGCTGCGCGGCAGATAGAGCGTGATGGTCGTGCCGCGGCCCTCGACGCTCGACACCGTGGCCGTGCCGCCCGACTGCTTGGCAAAGCCGTAAACCTGGCTGAGGCCGAGGCCGGTCCCCTTGCCCACTTCCTTGGTCGTGAAGAACGGCTCGAACACACGCGGCAGAATATCCGCCGGAATGCCGTGTCCGGTGTCGGCGACACGGATGGCGATGAAATCGCCGGACAGGCCCTCCTCGCTGGCTTCGCCCTTCAGCGTCACCGGCTTGGCGCGGATGGACAATGTGCCGCCGTTCGGCATCGCGTCCTTGGCGTTGACGGCGAGGTTCAGGATCGCCAATTCGAACTCGCCCGGGTCGACCCGCGTCGCGCACACCCCGTCCGGCACGTCGACCTTGATCTCTATGTCGGAGCGCAAGGACCGCGTCAGCAATTCGCGCAGCACGGGCAGCCGCTGCGACAGGTCCACGACTTCCGGCGTGAGGGTCTGCTGGCGCGAATAAGTGAGCAACTGGCGCGTCAGTGTCTCACCGCGTTGCGTCGCGGTCACGATCATGTCGAGCAGACGCGTGTGCTTGCTGTCGGTCAGCTCGTTGCGCAGGCGCTGCACGCTGCCGCTGATGATCATCAAGAGGTTGTTGAAGTCGTGCGCGACGCCGCCGGTCAGTTGGCCGATGGCCTCGAGGCGCTGCGCCTGGCGCAACGCGCCCTCCGCCATCTCGCGCCGGTCGGCCTCATCGTAAAGGCGGCGCGTGCGGCCGAGCGCCAGCGCGAGCCCCGCATAAAGAAACGCCGTCAGCGGCAGGCCGAAGGCGAGATGGCTGCCCATGTAACGCAGCCACTCGCCGCTGACGGCCGAGGTCTCCACGCCCGCCACCACGTAGAGCGGAAAGCCGCTGAGCTTGCGATAGCCGAGCCGCCTTTCGATGTGGTCGAGCTGCGAACCGGCCGTATAGATCTTGCGGTCCTCGCCCTCGGCGATGCCGCGGCGCAGGCCGCTGCTGGGATCGAGCGTGGCGCCGCGATTGGCGAGCACGGGATAGCGCGCGAGGAAACTGCCGTCGTTCCGCACCAAGGCAAAGTAGCTGCCCTCACCGGTGCTCATGCGCGCGTAGAAGCCCTCGAAGTAGCTCGGCAGCACCGAGACCACCATGACGCCGCGGAACACGCCGTCATCGGTCGGCCGCTGGCGCGAGAGCGCGAAAAACGGACCGAAGTCGCTGCCGACGCGCGGCGCCTGGATCGCGCTCACGTAAGTGCCGGTGGCCCCGTTCTCGACTGCGCGGAAATAGTCGCGGTCTGAGAGGTCGCGGTTGCGCGGCGCCGGATAGAGGTTCGACATCACCAGCGGATGCCCCTCCCGATCGACGATCACGATGTCCTGAAGCTGCGGCAGCGCTTCGACGATGCGCTTGAGGCGCTCGTGCAGCGGCCCTTCGTTCGCCCGCACCTCGTCGTCGGACATACCGCGCACGATCTCGTCGATCTCGGCGAAAGAGCGCTCGACCGTCTGCAGGATCTTCAGGGCGTGCTCGTGCAGGATGTCGAGCGAGCGGTCTATGCGGTCGTCCGTGACGCGCTCGATGTTCCGGTAGCTGACCCAGGCCGTAAACGCGAACAACAGCGCCGGCAGCACGAGCGACGCCACCATCATGAACTTGAGCAGTCTTATCGCTGCATTGCGCGCGGACCACATGAGCGGCCGGATACCCCCTGCAAAAACGTCATTGCTCCATCCCTGACCGACTCAAGGACCACTGCCCAACAGAATGGAGCCGAATTGGGACAAAAAATCATTAATCCGCAGTGCGTTCGCGCTGCGGACGGAACTTCGCGCCGTTGATGTTAGGGACTTTGGCGGTTTTTTCGTGGCGACGGTGGCGGCGTACTTACGCGCGGCGGCACCTAACAGGACCGCCGCGCGTCGACGTCATTCCGCGCCTTGCGTTTCGAGAATCGGCACCAAGGGCTTCTTCGGTCCGCGGATACGCACATAGATCTGCAAACCGATGAGCAGCACACAGAGGAACACGAATACCGCCGAGATCGGCCGCTCGACGAACACACCGAGGTCGCCGCGCGAGATGAGCATGGCGCGGCGGAAGTTTTCCTCGAAGCGCGGTCCAAGCACGAAGCCGAGCAGGATCGGCGCGGGATGGAAGCCGAGCCGCAGCAGGACGTAGCCGAGGAAGCCGATCACCGCCGTTTCGCCGACCTGGAACATGTCGTTGTTCGCGGCATAGACGCCGATACACACGAAGAACATCGCGCTCGAGTACAGATATTTGTACGGGATCGTCAGCAGCTTCACCCAAAGGCCGATCAGCGGCACGTTGAGGACGACGAGCATGATGTTGCCGATCCAGAAGCTGGCGACGAGGCCCCAGAAGATATCCGGATGCTCCTTGATAAGCTGGGGACCCGGCACAATGCCTTGAATCATCAGCGCGCCGAGCAGCAGCGCCATCACGGCGTCGCCGGGAATGCCGAGGCTCATGGTCGGGATGAAATCGCCCTGCACCGAGGAGTGCGTCGAGGCTTCGGGGCAGACGACGCCTTCGATCATGCCGGTGCCGAACTTCTCCGGCGTCTTGGAGAGCTTCTTCTCTGTCGCATAGGCGACAAAGGAGGCGATGGTCGGTCCGGTGCCGGGGATGAGCGAGCACAGGCTGCCGATCAGCGTGCCGCGGAACATCGGCGCGATGGTGCGCTTCATCTCCTCCTTCGACGGCCGCATATCCTTGATGCCGACCTTGGCGTATTGCGCGTTGACGGTCGACACCTGGTTGACGCTGTTCATGAACTCGCCGATGCCGAACAGGCCGAGCGCGAGCGCGATCAGTTCGATGCCGTCGTCGAGATGCGTCATGCCGAAGGTGAAGCGTTCGGCGCCGGTCTCGATGTCGGTGCCGACGATGCCGAGCACCAGGCCGAGAACGGTCATCGCCACGCCCTTGAGCGGCGAGCCGCGCGCCAGCGTGGAGCCCGCCAACAGGCCGAGCAGCATCAGCGAACAGATTTCGGCCGGACCGAACTCCATCGCGACCTTCACCAGCACGGGCGCGAGGAAGATCATCTCGGTGATGCCCCACGACGCGCCGACGAAGGACGCGAATACCGTGGCGCCGAGCGCGGCGCCGCCGCGGCCCTGCTTGGTCATCGGGAAGCCGTCGAGACACGTCACCGCATGCGGCGGATGACACGGCAGGTTCAAGAGGATGGAGCAGATGGCGCCGCCGTACTGCGCGCCGTACATGACGCCCGCGAGCATCAGGATGGCGCCGACCGGCTTGATGCCGAAAGTCAGCGGCAGAAGAATCGAAATGGTCGCGAGCGGACCCATGCCCGGCAGCACGCCGACCATGTTGCCGACGAGCACGCCGACGAAACACCAGACGATATTGTGCGGTTCGAGCGCGACGCCGAAGCCGTACCAGAGGTCTGTGAGTGCTGTGCCGATCATCTAGCCCCTCCACTCGAGCACGGGCATCGGGATCTGCAGCACGTAATGAAAGAGTCCCACGCCGAACACAGTGATAATCAGAGACAGCACGACTGCCTGCAGCCACGTCATACTGCGGTCACCCATCGCGGCGACAAACACGCAGGCGAAAGTGGCGGGCGCCAGACCGCCGTAGCTGCCGAACAACATGAAGGCCAGCGGCGAGGCCAGGATACAGCCCCACGCGAACCATTCCGGATTCTCCGGCATGATGTCTTCGTCCTCGCCTTCGCCGGATGCCAGGGCGGTGCAGGCGATGGCGATTCCGATGCCGATCAGGACGACGCCGAGCACAGTCGGCAGGAAGCCCGGCCCCATATGCATCAAAGTGCCGAGGCGATAGCTCGGCCCCTTCAACGCCATCACAAGGCCGAACAGGATCATCAGGCCGCCGGCATAGAAGTCGCGCTTACGAATGAGGTTAGCGACGAGGGCCGAGGCAGAACCGTGGTTTGATTCAGAACGCAGGGTCGTTCTCCCAACTACCATTTTTGTTCACGCAGGAACGCGATGGGCAGCGAGCATTAGTGCCGTGAGGACGCACAATCAATGCTGCGCGCCCGGCCGAACGCGTTGCATCCGCGGCTAAGCGGCAAGACGGCACCACCTGACACGCACAACGACGCTTTTGTTTTCAAACGGCTTAGTGGGGTGCTATGAACTAAAGTCTAGATCGCTCGTTCGACGCATAAAAAATTTGGGAGCATGCTGTAAATTCGCGTCGCGCGACGTCTTCCTCAGGCCTCACTCGATCGCACTCTTGAGCCAGAACCTTCTCCATGAGCGCCAAGCCGCCACTCATCGCTTTCGTCGTGCCCTGCTACAATGAAGAGGCCGTGCTGCCGCACACGCTGCCGCGCCTCGTCGGCGACATGGAGAAGCTGGTCGCGGGACAAGCGATCGCCGCCGAGAGCTACATTCTGTTCGTCGACGACGGCAGCCGCGACGGTACGTGGGCCCTGATCGATGAGGCCTCGCGCGCCCATCCCGGCCGGGTGCAGGGCCTCAAGCTCTCGCGCAATGTCGGCCATCAGAATGCGCTGCTTGCCGGGCTGCTCAGCCAGATCGGCAAGGCCGACGCCACCATCTCGCTCGATGCCGATCTGCAGGACGATGTCTCCGTCATCGCGCGAATGATCGAGCACTTCCGCCGCGACCAGGCCGAGATCGTGTTCGCCGTGCGCAAGGACCGCTCGAGCGACAGCCTGTTCAAGCGCGGCACCGCCAGCGCCTATTATCGCATCCTCAACTGGCTGGGCGCCGACATCATCCCGAACCATGCCGACTTCCGCCTGATGAGCGACCGGGCGCTGCGCGCGCTGTCGCACTATGGCGAGGTGCACGTATTCCTGCGCGGGCTGGTCATGCAACTCGGCTACAAGACGGCGATCGTCGAGTTCGAACGGCTGCCGCGCCTGCACGGCGAGACGAAGTACACGCTGCAGAAGATGCTGCGCCTCGCCATCGATGGCATCACCTCTCTATCGGTCCGGCCGATCCGGCTGATCGCGCTGCTCGGCATCATCCTGTTCTTCGTCTTCCTCGGCATGAGCGTGTGGGTGCTCGGCACCTGGATCGCCGGTCACACCGTGCAGGGCTGGACGTCGGTGATGCTGTTGTTCCTGCTGATCGCCGCGTTCCAGACCTTCGCGCTGGCGGTCATCGGCGAATATGTCGGCAAGATCTATTTCGAGGCCAAGGCCCGCCCGCGCTATATCATCGAGAAAGAGACGGGCACGAAGGGCGAGTGACGCGCGCCGCAGCTTTCAGCGTTGTCCTCCCCGCGAAGACGGAAACTTCGTAGGGTAAAGGCGCGCAAGCGTTGTGCCCACGTCAGCGTTGCAATATTTCGCAAAGGGCGGCGCGTGCGCACGGCGCGCCGGTGCGCGCCTTTGCGCACCCTACTGCCCACACGCGTCGGAACGACAGGGCTTATCTCTCGCCGCCCATCTTGCAGCCCGGCGGCATGCGCTCAAACTTGACGACGAGGATGCCGCCCGCATCCAGCACCTTGCCGCCCGATTGCGCGACGCGCTCGGCCAAGGCGACGAGGCAGGTGTCCTGCTCCGTCGCGGCCGCGAGCGGGCCGTCGCGGCGCGCCGGCGTGAGCGCATTGCGGTTGACGGCGGCGTAGGTGAACTTGTGCGCGGCCTTGTTGAGCACGTCGGGGCGCGAGGACACCAGCGCCCGGCGCGCGAAATACTGCTCGAGGTCGCTGGTGACGGCGACGCCGGCGTCCTTCGGGATGAGCGCGATCGCCTGCGCGACCGCGGCGCGGTCGACCTCGCTCGCCAGCACGATATAGCGCGAGTAGGAGAGATAGATGGTCGCCGGACCGGCGATGAGGCTGACGCAGAACACCGCCGTCCAATAGCGCCGCATCAGTTCGGGCCGCGCGATCCGCATCGTGCCGAACGTGGCGCAGACGCCGAGCACCGTCACCGGCAGCATCACGTGCCAGGTGACGAGTTTGGCATAAGGCACCTGCCCGATCAGCAGCAGGTCCGGCCCCAGCATCGCCAGGAACGGCCACACCGCCAGCGCCGGCAGGAAGGCCAGGCTGTAGCCGACGCCGATCGCGATCTCCTGCCACGTATAGTCGAATTGCGGATTGAGATGGAGGACGTCGTTGATGAAGGTCCAGACGCGTCCGACATTCCGGTTCTCGACCCCGGTGATCAGCGGCACGCCCTTGGAGGCGATGACGAAGACGGCGAGCGAGATGGCGATGGTGATGAAGCCGAGCTTGCGCCGCGACGTGAACAGCACGAGGCACGCGCCCAGGATCGCGCCGTAGCCCGGCACGTTCTCCTTCACGCCGAGCGCCAGCAGCAGCGCGAGATAGAAGAAGCCGTCGCGCCGCGTCGCCAAAGCCCAGCCGGCGCAGGCGGCCATGGGCGCGAGCAGACAATCGGGCTGGAAGCCGTAAACGATGCTGATCGTCGGCCACAGGATGCCGGGGCTCAATGCGTAGCTGAAAGCGATGAGGGCCGCGAGACGGCTGTCCTTGAGCAGATGCAGCGCGGTGGCATGAATGAACAGCGCCGCGACGATGACGCAGCCGCCGTGGAGCAGCAGCAGCAAGGCCTCGCCCTGCGTCTGCGGCAGGAGATCGTAGAGACCGGCGAGCGGCATCAGCAGCGGCGCGAAGTGCTCGTTGAGATAGCTCGGATAGCCGAACACGATCAGCCGGTCGTGGCTGAGCATCCACAGATCGCGGAAGTTCGTGTTCCAGAACGAGTTGTTATAGAAGGCCCAGTCGTTCATCAGCACGTTCGCGCGCCACAGCGCGAACTTCGCCGTCATGATCGCGGCATAAAGGACGGCGAGGCCCAGGAGGAACAGGAAGGTGCTGCGGCGGTCGGCGTGCGGCGTCAATTCGGTTCACTCCACGGCCCACGGGCCGAAATCATGCTGTCGCATGGAACATCGTCTGCCCAGATGAAAGACAGACTGCAAGACGCCGCGGCACCGCCCGCGCGCTCGTCCCCTGCTGCTGCGGGCCTGGTCTGTCGCTGAAAAGCAACAGAGCCCGTCAATCGCGCTGGCAGGGTTATCCACCACATTCTGATACCGGCCCGACTCAGCTAGCGATGGAGGCGCGGCGAATCAGGCTGGGGGGCACCATGAGCTTGCATGAAGCTGACCACAGTGGGCGCGCGTTGGGCGAAACCGAGCAGCGTTTCGGCGAGCAGGACAAGGCGGAAAACCTGATGACGCCGGCACGGCGCATGGCGCTGGCGGCTCTCGAGCGCGAATTCCACGATCTGCTCGCCGCCCGATCCTGATTTTCCCTCGCGCGGACAACGGCTTCCGGTAAAGTGCCGGGCATAGCTCCCGCCTTCCGGATCCGCCCATGGACACCGACGCCCTCCGCCGTCTGCATTATGTCGCTGCCATTGCCTGCGGCCTGTTCGCCGCGCTGGTGGTGCACATCCTGCTGACGGTGTTCGGCTTTGGGCTCGATCAGGTGCTGCGCGACGCGACGGCGGCCAGCGGCCATCAGTTCGTCTCGGCGCTCGCCTGGTGGGCGATCGCGGCGGCGGGCTTCGTCGGCGGCTGGGGCGCGGGCGTTTATCTCATTGCCGCGGCGCGCGAGCGCACCTTGGTCTATCGGCTGGCCCAGCGCTTCCTGATCGCCGTCGTCTTCGCAGTCGCCACGATCGGCGGCGTGATGAGCAAGTCCGGCAATGTCGGCGGCACCATCGATGTGATCGCCAGCCTCGCCGCCCTGAGCCTCGGCCTCGTCTGCGCCTTCTGCGGCGCGCGGCTCGCTTATCTCAACGCCGAACAGGTCTAGCGCGCCGGCATCCTCACGCCGGCGCGGCGCATCGGCTTCACCGCGAGCGGGCGCGACCCGCGCCGGCCGTGGCCGCACGGCCGCGGGCCGCCTTGACGGCTTTGAGCGGCCCACGCTGCGGCGCGCGCGCCTTTTGGGCGTCGAGCTGCGGCAGTTCGTCGGCGACATCGAGCGCCAGCAGATAGTCGGAGCCGGCGCGGATCACATGCTCGGCGGCAAGCGTCGCGGCGAGCCGCTCGTCGCCGTCGATGATGGCGCGCAGGATGCCGGCGTGCTCTTCCCAGGCGCGGCGCTGCTGCGACGGATCGGTCGGGGAAAACAGGATGGCCGTGCGCTCGCGCAACCGCTTGAGCAGATCGCCGAGCACGGTGTTCTGCCCGGCCAAGGCAAGCTCGCGGTGGAACTGCTGATTGAGATCGCTGAGCAGGTCGGAGCGCCCCTGCGCGACCGCCTGCGAGCCCTTCTCGAGCACGGCCTCGATGCGCTTGATCACTTCCCTGTCGTGGCGGCGCGCCGCAAGCCGCGCATTCTGCCCTTCGAGCAGAGCGCGCACCTCGATGGTCTCGCGCGCTTCGTGCAGCGACATGTCGGCGACCGACGCGCCGCGCCGGGCGCTGACCTCGACCAGCCCTTCCGAGGCGAGCACGCGAATGGCTTCGCGCACGGGGTTGCGCGACACGCCGAGCTCTTCCGCGAGACGCTCCTCGACCAGCCGCTCGCCCGGCCGCAAACGCCGGGTAAGGATGCGCTGGCGCAGCTCGTCGACGACCCTGCCGTGCAGCGACGGGGCATCCTCGCCCTGGCGCCGCTTCACCGTTCCTGCCTTCGAGACCATAGCGAGAGAACTATCCTCGCCCCGTCACAAAACGGGGCCAAACGGCCGACGAATCTTCGGCTCATGTGGAAGCATAGCCGAGAACGCGGCGGGCCGCGTTCGGCGGCCCTTCTTTAACGGGGCTGATCGGTCCGCGGCAAGTCCGCCGGATACCGCAGCGGCGCGCATTCCGCGATCAAGAAGACGTTTCCGCCGACGCCGGCCTGACAGGCGCCGCCGCCGGCTGGCGCGGCTGCCACGACACGCTGACGTCGCCTTTCAGGAAGGTCTGACACGCCATGCGGTAGCCTTCCTTGAACTGCTCCTCGGTCAGGTGCTTGCGCTCTTTCGGCTTGATCGCATCGGTGTTCTCGATGCCCTGCTCGATCTTGCACTTGCACGTGCCGCAGATGCCGCCGCCGCACTTGAACGGGATACCGCCCTGCTCGCGCAGCGACACGCGCAGCAAATTGCTGTCTTCCGGCGCGGTGACGACCTTGCCGCCATTCGTCAGAAACGTGACTTGAATCATCGTGTCGTCATCCCCTGACGCCGGCTTACGGCGCCGCGACGTCGGTCTTGCGCAGCGCCGTTTCCATGTGACCGAACGTGGTGAGGTGCTTGATCTCGTTGTAGGCGCCCTCGACGCTCTCGAACTTCTCGAGGAATTTCGAGGGCACATCGTTGACGATGGCGGTCTCGTCCTCGACGACGCGGATCTTGGCCGCCTCGTCGAGGAGTTCGGCGATGACGAAATGCGCCTTGCGGCTGCCGTAGAAGTAATAGTCGTAAGCTTCCAGCGGCCGCACGCCGTCGCGGATCAGCGTCTTGAACTGGCCGGGCTTGCTGGTGAGGATGACATACACGGGTAGGCTCCTCCGTTAGTCGACAGCACCGGACCGCGCGGGCGCGGCCGGGGCCAGTAGCGGCTTGATCGGGTTCGTATCCTGGAACAGCTCGATGTCGTTATTGATCCAGAGCTGGCAGATCAGGCGGTAGCCTTCCTCCAGCTTCGGGCCGAGCCGCTCCTGCTCCTTCCAGTTCGGCGGCGGCAGATGCTCGGCCCCCTTGAGGACGCGGCAGGCGCACTTGGCGCATTTCCCCATCCCGCACCCGTAACGCAGGTGGGGAAAGGGAAAGCGCTTGATGCCCGCCATCACCACGAGGTTGGCGTTTTCGGCAACCTCGCCCTCGTGGCTTTGGCCATCACGCTGGATGACGACTTTCGGCACGTTCAGGCCTGCAGCAACTGGCGTTCTTCGGTCGGGACTTTGCGCTCGACGCTCTCGAGTTCGCTCATCGGCAGCTCCTTGGCGACATAGTCCCAATAAAGCGCCGTCGTGTAGAGGAGGCGCATCTGCGCGCCGATCTCGCAGATCTTTAGGCAGCGCTGCTGCAGGTCGACCGTGTCCGCGTGCTCGAGCACGATCTGATAGCCGCGCTCGCCGTGGATCTCGTCCGAGACGATATGCAGATCGAAGAATTCGACCTCGCTGTCGGTGAACTTGTACTTCTCGCGCAAGGTCGGCGTCTGGCGGCGATAGATCGACGGCACCTGCGATTCCAGGCCGACCACCAGGGCCGCGACGGCAACGATCGGGTCCTCGCGCATGGCGACCGAATAGCACCAGCTCTGCAGGCCGCGGGTGGTGGCCGACATGTTGTCCGGATCGGTGACGCGGGCGCGGGTGGTGCCGCAGGCCTCGGCGAAGCGGATCAGCAGATCGGTGTGGCGGTCGCCGCCGATCTCTTCCTCGTACATGTTGGCGAGCAGGAAGTCCTTGGCCTCGGTGTAGCGCTCCGGCATGCGGGCGTAGATGTAGCCGAGGTAATCGGCGAACGGCCCGACATAGTGATAGTGGTTCTCGGCCCAGCGCGCGAGGTGCGCGCGCGAGAGCTTGCCGCTCGCCCATGCGATGCTGAAGGGAGCCTTGTTGGCGCTCTTGCCCTTGATGGCGTTTTCGAGCGCGGCGCGGAATTCGACCTTGTCCATCAACCCTGACATTTCGTGGCTCTCCCTGCCGACTTTGAGGAATCCGACCTAGCGGAACGCAATGGCGATCCGTCCCATGCCGATATTTGGTATACAATCCGCACAGCCTGTCAACGCCGAACTGGCGGCCGTCCGCATGTTCCCCCGCTGGGAGAACTGCGCCAGAAACGCCCAATAATTGGCCTTTTATTGCGTATTTTCTGAGCGCTAGCTCGCGCTGGGGCCGTTTGGCGCCGCTCCGGCCCTGCCCGCTGCCGTGAATTTGGCGTTGCAAGGTCCCATTTAGTATACAATCATCACCCGGGCAGGCAAAAAACGCGGCGCAGCCGCAATGGCCTTCTGGGGGAAGCCTTGACATCACACATCGCAATAACCGCGGCGCATTGGGTGTATTTGGCCGGTGTGGTCGCTATCGTCGTAACGATGATCCTGCGCACGAACGTGGTCGTGCCCTCGATCATCGCCACGTTCCTCGTGGCGCTGGCATGGACGCACAGTTCCGTCAGCGCGCTGGGCAGCATCTTCAACGCCAACTTCGTGGCGGCGAAGGAGCTGTTCAACATCTTCCTCGTGATCGCGCTGATCACCTCGCTGCTGAATTCGCTCAAAACGCTCGGCTCCGACGTGCGCATGGTGAAGCCCTTCCGCAGGGTCATGACCAACGGCCACTCGGCCTTCTTCATCCTGACCGCGATCACTTATGTGATCTCGCTGTTCTTCTGGCCGACGCCCGCGGTGCCGCTGGTGTCGGCGGTGCTGCTGCCCGCCGCCATCGTCGCCGGTCTGCCCCCGCTCGCGGGCGCCGTGGCGATCGCGATCGCCGGCCAGGGCATGGCGCTGTCGTCCGACTACGTCATCGGCGTCGCGCCCGGCATCAGCGCCAAGGCGGCCGGTGCCGCCGCCAGCGCCGCCATGGTCGCGGACCGCGCGCTCGTGCTGTCGCTCATCACCGGCGGCGTGGCGCTCGCCATCGCCTACTTCTCCCTGCGCAAGACCATCGTGCCCGGCAACGAGGCCTTGCTCGTGCGCTGGCAGCGCCAGTCGGGCGACGGCGAAAGCGCGCGGCTGGAGGCGGAAGGCAGCTTCGACAAGGCCGAGATCGCCCGCGCGACCGGCTACGAACTGCCGCCCCCGGCCTCCGACGTGCTGCGCAAGCCCACCACGATCGCCGAACTCAAACGCGAGCGCTGGTCGAAGTTCTTCGCCGTGCTGGTGCCGCTGGGCTTCGCGCTGGTCATCGCCGTGATGATCCTGCCCAAGCTCGGCCTCAGCGTTGCCGATCTCAAGGGCGGCGACGCCGCGGCCTTGGTCGGCGGCATGGGCGCGGCGCTGATGCTCTTTGCCACCTTCGCGGCCGAGGGCTGGCGCAAGAGCTTCGACATCTGCGCCGACCACATCACCGACGGCTTCGTCTTCGCCTTCAAGGCCATGGGCTCGGTGCTGCCGATCGCCGGCTTCTTCTTCATGGGCGCGGGCGGCGAGATGACCGCGGGCATCCTCAACGTGCCAGCCGCGCAGGCGCCGGCGCTGTTGTTCGACCTCGTGCAGGCCGGCCAGGCCTGGATCCCGCAGAGCCACTTCCTCGTGGGCTTCGGCGTCCTCATCGTCGGCATGATCACCGGCATCGATGGCTCCGGCTTCTCCGGCCTGCCGCTCACCGGCGCGCTGTCCGGCGCTCTCGGGCCCACCGTGGGGCTGAACGTCAACACCCTGGCCGCCATCGGCCAGATGGGGGCGGTGTGGACCGGCGGCGGCACGCTGATCGCGTGGTCGTCGCTGATCGCGGTGGCGGGCTTTGCCCGCGTCTCCGTGCTCGACACGGTGCGCGCGCTCACCCTTCCCGTGCTGGCGGGGCTGATCGTGTCCACGATCTGCGCCGTGCTGTTCTTTGGTTAGTGAGACGAGGTCAAGACAACGATGAACGACGCCGGATTGACGATGGTGCGCGCCCAAGCGGCGCGCACCGCCATTGAAGAATTCAAGAACTACATCGGCGGGGAATGGGTCGTCAGTCGCGTCAGCGACCGCTTCGACAACATCAACCCGGCCGACACCAGCGACACGGTCGGCCGTTTCCAGGCGAGCACCGCCACCGACGCGGAAGCCGCCGTGCGCGCGGCGGCGGCCGCCTTCGCGCAATGGCGGAGCACGTCCATCTCCGCCCGCGCCAAGGCGCTCAACGGCGCCGCCGATTATCTCGAGAAGCACGCCGCCCAATTCGCCGAGGAAATGACCCGCGAGATGGGCAAGCCGCTCGCCCAGGCCAAGGACGAGTTCCTGCGCTCGGCGCAATGCCTGCGCTTCTACGCCGTCGAGGGCCAGTCCTTCACCGGCGAGACCTTCCCGAACGACGACGCCGACATGCTCGTCTATTCGCAGCGCGAGCCGCTCGGCGTCGTGACCGTCATCACGCCGTGGAATTTCCCGGTGTCGATCCCCGCGCGCAAGATCGCGCCGGCGCTGATCACCGGCAACACGGTCGTGTTCAAGCCGTCATCGGACGCGCCGCTCAGCGCCCTGCGCCTCACCGAGGCCTTCATCGCCGGCGGCATCCCGAAGGGCGTGCTCAACTTCATCACCGGCGCGGCCGCGGTCGTCGGCCCCGCCATCACCGCAGTGCCGGAGGTCAAGGCGATCTCCTTCACCGGCTCGACCGCGGCGGGCGAGCAGATCCACCGCTCGGTCTCCTTCACCACGCGCACGCAGATGGAGCTCGGCGGCAAGAACCCGCTGATCGTCATGGAGGACGCCGACCTCGACAAGGCGGTCGATCTCGCGATCAAGGGCGGCCTGTCCTTGAGCGGCCAGGCCTGCACCGGCACCAGCCGCGTTCTGGTGATGAAGGACGTGAAGGCCGCCTTCACCGAGAAACTGGTCGCCAAGGTGAAGGCGCTGAAGATCGGCAGCGGCATGACGCCGGGCATGGATCTCGGACCGATCGCCACCGCGCGTCAGCTCGAGACCATCCTGCGCTACATCGAGATCGGCAAGCGCGAGGCAAAGCTCCTGTGCGGCGGCGAGCGCCTGACCGGCCCCGGCTACGACGGCGGCTATTACGTCTCGCCGGCCGTGTTCACCGGCGTGACGCAGGAGATGCGCATCGCCCGCGAGGAGATTTTCGGCCCCGTGCTCGCCCTCATCGAGGTCACGAGCTACGCCGATGCGATCGCCAAGGCCAACGACACCGAATACGGCCTCTCCGCCGCGATCGCCACGCGCAATCCGCGCTACATGCACGACTTCGCGCGCGACATCGAATCCGGCACGGTGAAGATCAACCGCACCACCACGGGCAATCTCATCAACGCGCCGTTCGGCGGGCTCAAGCGCTCCTCGACCTCGACGTTCCGGGAATCCGGACGCACGGGCCTGGAGTTCTACACGCAGATCAAGACCGTCTATCGCGGCTGCTGAGCGCCGCCCCCTCTCGCGCGCCGCGCCGACGCGCGCGGCGCATCGCTTCGCTTGGAAGGAAAAAGCATGAAGACTTTCGTCAGACTCGAACTCGCCGAAGCGCGCGCCATGGTGGCCGCGGCCCTGCGCAAGGCGGCCGAGATCAACGTGTTGGAGACCGTGTGCATCGCCGACGAAGGCGGTTATCCGCTGGCGCTCGAGCGCATGGACGGGGCGCGCGTCACCGGCCCGCAGATCGCCTGGAACAAGGCTTTCACCGCCGCCGGCCACAAGCGCTCGACGCACCTGTTCAACGTGCCGCCGAACGGCCCCGCGCTGCCCGGCAACGAAGCCTTCGGCATTCAATGGAGCTTCGAGGGCAAGTTCGCGGTGTTCGTCGGCGGCTTCCCGATCGTGGTCGACGACCAGGTGATCGGCGGCGTCGGCATGTCGGGCGGCAACGGCGAGCAGGACATCGCCTGCGGCGTCGCGGCCCTGCAAGCGCTGCAGGACCTCCTCGGCGACAAGCACAAGGTGCTCGTCCAGGCCGACATCAAGAAGTAGCATCGCGCGGAAGAACAGCGGCAGGAACGATGGAAGCGCTCAGGACACGCTCGCAGTCAGCGAAAACGGAGGCGCCGGCGGACAACTCGCCGGCGCTCCATCTGTCCGCGCAGGATTGGGCGCGGATCAGCACGGTCAATGCCTGCTGGAACGACGACATCGTCAAGAACCGCGCCGTCGTGCTGGAGGTCTACAGCCCGCTGGTGCGCCATCCCGACAATGCCGGCATCACGCTGACGCGCGACCTCGCTTACGGCACGGACCCGCGCCAGTGCCTCGACGTCTTCACGCCGCCCGGCGCCAAGAAGGCGCCGGTGCTGGTGTTCGTGCATGGCGGCGCCTTCACGCGCGGCAGCAAGAGCGTCAACGGCGACATCTACGACAACGTGCTCTACTGGTTCGCGCGCCAGGGCTTCGTCGGCGTCAACGTCGAATACCGGCTGGCGCCGGGCGCGCCGTTCCCGGCGGGCGCGCAGGACACCGCGCTCGCCGTCGAATGGATCGCGGCCAACATCGCGCGCTATGGCGGCGATCCGGAACGCATCGTGCTGATGGGCCATTCGGCCGGCGGCAGCCACGTCGCGTCCTATCTGCTCGACCCGGAGATCGGCTTGACGCCGCATGCCGCCGTCAAGGCGGCGATCCTGGTGAGCGCGCGCCTGAAGCTCGAAACTTTGCCCGGCAATCCGAACGCCAAGAATGTCGCCGCCTACGCGGGCGACGATCCCGCCGCGCTCGCGCGCCGCTCGGCGATGACGCATGTCGAGCGCTGCCGCTGGCCGGTGTTCGTCGCCATCGCCGAACACGAGAACCGCTATCTCGACAGCTACGGCCTCGAATTCGCGGCGCGACTCGGCATGGCGCGGGGCGAAGCGCCGCGCATCGTGCAGATGCTCGGCCATAATCACACATCCACGGTGGCCCACTTCAACACGCAGGAAGAATGGCTGGGGCGGAAGCTCTTGGCGTTTCTCGCGCCGTATATTTGAGCTGGTAACACACGCCGCTCATTGCCGCGCAAGCGGGAATCCCACTGGGCCTCCGCTGTGCAGCACCAATGTGCTGCGTCTCCGCTTTCGCGGGAACGAGCGGGGCGGATGCGGGCCTTCAACCCGACCGGCCCTTAAAGAACGGGCGCGCACAACACCCGTCATTCCGGGCCGCGAGCCTTCAGCGAAGCGGGCCCGGAATCCAGTGACAACCTTGGAACGATTTGGCTGGCGTCCGGGGCCGCCCGCCGCGCCCTGTGGGCTCAGCGCGCGCCCCGGAATGACAGATCGTCAGGCCGCGGCCATGCGGCCGCCGCGGTCGAGCGAGGCAACGGCTTCGTCCACCGTCTGGACGTCGCCGAAGATCGAATAGAAGGTGGTGAGCGAGGCGTTGTGCTCGGCGTCGCTGAAGGTCGCGAGCGCGTCCGAGACCATGGTCACCTTGTAGTTCAGCATCATCGCGTCGCGCGCCGAGCTTTCGCAGCAGATGTTGGTCGCGGTGCCGCCGATCAGCAGCGTGTCGATGCCGCGCTGGCGCAGATGCGTCGCAATGCCCGACGAGCCTTCGATGAAGGCGCTGAAGCGGTTCTTCACGATCTGCGCGTCTTCGGCGCGCACGTCGAGCTCCGGCCAGAGCGCGTGGCCCTCGTGCGCCAGGTCCATGGTCGCGTAACGCAGATCGCGGTTCTGCGGCGACATCAGGCAGTCGTGCATTACGCTCCAGCTCTCGCGCGTGTCGTTGGTGGCGTTCTTCACCCAGATCACGTGCCCGCCGCGCTCGCGCAGCGCCGCCGCCAGACGATTGACGTTCGGCACGATCTGCCGCGCCATCGGCACCTCGCCGAGAAAGCCCGGCTTCATGAAGTAATTTTGCATGTCGATGACGATCAGCGCCGTCTTCGCCGGATCCATCACGTCGAACGGATGCGCCCGCCCCGCCCGCCTGATCACGCGCTCGGTCAATTCCGCCGGAATAGAATGTTTATGCATTTCCAACCTCCACTGCCCCTAGCCTAGCAACTCCCGTGCCGCATGCACGCTGATATTCAGCGCGCAACGACGCGCCGCAGGCCGCCATTTCAGTATACGGATTTTGAATATGCAACATTTTGCGGCAAGCCATGCCTCATGGTTCGTCAGCAAACGTGGGCGATTGCAAAATTGACAGGAGTCAAAACTGTATACAATATTTGAACGCCGGGGAGGAACACCATCGCCGGCAATGTTCGGCACGTTGCCATCCGGCCAGCGCACACGCCGAGACTGGCATGGATGTTGCTCAAAGAGCGATGGTTCGTCAGGAGCAGAAAATGCAACACAGCATATTAAAGTCATTCGCCGTCGCCGCTTTCGCCACCGCATTTGCCTGGCAGGCCCACGCCGCCGATCGGACCAAGGTCAAGCTGGCCGAAGTCGTGCGGTCGCAATTGTATGTTCCTATGTATGTTGCCTTGAATAAGGGCTTCGCCGCCGAGGAAGGGCTGGACGTGGAGCTCGTGACCGCCAATGGCGGCGACCGCGCCGGCGCGCTGGTGCTGTCCGGGCAGGCCGACTTCGCGCTCGCCGGCCCCGAAGTGCCGATCTACATCTTCAACGGCGAGTCGCCCGACAAGCCGCTGATCTTCTCCGCGCTGACCGCCACCGACGGCTTCTTCCTCGCCTCGCGCACCAAGATCGACAAGTTCGAATGGTCGATGCTGAACGGCAAGAAGATCATGGGCTTCCGCCCCGGCAGCACGCCGGGCCTCTACCTCGAATACGTCATGAAGCAGCGCGGCGTCGACGCCGCGACCATCGCCAACGTCGTCACCAATATCGCGATCCCCGCGCGTGACGGCGCCTGGATGTCCGGCACCGGCGACTTCGGCATCTTCATCGAGCCGAGCCTGAGCCGCCTGGAAAAATCGGGCCACGCGCACGTGGTCACCTCGATCGGCAAGGAAGTCGGCCGCGCCGACTACACCGCGTTCTTCGCCAAGAAGAGCTGGCTGGAGAAGAACGCCGCCGTGGCGCAGAAGTGGACCAACGCCATCGCGCGGGCCCAGAAGTGGACCGCGCAAGCCAGCCCGAAGGAGATCGCCGAAGCGATCGCGCCTTACTTCCCGGGCCTCAGCCTCGAAGACAACGAGGGCGTCGTCACGCGCTATCGCAATGCCGGCGTGCCGATCTGGGCCTCCAGCACGGTGCTCGATCCGGCGGGTCTGGCGCTGGCGCAGGAGATCATGGTGAGCGGCGGCACGCTGCCGGCCGACAAGAAGGTGGCCTACGACAAGATCGTCACCACCGCCTACGCTGAAAAGGCGCAGCAGAAGTTCGCGCAGAAGTAAGGAGGCGGACATGCAAACGCCGGCCGTGGACGCAGCGCCCGTCGTCGCCATCCGCGACGTGATGCTGCATTACTTCTCGCCCGACCGTGAGACGTTGGCGCTGTCCAACATCTCGCTGGAGGTCGAACGCGGGGAGTTCGTCGCCATCGTGGGCTCCTCGGGATGCGGCAAGAGCACGCTGCTCTCGCTCATCTCGGGCCTCATCAAGCCGTCGCGGGGAGACATCTTCCTCGAGGGCCGTAAGGTGGCGGCGCCCTCGCCGCGGGTCGGCTACATGTTCCAGAAGGACACGCTGCTGGAATGGCGCAGCGTGCTCGACAACGTGCTGATCGGGGCCGAACTGCTCGGCCTCGACAAGCGCGCGGCGCGCAAGCGCGCCGAGGATCTGCTGCGGCGTTACGGCCTCGGCGAATTCCTGCATTCGCTGCCGCACCAGCTCTCCGGCGGCATGCGCCAGCGCGCGGCGCTGGCACGCACCTTGTGTCCCGATCCCGACCTGTTGCTGCTCGACGAGCCGTTCTCGGCGCTCGACTACCAGACGCGGCTCGCGCTCTCGGACGAGATCGCCGCCATCCTGCGCACCGAGAAGAAGACGATCATCCTCGTCACGCACGATATCGGCGAGGCGATCAGCATGGCCGACCGCGTCATCGTCATGAGCCGCCGGCCGGGGCGCATCAAGGTCGAGCACCGCATCACCTATCCGAGCGCCGGCCCCGAGCGGCCGACGCCGTTCGAAGCCCGCAAGTGCCCCGAGTTCGCAAGCTATTTCCAGACCATCTGGGACGAGCTCGATCTCCACGAGGTTCAGTGAGGACACCATGGCGAGCGAAACCGTCGTATCGAATGTCGCCCATCCCAAGGCCGACGCTCCGGTAAAGCCGGCGCGGAGCCCCGCTTACGAGGCCTATCTGCGCTCGCTGAAACGGCGCGCTTACGCGATCCAGGCTTGGCAGGTCGGGCTCCTGGTCGCCTTCATGATCCTGTGGGAGGTGGCGCCCCGCGCCGGCTGGATCAACCCGATGCTGACCAGCTACCCTTCCGCCGTGGCCCGCACCTTCATGACCATGCTGGAGGACGGCAGTCTCCTGGTGCACACCTGGGTGACCTTCAGCGAAACCGTGGTCGGCTTCGTCGGCGGCATGGTGCTGGGCATCGCCTGCGCGGTGGCGTTGTGGTGGTCGCCGTTCGTCCACCGTGTGCTCGATCCGTTCATCGTCGTGGTCAACGCCATGCCGAAGATCGCGCTGGTGCCGATCTTCTATATCTGGCTCGGCGACGTCGCCTCGATCTACGCCATGGCGATCGCGGTGAGCCTCTTCGTCACCATCATCATGCTCTACACGGGCTTCAGCGCGGTCGATCCGGACAAGATCAAGCTGGTGCGGCTGTTCGGCGCCTCGCGCCTGCAGGTGCTCAGCAAGATCGTGCTGCCCGCGAGCGTGCCGACCATGATCTCGACCCTGAAGGTGAATGTCGGCCTGGCGCTGGTCGGCGTGGTGGTCGGCGAATTCCAGGCCGCCAAGGCCGGGCTCGGCTATCTCATCACCTACGGCAGCCAGATCTTCCAGATGAACCTGGTCATGACGGCGATCGTCGTGCTGGCGGCCATCTCGTCGGTGCTGTTCATCGCCATCCAGGGGCTGGAAGCCTACGTGCTGCGCCGTAGCGGCAAATAAAAAAGGCGCCACCCGCGCCGAACAGGCGGCAGGTGGCGCTGATCTCCGTCTCCGCTATTGGGCGACGCCGTATTTCTGCACGACCGGCAGCCACTTTTCCCGCTGCGCCTTGATGAAGGTCGGGAGATCGGCCGCCTTGATCGGACGGGCGAAGGTGCCGACCTCTTCGAGGCGCGTCACGAAGGCCGGGTCGGCCAAGATCGCATCGACGTCACGGCCGATCTTCTGCGAAATCTCCGCCGGCGTGCCGGGCGGCGCCACCAGCGCGAGCCACGCCGTGGCCTCGAATCCCGGCAGCGTCTCCGCGGCTGTCGGGATCTCCGGCATCTTTTTCAGCCGCTCGCCGGACGCGACCGCCAGGATGCGAATCTGCTTGCCGGCCGCCGGGCCGACGAATGCGGAAAGGCTGTCGACGACCACCGGCACGCGGCCGCCGATGATAACAAGCGAGGCCGTCATGGCCCGCGGCCCGGGCCGCAAAGCCGTTGATTTCACGGCCGTTCGGGCTTGCTAACTTAGCGTAGTCCAATGCGCGCGATGAAGTCCTCGAGCGCGCGCCGGCAGGCTTCAGGCTTTTCGATCTGCAGAAAATGCGTGGTGCCGGGGATCATGACGTAATCGACACCGTACTCGTCATGAATCGCCTTGCAGCCGGCCGCCGGCGGCGTGGCGGAAGGATGCGCGGGATCGGCGCCGATCAGAATGAGCGGGCACGCGACGCTGCCGAGGCGCGGCCAGATGGTCGGATCGACATTGCTCTCGTAGACATGCGCTTCGAGCTCACGGGGATTGCGCAAGACCCAGCCACCGCCGGCCTCCGGCTTCAGCGTGCTCTCGGCGAACAGCAGATGCGCGCCCGCGACCCATCCGGAAAACGCCGGCCCGCGCCGAAGCTGCGCCGCGAAATGTTCGGGCGAGTCGTAGCGCTGCGGACGACGGCGCGCGCGCCGCGTGCGGTCGTCCATGTCGGCCTGCTCGAGCGCCTGCAGCGGATGGCCGTGCGGCGGATAGAGCGGCGGATCGAACAGGGGCAGCGCCGACCAGGGCGAGCGCCCGTTCACCGCCTGCAACAGGGCCGCCACCGCCGACAGCGAGTGGAAGACGCCGACCATCGGCTTTTCGCCAAAGGCGGCATCGATGCCCGCCGCCACTTCGGCCATGTCGCGCGCGAAGCGATCCCAATTGTGCGCCGCCGGATCGTGCAGCGGATTTTCGCCGTGATTGCGTACGTCGAACAGGACGATGTCGAACGCATCGGCCAGCGGCAGCCAGAACGGCAGATAGGCATTGATCGCAAGGCCGTTGCCATGGCTGAGCGCCAGCCGCCGCCCCTCGGCGCGGCCGTACTGCCGCAGCCGGATCACAGCGCCGTCGCTCATGGTGAGATCGGCCGTGCGCAACGGCGGGGGTACGATCAGTCGCTCGGAGGTCACGTCGATGATGCTCTTGGGCAGGAACGATCAGCTTGGATGTCGCTAACGGAAAACCCGGCCGCTTCCAAGTCGCTCATGCGGCGCCCGAGCGCAGCGGGAGTCATCCACAGGACCGGTTGCGCTTATCGTAGCGTTGACGATCGGCCTCCGATTGTGACCATAAGAGCCGCCGGGCAGCGGAGCTCTTTTGAATGGCTAAATCAAAGGCGAAACCTGCCGCCGACAGGGTCGGCCTGATCTATCGCGCGTTGCGCCACGCCATCATCGAGCAGGCGCTCGAGCCCGGCGCCAAGCTGCCGGAAGACGCCATCGGCGAGCGGTTCGGTGCGAGCCGCACCATCGTGCGCCATGCGCTGGGGCAGCTTGCCGCCGAAGGCTTGGTGGAGCTGCGCCGCAACCGCGGCGCGGCCGTGGCGACGCCGAGCTGGGAGGAAGCGCGCGATACCTTCGACGTCCGCATGGGGCTCGAACGGCTGGTGATGGAGCGCCTCGCCGGCCGCCTGAACCGCGAGCAGATCAAGGCGCTGAACGCCCATGTCGACGAGGAAGAGCGCGCGCGCGGCAACAACGAGCCTCTGTCGATCCGCCTCGCGACCGAATTCCATATCCTGCTGGCGGAGATGAGCGGCAGCCCGGTGCTCACGCGCTATGTCAGCGAAGTGTCGCTGCGCTGCGGCCTGATCCTGGCGCTTTACAGCCGGCCGCATTCGTCCGAATGCGCCGTCAATGAACACCGCGAGGTCATCGCGGCGCTGGCGGCCGGCGACAGCAAGAAGGCCTGCGCGGTGATGGAGCATCACCTCGAGGCCGTGGCCAATCGCGCGCTGATCGTCGCGCGGCCGCCCAAGAGCCGCGACCTCAAGGACATCCTGTCCTCCTACTCGGAGGACAAGCCCGTGGCCGCGGCGCCGGCGAACGGCGTCAGGCGCCGCAACCGCTGATCAGGCGTCGATGCCGTTGCGCGTGAGCAGACGCTCGGCGCTGTCGTTCCAGACATCCATCTGTACGATCTTGCCGCCGCGTACGACGAAGCGGTCGACATAGCGGTTGCCTTCGAACGGCGTGCCGTCCGGCCATTCGCCGTAGAGCGTGCCGATGTTGTAGACGATGGTCTCGCCGTGTCCCGGCACCACGTCGGACCGTTCCATCGCCTTCTTCACCCACTTGTAGCGCTTGGCGTTGAACGCCGTGCTTTCGCGCGGATGGCTGAAGCGGCGCCCGCCGGTGAAGGTGAGCTTGAGCGGCTCGGCGATATAGCGCGCCGCGGTCTCCGGATCGGGGACCATCGAGGCGGTGAGAAATTTCTCGACGATGGCCGCGGCTTCCGCGGTTTCGTCGGACGGCATGATGACGGCGGCTGAAGTGGGGGACATTGCGGCTCCTTGACGTTCGAACCCGGCGCGACGCGCCGGACACCCGGAACGTCCATGCATTTTTCCGGCCAACCGATTGTAGCGGAAATGTCCAAAAATCGTATACGATATTGCATACGATTTGCCCAAAGTGTCGGCAACCTGCCTCCGATCTGGGCGCGGAGACAGCTTAAAAACGCCGAATCTTCTGCATTTTCAGACACCCGCCCCCTGGCACGTCCCTTGCGAATGAGAGCGTGGGTTCCACCCCTCCAGAGAGGTTTAGCCATGCCCGTTTCCACCCTTCCGCAGCTCACGCGGCGCCTGCTCCTGGCGGCCGCCGCCGCGACCGCCCTCGCCGCCCCGGCGATGGCACAAGACACGCTGAAGCTCGGCCTCGTCGCCGCCATGTCCGGCCAGTCGGCCAAATCCGGCGAGGCGATCGTCCGCGGCCTCTCCATCGCCATCGACGAGATCAATGCCAAGGGCGGCGTGCTCGGCAAGAAGGTCGAGCTGGTCGTCCGCGACGATGAAAGCAACCCGGCCAAGGGCGTTGTCGCCGCGCGTGAGCTGGTGCAGCGCGAGAAGGTCGCGGGCCTGTTCGGCGGCCTCGACACCCCCGTGTCGATGGCGATCGTGCCCTTCGCCAACCAGAGCAAGGTGCCATTCATGGGCGTGTGGGCGGCCGGCACCGGCATCACCCGCAACGGCGCGGCCGAGAACTACGTGTTCCGCGTGTCCGCGGTGGATGTGCTGGTCGACAAGGCGCTCGTCGCCTATGCGATCAAGAAGTACGGCGCCAAGAAGCCGGGCATGATCCTCATCAACAATCCCTGGGGCGAATCCAACGAAGTCGGCCTCAAGGCCGCCTTGGAGGAGGCCAAGGTGCCGTTCGCCGGCATCGAGAAATTCCAGGATGCCGACGTCGACGTCGTGCCGCAGCTCACGCGCCTGAAGGAAGCCGGCGCCGACGTGCTGTTCATGGTCGCCAACGTCGCCCCCTCCTCGCAGGTCGTGAAGTCGCTCGACCGCATGGGCTGGGACGTGCCGATCGTCTCGCACTGGGGTCCGGCCGGCGGCCGCTTCAGCGAACTCGCGGGCCCGAGCGGCGCCAAGGTGCACTTCATCCAGACCTTCAGCTTCGCCGGCACGCTCTCGCCCAAGGCCGAGGAGGTGCTCGCGGCGCTGAAGAAGAAGTATCCCGAGATCAAGACCCTCGCGGACGTCACGCCGGCCGTCGGCATCGCCAACGCCTATGACGCGATGCATCTGATGAGCCTCGCCATCGCCAAGGCAGGCTCGACCGAAGGCCCCAAGGTTCGCGAAGCCTTCTACGCCATCGACAAATACGACGGCCTGATCAAGTCCTACACCAAGCCCTTCTCGGCGGAGAACCACGATGCGCTGGGCTCCGACGACTACATCTTCACCTACTTCAAGGACGGCCAGATCCTGCCGCTGACCAACTAACCTGAGGCCATTGCGGCGGCGCGTGGCTCATAGCCACGCGCCGCCGGCCTCTTCTCCAAAGACCGGGACACTCGATGCTGCTGATATCCGCCATTGTGACCGGGCTCGCGGTAGGCAGCATGTACGGCCTCATCGCGCTCGGCTTCCACGTCACTTACGTCGTTTCCAACACCGTCAATTTCTCGCAAGGCTCCTCGATGATGCTGGGAGCCGTGCTGGGCTATACCTTCGCCATCAAGCTCGGCTGGCCGATGCCGCTCGCCGTCGCCGCGTCACTTCTGTGCTGCGCCGTGTTCGGCCTCATCGTCGAGCGCGCGCTGGTGCGCCCCTTCGCCGAGCGCGGCTCCAATGGCTGGCTGATGGCGACCGTTGCCGGCGGCATCGTGCTCGACAACGTCGTTCTCTTCACCTTCGGCAAGGAGCCGCGCGGCTTTCCGTCGTTCCTCGCCCAGAAGCCGATCGAACTGTTCGGCACCGGCGTGTTCCCCCTGCAGCTCATCATCCCGGTCGTCGGGCTGCTCATCACGCTGGCGCTGCAGCTTGCCTTCCAGCGCACGCGGCTCGGCAAAGCCTTGCTCGCCGTCGTGCAGAACAAGGACGCCGCGCGGCTGATGGGCATCAACGTGCAATGGGCCATCGCGCTGTCGTTTGCGCTGTCGACCGCCCTCGCCGGCCTCGCCGGCATGCTGATCGCGCCGCTGTTCAGCGTGCATTCCGACATGGGCACTTTGTTCGGCATCAAAGCCTTCGCCGTGGCGATCCTCGGCGGCATCACCTCGGCTTCGGGCGTGATGCTGGCGGGCCTGCTCTATGGCTTGATCGAAGCGCTGGTGACGGCCTTCGCCGGTTCGACCTACACGCAGATCGCCGCCTTCGCGGTCGTCATTCTCGCGCTTGCCGTGATGCCCAATGGGCTGCTCGGCCGCGCCGCCACCAAGAAGGTGTGACCATGAGCACCTTCAAGCCGGCCGCTTCGACAGTCGCCATCGTCGCGCTGACCATCGCCGGCCTCGCCGCCGCGCTGATGTCGGAAGGCTATACGCATTTCATTCTGGCGCTGGTGGCGCTGACGGCCATCGTCGGCGTCGGCCTCAATGTCCTGCTCGGCCTCTCCGGCCAGGTGTCGCTCGGCCATGTCGGCTTCTACGCCATCGGGGCGTATGTGGCCGCCATCCTGACGCTCCATGGCGTGAACTTCTGGCTGGCGCTGCTGATCGCCGGCATCCTCTCCGGCATCATCGGCGCGCTGCTCGCGCTGCCGGCGCTGCGCGCCAGCGGGCCCTATCTGGCGATGATCACCATCGCCTTTGCCTTCATCGTCCATCACGGCGCGATCGAATGGAAGACGCTGACCGGCGGCCAGAACGGCCTCATGGGTCTGGTGCCGCCTTCGTTCGCCGGCCACGCCTTCAGCGAAGGCGAGATGGCGATGCTGGCCGTCGTCCTCGCCGGCATCTCGCTTTATGTGTACCAGCGCCTGGCGGCGAGCGCCTGGGGCCAGGCGATGGTCGCGGTGCGCGACAGCGAGACGGCGGCGCGCTCGCTCGGCCTCAATCCGATCGCCATCAAGACCGCGGCCTTCGCCATCTCGGCGGTGTTCGCCGGACTGGCCGGCGCGATCTTCGCGCCCTTGATGATGTTCGTCGCGCCCGACTCCTTCCCCTTCTCGCAGTCGATCCTGTTCCTGCTGGCGGTCATCGTCGGCGGCGCGGGCTGGCTGTTCGGTCCGGTCGTCGGCGCGGCGGTCACGGTCATGCTGCCGGAGTTTCTGTCAGGGCTCGCGGAGTATCGCCTGCTGTTCGTCGGCGCGCTCCTGCTGGTGGTGCTGTGGCTGGCGCCCGAGGGCGTCATCGGCACGATCGCGCGCTACGTGCGCCGCATCGATCCGCGCGGCGCCGACGGAAAGGGCTTCGATCTCGGCGACTTCCTGGCGCGCGGCACGGCGCATTCGCTCCTCGTGCGCGACATCGGCATTTCGTTCGGCGGCATCAAGGCCGCGACCGGCGTCGGCTTCGAAGCGGGCCCCGGCCGCATCACCACGCTGATCGGGCCGAACGGCGCCGGCAAGACCACCGTGCTCAACATGATCGGCGGCTTCTACAAGCCGGACACCGGCAGCATCCGGCTCGGCGACGCCGAGCTCGCCGGCGCGCCCGCCTGGCGCATCGCGCGCGCCGGCATCGCCCGCACCTATCAGACGACCCAGCTCTTCGGCGCCATGAGCGTCATCGACAACGTCCTCATTGCGTTGCGCCAAGGGAATCTCGGCGCGCCCTTCGGCGACATCGCGGCGGACAAGGACCGCCGCGCCGCAGAAGCCTTGCTGTCCTTCGTCGGCTATCAGGGCGCGCTCGCCGCGCCGGCCGGCGACCTGCCGCATGTCGACCGGCGCCTGGTGGAGATCGCCCGCGCCCTTGCCACGCGGCCGCAGGTGCTGCTGCTGGACGAGCCGGCCGCCGGCTTGATGCGCGCCGACAAGGCGGCGCTGAGCAAGCTGATCCGCCGCGTCGCCGATCTCGGCATCGCCGTCATTCTGGTCGAGCACGACATGACCATGGTGATGGAGATCTCCGATCACATCGTGGTGCTCGATGCCGGCACGGTGATCGCCGCCGGCAATCCGGGCGAGGTGCGGCGCAATCCGCGCGTGCTGAAGGCCTATCTCGGCGACAGCGGCATGCGCGCGCGGCCGCGCGCCCAGGCCTGGGACGGCTCGCGCGACGCGATCCTGTCGTGCCTGAAGCTGACGGCCGGCTATGGCGCCGCGCCGGTGCTCAACGAGGTGTCGTTCGAGGTGCGGCCCGGCGAAATGGTCGCCCTGCTCGGCGCCAATGGCGCCGGCAAGTCGACGGCGATGCGCGCGGTGACCGGCTTGCTGCGGCCGGTCGATGGCGCCGTCGTCTTGAACGACGTGCGCGTCGAGCAAGTGCCCGCGCACAAGATCGCCGCGAGTGGCCTCGCGCTCGTGCCCGAAGGCCGGCAGGTGTTTCCCGAACTGACGGTGCGCGACAACATCCTGCTGGGCGCCCATACCCGCAAGGACGTGGACCGCGAAGCCGAACTCGAAGCGATGCTCGAGCGCTTTCCGCGCCTGCGCGAGCGGCTCAACAGCCGCGCCGGGCTTCTCTCGGGCGGCGAGCAGCAGATGCTGGCCATCGCGCGCGGTCTGATGGCCAAGCCCCGCATCCTGCTGCTCGACGAGCCCTCGCTCGGGCTGGCGCCGGCGATGATCAACGAACTGTTCGATGTGCTGGCCGAACTGCGCGACGACGGCGTCACCATCCTCCTGGTCGACCAGATGGCGGCGCTGGCGCTGACGGTCGCCGACCGCGGCTATGTGCTGGAATCCGGCCGGGTCGTGCGCGACGACGCGGCGGACGCGCTGGCCAACGATCCGGCGCTCGAGGCCGCCTATCTCGGCCACGCGGAGGCGGCGCAGTAGATCATGGGCCTCGACCTCGTTCTCCGTCAGGCGCGCATCGCCGGCCGCGGCGGCGTCCTCTTCGACATCGGCATCGCCGCCGGCAAGATCGCCGACATCGCGCCCACGATCGCGACGGACGCGCGCGAAGAGCACGCCGGGGGCCGGCTGGTGACGCCCGGTTTCATCGAGACGCATATCCATCTCGACAAATCCTGCATCCTCGACCGCTGCCATTCACAGCACGGCACGCTGCAGGAAGCGATCGCGCAGGTCGCCGCCGCCAAGCGCGACTTCACCGAGGCCGACGTCTACGAGCGCGGCCGCCGCACGCTGGAAAAGGCGATCGTGCAGGGCACGACGCGCATGCGTACGCATGTCGAAGTCGACCCGCGCATCGGCCTGACGAGCTTCGAAGCGATCCGCCGCCTCAAGCGCGATTATGCCTGGGCGATCGACCTCGACATCTGCGTCTTTCCGCAGGAAGGCCTGCTCAACGATCCGGGCACGGAAGACCTGCTGATCGAGGCGTGCGAGAAAGGCGCCGACCTGATCGGCGGCTGCCCCTACACCGACAGCGATCCGCACGGGCAGATCGCGCGCATCTTCGCCATCGCCGGCCGCTTCGATATCGACATCGACTTCCATCTCGATTTCGATCTCGACGCGTCGCACATGAACCTCGACGAGGTCTGCCGGCAGACGGACGCTCACCGCTATGGCGGCCGTGTCGCGGTTGGCCACGTCACGAAACTGTCGGCCGTGCCGCCCGCGCAGCTCTCGGCTATCGCCGCGCGGCTGGCGGACGTCGGCGTCGCCGTCACCGTGCTGCCGGCGACCGATCTGTTCCTGATGGGGCGCGGGCACGACCACAACGTGCCGCGCGGCGTTGCGCCGGCGCACAAGCTCGCGGCGCAGGGCGTGACCTGCTCGCTTTCGACCAACAACGTGCTCAACCCGTTCACGCCGTTCGGCGACTGCTCGCTGGTGCGCATCGCCAATCTCTACGCCAACATCGCCCAAACCGGCGCGGCGCACGATCTCGCCGCCTGCTTCGACCTGATCACGACGCAGCCCGCGCGACTGATGAACCTGAAGGATTACGGCATCGCCCTCGGCAACGCGGCCGATCTCGTCGTCCTCGATTGCGACGAACCGGCCTCGGCCGTCGCCGAAGTCTCGCCGCCGCTCCTCGGCATCAAACGCGGCCGTTTGAGCTTTTCGCGTGCGAGGCCGGTGCTGCACAGGCCGGGGGGATAGGGACGGGGACGGGTCGGGACCGACAGACGTCCAACGCACGCCAGCCGACCGGGCACCCTTCAGGCGCAACGGAGCTCAATGCCCTGGATTAGCGGGCGGACGGCGTCTGAGGCCTTGGCGGGGTGTTGCTACGAAGGGAAATGGTGCCCAGGGGCGGAATCGAACCACCGACACTGCGATTTTCAATCGCATGCTCTACCAACTGAGCTACCTGGGCGCCGAGACCGATCCCCGGAGGGGACCGACGGGTAGAGTGGCGGGGTTTATAGAGGGTCGATTCCCCTCTGTCTAGAACGGCTTCGGGGACAATTTTCGGGTCCCACCGGGAATTCGCGGACGGCTGGACCTGCCGGCTCTTCCTTTGCGCTGGGTCCGCCGCACGGGCGCGCCTCTTGCCCGGCCCGACGGCGTCGAGCCCGCGCCGCCAAGCGTCCGCCGGCCAAACCAGCGACGCCGGGCCCACGCTGCCCGACCCGCCCCACCCGCCGGCAGCCGGCCCCGCCGCCTCCCGCCGCAAGCGGCCCGTCCGGTCGTCTGGCCGGCATCCGGAGCCGCCCGCCGCCGGCCTAGCGCTCCTCGCCGTCGCCCTGCGCCGGGCGCGCGCCGTCTTCGTCCTCGTCGTCGTCCTTCACGGGAATGGCGTAGACGCCGGAGAGCCAGCGGTTGAGGTCGACGTCGGCGCAGCGCTTGGAACAGAACGGCCGGAAGGCCTCGTCACGCGGCTTGCCGCAGATCGGGCAGCTTGCGGGGGTCAACTTACGGTCGATCTTGTTCATGCAAAGCCAGCCTTGTTCCTGTCCATCGCGCGCAGGTCCGTCTTGAGGATCTTGCCGTAGTTGTTCTTCGGCAGCGCGTCGACGAACACGTAATCCTTCGGGCGCTTGAAGCGGGCGATCTGCGACAGGCAGAGCCTGTCGAGTTCCGTCCGGCTCGCCTCGCCTACCACATAGGCGACCACGACTTCGCCCCACTCCCGGTCGGGCCGGCCGATCACCGACACCTCGCGCACCTGCGCGTGGGTGAGCAGCACCTCCTCGACCTCACGCGGATAAATGTTGGACCCGCCCGAGATGATCAAGTCCTTGGAGCGGTCCTTGAGGTGCAGATAGCCCTCCGCGTCGAAGGCGCCGACGTCGCCGGTGTGCAGCCAGCCGCCGCGAAGGGTGGCGGCGCTCGCCTCCTCGTTGCGCCAATAGCCGGGCATGACGACGTCGCCGCGGCACAGGATTTCGCCAACCTCGCCGGGCGGCACCGGCGCGTCGCCGCCGTCCGCCACCCTCACCTCGACGCACGCATAGGGCTTACCGGCCGAGCCGAGCCGCTCGCGCCAGCGCGGATGATCGCGGTCGGCGATGTCGCGCTTGGACAAAGTGGTGATGGTCATGGGCGCCTCGCCCTGACCGTAGATCTGCGCGAGCCGCGGGCCGAAGCGGTCCAGCGCGGCGAGCGCATCCTCCACATACATCGGCGCGCCGCCCCAGATCAGCGTGCGGATGTTCTCGCGCCGGCAGTCGGCCGCGCATTCGACCAGCCGCTTGATCATCGTCGGCGCGGCGAACATCGAAGCCTGCGGCCAGCGCGCGATGAGGCCGAAGATTTCCTCCGGCTCGAAGCCGCCCGATTCCGGCACCACCTGCACGCCGAGCCGCGCCACATGCGCCATGATGTAGAGCCCGGAGCCGTGGCTCATCGGCGCCGCGTGGATGATCGCGTCGCCCGGATGCACGGGATCGACCTCCATCGCATAGGCATAGCTCGCCGCCGCCAGCGCCCGGTGCGTCAGCATCGCGCCTTTCGGGCGGCCCGTCGTGCCGGACGTGTAGAACAGCCAGGCGAGCGCGTCCGCCTCGCGCGGCGCGATACCGATCGCGTCCGCCGCGAACAGCGCCTCGTATTCGGCGCTGCCGATGACGATCAGCCGCTCCAGCGTGTTCGGCGCGTGCGCGGCGATCTCGCTCTCGAGCCCTTTGGACACGAAGCAAAGGCGTGCCTGCGCGTGCTCCAGGATGTAGCCGAGCTCCGCGCCGTGCAGCTTGGCATTCGCCGGCACGGCCGCGGCGCCGGCGTGCCAGATGCCGTAGAGCAGCTCGAGATAGGCCGGCATGTTCTTGGCGACGATGGCGACGCGGTCGCCGGCATTGATGCCGCAGCGCTCATGCAGAGCGCCGGCAAGCCGCGCCGCGCGCAAGGCGAGCTGCGCATAGGTCGCGGTCACGCGCGCCCCGGACGCGGCCGCCGGGAGATCGGGATGGCTCAAGCCCGCACGGTGCAGCCACAGGGCGAGGTTCATGAAGCCGATTATTGGTCATTCCGGGAGCGCGAGCAAAGCGAGTGGACACGGAATCCAACACCCATACGGGCACGCGGCGCTGGCTCCCGGGTTCGGCGCTTCGGGCCGCCCGGAACGACACCTACACCGCGTTGAGCCAGCCGAACCTGATCGGATAACCCTCGCCGCCCAGGAGCTGCATGGTCTCGTAAAGCGGCAGGCCCACCACATTGGTGTAGGAGCCGACGAGCTTGACGATGAACGTGCCGGCGATGCCTTGCGCGGCATAGCCGCCGGCCTTGCCGCGCCATTCGCCGGAGGCGAGATAGGCCTCGATGTCGTCGGACGACAGCCGCTTGAAGCGCACGCGCGTCTCGACGAGGCGCTGGCGGAACGATTCCTTCGGCGTCACCAGACACACCGAGGTGTAGACGCGGTGATTGCGGCCCGAGAGCAGGCGCAGGCACTGCGCGGCCTCGTCGAGCAGTTCCGCCTTGGGCAGAATGCGGCGGCCGACCGCCACCACCGTGTCCGCGGCGAGGATGTAGGCGCCGCGCAATTCATCATCGAGCTTGACGTTCTCGAGCGCCGCTTCCGCCTTGGCGCGCGCCAGGCGGTTGGCATAGGCGCGCGGTATCTCGCCGCGCTTGGGCGTCTCGTCGAGATCGGCGGGCTTGAGCGCGTCGGGCTCGATGCCCGCCTGGTTGACGAGCGCGAGCCTTCGCGGCGAGCCGGAGGCGAGGACGAATTTCGAGCGGCCGATCATCGGGGCGGGTTACCGCGAATCTGGAGGCAAAACAGGTGGATGCGCGCGGAAACTAGCGGAACGGGCGCAGGTTCACAACTCAGCCTCATGCTGACGAGCGCTGCCGAGGAGCGCGTCTGGAAGCATGAGGCTGCCCCGATCCTTCGAGACGGCCGCTGCGCGGCCTCCTGAGGATGAAGGCGATCACTCATTTCCCGCTCCCGGCCGGCCGAAGCGGTCGCGGATGAGCGCCAGCAGCTGGTCGCGGACCTCGCGGTAGGCATTCAGGCGCTGCTCGCGGCTGCCTTCGATGCCGGTCGGGTCGACCGTCGGCCAGTATTCGACATCGGCGGCGATCGTGCGGGTCAGGTCCAGCGCCTTGTGGTGCGCCGGCGGCGACAGCGTGACGATCAGATCGAAATTGAGCCCTTCGAGTTCGTCGAGTTCTTCGAAGGTGATCGGCTTATGCCGCCTCACGTCGATGCCGATTTCGTCCATCACCGCGACGACGAAAGGATCGAGTTCGCCCTTCTGCACGCCGCAGGAGGCGACATAGACCTGCTTGCCATAGAGCTGCTGAAACATGCCGGCGGCCATCGGCGAGCGCACCGCGTTCTGGCCGCACGCAAACAACACCGCCTGAGGTCGCGCCGAGCGCGCGGGTACGGGCATGGACTGGCTAATGCGCGCTCGTCCCCGCGAAAGCGGCGACCCGGCGCGACGTTGCATGCACGTCAGAGACGGCGCTGGGTGGCCCGCTGCGCGGGAATGAGCGGCGTTGGCGGCCAAGGCGGAGCGACACCGTTCATCCCCTCCAGTGCAGCACGCAGATCAGAGTGAACAAGCGGCGGGCGGTGTCGATGTCGATCGCCACCTTCTCCTTCAGCCGCTCCATCAGAATGCGCGAGCCCTCGTTGTGGACTCCGCGCCGGCCCATGTCGATCGCCTCGATCTTGTCCGGCGTCGCCGTGCGGATGGCTTGATAGTAGCTGTCGCAGATCAGGTAATAGTCCTTCACGATGCGCCGGAGCGGCGTCAGCGAGAACAGATGCGCCATCACCGGCGTTCCATCCTCGAGGCGGATGTCGAACACCAGCCGGTTGCCGTTGATCGACAGGTTCAGCGTGTAAGGGCCGTCGCCGTCGTGACCGACCGGCGCGAAGGAATTCTGCTCGAGCAGATCGTAGATCGCGACCTTGCGCTCGTGCTCGACATCCGGGTTGGAACGCCCAATCGACGCCTCGTCCAGCGTCACCGCAACGAGACGCTGCTTCGAGCCGGAGGGGATGTTCTGGGCGCCGGTCATCACAGATTGAGGCGGATCGCCACCGAGCGGGCATGCGCGTCCAAGCCCTCGGCTTTACCGAGCGCGATGGCGGCGGGCCCGAGCGCGCGCAACTGATCGGGACCGCACTTGAGCAGCGACGTGCGCTTCATGAAGTCGAGCACGTTGAGACCCGACGAGAAGCGCGCGGAACGCGCCGTCGGCAGCACGTGATTGGAGCCGGCGACGTAGTCGCCGATCGCTTCCGGCGTATGCGCGCCGATGAAGATGGCGCCGGCATTGCGGATCTTCGACGTGAGGAATTCGGCATCCTCCGCCGCGATCTCGAGATGTTCGGGCGCGAGGCGATCGACCAGCGGCACCGCGTCGGCAAGCTTGGGCACGAGAATGATCGCGCCGAAGTCGCGCCACGAGGCCGACGCGACGGCCGCGCGCGGCAGCGTCTTGAGCTGCGCGGCGACCGATTTCTCGACTTCGCTCGCAAGCGCGGGCGTGTCGGTGATCAGGATCGACTGCGCGCTCGCATCGTGCTCGGCCTGCGCCAGGAGATCGGCCGCGATCCAATCGGGATTGCCGGTCTTGTCCGCGAGGATCAGCACCTCGGAGGGGCCGGCGATCATGTCGATGCCGACCTTGCCGAACACCAGGCGCTTGGCGGCGGCGACATAGGCATTGCCGGGGCCGACGATCTTGGCGACCGGCGCGATCGTCTCGGTGCCGTAGGCAAGCGCGGCAACCGCCTGCGCGCCGCCGATCCGGTAGACCTCATCGACGCCGGCGAGCTTGGCCGCGGCGAGCACCAGCGGCGCGAGCTTGCCGTCCGGCGACGGCACCACCATGACGAGGCGCGGGCAGCCGGCGACCTTGGCCGGCACGGCGTTCATGAGGACGGACGAGGGATAGGCGGCGGTGCCGCCCGGCACATAGAGGCCGACCGCCTCAATGGCGGTCCACTTGGCGCCGAGCTCGACGCCGAGCGCATCGGTGAAGCGCTCCTCGGCCTTGGGCTTCTGGCGCAGATGATAGGCTTCGATGCGGTCGCGGGCGAGCTTGAGCGCGGCGAGCGCGTCCTTATCGCAGGCCTGCTCGGCGGCATCGATCTCGGCGGCGCTGACCCGCAGGCCCACTTTGGCGACGTCGATACGGTCGAACTTGGCGGTAAACTCCGTCAGCGCCGCGTCGCCGCGCGCGATCACCGCGTCGATGATGCCGCGGACGGTCTGCTCGACGTCCTGCGAGGCCTCGCGCTTGACGCTGAGGAAGGACCGGAAACGGTCCGCGAAATCGGCACTTTGGCTGTCGAGGCGAAGGGGCATGATAGGTGAATGGGTGATAGGCGCCCGGTCGTCAACCCTGCCGTCTTCCCTGGGGCGCCGGAGGCGCAAAGCAGCATCCGGCCACGCCTGCTGGGCTCGCTTCTGCATTCCGGGCTCGGCCCGTTGGGCCGCCCCGGAATGACCGGCTAAAAACGAACGAACAGAAGAGACTTCAGTGCGGCTGGGCGACCGCCACGCCTTCGATTTCGACGTGCTTGGGACAGCAGGTGGTGGTCCAGGCCGGGCCGAGGTCGGCCAGTTCGGCTTCCAGACATTCGACCTCCAGCCGCAGGACACCACCGCCGGAGAAGAACAGGCTCACCACGCCGGACGGGGCCTCGGTAGGGGTAAACTCGACCGCCAGGAGATTGAGGACGGTGTCTTTGCCCGCGGGATTCACATCCTTGCACTTGCAGGACAGGACGCGCTCGAAGCGCAGGGCCGCCCGGCGGCGGCGATAGACGGGGTGATCGCCGTTGGCGCTCTCCCAATCGAAGCGATTGAGCGCGACCACGAAGCGCTTCTCCTGCGGCCGCCAGAGGACGTCAGCGACCTTGACCACCGCGTCCTGGAGATGCGCCGATGCGACTTGCAGGTCCTCCTCGTCGAGGACGATGAATCTGATCTGGTCCATAGCCGTGCCCCTGGCGCTGATCACTCCTTCATTACAGCTAATTAGGCAGGGCGTTGTGCGGCCGCAAGATGGGCGCGTGCGGCCGCGCCCTGGCGATGGTTAAGGGAAGGCCGGCTCGAGCCCTGCCGCGGTCCAGCGCGCCCGCGTCGCCGGTGCGGTAAGCGCCGCGAGAAGGGCGGCCGCGTCCGCGCTCACCGCGCTGTCCGCGGCCAGCGCCGCCGTATAGGTGTTGACGAAATAGAGGTCTCCCGGCAGCGGACCGACCACCGTGACGCCCTTCACCGGCAGGGCCTCGCTGATGAAGGTGGTGCCGAGAGCGGCCCGGCCTTCGGAGACGATGACCGAGACGTCATGGCCGCCTTTGCCGAGCACGGATTTGGCGTTCACTTCGTCGAGGAGACCGAGCTTCTCCAGCAAGGCGGCGAACATGATGCCGCCGGTGCCGCCGGACTTCGGGTTCGTATAGGCAAAGGTCGGGGCCTGGCGCAGCGCCTGCTTGAAGGCTTCCGGCGTCGAGATGTCGGGCGCCGGCTCGCCCTCGCGCACGATCATGGCCATGATGCTGCGGCCGACCGGCGTGACGGAGCCGGGCTTGAAATGGCCGAGCTTGTCGAGTTCGGCGATGCCGGCATCGGCGAGGATGATGAGGTCGGCCTTCTCGCCGTTCTTGACACGGTCGCGCATCGAGCCGGCGGTGCCGAAATTCAGATCGACCTTGTGGCCGCTCGCCTGTTCGAATTCCGGCGCGAGTTGACGGACCACCGCCTCGACGGCGCCGGCGCTCATGATCTTGATGGTCGACACGCTACGTTCTCCCCCCTGCTCTTTCTTGATCCCTCCCGCCAATGGGGAGGGCCGATCGCGCGTTGCACGATCGGGGTGGGGTCGATCGATGTCGAACGACCCCGCCCAGTTCGCTCTGCCTGCCCGCAAGCGGGCGGGGCCAAGTGTCTTATTCGCTGATGCGCTGGATGGCGGCGCCGCAGGCGCCGAGCTTTTCTTCGAGTTTCTCGAAGCCGCGGTCGAGGTGATAGACGCGGTTGACCATGGTCTCGCCTTCGGCGGCCAGGCCCGCGATCACCAGCGACACGGAAGCGCGCAGGTCGGTCGCCATCACGGGCGCGCCCTTGAGCCTGTTGACGCCCTCGATGGTGGCGGTGTCGCCGTCGAGCGAGATGCGCGCGCCGAGACGGGCAAGCTCCTGCACGTGCATGAAGCGGTTTTCGAAGATCGTTTCGGTGATGCGCGAGGTGCCCTTGGCCCGGGTCATCAACGCCATCAATTGCGCCTGCAGGTCGGTCGGGAAGCCGGGGAACGGCTGCGTCGTCACCTCGACCGGATTGAGCCCGGCGCCGTTGCGCGCGATGCGGATGCCTTCGTTGGTCGGCGTGACGGTGACGCCGGCCTGCACCAGCACGTCGAGCGCGGCCTGCAGCAGATCCGGCCGCGTGTTCTGAAGCAGCACATCGCCGCCGGTCATCGCGACGGCCATGGCATAGGTGCCGGTCTCGATGCGATCCGGGAGCACCGTGTGGCGCGTGCCGGACAGCTTGGCGACGCCTTCGACGACGATGCGCGCGGTACCCGCGCCGGACACCTTGGCGCCCATCTTGTTGAGGCAGTCGGCGACATCGACCACTTCGGGCTCGCGCGCCGCGTTCTCGATCACCGTGGTACCGCGGGCGAGCGCGGCCGCCATCAGCGCCGTATGGGTGCCGCCGACGGTCACCTTCGGGAAGACGATCTCACCGCCGCGCAGGCCGTTCTTGGCGCGGGCGATGACGTAGCCGCCTTCGATCTCGATCTCGGCGCCCAGCTTCTCGAGCGCCATGATCAGCAGATCGACCGGGCGCGTGCCGATGGCGCAGCCGCCCGGCATCGAAACCTTGGCTTCGCCCATGCGCGCGACCAGCGGCGCGACCACCCAGAAGCTCGCGCGCATCTTGGACACGAGTTCGTACGGCGCGGTGGTGTCGACGATGGTTTTCGCGGATAGCGTGATGGTGCGGCCGGCGTTGGGGTCGTCGCCCAGGCGCTTGCCGTTGATCATCACGTCGACGCCGTGATTGCCGAGGATGCGCTGGAGCTGGATCACGTCCGCCAGGCGCGGCACGTTCTCGAGAACGAGCGGCTCGTCGGTGAGCAGGCTCGCAATCATCAAGGGAAGCGTCGCGTTCTTGGCGCCGGAAATCGGAATAGTTCCGTTCAGACGCTGCCCGCCGACGATACGTATCCGATCCATCCTGTCGCCCCGCGCTGCGTAAAGCGGCTTTTCCTCAGCCAGGGCCGATCTATGGACCGCTGCCGCCCGCCTGCAAAGCCCGAAATTGTGCGGGGGTTACCACCCACGCCCGGCAAATGCGGCGAAACTCCGGCCGTACCGCCGGCGCGCGGCCTACTCGCCCGATTCGCCGGACTCGCGGGTTGATTCGGGGGGATTCGAGCCGCTGGCGCCTTCCCGGCCCCGCTCCTGCGCCTTGCGCCGGCGCAGGTTCTCCCGCAGGGCGGCCTTGAGACGCTCCTTACGGGGGTCAGGTTTGCCTTTATTGCCGCTGCTCGTCATCAGATGACTTATCCAAGGGGCCGACGTGACCGCAAGACGCGCCTTTGCCTTGCGTCACGGGGGAGCGTGTGGCAGTAACGCGCCCGGTCGCGTCCCGTACGGGACGACCGCTCTTGCTGCCGTAGCTCAGTGGTAGAGCACCTCATTGGTAATGAGGAGGTCGAGTGTTCAATCCACTCCGGCAGCACCAGCCTTCCTGTCATCCATCTTTAAGACAGCGTTAACCGCAGGGCGCCGCCCCGCCCGTCGGCATTTCGCCGGCGAACGCAGGCGTGACCCTAGCGCTGCCGGCGCCTGGGCGAAGCCGCGCGCAGCTCCGCCTCCCAGCCGAACACCGAGCGGCCGTCATAGTTCGGCGAGGCCGCCATTTCCTGCGCGATGAAGCCTTCGACGGATGGCCCTTCCGCGCCCGCTTCGAGCAGGCGCGCCTGATCGTCGAGCCGCTTCAGGGCGGACAGCTCTTCTTCGCGGCCGAGCTTGGCGTTCTGCACAGCCGACTTCAGCACGCCGATGGTCTCGTCGTAGACCTTCAGCGGCACCGGAAACGGATGACGATCCTTGCCGCCATGGGCGAGCGAGAAACGCGCCGGATCGCTGAAGCGGCACGGCGCGCCGTGCATGACCTCCGCCACCAGCGCCAGCGCTTTGACCGTGCGCGCGCCGACACCCGGCGTCAGCAGCAACTCGGAAAAATCCTTCGGCCCGCGATCGGCCGCGGCGGCGAGATTGCCGCGCAGGCGGCGCGCGATCACATCCTCTTCGCGCACGTCGTGATGCGCCGGCATGATGAGATGCGGCAGGGCAAGCTGTGCCGGCCCGGCCTTTGCCGGCGCCGGCGCGCCGACAAGCGCCGAGAACTCGCGCGCGATCTTGTCTGGCCCGAGTTGCGCCAGGAGATCGAGTTGCGCGCCGCGCGACCGTTGCGCGCGCCTGTCGGCGAGATTGACGATCTCGCCCTGCCCTTTGCCGTCGATGGCGGTGTGCGGGTCGTCGAGGAAACTGGTCAGGCCCTCGGAGAGCCAGTGATAGCGGCGGGCCTGGCGCTTGTCGCCGTTCATGCCCTGCTGCACCACCGTCCACTTGCCGTCGTCGGTGACGAAGAAGCCGTGCAGATAAAGATCGAAGCCGTCCTGCACCGCGGCGCTGTCGACCTTGGCCACCAGACGGCTGGTCTGCGCCAGCGCCGCGCCGTCGAAGCCTTGCCGGTCGCCGATCGTGATGAGCTGCTGCGGCGTCTCGCGCGATTTCGCGCCGCGTCCGCCGCAGACATGGATGCCGAGTTCGCCCGCGAGCGGCGTGAGGCCGCGCTTGAGCGCGCCGATGACGCTGGTGGTGATGCCGGACGAATGCCAGTCCATGCCCATCACGGCGCCGAAGGACTGAAACCAGAAAGGATTGGCGATGCGGCGCAGGAATTCATCGCGGCCGTAATGGTGCACGATGGCCTGCGTCATCACCGCGCCGAGCCGCGTCATGCGCTCGCCAAGCCATGGCGGCACACGGCCGCCATGCAGCGGCAGATCGGCACTTCCGGCGCGGCGCGCCATCGTTGATGTCTCTTCTCTGCGTGAACGTCGCAAGCGGCGAAGGCGCGGCTCGCGCCGGCCGCGCGTCCAATCGACAAAAGCCTTCGTTCATGCTTTGTACGATAGACTGACCGCCACGTGCAATGGGGAAAGACCCTGCAAAATCTGGAACTTAGTTCGAATCGCACGGGCGGCGCGGCGGCCTATCTCGCCAAACTCAACGCCGAGCAGCGACGCGCGGTCGAGCACGGCGGCGAGTTCCTCAACAACGCGCCGCCGCTCCTGATCATCGCCGGCGCCGGCTCGGGCAAGACCAACACGCTGGCGCACCGCGTCGCGCATCTCATTCTCGGCGGCGTCGATCCGCGCCGCATTCTGTTGCTCACTTTCTCGCGCCGCGCCGCCGCCGAGATGCAGCGCCGCGTCGAGCGCATCACCGGGCAGATCCTCGGCGCGCAGAGCACACCGCTCGCGGCCTCACTGTCATGGTCCGGCACGTTTCACGCCATCGGCGCGCGCGTGCTGCGCGAATACGCGCAGATGATCGGCATCGAGCAGGCCTTCACGATCCACGACCGCGAAGACTCCGCCGACCTGATGAATCTCGTGCGGCACGAGCTCGGCCTGTCGCAGATGGACAAGCGCTTCCCGATGAAGGGCACGTGCCTTGCGATCTATTCGCGCACCGTGAATGCCGAGATGCCGCTCGGCGAGGTGCTGCAGCGTTTTTACCCCTGGTGCGCCGAATGGGAAGGCGAGCTGCGCCGCCTGTTCGGCGCTTACGTCGAGGCCAAGCACAAACAGAACGTGCTCGATTACGACGACCTGCTGCTCTACTGGGCGCAGATGATGACCGAGGCCGCGATCGCCGAGGAGATCGCGGCGCGCTTCGATCATGTGATGGTCGACGAATATCAGGACACCAACCGCCTGCAGGCCTCGATCCTGCTCGCGCTCAAGCCTGACGGGCGCGGCCTCACCGTGGTCGGCGACGACGCGCAATCGATCTATTCCTTCCGCGCCGCCACGGTGCGCAACATCCTCGACTTTCCGGCCCACTTCACGCCGAAGGCCGAGATCGTCACGCTGGAGCGCAACTATCGCTCGACGCAGCCGATCCTCGCCGCGGCCAATGCGGTGATCGATCTCGCGGCCGAACGCTTCACCAAGAACCTGTGGTCGGACCGGCCCTCGGCCGAGCGGCCCTTGCTGGTGAACGTCGCCGACGATGTCGCGCAGGCGGGCTACATCGTCTCGAAGATTCTGGAGAACCGCGAGGCCGGCATCACGCTCAAGTCGCAAGCCGTGTTGTTCCGCACGTCCAGCCACAGCGCCGGGCTCGAAATCGAGCTGACGCGCAAGAACATCCCGTTCGTGAAATTCGGCGGTCTGAAATTCCTCGAAGCCGCGCACATCAAGGACGTGCTGGCGATGCTGCGCTGGGCGCAGAACATGCGCGACCGCGTCGCCGGCTTCCGCGCCGTGCAGCTCATGCCGGGGATCGGCCCGGGCACGGCGGCGCGCCTCTTGGACAGCATCGGCGAGATGGGCGATGCCTCAGCCGCCATCGCCGGCTTCAAGCCGCCGGCGGCCGCCGTGAAGCATTGGCCGGACTTCGAGGAGACGATCGGCCTGTTGCGGCGGAACGCGGTCGGCTGGCCGGGCGAACTCGACCTCGTCGCGCGCTGGTACGAGCCGCATTGCGAGCGGATCTATGACGACGCCGGCGTGCGGCAGGGCGACATCGCCCAGCTTGCGCAGATCGCTTCGAACTATCCGAGCCGCGACCGCTTTCTCACCGAGCTCACGCTCGATCCGCCCGACGCCACGAGCGATGAATCCGGCGTGCCGCTGCTCGACGAGGATTATCTGATCCTCTCCACCATCCATTCGGCCAAGGGCCAGGAATGGACATCGGTCTTCGTGCTCAACACGGTCGACGGCTGCATTCCCTCCGACCTCTCGACCGGCTCGACGACCGAGATCGAGGAAGAGCGCCGCCTGCTCTATGTCGCGATGACGCGCGCCAAGGACCAGCTGCACCTCATGGTGCCGCAGCGCTTCTACACGATCGGCCAACGCTCGAGCGGCGACCGCCATGTCTACGCACAGCGCACGCGCTTCATCCCCAACACGCTGACCAAACATTTTGCCAGCACCGCCTGGGCGCCGACGCGCGCGGCGCGACCGGCGGGCGCGGCCGGTGGCGCGAGCGTCGACGTGCGCGCCCGCATGCGCAAGATGTGGGAGTAGTCAGGCCGAGGCGGCGCGCTTCTTTCGCGGCTGTCGCGGCGGCGACGCGCGCCCGATGAGATCGGCATAGTCGCCAACGGGTTTCGGCTTGCCGATGAAATAGCCCTGCACCTCGTCGCACCCTTCGCCGGCGAGGAAATCGAGCTGCGCTTCGGTCTCGACGCCCTCGGCCAGCACCGGCAGGGACAGGCCGCGGCCGAGCCCGATCACCGAACGCACGATCGCCGCCGCCTGCTCGCTGCGGCCGAGATTGGCGATGAAGGCGCGGTCGATCTTGATCTTGTCGAACGGGAACGACTGCAGATACGACAGCGACGAATAGCCGGTGCCGAAATCGTCCATGGCGATGCGCACGCCGAGATTCTTCAGGCGCCGCAGCACCAGCAGCGCCCGATCGAAGTCGCCGATCAGCACGCCTTCGGTGATCTCGAGCTCCAACCGGTCCGGCGCAAGGCCGGTCTCCAGCAGCACCTGATGCACCAACAGCGGCAGGTCGCCGTGATGGAACTGGATAGGCGACAGGTTGACGCCGATGCGCAAAGGCCGCGGCCACGAAGCCGCCTCGCGGCACGCGGACCGCAGGATCCATTCGCCGAGCGCGGCAATGGCGCCCGATTCCTCGGCGAGCGGGATGAAGGTCGCCGGCGGCACGAGGCCGAGCCGCGGATGATGCCAGCGCACCAGAGCTTCGAAACCGTTGACGCGGCCGTTGATCTCGGCCTGCGGCTGGTAATGCAGCACGAGCTCTTCATGCGCGATCGCCGTGCGCAGATCCTGCTGCAGAGCGCGCTTCTGCCGCAGCTTGGTGTCCATCGCGACTTCGAAGAAGCGGACCGACCCGCGCGCCTCGCCCTTGGCGCGGAACAGCGCGGCTTCGGCATTGGCGACGAGCGTCGCGGCATCGCCGCCATCGTTCGGAAAGATCGCGACGCCGATGGTGAGACCCACGCGCACCGCATGGCCGCCGATATCGATGTCCTGCGCGAAAGCCGCATGGAGACGATGCGTCAGGGCGTCGGCGCCCTCGGGCTGCGCGCCCGTGGGCGTGATGATCGCGAACTCGTCGCCGCCGATGCGGGCGACGAACGCGCCTTCGCCAATCAGCTCGAGCCGGCGCGCGACCTCGATCAGCAACGCATCGCCCGTGACATGGCCGAACACGTCGTTGACCGCCTTGAAGCGGTCGAGATCGATGCACAGCACCGCGAAAGGAGCGCCGCCGTCGCGCGCGCGCTCGGCCGTCGCCGCAATGCAGTCGTTGAAGGCGGAGCGGTTGGGCAGCTCGGTGAGCGGATCGTGATGCGCCAGATGCGCCAGTTGCTGCTCGTCCTGCTTGCGCTCGGTGAGATCGGTGATGAGGCTGATGAGATATTGCGCCTTGCGCGCCGGCCCATCCACGGGGAAGCGCGTTGCGGTGACGATACGCGTGCCGTTGGCGGGCGTGATCACCGCATGCTCGTCCTGGAAGCTCGGCGTGCCCGTCTCCACGAGGCGGCGGTCCTGCGCTTCGATCGAGTCGGCGCCTTCCGGGATTAGCTCGCGCACGCTCTTGCCGAGGATCTTGGCGCGCTCGATGCCGAAGTAGCTTTCGGCCGCGCGGTTGACCAGGACGTAGCGCAGGCTGGGGACGTCCTTCACGAGGACGGGCGACGGCATGTTCTCGATGATCGTATCGAGGAACGCCCGCGTGTGATCGAGCGCGCGCTCCGCGCGCATCCGCTCGGTGATGTCCTCGTGCATCGCCACCCAGCCGCCGTCGGCCATCGCGTGATAAGTGACCGTGGTGAACCGGCCGTCGGCGATCTCGATGGTCATCGTCATGGTGCCGCCCCGGTCGAGGACGGACCGGCGCTCTTGAATATAGGCCTCGACGTCGAGCGGAAACGTCCCCGCGGCGCGGCGCGCCTCCAGCACGTCGCGGATCGTCGCGCCGCGCCAGATGTTCTTCGGGTTGATGTGATACATCGCGAGATAGCGCTGGTTCCACAGCAGCAGCCGGTCGTCCGCATCGAACATGCAGAGGCCCTGGATCATGCTGTTGAGCGCGCCGTCGAGGCGCTTGTTCTGCTCGCTCAGCATCGCGCCCGTGCGGCGCGCGATGAGCGCGCCGGAGATCAGCATCCCGGCAAGGCCGCCGCTCAACGCCGCCAGCGTTATGGACGGCGTGCCGAGTGCAACCGTGTAAGCGTCGAGAAGGAGCGTGACGGCGAGCGCGAGCAAAAGGCCGAGCGCGCCGGCCCCGGCGACAAAGCGCCAGCCGTGGGCATTCGAGGCTGTTTCGTCTCTCCGGACCACCATCGCCCATACCCGGATCGCCGAACGCGCGGTGGCACGAACCTCGACCCTGTCAGGGAGAATGAGTGCTCAGGCTTATGCGACTTATTAATATTGGGTACGATTTTTGGTTAACGCGCGTTAGCCCTACGCGCGCGTAAACGAACTCTCCGTAAGAGACGGAAGCGCGGGCGCTCAGCGCGGCTTCAGGAAGGCGAAGTCGCAGCCTTGGTCGGCGCCCAGGATCTCCTGCGCATAAAGCCTGGCATAGCCGCGCGCCGGCTTTTCGACGGTGGGCTTTGGCTCCGCGGCGCGGCGCTTGAGTTCGGCCTCATCGACAAGAAGATCGATGCGCCGCGCCTTCACCGACAGGCGGAGGCGATCGCCGTTGCGCACGAGGCCGAGCGGGCCGCCCGACGCGCTGTCGGGCGTGACGTGCAGCACGATGGTGCCGAAGGCCGTGCCGCTCATGCGCGCGTCGGAAACGCGCACCATGTCCTTGACGCCCTTCGTCGCGAGCTTCTTCGGGATCGGCAGATAGCCGGCTTCCGGCATGGCCGAGTCCGAATGCGGCCCCGCATTCTGCAGAACGAGGATGTCGTCGGGCGTGACGTCGAGCGCCGGATCGTCGATCCGGGCGGCGAGGTCTTCCAGCGACGTGAAGACCACGGCGCGGCCTTCGTGCTCGAACAGCTTCTCGTCGGCGGCCGAACGCTTGAGGATCGCCCCGCCCGGGGCGAGATTGCCGAACAGCGCGATGAGGCCGCCTTGCGGCTCGAGCGGCTTGGCACGTTCGGCGATGATGCTGCGGTCGATCCAGGCGCCGCTGTCGTAGCCCAGGCGCTCGCCCAGCGTCTCGCCGGTGACGGTCATGCAGTCGAGATGCAGCAGGTCCTTCAGTTCGCGCAGCAGCGCGCCGACGCCGCCGCCGGCGAAGAAGTCTTCCATGTAGCCGTTGCCGACCGGCTTGAGATTCACCAGCACCGGCGTCGTGTCCGACAATTCGTTCAGACGGTCGAGCGAGATCGACAGGCCGGCGCGACCGGCGATGGCGGCAAGGTGGATGACCGCGTTGGTCGAGCCGCCGATGGCGAGCAGGACGCGCAACGCGTTCTCGACCGACTTTTCCGTGACGATGCGATCCGGCGTCAGTCCGGCATCGATCATGCGCACGGCCGTGGCGCCGGTTGCTTCCGCGGCCCGCAGGCGGTCGGCGTGCACGGCCGGGATGGCGGCGGTGCCGGGCAGCATCAGGCCAAGCGCTTCGGCGATGCAGGCCATGGTCGAGGCGGTGCCCATGACGGCGCAGGTGCCGGCCGTGGTCGCGAGCTTGCTCTCGACTTCGTGGATTTCGCTGTCGCTGACCTTGGCCGCGCGGTATTGCGCCCAGAAGCGGCGGCAGTCGGTGCAGGCGCCCAAACGTTCGCCGTGATGACGGCCCGTCATCATCGGCCCGGCGACGAGCGCGATCGACGGCCGCCCGGCCGACACCGCGCCCATGAGCTGCGCCGGCACGGTCTTGTCGCAGCCGCCCATCAGCACCACGGCGTCCATGGGCTGCGCCCGCACCATCTCCTCGGTGTCCATCGACATGAGGTTGCGGAACTTGATGCTGGTCGGATTGAGGAACACTTCGCCGAGCGAAATGGTCGGAAATTCCATCGGCAGGCCACCGGCGGTGAGCACGCCGCGCTTCACGGCCTCCAGCATCTCGGGGAAATGCCGGTGGCAATTATTGAAGCCCGATTCCGTATAGGCGATGCCGACCACCGGCCGTTTCAGGATTTCGCGCGAATAGCCCATCGACTGCGCGAAGGAGCGACGCAGGAAAAGCGAGAAGTCGCGATCACCGTAGTTGGTGAGGTTGTTGGCGATGCCGGTCGGTTTGTCGTTCATGCCGTTGCTTTTTGCAGTCGCGTGAGTACCGACGCAAGCTGCCGCGACAGAGGATGATTTGCAATGCGTTTCATCGCATCAGGATAACGCTGCATGAGCCACGCTATTGCGACATCGTGAAACCACACCATGACGACGAGCATGGTGAGAAACCACGTGAGGAAGTGATAGCGCGCCGTTGCCGCGTTATAGAAGAAGGCGACGAGGTGCTGGCCGAGCGCGGCGGCGCCGATCAACCGCAGCCACGGATCGAAGGCGCGTCCGCGCAGGACGACATAGAGCAGGATGGCGATGCCGGCCGCGTTCAGCGGAATGGTCCAGTAGGATTCGGCCGGACCGCTGAGCCAGTCGGCAAGCTGCAGGCCGATGCGGCCAAGGCCGCTCAGCTCGCCATGCAGGACGCCCTTCAAGGCGGCGCCCCATGCGGACGGCGGCAGCACCAGCAAATTGGAGTCTGCCGAGTTCGCGCTGAACAGCACGAAGGCCCTGCCGAACACCCAATTGTGCAGCGCCATCGAGAACACGAACATAAAGCCCAGGCACAGCCCGGCGACACGCTGCCACTGCCGCAGATAGAGCGCGGCGAGACCCGCGCCGCCGAGGAAGATCGCCGCGGCCGGGGCGACGATCGGCTTCATGAAGATGCCGAGCGCCAGCAATAGCGCGCCGAAGAACGCGGCCGTGAAGCGGCGCGACGCGCCGACCAGCACGGCAAGGCCGGCGATGAAGAGCATATAGGCGGCCGGATCGGCGAAGGCGCGCGCCACCCACTTCTCGTAAAGGATGAAACTGGTGCCGAAGACATTGCCCACCGGCACGGCGATGAAGAGCAGCACCAGCGCGAGCGCCCAACGCTCCGGCAGAAAGCGGCGGAACAGGGCGAGCACGAAGAACGGGAAAGCGAGCACCAGCGAGAGATAGCCGAGCAAAGTCTCGCCGAACACGATGTGCTGCAGCGCCAGGAAATAACGCAGTCCCGGACCGCCGTAATAATAGACCTTTTCACCGCCCTCGATCGCGCCCCAGATGTCGCCCGCCAGCAGCTTCTGCAGGATCAGCCGGGCGTAGCCGTCGTAGAACAGCCCGTCGTCGCCGCCATCCAGCGGCCGCAAGCCGCCGATCAGCGTGCCATCGTCGAGCGCGATCACGAGAAGGGCCAAACCCACGAGCAGCGATGGCATCATCATGCGCCGCGCGCGCACCCGCACCAGCAGCGCAACCACCGAAAAGGCGGCGAGGATCGACAGTGCCCAGGTCGCGACCAGCCTGACCTTGACGTTCAGCGGCGGCGTGACATGCATCGCCAGCGTGCCGGGCTTGATGGCCGAGCCGAAGATGCGCTTGCCCACGTCCGCGGCCTCGATCGGCCGGCAGCCATCGCCTTTGAGGATCGCGAAGCGTTCGGCCTCGCCTTCCCACAGCAACGTGCCGCGCCAGCACAGCTCACCGCCGGCATAAGCGGCCGGCAGGCGCACCATCTCGTACCACGGCATCGTCAGTTGCCAGCGTTGCGGGCCCGCCAACAGGCGCTTGTCGCGTTCGCCACGTTTGACGTCGGTCGATGCGGTCCAATTGTACTGCACCTCATTGATGAAGCCGAGGCCGAGCCAGACCGGATTGGAGAAGTCGACCGACGTAACCGCGCGCGATGCATCGGACTTGTGCCAGATACCGTCGGCCGAGAAGGCATAAGGACGGTCGGGCATGCCGTTGCCGCGCCAGCAGCCGAAGGCTTTGGGATCGCAGCGCTGCGCTTCCGGATAGAGCGCGTCGAACTCGGCCAGCAGCGTGCGATAGACATCGGCCGGCAGCGTGCGTTCCAGCACCGCGCTCGGCACGAACACATTGTGTCCTTCATCGATGCGCGGCGGCGCGAGCGCCGATTTGCCGAGAAGCGCGATGGCGACAATGGCGGCCGCGCCGATCCAGACGCGGGGGCGCGCGCGCACGACGCCGCTCAGAATGGCGATGGCGAGGACGACGAGCAGCGCGTAATCGGCGAGCGTGTTGATCGGCAGGCCGATCGCCACAACGACCAAGGCCAAGACCATTGCCTTGAGCCAGCCCTGGCCGCCCGCACTCGCGCCTTCGTCATTCATGATCGTTTTCCGTCCCCAGCCTTCGCCTTGCGAATTCGGGCCTTGCCTAGCATGGCAATTTGCCTCAAATCCATGCCGCGCCCCGTCACCCCCTGTCACTCTCAGGCTTAGAAACCCGTGATCCGCCTCGGTATCGTCGGCAGCAATTTTGGACGCCTGGTGCAGTTGCCGGCGTTCCGCGCCGACCCGCGCTGCGAGGTCGTCGCCCTTGCGGGCGGCGATGCCGCGCGCACCGCCGAACGCGCGCGCGAAGCCGGCATCCCGAAGGCGCATGGCGACTGGCGCGCACTTGTCGAAGACGGCGCGGTGGACGCCGTCGCGATCGCGACCTTGCCGAGCCTGCAGCCCGAGATCGCCATCCATGCGCTGGCGTGCGGCAAGCCGGTATTCGCGGAGAAGCCGCTGGCGGACGATCTTGCCAAAGCGCGCGCGATGGCCGAGGCGGCGAAGGCGAGCAAGCTGCCGACGATGGTGGATTTCAACTTCCCGCCGATCGCGGCCTGGACGCGCGCCAAGCAGATGCTCGACGCCGGCGCCATCGGCGCGCTGCGTCACGTCGCGGTGCATTGGCATGTCGAGAACCGCGCGGTGCAGTTGCGCCTGCGCAGTTGGAAGACCGACGGCGCTACCGGCGGCGGCGTGCTCGGCAACTTCGTCTCGCATTGCCTGCATTACCTGGAATGGTTCGGCGGCCCGGTCGCGGGTCTGTCGGCACGCATCGGCACGCTGCCCGGCGATGCGCAGGCTGAGACGACCGTGTCGATGGCGCTGACCTATGCGAGCGGCCCGCTGATCAGCCTGTCCATGAGTTGCGCGTCATACCTCGGCATCGGCCACCGGCTCGAATTCTTCGGCGAGGACGGCACGCTCGTCCTGTTCAATCCGACCGCCGACTACATGCGCGGCTTCGAGCTCTATCACGCGGCGCGGCCCGCGGCCGCGCTCACACGCATTCCCGTCGAAGACCCGATCGATGCGCCGTATCCGGACGGCCGCATCGCGCCGGTGTCGCGGCTCGCCAAACGGTTCCTCGACGCGATCGAGCACGGCACGCCGGCACGGCCGAGCTTCGCCGACGGCTATCGTGTGCAGGTGCTGATCGACGCCGCGCGGCGTTCGCACGCGCAGGGCGTCTGGATCGATACACCGGCCGAGACAGCGTGAGAGAACGTCGTTGAGCAGAAGAGAGAAAAGGCGCCGTCATGAGTAGCAATCGAGTTCTTGTCACCGGCGGCAGCGGCTTCATCGGCTCCAGCCTCGTCAAAGCGCTGGTGAAGGCCGGCGCGCGCGTGCGCGTGCTCGACGACAATTCGCGCGGCCGGCCACGCCGGCTGGCCGATGTCGAGAAGGACATCGAGTTCGTCGGCGGCGACATCCGCGATGCCGAGACGGTGGCGCGCGCGACGCAAGGCATGGACGAGGTGCACCACCTCGCTTACGTCAACGGCACCGAGTTCTTCTACACCCAGCCCGACCTCGTGCTCGACGTCGGCGTGCGCGGCATGATCAACGTCATCGACGCGTGCCGGCAGCACAATGTCGGCAAGCTCATTCTCGCCTCGTCGTCCGAGGTCTACCAGACCCCGCCGACCGTCCCGACCGACGAGAGCGCGCCGCTGTCGATCCCCGACGTGCTCAACCCGCGCTATTCCTATGGCGGCGGCAAGCTCATCAGCGAACTGATGGCCATCAACTTCGGGCGCAAATATTTCGAGCGCGTGCTCATCTTCCGCCCGCACAATGTCTACGGCCCCGACATGGGCTTCGAGCACGTCGTGCCGCAGTTCGCGCTGCGCCTCAAGACTTTGGCCGACGCACAGCCGACCGGTACGTTGCGCTTCGACATCCAGGGCACCGGCGAGGAAACGCGCAGCTTCTGCTATGTCGACGACCTCGTCGCCGGCGTCATGATCATGCGCGAGAAGGGCGAACATCTCGGCATCTATCACGTCGGCACGCTCGAAGAAGTGACGATCGCCGATGTGGCGCGCCGGGTCGCCGCCGCGGCCGGCCGGACGATCGAGATCGTGCCCGGCCCGTTGCAGGCCGGCGGCACGCCCCGCCGCTGCCCCGACATTTCGAAACTGGCCAAGCTCGGCTATAAGCCTCGCGTGCCGCTCGACGAAGGCCTCAAGCCCACCGTCGACTGGTACTGGCGCAATGCCGATCTGGCGCCGAAGAAATAAAACCCGTCATTCCGGGGCGCGCGCGTCAGCGAGCGAGCCCGGAATCCAGCAAGACGACGGGCCTGCATGTATGTCTGGATTCCGGGTTCGCGGCCTTCGGCCGCGCCCCGGAATGACGGATGAGCCCCAAGGAGACTTCCCGTGCCCTTCCCCACCAAAGTCGCGCGTGCCGCCGGCACCGGCGCCAGCGTTCCGGTCGAGTGCTGCCAGATCTGCGGCAGCGAGAAGCTCGATACGGTGCTGTCGCTCGGCTACATGCCGCCCGTGAACCAGATGGTGCCGATAGGCGAGGTGCCGCGGCAGCAGCCGTGGTTTCCGACCAACCTCCTGCATTGCCGCGTCTGCGACCTGGTGCAGCTCGGCCTCGCGGTCGATCCGGTCATCATCTTCCCGCCGGAATATCCCTACACCAGCGGCACGACCAAGCTGCTGCGCGACAATTTCGCCGAGCTTTATGCCGAGTCCTCCAAGCTGCTCGGGCTGAAGGCCGACGACCTCATCGTCGATATCGGCTCGAACGACGGCACGCTGATCTCGAACTTCCAGAAGGGCGGTCACCGCATCCTCGGCATCGAGCCGACCGACGTCAGCAAGATCGCCAACGACCGCGGCATCCCGACGATCCAGCGCTATTTCGGCCTCGACACCGCCAAGGAAGTGAAAGCCGAGCACGGCCCGGCGACCGTCATCACCGCGGCGAATTGCTTTGCCCATATCGAGGACGTGCACGCCATCGTCGAGGGCATCGTCGAGATGCTGGCGCCGAACGGCACCTTCATCTCGGAATCGCACTATCTCATTCCGCTGCTCGACACGCTGCAATACGACACGGTCTATCACGAGCACCTGCGCTACTATTCGCTGGCGAGCCTCAAGCATCTGCTCGAGATGCACGACCTCGAAGTGTTCCACGCGCGGCCGATCCCGAGCCACGGCGGCTCGATCCGCGTCTACGCGGCGCGCAAGGGCGTGCACCCGGTGCACGACAGTGTGCGCAAAATGCTGGCGGCCGAGCCGCATGGTGAGGCCATGGCCAAGCGCCTCGCCGACTTCCGCCGCGACGTCGTGCTGTCGAAGCTGCGCCTGATGGCGATGCTCCGCGACCTCAAGGAAAAAGGCGCGCGCATCGCCGGCATCAGCGCGCCCTCGCGCGCCTCGACGATGGTCAACTATGTCGGGCTCGACGAAGGCATCATCGATTACGTGTGCGAGATCCAAGGCTCGCTGAAGATCGGCAAGTGCATGCCGGGCACCGCGATCCCGGTGGTCGACGAAGCCAAGCTGTTCGCCGACCAGCCGGACTGCGCGGTGATCTTCTCCTGGCACATCGCCGACGAACTGGCGCCCAAGCTGCGCGCCAAGGGCTTCAAGGGCCAGCTCATCACGCCGCTGCCGGTGCCGCGGGTGCTCTAATTTTGGGTGGGAGGCACTGCCTCTCATCGGTCATGCCCGGCCTTGAGCCGGGCATTTACGTCTTTCTTCCTAAAGCGAAGGCGTGGATGGCCGGGACAGGCCCGGCCATGACGACGGAGAGCCCGTGCTAGAGTTGCGCCCATGTCCGACTTCCCCAAAATCACATCCCGGCGCACGATCGACGTCTCACCGTGGATGAAGCTGATCGAGCGCGAGATCGTCTTCACGGAAGGGGCCGAGCCCGAGCGCTATCACGCGGTCGGGCAGCAGGATTACATCGCCATCGTCGCCATGACGCCCGAGGGGCTGATCCCGATCGTACGTCAATACCGCCCGGCGATCGAAGGCTTCACCTGGGAGCTGCCTGCGGGGATGACCGACCCCGGTGAGGCGCCGGCCGAGACCTGCCCGCGCGAACTCCTCGAGGAGACCGGCCTGCCCGCCCGCGCGGTCCACCCCCTCGGCTCGTTCGCCCCCTGCACGGCCCGGCTATCCAACGGGCTGCACTCGTTTTTCGTCGAGACGGGCCCGCGCGAGGCGGGGCACCCCGGCGAAGCCGGAATCGACGTGAAGCTGGTCAGCCTTGCGGAATTGGCGGACCTGATCCGCGCCGGCACCTTCACCCTGCAGCTCCACATCGGTGCCCTGATGCTGGCCGGAATGCGCGGTTTTATTGACCTTCGTGCCTTCAAGGCGCCGTAACGCCGCACTTCTGCTGCCTTTGACGGCGATCAAGGTGGCTCCTTGGAATATGACCAATCTCGCCTCGACAAAACCCCTGGAAGCCTTCTAAAAAGACCCGCGGCGAGAAAGTAAATCGTGATGAATTACAACGAGTTTTTCACGGCGGCCCTCAATCAGCTTCGGGAAGAGAGACGGTATCGGGTCTTTGCCGACCTGGAGCGTATCGCCGGCCGGTTCCCGCACGCTTTGTGGCATTCCCCCGACGGCCCCCGCGACGTCGTGATCTGGTGCTCCAACGACTACCTCGGCATGGCCCAGCACCCGAAAGTGATCGGCGCCATGGTCGAGACCGCCACGCGCATGGGCACCGGCGCCGGCGGCACCCGCAACATCGCCGGCACCAACCACCCGCTGGTCGAGCTGGAGCGCGAGCTCGCCGACCTGCACGGCAAGCCGGCCGCCCTCGTCTTCACCTCCGGCTACGTGTCGAACCAGACCGGCATCGCCACCATCGCCAAGCTGCTGCCCGGCTGCCTGCTGCTGTCGGACGCGCTGAACCACAATTCGATGATCGAGGGTATCCGCCAGTCCGGCTGCGAACGCGTGGTCTGGCGCCACAACGACCTCGCCCATCTGGAAGAGCTGCTCAAGGCGGCCGATCCGAAGCGGCCCAAGCTGATCGCCTTTGAAAGCCTCTACTCCATGGACGGCGATGTCGCGCCGGTGCATGCGATCTGCGATCTCGCCGACAAATACGGCGCCATGACCTACTGCGACGAAGTGCACGCGGTCGGCATGTACGGCCCGCGCGGCGGCGGCATCTGCGAGCGCGACAAGGCGATGGACCGCGTCGACGTGCTCGAGGGCACCCTC
>Ga0180216_1000205_pt1 | contig 68261 bp, 67 predicted proteins | sample eDN3rd37CBELigMG_FD_128879 | JGI IMG/M metagenome (GOLD analysis project Ga0180216, IMG submission 128879) | Enriched Miracle-Growth compost microbial communities from Emeryville, California, USA - eDNA 3rd pass 37_C BE-Lig MG (version 2)... ... | reverse complement strand
TCCTCGTACGGCTCGATCGGGGTCGCCGGCTTCAGCGCCATCGACGCGCGGGCCCCCTTGGCGCGGATCTCCCGGGCCAGCCGCACCGGCGCGGCCGCGGCCTCGACGTGGAACGTGACGCTGCCGGCACCGGCCTCGACGTACTGCGGTGCCCATCGGTCGGGGTCCTCGATCATCAGGTGCGCGTCGATGGGCTGGGCCGCCACCTTGGCCAACGCCTCGAGCACCGGGGCGCCGAGGGTCAGGTTCGGGACGAAGTGACCGTCCATCACGTCGACGTGCAACCAGTCGGCGCCGGCGATCCGCTGAGCCTCCCGCTCGAGGTTGGCGAAGTCGGCGGAGAGCATGCTCGGTGCGATCTGGATACCCACGGGTCAAACCCTATCGACGCCGCAGCGCCGCGGCGAACATCGCGTCGGTGCCATCGACGTGGGGCCACCAGCGGTGCACCGAGACCAGCTCGGCACCGGTCTCGCCGACGACCGCCTCGACGACCCGATCGGTCTCGGCCAGGTGGGGCGAGCACGTGGCGTAGGTGACCACTCCGCCGACGCGGACGACCTGCAGTGCCCGCAGCAGCAGCGATTCCTGCAGGGGAACCAACAGCTCCAGGTCTTCTGGCGAACGCCGCCAGCGGGCTTCGGGGCGACGCCGCAAGGCGCCCAGACCTGTGCACGGGGCGTCGACCAGCACTCGATCGAACGACTCGTCCGCCCAGGGGCCTTCGCAGCCGTCGTACGACACCACCTCCACGTCGGGCAACGCGCGCACCGCCTGACGCACCAGGTCGGCACGGTGCTCCTGCAGCTCGTTGGCGACCAGCGTCACGCCGCGCTGCGCCGCGATGGCACCGAGCAGTGCGGCCTTGCCACCGGGGCCGGCACACAGGTCGAGCCACCGCTCGTCACGGCCGTCCAGGACGGCATCAGCCGCCGTGATCGCCACCATCTGCGATCCCTCGTCCTGCACACCGGCGCGCCCGTCACGGACGTGGGGGATCTCGCCGGGAACCCCTCCTGCGGTGAGGATCCGAGCGAACGGTGACAGTCGGCCGGGCTCGCCGGGTAGGTCGGACGGCTCGCACAGGCCCGGTCGCGCAACCAGCGTGACACGGGGCGGACGATTCTGCGCCTCGAGCAGGGCCGGCAGCGCCGCCGCACCCACGACGTCTCGCAGTGCCTCGACGATCCACCGCGGGTGCGAGGTCCTGATCGCCAACGCGTCGGTCTCGTCGCTGTCGCGGGTCGCGTCGGTCAGCCAGTCGGCCAGCGGCCGGGTAGTGATTCGACGCAACAGCGCATTGACGAGACCGACCGGTTTGTGACCGATCTCCCGCCGCACCACGTCGACCGTCTCGCTCACCGCAGCATGCGCGGACACGCGCATGCTCAGCACTTGGTGGGCCCCCATCCGCAACGCGTCCAGCACCGGCGCATCCAGCGATTCCAAGCCACGCGAGGCAACCTGACCGATCACGGCGTCGTAGGCTCCGCGCATCCGCAGGGTGCCGTGGACGAGCTCGGTCGCGAACGCTGCATCGCGGCCCGTGATCCGATGGTCGCTCAGGATCGACGGCAGGACCAGGTTCGCGTACGCATCGCGCTCGTCGACTGCACGCAGTGCTGCGAATGCCGCGAGTCGGACGTGGTCAACCATCGGTGCCGAGCGTGCGGTCGTGCGGCATCCGAGCACCACGCGCCCAGTCCGCTGCCGCCATCTGCTTCTTCCCGACCGCTTGGACATCGCCCAAGATCACGTCGGTCGTCGCCGTGCCGACCCTCACCTCGTGCTTGGTGATCGCCATCCGTCCCGGCTCCAGCGTGTCGTCGACGGTGGCCGTGATCGGTCCGAGCTTGAGCCGCTCCCCCGACACCGTCGTCCATGCGCCCGGCGCAGGCGTACACCCGCGAATCTGGCGATTGATGGCATAGGCCGGTCGATTCCAGTCGACACGTGCATCGTCAGTGGTCAGCTTCGGGGCGTACGAGATGTTCTCATCGGGCTGCGGGACGACACCGATGTCGCCGTCCTCGATGTGGTCGATGACGTCGACGAGCAGCTTGCTGCCGAAGTCGGCCAGCCTGGCCAGCAGCGTGCCGGCCGTGTCGTCGTCACGAATCCGTTCGGTGATCGAGCCCAGAACAGGACCGGCATCGAGCTCTTCGACCAGGCTGAACACCGTGGCGCCGGTGATCTCGTCGCCGGCCATGATGGACCGCTGCACCGGAGCGGCGCCGCGCCAGGCGGGCAGCACCGAGAAGTGCAGGTTGACCCACCCGTACGGGGGGATGTCCAACGCTTCGCGCCGAATCAGCGCACCGTAGGCCACGATCGGGATGCAATCGGGAGCGATCTGGCGCAGGCGGTCCAAGAACTGCGGATCGGACGGATCAGGCGGGGTCAGCACCTCGATTCCGCGAGCCGCCGCAGCTGCCGAGACCGGTGAGGGGCGCAGGCTCCGGCCGCGTCCTGAGGCCGCATCGGGACGGGTGATGACCGCTGCGACGTCATGCCTGCTCGCCAGCAGGGCCTCGAGGCTCGGCACGGCTGTCGCGGGGGTTCCGGCAAAGACCAACTTCACCACTCGATCCTAGGCGCTACCACCTCAGAAGCGTTGCGGGTCGACCTGGACCCGAACGCCGGGCAGCTTGGCGGCACTGCGCTCAGCCGTGACTGCAGCGAGCAGCCCGGCCAGTTCCGCGCCTTCGCGACGTGGTGCCCTTAGCACGAGACGCGCGCCCTGCTCGTCACGCAGCCGCACGGGCACCGGTCCGAGCACGTCGGTGTTGGCGGTCCACTCGCGCGCGGCCAGGGCGTGCACGACGTCGGTGGGACCTTCCACCGACGCGAGCCGACCGATCGGAGGCATCCGGGTCTCACGGCGCTCGGCGAGCTCACGGCGCGCGGAGCCGACCGGGTCGGCCCTGACGAGCGCCTGCAGCGCGCTGGAGTCGCCGACGACGACGGCCCGCGATCCGGGTCTGCCGAGTGCGAGCGCGTTGAACCAGCGGCGGTGCGACTCCTCCACGACCCGGATGTCATCGCGCGCGAGCATCAGCCACGTGTCGAGCAGGACGATCACCTCGTAGCCGCCGGGCACCGGTGGTTCGGCGCCGGGTGTCGCCAGCACGATGACCCTGCCCTCGGGCGCTGCGTCGAGGATCCGATCTCCACCGCTCGTCACGACAGCGTGGTCCCGAAAAGCCTGTGCGATCTCCTCGGCAGTGCGCAGCTGTCCGACCACGGGGGCCCGAAGCGTCCGCCCCGAGCACGCTCGGCAGGCCCACGGATCCTGGGTGTGCCCGCACCATCGACACGTCGGTGCCGCACCTGCCGCTGGCTGCATCAGCGGCCCTTCACACTCGGGGCAGCGTGCGGAGGCCCGACACGTCTGGCAGGCCAGCGCGGCGCGATAGCCGCGGCGTGGAACCTGGATCAGGACCGGGCCCTGACTGCCTCGGACCCGGGCGAAGACCTGCCGCGGCAGTCGGACCGGGATGCCTCCGCTGTCGGCACCGTCGGTGATCTCGACCCGGGGCCAGCCGATCCTCCGGGCTGCAAGCGCGGGCTCCAGGTCGATGCACCAGCCGGCCTCGACCAGCGACTGGACCTCGGCGCTGCGTGCGTAGGAGGCCAGGATGACTCCGCAATCTTGTTGCTGGGCACGCAGCAGCATGACGTCACGGGTGTGCTGATAGGGCGCCCGCGGCTCGGCGTACAGGTCGTCGCCGTCGTCCCACAGCGCCAGCAGACCCAGGTCCTGCACCGGAGCGAACGCTGCCGCTCGAGTGCCGAGGACGACCCTGGCTGCTCCGCGCGACACCGCCAGGAACGACGCATAGCGCTCCGCCGGCGACTGGGCGCTGGTCAGCACGACGAAGGCATCACCCAGCACGTCGGCGAACGTCGGACGCCATCGCTCGACGTCGCGGACATCCGGGACGCAGACGATGGCGCCTCGACCGCTCTTCAAGGTGGCGAGCACGGCGCCGGCGATGAGTCGATCCGGGCCAGGGCGCGGCAGCACGGCCATCGCGGCGCGCGGCGACGATCCGTCCTGCAGGGCGCCGATGAGCTCGGTACCGGCCGGGTACTCCTCCCACGCAGCCACGTCGACCCCGATGTCGGGGACCGAGCAGACGCGCGATGTCTTGCGCTCGGTCGCGGCGTGCCGCGGCGGGACGGCGGATCGAAGGACGTCACCGACAGTCCCCGCGTACCGATCGGCCACCGCACGCGCCAGGGCCAGGATCTGCGGTGCAAGGACCGGCTCGGGTGAGACCGCCTTCGACACCACGGCCAGCGTGCCGTCGTGATCACTCTCGGCACGCCGCTCCATCACGAAGCCGTCGACCAGCTGGCCTGCGAAGCGGACCCGGACGCGGCAGCCCGGAACGATCCGGTCGTCGAGCTCGGCCGGGACCAGGTAGTCGAACGGTCGGTCCAGATGGGCCAGGCCGGTGTCGACGATGACACGTGCCACGGGATCGACCTGCGCCACCTCGACCGCCTTCGCCTTCTGTGCCCGTACGGGCGGCGCAGGCACCAGCGCAAGCTGATTGTCGGCGTCGTCACTCACGCAGCCTGTTCTATCAGCCGCCGCAGACGCCGAGCACCGAGAGCAGGCCGCCTCCCACCCACGTCACCAAGGACCGGCCCGCCGTAGAACACCATGAGGTCATGGTGTTCCATCACTCCTCATGGCATGCATGCCATGAGGAGTGCGTGATTACCAGGAGCTCATGGTGTTCCTGTGACTCGCCGGCGAGCCGAGGTCAGGCGCCGGCAGCGGCCTTGAGTGCCTCGGCGCGGCTGGTGTCCTCCCACGGCAGACCCGGACGTCCGAAGTGGCCGTACGCAGCGGTCTGGGCGTAGATGGGGCGCAACAGGTCCAGGTCCCGCACGATCGCGGCCGGTCGCAGGTCGAAGACCTCCAGGACGGCTTCGCGGATCTTGTCGACCGGAACCGTCTCGGTGCCGTAGGTGTCGACGTAGAAGCCGACCGGGCGAGCCACGCCGATGGCGTAGGCGATCTGCACCTCGGCCTTCTTCGCCAGACCTGCCGCGACGATGTTCTTGGCGACCCAGCGGGTGGCGTAGGCGGCCGATCGGTCGACCTTGCTCGGATCCTTGCCCGAGAACGCACCACCGCCGTGGCGGGCGTAGCCGCCGTACGTGTCGACGATGATCTTGCGACCCGTCAGACCGGCATCACCCATGGGTCCACCGATGACGAACTTGCCGGTCGGGTTGATGTGGGACTTGTAGTCGGAGGCGTCGATCTCGTACTGGCCCAGGACCTCGTCGATGACGTGCTTCTTCAGGTCGGCCGGCAGCTGGTGCTCCAGGTCGACGCCGTCCTCGTGCTGCGTCGAGATCACGATGGCCTCGACACGGACCGGCTTGTCGTCGTCGTCGTACTCGATGGTGACCTGGGTCTTGCCGTCAGGACGCAGGTACGGCAGCGTGCCGTCCTTGCGCACCTTGGTCAGCTGCTCGGCCAGTCGGTGAGCGATCGTGATGGGCAGCGGCATCAGCTCAGGAGTCTCGTCACACGCGAAGCCGAACATCAGCCCCTGGTCACCGGCACCCTGCAGGTCCAGTGGATCGGTGGCTCCCCCGAGGCGGGCCTCCTCGGCCTTGTCGACACCCTGGGCGATGTCGGGAGACTGCGCGTCCAAGGTCACCTGCACCGCGCACGACTGGCCGTCGAAGCCCTTGGTCGAGGAGTCGTACCCGATCTCGAGGACGCGATCGCGGGCGATCCGCGCGATGTCGACGTACGCCTCCGTCGTGACCTCCCCGCCGACGAGCACCAGCCCCGTGGTCACGAACGTCTCGGCGGCGACCCGACTCTTGGGATCCTGCGCGAGAAGGGCGTCGAGAATGCTGTCGCTGATCTGATCGGCAATCTTGTCCGGATGACCCTCGGTCACCGACTCGGAGGTGAAAAGACGGCTCACATATGCTCCTGTTCGAGATCGACGCGCTCGTCGTGCGCATCCGAAAGTCTAACGACGCAGAGCCTCAGAAGTTCTGGCCGTCCAACCGGTGGACCACTTGGTCCCAGATCGCGTGGGCCAAATCGGCCTTCGGCCCTGACGGGACCTCGACCACCGAGCCGTCTGCGGCCAAGATGACCGCTTCGTTGATCTGCGAACCGAACACCTTGCCGGCGCTGACGTCGTTGACGACCAACAAGTCGCACCCCTTGCGCTCGAGCTTGGCCCGGCCGTGCTCGATGACCGTCGCACTGGCATCACCGGTCTCGGCAGCGAAACCGGCGATGACCGGTCTCTTGCTCGTGCGGGACGCCACCAGCTCGGCCAGAATGTCGGGGTTCTCCACCAGCTCGATGTCGGGCGCGACTCCGGTACCGGACTTCTTGATCTTGGCCTCGACGAACTCAGCCGGCCGGAAATCGGCCGGGGCTGCCGCCATCACCACGGCATCGCAGTCGGCGCTCGCGTCGACGACGGCTTCACGAAGCTCAGCGGTGCTCACCACGCGGCGGATCTCGACGCCGGCCGGATCGGGCAAGGAGACGTTCGCCGCGACCAGCGTGACACGGGCGCCACGAGCCACGGCCGCCTCGGCCAAGGCATACCCCTGTCGCCCGGAGGAACGGTTGCCCAGGAACCGGACGGGGTCGAGGTATTCTCGGGTACCGCCGGCCGACACCACGACGTGACGCCCGGCCAGATCGTTCGGCCGCCCACTGAGCAGGTGGGTGATCGCGGTGTGCAGCTGTTCGGGCTCGGGCAGTCGACCTGCGCCCGAGTCCTTGCCGGTCAAGCGGCCGACAGCGGGCTCCAGCACGATGACGCCCCGGTCACGCAGCGTCGCCACGTTCGCCTGCGTCGCCGCGTGCTCCCACATCTCGGTGTGCATGGCCGGCGCCATCACGACCGGGCACCGTGCCGTCAGCAACGTGCTGGTCAGCAGGTCGTCGGCCAGACCCTGGGCCGCCTTCGCCAGCAGGTTGGCCGTGGCCGGGGCCACGACGACCAGATCGGCCGACTGGCCGATACGCACGTGGGCCACCTCGTCGACGTGGTCGAACACCTCGTGCTGGACCGGCTTGCCCGACAGCGCCTCCCACGTGGCAGCGCCCACGAAGTTCAGTGCCGATGCCGTCGGGACGACGCGTACGCCGTGCCCGGACTCGGTCAGCAGCCGCAACAGCGATGCGGCCTTGTAGGAGGCGATGCCTCCGGAGACTCCGAGGACGATCTCGGCCATGTCAGGTCCCTGTTGGTCAGGCCTCGTCGGCGGCCGCGGCGGCAGCCTCGGCCTCGGGATCGATGTCCTCGACCGTCAGCAGGTCGGCGTTGATCTCGCGCAGCGCGATCGACAGCGGCTTCTCCTGCACCCCGGTCTCGAGCAGCGGACCGACGTACTCCAGCAGCCCCTCACCCAACTGCGAGTAGTACGCGTTGATCTGACGGGCGCGCTTGGCGCTGTACAGGACCAACTTGTACTTGGAGTCGGTCTTCTCCAGCAGGTCGTCCAGCGGCGGATTGGTGACGCCCTCGGCGACGGAACGGGTGATGGCCACAGTGGTCCTTCTACTGATCGGGGATCTGTCGTGATGACTAGATGTCGGCATCGGGCGCAGGGACGCGGCCCGCCTGACCGAACAAGTCTATCAATTCGCGGCACGCGGTCTCGACATCGGAGTTGACGATCGTCGCGTCGAACTCCTCCTCGGCCGCCAGCTCGACCCGCGCGGTCTGCAATCGACGCTCACGTTCGGCCGGGGTCTCGGTGCCGCGACCGGTCAACCTGCGCACCAGTTCCTCGAAGCTCGGCGGTTTGAGGAAGACCAGGAAGGCCTCCGGCATGCGCTCGCGCACCTGCCGAGCGCCCTGCAGGTCGATCTCGAGCAACGCCGGGCGACCGACTGCCAGCTGCGCCTCGACGGCGGCTCGAGGCGTGCCGTAACGAGCCGCCCCGTGCACCACAGCCCACTCCAGCAGCCCGTCGTCCTCGATCAGCCGGTCGAACTCGGCGTCACTGACGAAGTGGTAGTGCTCCCCGTCGACCTCGCCCGGCCGCGGCGCCCTCGTTGTCGCCGAGACCGATATCCAGATCTCCGGGTGGGTGCGGCGGACACAGTCCGCCACGGTGCCCTTGCCGACCGCAGTGGGACCGGCAAGAACGATCAGGCGTGCGGCGGCGGACCCGCCGTCAGGCACGCGACCTGAACTCGTCGAGCAACGCCTTGATCTGGTTCGCACCCAGACCGCGCAGTCGACGGCTCTCGGCGATGCCGAGCCGGTCCATGATCTCCTTGGCCTTGACCGCGCCGACGCCGGGCATCGACTTGAGCAGGTCGACGACCTTGAGCTTGGCGACGACCTCGTTGGCCTTCGACTCGCTGATCACCTCAGCGAGCGTCGCGCCCGACGTCTTCAAACGGTTCTTGACCTCGGCACGGATCTGTCGCGCCTGTGCTGCCTTCTCCAGAGCTGCCTGGCGCTGCTCGGGTGTCAGGATCGGAAGGGCCATCTGTCTCACCTCGTTGTCGATAGTGCAGAAACTTACTTCAGCGTGATGTCACATGTCTTGTCGGCGTCGGCCACGACGGCCTTGCGCTGGTCCACGGTGTCGTTGAACGCCTTGTAGGCGGCGTTGATCGATTCGATGTCGCCGGCGCTGAGACCTTCGCGCTTGGACTTGCTGTCCATGTCCTCGAGCTTGAACCCGACCTCGGTGTGGGCCGTGACCACCGCTTGGGTCACGTCGGCGAGCTTCTTCCAGTCCTTCTGGGTCTCAGCAGGTGCTTCTGCAGCGATGGCAGCCAGGGCTCGCGCGTAGGCGGTGTACCCCGCGTCGCTTCGGTCCGAGTCGAACGAGCTGAGCAGCTCCTGATGGTCTTCGACGGCCTGACAGTAGGGACTGCGGCTGATGCTGCATCCGGACAGGACGGTCGCGATCGTGACGGCGGTGACCGCGATCGCGGTGATGCGTCCCATCGCCCCCTCCTCGTGCCGTTGACCTGTGTCTACTCCGTGTCGGACGTGGTGTCCTGCGCTGGTTGGGACACTACTAGTTCGGCGTTGATCCGTGCGGCAACCGAACGCAGCGAGTCGACTTCGGGTCCGGCCTTCAACACGCCTCTCGATGACGAGGGCAGCACCGCGTGCGACACGTCTGCGAACAGCTCGGCGATGTCGTCGACGGTGCCACCCTGAGCCCCGAATCCGGGGACCAGGAGCGGCCCGTTGATGTCGAGGTCCTCGCCGGTGCCGCCGATCGTCGCCCCGACGACGGCGCCGAACGATCCGATCGGTTCGGCGCCGGCGTTCAACGTGCGCAGCTGGGCCAGCACGGAGCCGGCCACGGTGTGACCGTCGCCGACCACCGCGTGCTGGAACTCAGGGCCCTCGGGGTTCGAGGTCAACGCCAAGACGAAGACGCCGGCGTCATTGCGTTCGGCTTCGGCGAAGAACGGGTCGAGAGATCCGAATCCGAGGTACGGACTGACCGTGACGGCGTCGGCTGCCATCGGTGCGTCGTCGTCGAGATAGGCCTGCGCGTAGGCGGTCGCGGTGCTGCCGATGTCGCCGCGCTTGACGTCGAGGATCGTGAGTGTGCCGGTGTGCCGGAACTGTTGGAGCAGCCACTCGAGGACCTGGACACCGCGCGATCCGAACCGTTCGAAGAACGCGCTCTGCGGCTTGACGAAGCCGACATGGCCCGCGAACGCCTCGACGCACGTCTCAGCGAACTGCTCCAGGCCCGTGAACGAGACGTCCAGACCCCACGACTCCAGGACCGAGGCGTGCGGGTCGATCCCCACGCACAGCGGACCATAGGCCTGACGTGCCGCATCGAACCGCGACCCGAAGGTCATCGAGCTCCCCCGCTCCGGTTGGTCTTCGGCAACCTGCCACCATCTTCGGTGTGCACACCGAAGATGGTGGTGGTTTCCCAACTTAAGTTGGGAAACCGCAGCCGCCTCACCGCGCGGTCCCGTTCAGGCGGGCGGCCCAGTCCTGCAGCGAGGTGACACCGATGCTGCCTTCGATCTGGGCCTCGATTCCTTGGACCGCGGCGGCCAGGCCCTGGACCGTCGTGGCGCAGGGGATGCCCTCGCCGACGGCGGCGGTGCGGATCTCGTAGCCGTCGACGCGGGCGTTGGTCCCGGCGCTGACGCCGTGGGGCGTGTTGATGATCAGGTCGACGTCTTGCTCATGGATCTTCTCCACGATCGTCGACGCCTCCTGGCCCTCCAGCGGCTCCTCGTGAAGCTTGCGCAGCACCGTGGCCTTGACCCCGTTGCGGGCCAGCACCTTCGCCGTCCCGCTCGTGGCCAGGATCTCAAAGCCCAGGTCCGCCAACCGCTTGACCGGGAAGATCATGTGCCGCTTGTCCCGGTTGGCGACCGACACGAACACCTTGCCCGACAGCGGCAGCCCACCCTGGGCGCCGGCCTGGCTCTTGGCGAACGCGGTCCCGAACGTGCGGTCGAAGCCCATCACCTCGCCGGTCGACCTCATCTCCGGGCCGAGCAGCGTGTCGACGTACTTGCCCTCGAACGTGCGGAACCGGTTGAACGGCATGACGGCTTCCTTGACCGCGATCGGGGCGTCGTCGGGCAACGACCCGCCGTCGCGGTCGGCCGGCAGGACACCGGCGGCCCGCAGATCGGCGATGGACTCGCCCAGCATCAGCCGAGCCGCCGCCTTCGCCAACGGCGTCGCCGTGGCCTTGGAGACGAACGGCACCGTCCGCGACGCCCGCGGATTGGCCTCGATCACGTACAGGATGTCCGACGACAGCGCGAACTGGATGTTGACCAGACCACGCACGCCGACACCCTTCGCGATCGCCTCCGTCGCCTCGCGAATGCGCTGGATCTCCAGATCGCCGAGCGTGATGGGCGGCAGGGCGCAGGCCGAGTCGCCCGAGTGCACGCCGGCCTCCTCGATGTGCTCCATCACCCCGCCGAGGAAGAGCTCCTCGCCGTCGTAGAGCGCATCGACGTCGAGCTCGATGGCGTCGTCGAGGAACCGGTCGACCAGGACCGGACGCTCCGGCGTGATCTGGGTGGCCCGGTTGATGTAGTCCTCGAGGGTCTGCTCGTCGTAGACGATCTCCATGCCGCGGCCGCCCAGCACATACGACGGGCGCACGAGCACGGGGTACCCGATCTCGGTGGCGATGCGCTTGGCGTCGGCGAACGTCGTGGCCATCCCGCTCTTGGGCGCCACGAGACCGGCCTCGTCGAGCACCCGACCGAACGCGCCGCGCTCCTCGGCCAGCTCGATCGCGGCCGGCTGCGTACCGACGATCGGCACGCCCGCAGCCTCCAACCCCGCTGCCAGACCCAGCGGTGTCTGACCGCCCAGCTGCACCAGAACGCCGGCTAGCGGACCGGCCTCGCTCTCGGCGTGCACCACCTCGAGCACGTCCTCGAGCGTCAGCGGCTCGAAGTACAGCCGGTCGGCCGTGTCGTAGTCGGTCGAGACCGTCTCGGGGTTGCAGTTGACCATGACGGTCTCGTAGCCGACCTCGGAGAGCGCCTGCACCGCGTGGACGCACGAGTAGTCGAACTCGATGCCCTGGCCGATGCGGTTCGGGCCACTGCCCAAGACGATGACGGCCGGCTTGTCACGCGGCTCGACCTCGGTCTCCTCGTCGTACGTCGAGTAGTGGTACGGCGTCTTGGCCGCGAACTCGGCAGCACACGTGTCGACCGTCTTGTACACCGGCCGCACCCCCAACGCATGACGGATGCCGCGGACGACGTCCGCGGACAGTCCGCGGATCCGGCCCAGCTGCGCGTCGCTGAAGCCGTGGCGCTTGGCCTTGCGCAGCAGCTGTGGCGTCAGCTCGTCGGCGGCGATCAGGTCCTGCGCGATCTCGTTGATCAAGAACAGCTGGTCGACGAACCACGGATCGATCGCGGTGGCGTCGAAGATCTCCTCGGCCGTCGCACCCGCGCGGATCGCGTCCATGATCTGCTTGAGCCGCCCGTCGTGCGGCCGGGCGATCTCCCGCAGCAGCGTGTCCTTGTCCAGCTCGACCCACTGCTTGGACCAGTCGAACTCGGCGTCCTTGCGCTCCAGCGACCGCAACGCCTTCTGCAGGGCCTCGGTGAAGTTGCGCCCGATCGCCATCGCCTCACCGACCGACTTCATGTGGGTGGTCAGGGTCGAGTCGGCCGCCGGGAACTTCTCGAACGCGAACCGCGGCACCTTGACCACGACGTAGTCCAGGGTCGGCTCGAACGCGGCCGGCGTCGACTCACCGTCCGCGCGCACCGAGATGTCGTTGGGGATCTCGTCGAGGGTGTAGCCGATCGCGACCTTCGCAGCGATCTTGGCGATCGGGAATCCCGTGGCCTTCGAGGCCAGCGCACTGGATCGCGAGACGCGCGGGTTCATCTCGATCACCACGATGCGACCGTTCTCGGGGTTGACCGCGAACTGGATGTTGCAGCCGCCGGTCTCGACGCCGACCTCACGGATCACACCGAGCGAGATGTCGCGCAACCGCTGGTACTCGACGTCGGTCAAGGTCATCGCCGGCGCGACCGTGATGGAGTCGCCGGTGTGGACGCCCATGGGGTCGAAGTTCTCGATCGAGCACACGATCACCACGTTGTCGGCGGTGTCACGCATGACCTCGAGCTCGTACTCCTTCCAGCCCAGGATCGACTCCTCCAGGAGCACCTCGGTCGTCGGGCTGAGCGCCAGACCGGAGCCGGCGATGCGGTGCAGGTCGTCCTCGTCGAACGCGATGCCGCCGCCGCTGCCGCCCATCGTGAACGAGGGCCGCACGACGACCGGATATCCGCCGAGCTCCGGCACACCGGCCAGGCACTCCTCCATCGTGTGACAGATGACCGACTTGGCGACCTCGGCGCCCCACTCGGCCGGCAGACCCTCGACGATCTGCTTGAACGACTCGCGGTTCTCGCCCTTTTCGATCGCATCGATCGAGGCGCCGATCAGCTCCACGTCGTACTTGGCCAGGATCCCGGCCTTGTCCAGCGCGATCGCCGCGTTGAGCGCCGTCTGGCCGCCGAGGGTCGCGAGCAGCGCGTCGGGGCGTTCCTTGGCGATGACCTTCTCGACGAACTCCGGCGTGATGGGTTCGACGTACGTCGCGTCGGCGAACTCCGGATCGGTCATGATCGTGGCCGGGTTGGAGTTGATCAAGATGACGCGCAGGCCCTCCTCCCGCAGCACCCTGCAGGCCTGGGTGCCCGAGTAGTCGAACTCGCAGGCCTGGCCGATGACGATCGGGCCCGATCCGATGACCAGCACCGATGAGATGTCGTGACGTCTGGGCATCAGCCGGCCACCTTCTGTGAGTTCATGAGCTCGACGAACCGGTCGAACAGGTACGCGGCGTCATGGGGCCCGGCCGCCGCCTCCGGGTGGTACTGCACGCTGAACGCGGGCGCCGCGAGGAGCGCGAGCCCCTCCACGACGTCGTCGTTGAGACACACGTGGGTCACGCGCCCGGGTCCGTAGGGTGTGTCGAACGTCCCGGTCGTCGGAGCGTCGACCGCGAACCCGTGGTTGTGGGCCGTGATCTCGACCTTTCCGGTCGTCAGGTCCTGGACGGGCTGGTTGATCCCGCGATGCCCGTAGGTCAGCTTGTAGGTGCCGAGGCCGAGCGCTCGACCGAAGACCTGGTTGCCCAGGCAGATCCCGAAGTACGGGATCCGCGCGGCCAGCACCTGCTGCACGACGCTCACGGCATGGTCGGCCGTTGCCGGGTCACCGGGACCGTTCGACATGAAGACGCCGTCGGGTTCGATCGCCCGGATGTCGTCGAAGGTCGCGGTGGCCGGCATGACGTGCACCTCGATACCGCGAGCGGCCATCAGTGTCGGCGTCATGCCCTTGATGCCCAGATCGAGGGCCGCCACCGTCAGCTGCTTGTTCCCCGCGGCCGGCACCACGTACGTCTCGGCCGTCGTGACGTCGGCCAGGAAGTTGGCACCCTTCATCTGCGGCGCCGCCTGCACCTTGGCCAACAGCTCGTCGACCGAGCTGGTCGTGCTGATGCCGCCCCGCATGGAACCGCGCTCACGCAGGTGGCGCGTCAGCGCGCGGGTGTCGATTCCGCTGATCCCGACGACACCTTGGGCCGTCAGCTCGGCGTCGAGCGTGCGGTTGCTCCGCCAGCTCGATCGCACCCGTGCCGGGTCACGGACGATGTAGCCGTCGACCCAAATGCGACGTGACTCGAAATCCTCGTCGTTGATGCCGGTGTTGCCGATGTGCGGCGCCGTCATCGCGACGATCTGCCCCTTGTAGGACGGGTCGCTCAAGGTCTCCTGGTACCCGGTCATCCCGGTCGAGAAGACGATCTCGCCGATCGTCTCGCCGGTGGCGCCGTAGGACTCACCGCGGAACACCCGGCCGTCCTCGAGGACCAGGATGGCTTCGGTCTGACTCACTGCAGTTCTCCTTCGAGGACGGTTGGGCGGCCGTCGAGGAACGTCGCCACGACGCGCCCTGGCAGCTCACGTCCGGCGTACGGCGTGTTGCGGGACAGCGATGCGGTGTCGGCCGGTTCGACCACGCGGCTGGCTGCGGGGTCGTAGAGCACCAGGTGTGCCGGTTCGCCCTCCGCGACGGGCCGGCCGTGGGTCGACACGCGACCGATGCGGGCCGGGATCGTCGACATCGCTTCGGCAACCCGCGGCCAACCGATCAAGCCGGTGTCGACCATGGTCTGCTGCACGATGTTCAGCGCCGTCTCCAACCCGAGCATGCCGAACGCTGCTGCCGACCACTCGCACTCCTTGTCCTCCATCGGATGCGGAGCATGGTCGGTGGCGACGATGTCGATCGTCCCGTCGGCCAGTCCCTCGCGGACGGCCTGGACGTCGTCGGCGGTGCGCAACGGCGGGTTGACCTTGTAGATCGGGTCGTAGCTGCGGACCAGCTCGTCGGTCAGCAGCAGGTGGTGCGGCGTCACCTCGGCCGTCACGTCGATACCGCGGCTCTTGGCCCAACGGACGATCTCGACCGAACCACGCGTCGACAGGTGGCACACGTGCAGGCGTGAACCGACGTGCTCGGCGAGCAGCACGTCACGGGCGATGATCGCCTCCTCGGCGACCGCAGGCCAGCCCTGCAGGCCCAGCTCGCCCGACAGCACGCCCTCGTTCATCTGGGCACCTTCGGTCAACCGCGGCTCCTGTGCGTGCTGGGCGATGACGCCGTCGAAGGCCTTCACGTACTCCAGGGCTCGCCTCATCAGCACGGCATCGCTGACGCACTTGCCGTCGTCGGAGAACACCCGAACCGCTGCCGCCGAGTCGGCCATCGCCCCGAGCTCGGCCAGGCGCTCCCCGGCCAGCCCGACCGTCACGGCACCGACCGGCTGGACGTCGCAGTACCTGGACTCGCGGCCCAGCCTCCACACCTGTTCGACGACGCCCGCGGTGTCCGCCACGGGGTCGGTGTTGGCCATCGCATGTACACACGTGTACCCACCTCGAGCGGCTGCCTGCGCCCCGGTGTGCACCGTCTCGGCGTCCTCTCGACCGGGTTCACGCAGGTGCGTGTGCAGATCGACCAGCCCGGGCAGAGCGATCAGACCGTCGGCGTCGACGACGGTCGCCCCGTCGGCGGTCAGCCCACGGCCCACGGATCGCACGACGCCGTCTTCGATCAGCAGATCGGTGGGGTCGCCGCCCAGCACAGCTGCACCGCGGATCAGGTACGTGGTCATCGAGCGCCTTCGTTGTCGGAGTGGATGTTCTCGGTACTGCCCGAGGTGTCAGGGCCGGTGTCGTCGGTCTGACCGCCGACCAGCAGGTACAGCACCGCCATGCGGACGGCGACACCGTTCGTGACCTGCTCGACGATGACGGAGCGTTCGCAGTCGGCCACGTCGGCGCTGATCTCCATCCCGCGGTTCATCGGGCCCGGGTGCATCACGATCGCGTGGTCCTGCAGACGGTTCATCCGCGCGACGTCGAGCCCGTAGCGGCGGCTGTACTCACGCGCGCTGGGGAAGTAGGCGGCGTTCATCCGCTCGGCCTGAACCCGCAGCATCATGACGGCGTCCGCCTTCTCCAGCGAGGCGTCGAGGTCGTACGAGGTCTGGACCGGCCACGCGTCGACGCCGACCGGCAGCAACGTGGGCGGGGCGACGAGCGTGACGTTGGCACCGAGCGTGTTCAGCAGCAGCGCGTTGGAGCGGGCGACACGACTGTGCAGGACGTCGCCGACGATCGTGATGTTGCGCCCCGCCAGGTCGCCGCCGAGGTGCTTGCGAGCGGTGAACGCGTCGAGCAGCGCCTGGGTGGGATGCTCGTGAGTACCGTCACCGGCGTTGACGACGGCGCCGCGAGTCCACTGCGAGTGCGCCAGGCGATGCGGAGCACCCGAGGCGCTGTGCCGGATCACGACGGCGTCGGCTCCCATGGCCTGCAGTGTCAGCGCAGTGTCCTTGAGACTCTCGCCCTTGCTGACGCTCGATCCCTTGGCCGAGAAGTTGATGACGTCGGCCGACAGTCGCTTGGCCGCCGCCTCGAAGCTGATGCGCGTGCGCGTCGAGTCCTCGAAGAACAGGTTGACGATCGTGCGACCGCGAAGCGTGGGCAGCTTCTTGATGGGCCGTCTGGCCACACCCAGCAGCTCTTCTGCGGTGTCGAGGATCCGGACCGCCTCGTCGCGACTCAGGTCGCCGGCACTGAGCAGGTGCTTCATGCCTGGCCTCCTTCGCCGACGGCTTCGATCGTGACGGAGTCCTCGGCGTCGATCTCGGCGAGTCGCACCTTGACCTTCTCCTCCATCGACGTCGGCAGGTTCTTGCCCACGTAGTCGGCCCGGATCGGCAGCTCGCGGTGGCCTCGATCGACCAGGACCGCCAGCTGCACAGCGCGGGGACGGCCGTGGTCGGCCAGCGCGTCGAGCGCCGCTCGGATGGTGCGGCCACTCATCAGGACGTCGTCGATCAGCACGACGACGCGGCCGTCGATGTCGTCGGGGATGTCGGTGTGCTCCAGCGATCGCGCCGGCTGCAGCCTCAGATCGTCCCGGTACATCGTGACGTCGAGCGCTCCGGACGAGATGTCGCGACCCTCGACCTGTGACATCTTGGCCGCGATGCGCTGGGCGAGGTGCACCCCGCGGGTCGGGACACCCAGCAGCACCAGATCGTCGGCGTCACGATTCTTCTCGAGAATCTCGTGGGTGATGCGGGTCAACGCTCGGGAGATGTCCTGGTCGTCCAGGACCGTCCGAGCGGACGCGGGCACAGCAACCAACGCTGACCTCTCCTTCTCCGCCTCACGGGACGGTGGTTAAAGGATGGTTCTGGACGAGGTTATCAGGGCGACCATCGACACCCGGCGGCAGGTCTGCACGGCGGTGTCGCGCCCGCTGACCCCGCCGAACGGCTCGATCGGGACCGACTACGCCGTCTTGACCTGGGCGATCCGTCCCAGCAGTCCACCGACGAACTTGGGCGACTCATCGGTCGACAGATCGCGAGCCAGGTCGACCGCCTCGCTGACGGCGACCTGATCGGGCACGTCGTCGCAGTACAAGATCTCGAATGCGCCGATGCGCAACAGATTGCGATCTACTGCCGGCATGCGTTCGAGCGTCCAGCCCACCGAGTGCTCGGCGATCAACGCATCGAGCTGTTCCTGGTGGGCGATGACGCCCTCGACGAGTGCGGCCGCGTAGTCGTTCGCGGGGTGCTCGTGATCGGGCGCTCGACGTTCGGCGAGCGTGCCACCGGTCGGCAGCGCCTGCAGCTCGGACTCGAACAGCACGTCGAGCGCTCGCTTGCGTGACTTGGTACGCGCAGACATCAGGCCTTCACACGGCCGAGATAGCTACCGTCACGGGTGTCGACCTTGATCTTCTCGCCGGTGTCGAGAAACAGCGGCACCTGGATCTCCTTGCCGGTCTCCAGCCGCGCCGGCTTCGTGCCGCCGCTGGAGCGATCGCCCTGCAGGCCCGGCTCGGTGTGCTCGATGACCAGCTCGACCGACGCGGGCAGCTCGACGTACAGGACACGACCTTCGTTGGTCGCCACGACCGCTTCCTGGTTCTCTAGCAGGTAGTCGACGGCGTCGCCCATGACCTCGGGGGTGACCTCGATCTGGTCGTAGCTCGTGGTGTCCATGAAGACGTAGCTGCTGCCGTCGTTGTACAGGTACTGCATCGTGGACTTGTCCACGTTCGCGGTGTCGACCTTGGTGCCAGCATTGAACGTCTTGTCGACCGACTTGCCGGTCTCGACGTTCTTCAGCTTGGTGCGGACGAAGGCGGGGCCCTTGCCGGGCTTGACGTGCTGGAACTCGATGACGGACCACAGGCCTCCGTCGATCTTGAGGACCATGCCGTTCTTCAGGTCGTTCGTGGTTGCCATCAGGCGATCTCCAGAAGGTCGGTGGGCGTCGTTGTGAGGATCTCCGCGTGGGACCCGACGGCGACGGTGTCTTCGATGCGCACTCCCCCACGGCCCGGCAGGTAGATCCCCGGCTCGACCGTCAGGACGGTGCGGCTGACCAGTCTACCGGCGTGCTGCGCGCCGATGAACGGGTCCTCGTGGATCTGCAGTCCGACCCCGTGTCCCAAGCCGGTCGTGAAGTGCTCGAGCCACCCGGAGGCCTCCAACGAACGACGCGCTGCCGCGTCCACGTCGGCCACTGCGGTGCCCTCGGTGCACACCGCGACACCGGCGGCTTGTGACTCCTGGACGGCGGCGTGGATCTCGCGCTGCCAGTCGGCGGCGGGCCCGATCGTGACGGTCCGGGTGCAGTCGGCGTGGTAGCCGTCGACGCGCGCACCGAAGTCGACCTTGAGCAGGTCGCCGACGGCCACGGGGCGATCGGTCGGCTCGTGGTGCGGGATCGCGCTGTGCTCGCCGGCGGCGACGATCGTGTCGAAGGCGATCGCCTCGGCACCCAGCTCGAGCATGCGGTTCTCCACCAGTCGCGCGAGCTGGCGCTCGGTGCGTCCGGACAGTCGTTGGGTCCAGAGCCACTCCAGGGCATCGACCGAGATCTGACAGGCCCGACGCAGGGCCGCGACCTCGGTCTCGTCCTTGACCTCCCGCAGGGACTCCACGACGCGCTCGGCGCCGACCAGCTGCGCCGTCGACCGCTCGGTCAGGTCGCGATGGGCGTCGACGCTCAACGTGTGGGTCTCGACGGCCCACGTCCCGTGGAGACGGGCAGCGGCGGATCCGATCAGATCACGGTCGACGACGACCTCGAGGTCAGGGCACTGCACGGCTGCCTGATCGCGGTATCGGCCGTCGGTCAGCAGGACGGCCGGACCGTCGGACGCGACCACGACAGCGCCGTTCGAGCCGGTGAATCCGGTCAGATATCGCACGTTGACCAAGGTCGTGACCACGATGCCGTCGAGGCCACGATCGTGCAGGATCGATCGGAGCCGCCCGATCCGGGTGCCGGTCACGAGCTGACGGCTCGGTAGCACTCGCGGAGCAGTGCTTCGTCCGGCCCTGCGAAGATCACCGGCTTGGTACGTCCGGGAGGATTGCTCGGGTCGGGGACCAGCGAGGTCGGCGGCTGCCGCTGCAGCACGACGAAGCGCAGCTGGTCGCCTCGGGACTTCTTGTCAAGTCGCATCGTCGCCAGGAGCGCATCCCAGACATCGGAGCGGTACGACGTGGGCAGCCCGGCAGCCTGCAGCACGCGGCGGTGCCGGACGAACACCGCGTCGTCGATGCGTCCGGTGCGGTGGGCCAGCTCGGCGACGAACACCATGCCGATCGAGATGGCCTCACCGTGTCTCATCCCGCCGTGATCCTCGAACGTCTCGATCGCGTGACCCAGGGTGTGACCGTAGTTGAGCGCCTCGCGCCCGATGCCGCCGTCAGCGCCTGTCTCGCGGAAGTCGTTCGCCACGGTGTCGGCCTTGACCTTGATGCCTCTCACCACCAGATCGGCCAACAGGTCGCCCGTGACGTCCATCGCGGCGGACGGGTTGTTCTCGAAGTCGTCGAGGATCGTCGTGTCCGCGATGAAGCCGCACTTGAGCACCTCTGCCAGTCCGCTGCGCAGCTCGGCACCCGGCAGCGTCTGCAGCGCGTTCAGGTCGCACAGCACACCGATGGGCTCGTAGAACGCGCCGACCAGGTTCTTGCCGTGGGCGGTGTTGATGCCGGTCTTGCCCCCGACCGCAGCGTCGACCATGCCGAGCACCGTGGTCGGGACGTTGACGAAACGCACACCGCGCAACCACGTGGCGGCGACGAAACCTGCGAGATCGGTCGTCGCGCCACCGCCGAGCCCGACGACGACGTCGGACCGGGTGAACCCGGCGTCGCCGAGGATGCCCCAGCAGAAGTGGAGCACGTCGGCGTCCTTGGCGGCGTCGCCGTCCGGTACCTCGATCAGGTGCACCTGCAGTCCGGTGTCGAGCAGGCCGAACCGCAATGTCTGCGCCCTGACCGACAGCGCTCGCGGATGGATGATCGCCACGCGATGCGTGTCGCCTGTGGACACCAGCTCGCGCAGCTGGTCGCCAATGCCTCGACCCACCACCACGTCGTAGGGGTGGTCGGTGTGCACCGTGATACGGCGCGTCATGCGTCCTCCTCCGATCGTTTCGCGAGCCAGTCGACGATGACCTCCGCCACGCCCGCCGGGTCCAGCTCGTCGGTGTCGACGGTCAGGTCGGCGACCTCGGCGTACAGCGGTCGGCGCGCGTCGAGCAGGGACTTGAGCTGGGACCGCACGTTACCCAGCAGCAGGGGCCGTCCGGCGCCGAGCCCGACCCGCGAGGCCGCACCCGACAGGCTCACGTCGAGGAACACGACGGTCCGGTCGTGGAGCAGCCGGCGTGTCGCCTCGCTCAGAACCGCGCCGCCGCCGAGCGCCAGCACACCCGCGTGCTCCTCGAGCGCGACCGCGACCGCGTGCTCCTCCAGCTCGCGAAAGTGCGGTTCTCCGCGCGTCACGAAGATGTCCTGGACGGTCTCCCCCTGGGCCATCTCGATGTCGTGGTCGGTGTCGCGCAGGGCGACACCCAGGCGCTGGGAGAGTGCTTCACCGACCGTGGTCTTGCCCGCTCCGGGCGGGCCGACGAGCACGACCACCGGACCCGTCACACGTACCTCAGGTTGGCCAGGTAGCCCTGGACGTTGCGGGCGGTCTCGGGCACCGAGTCGCCGCCGAACTTGTCGAGGATCGCGTCCGCGACGACGAGTGCGACCATCGCCTCCGCCACGATCCCGGCGGCCGGCACGGCGCACACGTCGGAACGCTGGTGGTGCGCGGTGGTCTCCTCGCCCGTCTCCACGTCGACGGTGCGCAGCGCCCGCGGCACCGTGGCAATCGGTTTCATCGCGGCACGGACGCGCAACAGCTCACCGGTCGTCATGCCGCCTTCGGTGCCTCCAGAACGACCCGAGACGCGGCGGACGGCCAGCTGTGCCGGCGTCCCTTCCGGCACCTGGTCAGGGACGATCTCGTCGTGGGCGGCCGAACCGCGGGTGCGTGCCAGCTCGAAGCCGTCTCCGAGCTCGACACCCTTGATGGCCTGGATGCCCATCAGTGCCTGCGCCAGACGCGCGTCCAGTCGGCGGTCCCAGTGCGTGTGGGAGCCTAGACCGGGAGGGAGCCCCTCGACGACCACCTCGACGACTCCGCCGAGCGTATCGCCGTCCTTGTGCGCGGCGTCGATCTCGGCGACCATCGCAGCGCTCGTTGCAGGGTCGAAGCAGCGGACCGGGTCGGCGTCGAGCGCCTCGATGTCGGCAGGTGAGGGGATCACGCCGGCCGGGGCCTTGACGGTTCCCAGCTCGACGACGTGGGACACGATCCTGGCGCCCGTGGCCTGGGCGATGAACTGGGCGGCGACCTCGCCCAACGCCACTCGGGCCGCGGTCTCGCGTGCGCTGGCGCGCTCCAGGATCGGCCTGGCTTCGTCGAATCCGTACTTCTGCATGCCCGCCAGGTCGGCGTGTCCTGGCCGCGGGCGGGTCAGGGGCGCGTTGCGCTTCAGCCCGGCCAACGTCGCGGGATCGACGGGGTCGGCGGCCATCACCTGTTCCCACTTGGGCCACTCGCTGTTGCCGATGCGCACCGCCACCGGGCTGCCGAGCGTCCGACCGTGGCGGATGCCGCCGACGATCTCGAGCTCGTCGGCCTCGAATGCCATCCGAGCACCGCGCCCGTAGCCGAGCCGGCGGCGAGCCAGTGCCGCCTGGATCTCCTTGCTGCTGACTTCGACACCGGCCGGCAGGCCCTCGAGAATCGCCACCAGGGCAGGGCCGTGCGACTCACCTGCGGTCAACCAACGAAGCATGGTCCGATTCTCCCACGGGCCTCACGAGGCCGGCGCGGGGCTCAGCGGCCGTAGAACGCCGGGCCCCATGCGGCACCGACGACGGCTCCGGCCAGGAGGTAGGGGCCGAACGCGATCTCGCCGGGAGCGACGACCTTGAGTCGTTGGAGCACCAGGCCGAGGACCGCACCCAGGACGAATCCTGCATAGAGGCCCACCAGGGTCGCCTCACGTCCCAGCGGTCCCAGCGCGACGGCCAGGATCGCGGCGAGCCGCACGTCCCCGAACCCGAACGCCCCACCGAGGAATCGGGCCGCGACCCAGTAGATGAGCCTGAACACCAGGTACACGACGACGTTCGCGACCAGCGCCCGCGCCGCGACGTCACGATCACCGAGGAGGACCGCTGCCAGCCCGACCAGCAGCCACACACCGAGGTACAGCGGCGCGGTGATCCGAAACGGCAGGTAGTGCGAGTGCCAGTCGACGAATGCGAGCCACCCGCCCACGCCGCACAACAGCACCCAGGCGGGCAGGATCTCGACGGTCTCGACGCGCCACGCCACCAGCCCCGCCGCGACAGCAGCCGGAACGACCATCCACCAGCGCGCGCCTCGCCGGTGCGCGATGTCGACGTAGAGCGGCTTGCCCTCCGCCGGTCGAGTCGGCTCCGGAAGGTGCGCGACCGCCCACGGCCCCAGGGCCGCGACGACCGCAGCAGCGACAACGGCAACAGCAATGGTCACGGACCGACCGTAGTGGATGTCCCGCCCCTGCTGTCACATGAACACCACGCGTGCGTGAAGTCCGTGGCGGGTCAGCGAGCCGCGAGCGCTGCACGGGCCGCGCCTCTGAGCAGCTCGACGTCGACCGCGACCCCTGCCATCTGCTCGAGCTGCAGCACGGCCTGGTGGGCCAGCAGGTCCAGGCCCGACAGCACCGGGACCCCACGCTGCTCGGCTGCCGTGGCCAGCCCGGTGGGCCACGGGTCGTAGACGACGTCGAACACGGCCCCGACGGCGTCGACCCAGTCGGCGGCCCGATCTCGCACAGCTGCCACAGGGACGGTGGAGATCAGCAGATCGGCGTGACCGGCCGCGGCGTCGTCGAGTCGCGCCACGGTGACCTCGGCACCGGCGTCGACCCCCGCCGCGACAGCCGCGTCGGCACGTGACGGGTCGCGGGCGATGATCTCGATGCGCGTCGCGCCGGCCGTGGCCACCGCGTACGCCATCGCGGCCGCGGTCGCGCCGGCCCCGAGAATGCGCACCACGTCCAGGACCGAGATGCCCGCCTCGGCCAACGCCGCCAACGCGCCGGGAACATCGGTGTTGTCGGCGGTCCATCCCTTCGAGGTGCGCACCAACGTGTTCGCCGCACCGAGACGTTCCACGACAGGTGTGCGATCCGTGGCGAATGCCGCGGCTTCGGGTTTCAGCGGAGCGGTCACCGACAGACCGCGCCACTCATCACCCAATCCCGACACGACGGCTGCCAGACCCCCTGCGGGAACGTCGATCGCGTCGTACGTCCAGTCCAGCCCGGCGGCCGCGTACGCCGCCCGATGCATGACCGGCGACAAGGAGTGGGCGATGGGACTGCCCAGGACGGCCGCGCGCATCAGCAGATGTCGTCCTCGTCCTTGGACGGATCGCTGCACCAGGCCTTCAGCTTCGCCACGGCTCGTTCGTGCTCGGCCAAGGTCGTGCTGAACACGGTCGTGTTGTTCTCGTAGTCGGGCACGAAGTAGAGCCAGTCCCCGTCGGCCGGGTTGAGCACCGCTTCGATCGTCTTCTCCCCCGCCGCACCGATCGGACCGGGCGGCAGCCCCTGGTGGACGTAGGTGTTGTACTCGGACTGGTTGGCGCGCTGCTCCGGCGTCGTCCAGACGTCACCGGTGATGCCGTTGGCGTACGAGACGGTGGCATCGGACTGCAGCGCTATCCCCCGTTCGAGGCGGTTCAGGAAGACCCGCGCGACCTTCGGATAGTCCGCGTCCTGGTTCGCCTCGTACTCCAGGATGCTGGCCAACGTCATGACCTGCGTCTTGGTCAGCCCGACGGCCTGGGCCCGCGTCTCGATGTCCAAGCGCTTCTCGACCTCGACGGTCTTGGCCACCATCTGCTTGAGCAGCTCGACAGCGTCCATGCCCGGCGTGACGACGTACGTCGCCGGATACAGGAAACCTTCGGGATTGCCGTTCGCCTCGGGCGGCAGACCGATCGCGTCGGGCTGCTCGAAGGCGGCCTCGACCTGCTCGACGGTGATCTCGGAGTTCTTCGCGATCGCCTTGGCGATCGCGTCGAGCCGTGAACCCTCCGGAATCGTGACCTTGGCCTCGACCTTGTTGCCCTTGTCACTCAACGCGGTCAGGGCAGCTTCGGCCGACATCTGCTTCCTCAGCTGGTAGAAGCCCGGCTGGATGGCCTGAGCCCGCGGGTCCGCCAGGCTCAGCTGGTAGAACGCCTCGGCGCTCTTGACCACGTCGGCTTCGTACAGCACGTTCGCGATCGCCTGACCCGTCGCGTCCTGAGGAATCTCCACCAGGACCTCGCCGGTCCCCTCACCGACGTAGTCCTCGGGCCCGCTGAAGAAGTCCTTGACCTTGCCGTAGGCGAACCATCCGCCCGCCACGACGGCGAGCAGCACGAGCAGCACCAGCAGGCGTCGACCCCAGGACGGCCCGGAAGGCCGCTCGGCCCGACGGTGGCCGGCCGGACGGGGACCGTCGTCGCCGGGTCGTCCGCCGGTCATCGCCTCGAATGGGTCACTCATGTCCGTGGTCCTCGCCGTCGTGGGGGCCGTTCTCGACTGTCGTGGGCAGCAGTTCACCCGGGGCGGACCCGCGGGTCCGCTCGGCATCGATCGCCGATTGCAAGATGACCGTGGCCGCGGCCTGGTCGATCACCTTGCGACGTTTCTGTCCCGACTTGCCGCCCTCGCGGAGCAGCCCGTCAGCAGTCATCGTAGACATCCGTTCGTCGATCAGTCGGATGCGGACGTCACCGAGCAACGGTGCGAGGTCAGCGCAGAATGCCCTGACCTTGGCAGCCGCCGGTCCTTCGCGGCCGGACAGGCCGACCGGCCAGCCGACGACGCACTCGATGGCGTCGACCTCGGTGACGATGCCGGCGATGCGGGTCGCGGCGCCCGGCCCCGCCGCGACTGTCTCGAACGGGGTCGCCACCAGGCCGTCGGGGTCGCACACCGCGACCCCGATCCGCACGTCACCGACGTCAACGCCGATCCGTCTGCCTCTGCGCATGCGGTGCGTCAGCCGCGGACGGCTGCCTCCGCGGCCGCCAGAGCCGCCGGGATGGCCGACACGTCGGTGCCGCCGCCCTGCGCGACGTCGGACTTGCCACCGCCTCGCCCACCGAGAATCGGGCCGATCGTGCCGATCAGGTCGTTCGCGCTCAGGCCACGATCCTGTGCCTCCGCGTTGAGGGCGACCACGGCCGACGGCTTGCCACCGGCGTCACCGATCACGACCACGACGGCCGGACGCCCCTGGATGCGGCCTCGGATGTCGAGGGCGAGCGTGCGGACGTCGCCACCTCCGGCCCCTTCGGCGCGATGCCCGACGAAAGCAACACCGTTGATGTCACGCGCCTCGTCGGCGATCTCGGCCGCCGCTCCGAGCAGCTGTTGTGCCTTGAGCTTCTCGGACTCCTTCTCCAACGTCTTGAGCCGATCGACCAGGCCACGCACCCGCCCCGGGACGTCATCGGGCTGGGTCTTGAGGATCTCGGTCAGCTGACGGACGACATCGCGCTCACGCGCCAGGTACTGGAAGCCCTCGATGCCGACCAGGGCCTCGACCCGGCGGTTCCCCGCGCCGACGGAGCCGTCCGACGTCAGCACGACCGTGCCGATCTGCGACGAACGCTCCACGTGGGTGCCGCCGCAGAGCTCGCGGGACCACGGGCCACCGATCTCGACGACGCGAACCTGTTCCCCGTACGTCTCGCCGAACAGCGCCAACGCGCCGAAGTCGCGCGCCTCGGGAAGCGACATCAGGTGGGCCGAGACCGGCAGGTCCTCGCGCAGCGCGCGATTCGAGACGTGCTCGATGTCGTGCATCTGCTGCGGTGACAGCGCGGCGTTCCACCCGAAGTCCAGCCGAAGGTAGCCGGGGCGGTTGAACGAGCCAGACTGCAGAGCCGTGGGCCCGAGCACCTCGCGCAGGGCGGCGTGCACCACGTGCGTGCCCGAGTGCGCCTGGCGTGCACCGGTTCGCCACTCGGGGTCGACGGCGGCCTCGACGTCCGTGCCGAGCGTCAGCTCACCGTCGAGGATCCGGACCTGGTGGACGACCAGGCCCTTGACGGGACGTTGGACGTCGAGCACCTCGGCCCGGCCCCCACTCCACACGATGGAGCCGGCATCGGCGTGCTGACCGCCCGATTCGGCGTAGAACGGTGTGCGATCGAGCACCACCTCGCCCACGGATCCGGCCGACAGCACCGCCGTCCCCTGGCCCTGGGCGATCAACGCGATGACATTCGACTCGGTCGTCAGGGTGGTGTAGGCCTGCCAGTCGGTGGGCCCGTTGTCGTCGAGCACGCCGCGATACACCGTGGTGTCGGCGTGGCTGCCCTTCTTGGCCTTCGCATCGGCCTTCGCTCGTGCACGCTGTTCGGCCATCAGGGAACGGAAGCCGTCCGCGTCGACCGCCAGTCCTTGCTCCTCGGCCATCTCCAGCGTCAGGTCGATCGGGAAGCCGTACGTGTCGTGGAGGGTGAACGCCTGCTGACCGGTCAACGTCGATCCACCGGCCTGCTTGACGTCGGCAGCGGCGCTCTCGAAGATCTGCGTGCCCTTGTCGAGGGTCTGCCGGAACGCGTCTTCCTCGGTGTAGGCGATCTGCTCGATGCGGGGGAAGTCGGCCTCCAGCTCGGGGTAGGACGCCTTCATCTGCTCGAGGCTGACCGGCAGCAGCTCGGGCAGGGCTCGATCGTCGAAGCCGAGCAACCGCATGGAGCGCACCGCTCGGCGCAGCAAGCGGCGCAGGACGTACCCGCGCGCTTCGTTGCCCGGTGTCACGCCGTCGCCCATCAGCATCAGGCCGCTGCGCACGTGATCGGCGACGACGCGGAAGCGGACGTCGTCGACGCGGTCGTCACCGTACGTCTTGCCGCTCAGCTCGGCCGCTCTCGCGATGACCGGGAACACCTCGTCGATCTCGTACATGTTCTGCTTGCCCTGCAACAGGTACGCGACCCGCTCAAGACCCATGCCCGTGTCGATGTTCGGGTGGGGCAGCGGCTGGACGACCTTGAACTGCTCCTTGCTGACGACGTCGGAGATCTCCTCCTGCATGAAGACCAGGTTCCAGATCTCCAGGAACCGGTCCTCGTCGACGACCGGCCCACCGTCGGGGCCGTACTCGGGACCACGATCGATGTAGATCTCGCTGCACGGTCCCCCGGGGCCTGCGACCCCCATGTGCCAGTAGTTGTCGAGCAGTCCACGGCTCTGGATGCGCTCGTCGGGCAGGCCGGCGATCTCGCGCCAGAGCCCGCGCGCTTCTTCGTCCGACTCCAGCACCGTGACCCACACGGTCTCGGGATCGAATCCGAGGCCACCGGACTCGACCGATCCGGTGACCAGGGTCCAGGCGTGCTCGATCGCCCCGGCCTTGAAGTAGTCACCGAAGCTGAAGTTGCCGTTCATCTGGAAGAACGTGCCGTGACGGGTCGTCTTGCCGACTTCTTCGATGTCGAGGGTGCGGACGCACTTCTGCACGCTCGTGGCGGTCTTCCACGGCGGCGTCTCTTGCCCGAGGAAGTAGGGCTTGAACGGCACCATGCCGGCGTTGACGAACAACAGGTTGGGGTCGTCGAACAGCAACGGTGCCGACGGCACGACGGTGTGACCGGCCTTCTCGAAGTGGGTGAGGAAGCGCTGGCGGATCTCCGCGGTCTTCATCGCTGCTGCTTTCTGGTGAGTTTGAGGTACTGGGTGCGTTCGTGAGCGGCCATCCCGTCGGCGATCTCCGAGCGGAGCTCGCGCCAGCCCAGTCCGGCAGCGGCTGCCTGGTCGACGACCCCCGGCGCGGACAGTCGATAGGCCGCCCGTCGGGCCTTAACGGTGCCGTAGGCCCCGGCCGCTGCTCCGATGGCCAGGTAGACGACGCGCGAGATCACTCGCCCACCGCCCGCGGGAGTGATTCCGCACGGTCGGTGCTGCCCAACCACTCGGTCCGGCCGGTCAGCTCGTCGTTCGGCACGGCATACAGCGCGCGCCTGGCCGCCCGCAGCCGGATCGCACGACGCCGCCGGTACTCGCGCTTCATCAGTGCGGTGATGCGGTCACGGCTCTCGGGACGCAGCGCGTGCGCGATGCCGTGCGCGTAGACCGAGAGGCGGGCCAGCGGACGGCTCAGCCGTGCTTCGAGCAGGTCCTGCTGCGTCAGAGTCGCCACGACCCGCCCTTCGACGACCTTCACGGGCCGCGCGTCGACGTCGACGACGGACGGTTCCGGTTCGGTCACGACGAGCTCGCGAGGTGGCTCCGCGGCGCGTTCGGCATTGATGCGTCGCACTTCTCGCAGCGCGCGAACCGCAACGACCGCGGCAGCGACGGCGACGGCCGCCACCAGCGCGGTCACGACCAGGATCGCGACGTCGGCAGGCATGCAGACGAGATTACTAGCCGCCCCAGACCCGACGCTCGCGAGTCACTAATTCCCGCTCGCGAGTCAGTAATTCCCAACGAGGAGTCACTTCGTGGAGCGATCGCGCAGGATCTTGCGAATGCGTTCGAGTCGTTCGGCCAACGGAGCCTCGGCTCCGTGCGGTCCCGGACGGTAGTACTGGGTGCCGTCGACCCGGTCCGGCGCGTACTGCTGCGGCACCACACCCCGGGGGTCGTCGTGCGGGTAGGCGTAGTCGTGACCGTGGCCGAGCTTCTTGGCTCCCGCGTAGTGGGCATCGCGCAGCGCGGGTGGCACGGCTCCGATCTTGCCGGCACGGACATCGGACAGCGCAGAGTCGATCGCGCGAATCACGGCATTCGACTTCGGTGCCGTCGCCAAGTGGATCGTCGCCTGAGCCAGCGTGATGCGTGCTTCCGGAAACCCGATCATGGCCACCGCCTCAGCCGCTGCGACCGCGGTCTGCAGGGCTGTCGGGTCCGCCATCCCGATGTCCTCGCTGGCGTGGATCATCAGTCGTCGGGCGATGAACCGCGGATCCTCGCCGGCTTCGATCATTCGAGCCAGGTAGTGCAGTGCGGCATCGACGTCGGAGCCGCGGATCGACTTGATGAACGCGCTGGTGACGTCGTAGTGCTGATCGCCCTGGCGGTCGTACCGGACGGCGGCCCTGTCGACGGCGAGCGCGGCGTCGTCGACCGTGACCTCGGTGCGGCCCTGGCTGCTGGCGGCTCCCGCAGCGGCCTCCAGGTACGTCAGCGCACGTCGGCCGTCGCCGCCGGCGAGCCTGACGAGGTGATCGCGCGCCTCCTCGGTCAACGTCACGCCACCGGCCAGCCCTCGCTCGTCGGTGACGGCTCGATCGATGACGGTCGCGATGTCGTCGTCGGTCAGGCTGTCGAGGGTCAGGAGCAGCGCGCGGCTCAGCAGCGGCGAGATGACGCTGAAGTGCGGGTTCTCGGTCGTGGCGGCGATGAGCGAGACCCAGCGGTTCTCCACGCCGGGCAGCAGGGCGTCCTGCTGCGACTTGTTGAAGCGGTGCACCTCGTCGACGAACAGCACGGTCTCGACACCGTTGGCAAGGGCGCGTCTTGCCCCGGCAATGACGTCTCGCACCTCCTTGACCCCGGCGCTGACGGCGGAGACCTCGATGAATCGGCGCTGCGTGTGACGACTCAGCAACGATGCGATCGTGGTCTTGCCCGTCCCCGGCGGGCCCCAGAGCAGGATCGTCAGTGGTTGGTCGCCGTCGATCATCTGCCGCAACGGCGACCCTGGGGCGAGCAGATGCTCCTGCCCGACCAGCTCGTCGAGCGACCGGGGCCGCATCCGAACCGCCAGTGGCGCCGATGCATGAGCGTTCCCGGCCAGGGTCCCCCCGCCGTCTCCGGCCCGCGGGGTGACGCCACCGTCACCGGGCAGATCGAACAGACCGTCGCTCACACCGCGACCCTACCCGGAACCAACCCCCGAATTTTGCGGGGTGATGCCCCACTCAGACCGGTCGGACCGGTGCACCACCCCGCAAAATTCGGGGGTTAGTCCTCGTTCTCGTCCTCGGGCTGGGCGTCGATACCGGCCTCGGCCCGTTGCTGAGCGGTGATGGGGGCCGGGGCTGCGGTGAGCGGATCGAAACCGCCACCGGACTTGGGGAAGGCGATGACCTCACGGATCGAGTCGGCCCCGGCGAGCAGGGCCGTGATGCGGTCCCAACCGAATGCGATACCACCGTGCGGTGGCGCGCCGTACTGGAACGCGTCGAGCAGGAAGCCGAACTTCTCCTGGGCCGCTTCGTCGTCGATCCCCATGACGGCGAAGACTCGCTTCTGCACGTCCTCGCGATGGATACGGATCGAGCCTCCCCCGATCTCGTTGCCGTTGCAGACGATGTCGTACGCATAGGCCAATGCATGGCCCGGATCGGCATCGAAGCCGTCGAGATCCTGCGGCGACGTGAAGGCATGGTGCACAGCAGTCCACGCGCCGCTACCGACCGCGACGTCGCCTGCGGCGACGGCATCGCCGGCGGGTTCGAACAGCGGTGCATCGACGATCCACACGAACGACCAGGCGGACTCGTCGATCAGATCGCACCGGCGTGCGACCTCGAGGCGCGCGGCACCCAGCAACCCACGGGTGGCCTTGACGGGACCAGCACCGAAGAACACGCAGTCGCCAGGCCGGGCACCGACGTGCTCAGCCAGCCCTGCGCGCTCGGTCTCGGACAAGTTCTTGGCGACGGGCCCGCCGAGCTCACCGTCGTCGCCGACCAACACGTACGCCAGCCCCTTGGCACCGCGCTGCTTGGCCCATTCCTGCCACGCGTCGAGCTGGCGGCGAGCCTGCGACGCCCCGCCCGGCATCACGACGGCGCCGACATACGGGGCCTGGAACACGCGGAACGGCGTGTCCTTGAAGTACTCGGTGCACTCGGTGATCTCCAGGTCGGTGCGCAGGTCAGGCTTGTCCGATCCGTACCGACGCATCGCCTCGGCGTAGGTCATCCGCGGGATCGGCGTGCTGATCCGGTGACCGATCAGAGCCCACAGGCTGACCAGGATCTCCTCGGCCAGCGCGATCACGTCGTCCTGCTCGACGAAGCTCATTTCGATGTCCAGCTGGGTGAACTCCGGCTGCCGGTCGGCCCGGAAGTCCTCGTCCCGATAGCAGCGCGCGATCTGGTAGTACCGCTCCATGCCGCCGACCATCAGCAGCTGCTTGAACAGCTGCGGGCTCTGAGGCAAGGCGTACCAGCTGCCCGGCTGCAGACGAGCCGGGACGAGGAAGTCCCGCGCGCCCTCAGGTGTCGACCGGGTCAACGTCGGGGTCTCGATCTCGACGAAGTCGTGTCGATCCAACACCTCGCGGGCAGCAGCGTTGACCTTCGAGCGCAGTCGGATCGCGGCAGCGGGCCCGGCACGGCGCAGGTCGAGGTAGCGGTACTTGAGTCGCACCTCCTCACCGACGTCGCCGGACTTCGACGACGCGGCGTCGTCGATCGGGAACGGCAGTGGGGCCGACGGGCTCAGGATCTCGACGTCGTCGGCGATGACCTCGATCTCACCGCTGGCGATCGCCGGGTTCTCGTTGCCCTCGGGACGCTTCTGGACCGTTCCGACGACCTTGAGGCAGTACTCCGACCGCAGCTGGTGGGCAACCTCCTCACGCACCACGACCTGGACCACGCCGCTGGCCTCGCGCAGATCGATGAACGCGACGCCACCGTGATCTCGGCGCCGACCGACCCATCCGGCGAGAGTGACCTGCTCACCGACGTTCGCGGCGGTCAGGGTTCCGGCGTCATGGGTGCGGATCACGGGGTGGTCTCCTCAGAAGATGGCCTGACGAGCCGCGGTCGCAGATCGTCGGCGGGTGGTGTCCAGGTCGCAGGGTTCGCAGCGACCTGCTCCCCGGAGCGGATGTCCTTGACGTGATGTGGCTGGTCGTCGGTCTCGGGGAACCACACAAACGGTATTCCTCGACGTTCGGCATGGCGAATCTGCTGACCGAGCTTCTGTGGCCTGGGGGCCACCTCGGTCGAGATCCCACGGCGTCGCAACGCCTGCGCGACGTCGTTGCTGACCGTGCGTCCGTCCTCGTCCAGCAGCGCCACGAGCACCGCGCTGGGCACCGAACGATCGGCTCTGAGCCCGTCGGCGAACAGCGGCGCCAGCAGACGCGAGACGCCCAACGAGATACCGACGCCCGGGTACGTGCTGCGATTGTCACGGGCCAGCTGGTCGTACCGTCCGCCCGAGCAGATCGATCCCAGGTGCTCGTACCCGGCCATCCGGGTCTCGAAAACCGTGCCGGTGTAGTAGTCCAGGCCGCGCGCGATCCGCAGGTCGGCCGTCACCGTCACGCCGTCGGGGGCGCGGGCGCCCTCGATGACCTGCCGCAACTCCTCCAAGCCCTCCTCGAGCAAGGGGTGTTCGACTCCCAGCGCACGCACCTGGTCGGCGAAAGAGCCGTCCGGCGTACAGATCTGCGCTACCGCGACACACTGCGTCGCCTGCTCGACGGTCAGTCCGGCGTCGGATTGCAGCAGCTCGATGATCGTGTCGCCGGACAGCTTGTCGAGCTTGTCGACGACCTGCATCACCGCCGCCGGGCTCTGCGCACCGACGCCGAGGTAGAAACCCTCGAGCACCTTGCGGTTGTTGACCTGCAAGGTCAGCGGCGGCACCGGCAGACCCGCCAGCGCCTCGGCCATCACCTGCGCGACCTCGACGTCGGCGTGGAACGGCAGCGTGTCGCGGCCGACGATGTCGATGTCAGCTTGCGTGAACTCGCGAAATCGGCCCTGCTGCGGTCGCTCGCCGCGCCAGACCTTCTGGATCTGGTAGCGCCGGAACGGAAAATCGAGGTCATTGGAGTTCTCGACGACGTACCGCGCGAACGGCACGGTCAGATCGAAGTGCAGCGCCAGCTGATCCTTGTCGGAATCGGACTCGGCCTGCAGGCGTCGAACCGCGTAGACCTCCTTGTCGATCTCGCCCTTGCGCAACAGCTCGGAGACCGGTTCGACGGCACGGGTCTCGATGCTGGCGAATCCGTGGAGCTCGAACGTGCGACGCAGGTGGTCCAGCACGTGTTGCTCGACGATGCGTTCCGCCGGAAGGTACTCGGGAAATCCACTCAACTTGGCCATGTCGTCGTCCGCTCAGCTCGGGCCGATGAGCTCGGCAAGGAACGGGTTCGTCGCCCGTTCACGTCCGATCGACGTCTGCGGCCCGTGCCCGGGCAGCACCACGATGTCGTCGGCCAGTGGCAGGACCTTGTCGCGCAGGCTGTCGAGCATCTGCGAGTGTGACCCGCCGGTCAGGTCGGTGCGACCGATCGACCCGGCGAACAGGAAATCACCGCTGAACATGACCTGTGAGACGTCCTCGGGCCCGTCCCAGTCGACGCGGTAGTAGACCGTCCCGGGAGTGTGCCCCGGGACGTGGTCGACCGTGATCGTCAGCCCGTCGACCTCGATCACGGCGCCGTCGACGGCGTCGCGAACGTCTGCCGGCATCGAGAACTGCGGCAGATCGCCCAGCTGCAGCTGGGCGCGCAGCATGGCAGCAGACTCGTTGGAGACCGCAGCCATCGGGTCGGCGAGCAGGTGCCGATCGGCCGGATGGATCCACACCGGACAGTCGTAGGCCGCTGCGACGTCCTGGGCGCACCACATGTGGTCGAAGTGACCGTGCGTGATGAGCACCGCCAACGGCCGTAGGTTCTGCTCGCGCACGACCTGCTTGACGCCGTCGATCGCATCCATCCCGGGGTCGACGATGGCGCAGCCGGTCCCGGGACCACGTGCGACGAAATAGCAGTTGGCCTGCAATGGGCCGGCGGGGAACGAGGTGAGGAGCACGCCCCACAGGTTACGCGAGGGCTTGCTCATAGACTGTTCGGCATGAGCGACGCGGCCACGCACGAGTGGGGACGGATCGACACCGACGGCAACGTCTTCGTCCGCACTGCTGACGGCGAACGACAGATCGGACAGTGGCAAGCAGGCACGCCTGAAGAGGGCTTGGCCATGTACGTCCGCCGTTTCGAGGGCCTGGTCGCCGAGGTCGATCTGCTGGAGCAGCGGCTCAAGAGTGGTTCGGTCGCACCGGACGACGCGGTCAAGGCGGTCGCTCGGGTCAAGGAGCAGCTGACCGAGGGTGAGGTGCTGGGCGACCTCGCTTCGCTGGCCACGCGGGTTGAGGGACTCGAGCCATCGATCGAGAAGGCGCGCGCGGAGCGTCAGGCGCAGAAGGCGGCGCGGCTGGCCGAAGCGGAAGCCGGCAAGAACCGTATCGCCGATGAAGCCGAGAAGATCGCTGCGGGCTCGGACTGGCGAAACGGAGCGGACAAGCTGCGTGCGCTGCTCGAGGAGTGGAAGGCGCTCCCCCGACTCAGCAAGTCGGCCGATGACGCGCTGTGGCACCGCTTCAGCTCTGCTCGTACCCAGTACACGCGTCGACGCAAGCAGCATTTCGGTGAGCTGTCCGTCGCACGCGAGGCCGCGGCGAAGGTCAAGGAGAAGCTGATCGCCGAGGCGGAAGCGTTGTCGTCGTCGACCGATTGGGGTCCGACTGCCGGCAAGTATCGCGACCTGATGCAGCAGTGGAAGAAGGCCGGCCCTGCTCCGCGAAACGTCGATGACAAGCTGTGGCAGCGATTCCGTGCGGCTCAGGACGTGTTCTTCGCGGCCCGTGAAGAGGCCAATCAAGCGCTGGACGCCGAGTACGAGGTCAACGCCGAGAAGAAGGTCCAGATTCTCGCCGACGCCGAGAAGTTGCTCCCGATCACCGACGTCGAGGCTGCCCGCAAGGCCTGGCACGACATCGCTGAGCGCTGGGAAGCCGCCGGCAAGGTGCCGCGTGCTCGAATGTCCGAGCTTGAGGGCCGGATCCGCAAGGTCGAGCAAGCGATCCGTGCCGCCGGCGAGCAGGAGTGGAAGCGCACCGACCCCGAGAAATCAGCCAGGGCCGACGACATGGTCTCCAAGCTGGAACGCGCGATCAACGAAGCCGAGGAGAAACTGACCAAGGCGCAGACGGCCGGCGACGCCAAGAAGATCAAGGACCTCGAGGCCACCCTCGCGTCGAACCGTCAGTTCCTCGAGATGGCCAAGAAGGCCCAAGCCGACTACTCCTGACGGTCGCGAGTCACCAATTCCCGCTGACGAGTCACCAGTTCCCGACGAAGAGTCATAATTTCCCACCTGGGAGTCACTGATTCTTGTCAGGCAGCCTTCGCCTCCGGCCGCATGGTTCCCCACATCCGAGGCAGTCGTGCAGGTGTGCCGAGCAGGGCCGCAACCTCGCGTTCGAATGACGCGTCGAATCCGAAGATGGTCTCGGTCGTCGCCACCACGATGTGCCAGCCGAGGACCGTCGTCAGATAGTTCCTCCGATCAGCATCATGCTCGCGGTCATGGGCATCGGTGTGAAACTCGCGACCGTCGAACTCGACTCCGACCTTGACTTCCGGATAGGCGGAGTCGAGAAATCGTCTACGCCCGAACCTGTCGACGACCTCGAACTGGCACACCGGTCTGGGCAGCCCGGCGTCAAGGAGCCGAAGGCGCATCCAGGACTCGCCGGGCGAAGCCGACTGGCCATCGACCAGCAGCGAAAGCTCCCGCGCTTGAACGATTCCCCGATAGCCCTTGAGCTCGAAGGCTCGCTGTATCAAGTCCTCGTCGCGTAGCAGTTGCGCGCCGACCATGGCGTCCGCAGCCGACAGGGCGTAGGGGCGATACAACGACCGCAGCAGGTCCATGGCAGTCCGCTCGGGGGTCGTCACCCACACGCCCCCGACCCGATCGACGTCGTCGAGCGCCAGATCGGCTTGTCGGCAACGTACCTCGGGGCGGCGGATGCGGGAGGTGCCGTGTCGCACCACGAACGACGGCACGAGAAGGTGCTGTTCGGACGGCTTGAACGCGTCGATTCCGTAGAGCCACGCGGCTGTCTCGTTGCAGGCTACTGCGTGATCGGGTGCGACCAGACGCACGGCTTCGAGCCGCAGCTCTCTGGAGTCTCGGCGCCGGGCGTCGACGTACAGACCGCGTGCAACACGGCGAATGCGTCCGTCATTCGCGGCCTCGACCACCGACTTGCCGTCCCATCCCCACGCCCGCGCGTCGGCGGCCACGAAAGGGCTTCCTTCGTTGATCAGGTTCACGACAGGGATTCAACATCACGTCTGCCGATCGTGAAGCCGACTTTCCACAGGTGCGCACAAGGTGACTCGCGAGCCGGAATTACTGACTCGCGAGCCGGAGTTACTGACTCGCGAGCGGGAATTGGTGACTCGCGAGCGGAGGGGGTTACTGGGTGAGGCGGTAGGCGTCGAAGACGCCCTCGACCTTGCGGACGGCGGAGAGCACGTGTCCGAGGTGCTTGGCGTCGCCCATCTCGAAGGTGAACTTGGTCTTGGCGACGCGGTCGCGGCCGGTGACGAGGGAGGCCGACAAGATGTTGACGTGTTGGTCGGAGATGACCCGCGTGATGTCGCTGAGCAGGCCTGGTCGGTCGAGTGCCTCGACCTGGATCGCGACGAGGAAGGTGCTCGACCCGGTGGGCGCCCACTGCACCTCGACGAACCGGTCTGGCTGTGTCTGGCGCAGCTCGATCACGTTCGCGCAGTCGGTGCGGTGGACCGAGACCCCCGACGTGCGCGTCACGAATCCGTCGATGCGGTCGCCGGGGACCGGGGTGCAACACCTGGCCAGCTTGACCATCGTGCCGCCGTCGAGACCGTCGACGATGACGCCTGCATCGGCGCTCAGGCGGGATCGACGACGCGGGCGATCGTCGGTCGGCAGAACCGTGGCCTCGGCCAAGTCCTCCTCTGCCCCCACCCGGCCACCGGCCAGCTCCAGTACTCGATCGACGACGTTCTGGGCGCCGACGTTGTTCTCCCCCACGGCGGCGTAGAGCGCGTCGACACCGGCCAGCTGCAGATCGGTGGCGACCTGATCGAGCATCTTCTTGTTGAAGATGCGGTGCAGCGGCAGCCCCTCCTTGCGCAGCTGCTTGGCGATCAGATCCTTGCCGAGCTCGATGGACTCCTCGCGGCGCTCCTTGGTGAACCACTGTTTGATCTTGTTCCGCGCCCGAGGGGTCGCGACGAAGTCGAGCCACCCGCGACTCGGACCGGCCTCGGCGGACTTGGACGTGAAGATCTCCACGACGTCACCGGTCTCGAGCTGCGACTCCAGCGAGACCAGCCGGCCGTTGACCCGCGCACCGATGCACGCGTGGCCGACCTCGGTGTGCACGGCGTACGCAAAATCGACCGGTGTCGCCTTCTCCGGCAGCTGGATCAGATCACCACGCGGCGTGTAGGCGTACACGCCCACGCTGTTCATCTCGTACCGCAAGTTGTCGAGGAAGTCGCTGGAGTCAGACGTCTCGGACTGCCAGTCCAGCAGCTCGCGCAACCACGTCATGTCATCGGCGGACGGCGCCTTCGAGGACTTGCCGGCGGACTTGTCCTCCTTGTACTTCCAGTGCGCTGCCACGCCGTACTCGGCGCGACGGTGCATGTCGTACGTGCGGATCTGCAGCTCGACCGACTTGCCCTGCGGACCGATGACCGTGGTGTGCAGGGACTGGTACATGTTGAACTTCGGGACGCTGATGTAGTCCTTGAAGCGCCCGGGAATGGGATTCCAGCGCGCGTGCAGCACGCCCAGGACGGCGTAGCAGTCCGCGACCGAGTCGACCAGGATCCGCACGCCGACCAGGTCGAAGATGTCGCTGAAGTCGCGGCCGCCGACCAGCATCTTCTGATAGATCGAGTAGTAGTGCTTGGGTCGGCTGGTGACCTTGGCCTTCAGCTTCGCGTGCCGCAGATCGGACTCGACGTCGCGCACCACGCGTTCGAGGAACTCCTCACGCGACGGCGCCCGGTCGGCCACGAGGCGGACGATCTCGTCGTAGACCTTCGGGTGCAGGGTCCCGAACGCCAGGTCCTCCAGCTCCCACTTGATCGTGTTCATGCCGAGTCGGTGCGCGAGCGGGGCGAAGATCTCGATCGTCTCGCGTGCAATGCGTTCCTGCTTGTCCTGGCGCAGGTACCGCAGGGTACGCATGTTGTGGAGCCGGTCGGCAAGCTTGATCACGAGCACGCGGATGTCGCGGCTCATCGCGACGACCATCTTACGGATGGTCTCCGACTGCGCGGTCTCGCCGTAGTTGACCTTGTCAAGCTTGGTGACCCCGTCGACCAGCAGCGCGACCTCGTCGCCGAAGTCGGCGCGCAGCTGGTCCAGCGTGTATGGGGTGTCCTCGACGGTGTCGTGCAGCAAGGCAGCGCACAGGGTCGGGACCGTCATGCCCAGCTCGGCCAGGATCGTCGCTACCGCGAGCGGATGCGTGATGTAGGGGTCACCGCTCTTGCGGGTCTGCCCTTCGTGCAGCCGGTCGGCGATCTCGTAGGCCTTGCGGATCGGTCCGACATCGGCCTTGGGATGAGCGGCGCGGTGGATCGTCAGCAGCGGGTCGAGCACCGCGTCGGGTGTCGACTTTGCACCGATGCGGGCCAGGCGACTGCGCACCCGCGACGAAGCCGGCGCCGACTCGTGTGTCGGCGTGGCCGGGGCCTCGGTGCGTTCAGCCACACTCCCCTCCTCGCTCGTCACCACCAGTCTAGGGTGCCGGTTTCACAAGCTGCCGGTCAGCAGCGACGCTGCCGCCGCGATGACCAGAACGGCGACGAGCACGAGGGCGACGATGCGCACCTGTCGGGGATTCAACACGCGGGGTCCTCAATATGTGCGCAGGCAGACGACGGGCATCGGTTCTAGCCGCTGCCGTCCGCCTAACGCGGCCAGCTCGATCAACACCAGCGCGCCGGCTGTTGTCGCGTTGCAGTCGCGGATCAACCGGTCCGCGGCCGCCATCGTGCCCCCTGTCGCCAGCACGTCGTCGACGAGGACGACCCGCTGACCCGGTTGGATCAACGACGTCCCGATCTCCAGCGTCGCCGTGCCGTACTCGAGCGAGTAGTCGGCCGAGTGCACCGGCCCGGGCAGCTTGCCCGCCTTGCGGACCGGGACGAAACCGACGCCCAGCCGCATCGCCAGGGCCGGACCGATCCAGAACCCGCGCGACTCGATGCCGACGACGATGTCGACCTCGCCCAGCGCGTGAACGGCACCGGCACAGGCGTCGGAGATGGTGTGCAGTGCGTCGGCGTCGGCAAGCAGCGGGGTCAGATCCCTGAAGGTGACCCCCGGTTCGGGCCAATCAGGAACGATCCTGGTCAACCCGTCGATGAGCTCGCCGACGCCGACGTCAGTGTTCTGCATGGTCAGCTGAGGTCGACCCCGCACTCGTCCTTGGCATGCTTCTCGATCGCTGCCGAGGCGTCCTCGAACTCCTGGCTGTCGAGCTCCTGGAACGACGTCGCGGCGTCCTGGAGCTTGGCCAGGTCGACGCCTTCGGGAATGTCGCCGGTCTGCAGCTTGGCGAGGTCGGACATTTTCAGGCCTGCCTCTTCGAACGCGTCCTCGACCATCGTCACGGCGCCGTCGAGCTTCTTCCAGTCGTCCTTGACCTCGGACGGCGCTTCGCCGGCGAGCTCGTGGAACGTGCTGAACGCCTTCTCGATGACGTCCGCGTCGCCGTTCTCCAGTCCGGCGAACTGGCTCTCGGCGGACTTGAGGGTGTCGCAGTAGGCGCCGCTGTCGCTGCCACCGCAGGCAGCCATGGATCCGGTCATCAGCACGATGCCGGCGACGGCAAGGGTCTTCTTCATGGTTCGTCCTTAAGTCCGGCGGCCGGACTGCCCTGCCGCTCGGCCTCCAAGCATGCCAGGTCCGCAGATCGCTGCCGAGGGTCACCCGCCGCGGCGGGCAGAACGAGAATCGCGACACGGTTGCCGGCGTTTGGCAGACCCCGTGCTGAGCACTGGTCGTCGGCGTGCCATTGCCGCCGCCGACTCGGCCGACGCCGAGCCGTTCGACGCCGATTTCGCCCGGATCGTCAGCACCCTGCGGGTGTGCTCCCGGATCGAGGCGTCGTGCTCCTTGAGCTGCGATGCCAGTGGTGTGGCGATGAAGATCGACGAGTACGTCCCTGCCGCCATGCCGACGGCCAGCGCGAGCGCCAGGTCCTTCAGCGGCCCGGTGCCGAGCACGACCGTCCCGACGATCAACAGGGCCACGACGGGCAGCAATGCCGTGACAGCGGTGTTGATCGACCGCACGAGCGTCTGGTTGACGGCCAGGTTGGCCTCCTCGGCATACGTGTGGGTCAACGAGCCTGGGATGGCGCGGGTGTTCTCCTTGACCTTGTCGAAGACGACGACCGTGTCGTAGAGCGAGTAGCCCAGAATCGTCAGCAGCCCGGTGACCGTCGCCGGCGTGACCTCGAATCCGGACCAGGCGTAGACGCCCGCGGTGATCAACAGGTCGTGGGCCAGCGCCACGATCGCGGCGACCGACATCCGCCATTCTCGAAAGTAGATCCAGATGAAGACGACGACGATGAGGACGAACACGATCAGACCGGTCAACGCCTTCTTGGCGACTTGCTCGCCCCAGCTGGGACCGATCAGGTTCTGACTGACCTCGATCGCGCCGGCATCGGTCAGCGCCTTCTGGATCGTCTCGGCCTGGTCCTGCGTCAACGGCTTGGTCTGCACGCGAACGGCGTCGGAGCCGGAGGTCGAGGCGATGGGGTCGCCTGCCTCCGGAATGTGCGCGCCCTCGACGGCCGCCGTGAGGTCGTCGATCGTCGTCTGGTCCGCCGTGGCGACCTTCGCAGTGAACTCCACACCACCCTTGAACTCGATGCCCATGTTGAACCCGCGCGCGGCGAAGGCGAGGCTGGACAGGACCAGGATCGCGATCGAGATGCCGTACCACACCTTGCGGCGTCCGACGAAGTCGAAGGAGATGCGGCCCTCGTACAGGTGGTGTCCGAACGAGCTGAAGCGCCCCATCAGGCCTGCCCTCCCACCGTGCGCGGAGCTCGGGCGGGCCCGATCTCGTCGACCTTGCGCCCTTCGATGCCCAGATGGGCGGAGTCCAGGCCGGACCACTTGTGACCCTGACCGAAGAACGTGGTGCGCGCGAACAACGACACCAGGGGCTTGGTGAAGAAGAACACCACGATGATGTCGATCAGCGTCGTCAGGCCGAGCGCGAATGCGAAGCCGCGGACGACGCCGATCGCGAAGATGTACAGGATCATCGCTGCCAGGAACGACACGGCGTCGGCCGCCAGGATCGTGTTCCGGGCGCGTGCCCAGCCGGCCTCGACGGCCAGTCGTAGCGACTTGCCGTCGCGGACCTCGTCGCGGATGCGTTCGAAGAACACGATGAACGAGTCCGCCGTGATGCCGATCGCGACGATCAGACCGGCGATCCCGGGCAACGTCAGGGTGAAGCCGAGTGCCGCTCCGAGCAGCAGGACCATCGCGTACGCGACCGCACCTGCGACGCCGAGCGAACCGATGATCACGACGCCCAGGCCGCGGTAGTACGCCAGGCTGTACACGACGACCAGCGACAGGCCGACGACTCCGGCGATCAGACCCGCATCGAGCTGACTGCCGGCCAGCGTGGGTCCTTCCTCGGAGACCCCGTTGACCGAGAACGTCAGGGGCAGTGCGCCGTATCTGAGCTGGTTGGCCAGCGCCTTGGCCGATGTCGGCGTGAAGTTGCCACTGATGACCGACTCACCGTTCGTGATGTGCGCTTCGCTGCGTGGGGCGGACAACACTTCGCCGTCGAGCACGATGGCGAACCGCGACTTCATCTCGGTTGCGGCCGATGTGCTGAACGGGGACAACGCTCCGGTGACCCGTTCGAACGCATCCTTGCCACTACCCTTCATCGAGATCTCGACGACCCACTGGCTGCTCTGGCTGTCGAACGCCTGAGTGGCGCTGTCGATCTGCGATCCCTCGATGACCGTGGGGCTCAGGATCATCACCTCACCGGCGTCCGGTTCGCAGGTGACAAGCGGGTAGTCGCTGACGTCCTTGACCTCGAGCCCTTCATCGGTGCACTGGAAGTTCGCGGCGATCGTCTGCAGCGCGGACACGGCCTTGTCGTACGCGGCCGGAAGCGAGGCCAGACCTTCGGTCTCGGCGGCGATGAGCTGATCGATCGTCAGGTCCGACCAGTCCTGATCGGCGACGGTCCGGGTTGCTGCCGCGACGGCGTCGGGGTCGACCGAGGCCGCACTGGTCAGGCCACCTGCCCACACCATGCGAAAACGCATCTGGGCGGTCCGTCCGACCTCGTCGACGATGTTGCCCTTCTTCTCACCGGGGATCTCGATGACGACCTGATGGCCTCCTTGGGTCGTCACCTCTGCCTCGGCGACGCCCGTGGCATTGACTCGCTGGTCGATGATGTCGCGCGCCTGCGACATCTTGTCGGACGTGACGTTGCCGTCGCTCGACGACGCGGCCAGGGTGATGCGCGTTCCGCCTTGCAGGTCCAGCCCCAGGTGAGGCTTCCACAGCGAGTCGGCGCCGGTGTCACGCGATGCGTCGAGGGCCACCAGCAAGCCGTACAGCGCGAGGACGAGCACCAGGAAGATCCCCAGAGTGCGGCCGGGTCGCAGCTTCGCCCCGGCGGAGGTTCGTGGGGCGGCCATCAGGCCACCGTTCGGCGGTGAACAGGGGTCGGATCAGACACGTGGGAGCTCCCGTGATCGAGCGAAGCCCACCGACGGATGGACCGTCAGATAGTCTAACCCTGCAACTAAATTACTCGGTGTCTTCGTCGAACGTCAGCTGCGCCGAACCCGCAGGCGGGGTCAATCCGAGGTGCTGCCACGCCGCAGGTGTCGCGACTCGACCCCTCGGAGTTCGAGCCAGGAATCCCAGCCGCACCAGGAACGGCTCAGCCAGTTCCTCGACTGTCTCGCGTTCCTCCCCGACCGCGACGGCCAGCGTGCTCAGCCCGACCGGGCCGCCGCCGAAGTTGCCGCACAAGGCGGTGAGCACGGCACGGTCGAGCCGGTCCAGGCCGAGTGGGTCGACCTCGTACAACGCCAAGGCTGCCTGCGCGACCTCGATGTCGACGACTCCCCCGGCTCGCACCTCGGCGTAGTCGCGGACCCGCCGGAGCAGCCGGTTGGCGATGCGTGGAGTGCCGCGTGACCGCGACGCGATCTCTCGTCCGCCGTCGTCGGTGACCTCGAGGTCGAGCAAGCCGGCCGAGCGCCTGACGATGCCGTGCAGGTCGTCGACGTCGTAGAAGTCCAGCTGTGCGGTGAAGCCGAAGCGGTCGCGCAACGGTCCGGGCAGCAGACCGGCCCGGGTCGTGGCACCGACCACCGTGAACGGCGGTATCTCCAGCGGGATCGCCGTGGCACCGGGGCCCTTGCCGACCACGACGTCGACCCGGAAGTCCTCCATCGCCATGTACAACAGCTCTTCGGCCGGTCGCGACATGCGGTGGATCTCGTCGATGAACAGCACGTCGCCCTCGTTGATCCCCGACAGGATCGCCGCGAGGTCTCCGGCGTTCTGGATCGCCGGGCCCGAGGTGATACGTAGCGGCGCGTTGAGCTGATGGGCGATGATCATCGCGAGGGTGGTCTTGCCCAACCCGGGTGGACCGGACAGCAGCACGTGATCGGGGGTGCGACCACGCGCGACGGCTGCCTCGAGGACGAGTGCCAGCTGTTCGCGCACGCGGTCCTGGCCGACCAGCTCGTCGAGCGAACGGGGGCGTAGTGCCGCCTCGAACGCACGGTCCTCGGGCACGGTCGGGTCGAGCACACCGGCCTCGATGACGGCTTCGAACGCCTCGAACGCGTCGTCGCTCATCGGCGTGCCTTCGACAACGTGCGCAAGGCGTCACGCAGCGCGGTGGAGGTGTCCGGAGTGCGGCCGGGCTCGACCGAAGCGGCGACCTTCTCCACGGCTGCGTCGGCGTCCTTGGCCGAGATGCCCAAGCCCACCATCGCGGCGTGCACCTGGTCTCGCCACTGGCCGTCTCCCGCGGCGGCGACGGTGGTCGTTGCGCCGATGCGGTCCTTGAGCTCGAGCACGATCCGCTCGGCACCCTTGCGTCCGATGCCTGGAACCGACGTCAACGTCGCCAGATCGGCACTACCGACGGCTTGCCGGATACGGTCGGGCTCCAGCACGGCGAGCATCGCTTGAGCCACCTTCGGGCCGACCCCGCTGGCGGTCTGCAGCAGCTCGAACATGTCGCGCTCGTCGACGTCGGCGAACCCGTAGATGGTCATCGAGTCCTCCCTGACGACCATCGACGTCGACAGCTGCACCTCGTGGCCGTGCCGCAGCCCCGCGATGGTGCTCGGTGTGCACATCACGTGGTAACCGACTCCCCCGACGTCGATGACCGCCGAGTTGAGGGTCAACGCGGCCACCTGGCCGCGCACGTGCGCGATCATCGACGACCTCCTGCAGCCGCAACGGCCTGCTCGAGCCGGTTGGTGGCGCCACCACGCCAGATGTGACAGATGGCCAGCGCGAGTGCGTCGGCGGCATCGGCCGGACGGGGCGGTTCAGCCAGTCGCAGGATGCGGGCGACCATCTGGCCCACTTGCTCCTTGTCGGCGCGGCCACTTCCCGTCACGGCTGCCTTGACCTCGCTGGGGGTGTGCAGGTGGACGGGGACGTCGTGGCGTGCCGCGACCAACATCGCGACGGCGCTGGCCTGGGCCGTGCCCATGACGGTGCGCACGTTGTGCTGGCTGAACACCCGCTCGACGGCGATGACGTCGGGGCGGTGCTCGGCCATGCGGATCTCCAGTGCCTCCTCGATGCGCCGCAGACGTACGGCGGTGTCGAGGTCGGCCGAGGTGCGAATGACGCCGACCGTCACCAGATCGAGGGGCCGACCGACCGCGCCACGCACCACTCCCACGCCGCACCGCGTCAGTCCGGGGTCGACCCCCAGCACCGTCGACGTGATCGAAACCATGTTCGATACTCTACGTGGTTGCCCCGACAAGGTCCGCAGCGACACGCGGCGGGCGGTGCGTGGGGCAGATCAGTAGTTCGCGAAGACGTTCTGGACGTCGTCGCAGTCCTCGAGCGCGTCGATCAGCTTCTCGACCTTCTCCGCGCCGTCCTCGTCGACCTCGACCGTGACGGTGGGAACGAACGACGCCTCGGCCGACTCGTAGTCGATACCGGCCTCCTGGAGGGCGGTGCGGACGGCGACCAGGTCGGTGGCCTCGCAGATGATCTCGAAGGCACCGTCGAGATCGTTGACGTCCTCGATGCCGGCGTCGATCACGGCCATCAAGATGTCGTCCTCGGTGGTCTGGCCGCCCTCCTGCTCGGCCGACACCACGATGACGCCCTTGCGGTTGAACATGTAGGACACCGAACCCGGATCGGCCAGCGAGCCGCCGTTGCGGCTCATCGCGGTGCGAACTTCCATGGCGGCGCGGTTCTTGTTGTCGGTCAGGCACTCGACCAGCAGTGCGACGCCGCCGGGTCCGTACCCCTCGTACATGATCGTCGTGTAGTCGACACCGGCTCCGTCCAGGCCGCCGCCGCGCTTGACCGCCCGGTCGATGTTGTCGTTGGGCACCGAGGACTTCTTGGCCTTCTGGATCGCGTCGTACAGCGTCGGGTTGCCGGCCGGATCGGGTCCGCCTGTGCGCGCGGCGACTTCGATGTTCTTGATCAGCTTGGCGAACATCTTGCCGCGTTTGGCGTCGATGACGGCCTTCTTGTGCTTGGTCGTCGCCCACTTGGAGTGCCCGGCCATCGGCTGTTCCCTTCTACGACTGCAGGACGGCCTCGACGAAGAATCGATGAACCCGGTCGTCGTCGCCCACTTCGGGGTGGAATGACGTCGCCATCAGGTGACCTTGTCGGACCGCCACGATCCTACCTGCCGCCTCTCCCTCGGGAACGCGCGCAAGGACCTCGACCCGTTCACCGACCTCCTCGACCCAGGGGGCCCGGATGAACACGGCGTGCACGGCGGCGTCGAGACCCGCGAACTCGATGTCACCTTCGAACGAGTCGACCTGGCGGCCGAACGCGTTGCGGCGCACCGTGATGTCCAGTCCGCCGAACGACCGTTGTCCTGCGGCGCCGTCGAGGATCCGGTCCGCCAGCATGATCATCCCGGCACACGTCCCGAACGTCGGCATACCGCCACGGATGCGGTCCACGAGGTGGTCGAACAGGTCGAACGCCCGCGCGAGCTTGTCCATCGTGGTCGACTCCCCACCGGGCAGGATCAACCCGTCACAGGAGTCGAGCTCGGCAGGTCGGCGCACCGAGATGGCTGTCAGACCCAACCGCGACAGGGCAGCGATGTGCTCTCGCACGTCACCTTGCAGCGCAAAGACGCCAACGGTCGAGCTCACCGAATCAGGCTACTGACCAGCGGCGACGGCAGTCCCACCGGCCCACGCGGTCGGCACGCATGACGGCGGCGGTGGACGCAATGCCACCGCCGCCGCTCCCTCACAGGATCCCTCCCGATCGGGCATGCGGGGACGTGAAAACCACGCGCAGTCTCTGGTTTCACTCCCTCTTCAGCCGGCCCACGAAGGCACTCCCATACCTGTAACCGGCTGCTGTCACCATGGTAGACCACAAGGGGGCCACGGATGAACAACTCGTCCGACGCAGTTTGATGCCGTTCGGCGGCCTCAGGCCGACTCGCACCTGACGGAAAGTCCTACCAGCAGCGATATCGTGTGGACGCGCGACGTGGTCACCGTCGGCGCGACCCAGGTCGGTGATTGAGTCAGGCGCGAGCGGACGATGACGTCGACGTTCTGCCCACCCACGCCGAGATTGAGCAGTGACGTCGAGATGTCGAGCGTGACATCTGAGCCCGCGCCGCCGGACGGGGTGATGACTCCCGATTGGAGCTGCGCCCCGTTCGACACCCGGACGGCCGACCACGCGTACTCGTAGCGGGTGTCGACATGGCTCCACGTCAGGCGCGCGAAGCCCAGGAGCCCCAGCAGTCCCCCTTCGTTGGTACAGGCGGGTTTGGCTTGGGAGACGACCGAGTGGGCCGAGATCGTCCCACTGGTCACGGCAGCACTGTCGGTGAACGCCGCCGAGGTCAGCGACGTCATCGGAACGACGAGCAAGGCAGCGCTGATGGGCGCGATGAGGGCCGCGCGCCTGCGGTGCTTGCCCCCCGCCGGTCGACGGCGACGCCGACCGAACCCGAGCACCACGATTCCCACGGCCGATCCGCCGAGCACGAACAGTCCGATCGGGCTGCCGAACCAGGCCACGACGTAACCGACCCCCGGCACCGACCAGAACACCCGGTCGGCCTCGGCGGCCGTGTACGTCTCAGCATCGGGCGTGGTGTTCGCGTCGCCGCGAAGGGTCAGGACGCGCTCGGGTCCGTCACCGGTGATCGAGACGATCCGGTGCGTCACCCTGACCCCGTTGGAGGCGATCACGCTGACCACGTCGCCGTTGGCCAGCTCCGCGGCCGGTACCGGCCGCGCCAGTGCCACAGAACCGGCAGGAATCTCCGGGCCCATCGAACCCGAGCGAAACACCAGGAATCGAATGTCGAACAGCACGCTCGCCAGCGCCAGCACCAGGCAGACGGTTCCGACGACCGCGCCGGCGGTCAGCGTGAAGGTGCGTAGGCGACTCATGACGTCACCTGCGTCGCGGTGATGTCGAAGCGCAGCTGCCCCGACTTGCCCTGATTGCTGTTCGTGGCGCTGCTCAGCATCGAGACCTTGACGCACAGCGTCTGGGCGGCATCGCCTGCGTTGAGCCGCTCAGGCGACGGCACGACCGAGCTCGCTCCCGTGGTCACGGTCTGTGCTGCGCCGAGGGACGTACCGCCGCTGCACTCCTGCTGGATCGGGTACGTCGTGTCCGTGCTCGGCGTGCCCCCGCGATAGACCTGCACCGTGATCGGTTGACCGACGAAGCCCCAGGTCGGCGTCGTTCCTTGCGTCACGGTGACGGTGTAGGTGAAATCGGCGTCACCGACGTTTCGGACGTGCAGCGGGAAGGCGTAGGACTCGCTGGGGGTCAGGTCGGCCACCGTCAGGTGGGTGGCGGAGTGCCCGACACCTGACCCGACGGCACCCCATGACGAGCCGTTGTTCGAGACCTGCAGGTCCATCGTTCCCGAGGTGATCGTGCCCCCGGTCACCGTTGCCGTGTCGGTCCAGTACGCAGCGGTGCCGGTCACCGCCAGGGCCAGGACCGTGCCCAAGGACAGCAGCGCGCGGGTCCTGCCCCGACCGAACCAACGGCGCTCGGCGCGACGTCGACCACGGTCGGGCAGCTGAGTCCCGCGGCGATGGCTACCCATGGTCCACCGCCTTCTGGCGTCGCACCAGGCCGGCGCCGAGGACGAGCAGCACCACAGCGGCGGTCGGGAACCACGAGCCGAGCCCTGAGCCCGTGCCCGGCAGATCCTGCCCGGCGGCGGCCTGGCGGGAATCGGTCATCGTGACGTCGAGTGCCAGTGTCATCTGCTTGGTCTGGGAACGATTGGTGGAGGCCGGATCGAACACGGCGTTGACGTCGACTCGCACGACGCCGCCGCGCGCGATGCTCTGTTCGGTCAATGACGCGCTCGGGACCCCGTTGTCCAGGTCGACCCAGGCGCCGGGCGCGACGCGGGCCCGCAGGGCGATGTCGTCGTTCGCGAGCAGCTCGTCGGTGTCGGCGCTGCGGACGGCGATCGTCAGCAGGGCGCGGCTCGGCCCCTGGTTCCGCACGTAGAACGACGCGGTCTCGTCGTCACCCGGTATCCACCGGAAGTGCTGGTCGAACAGCGGTGTGTGGAGCGAGCTCGCCCACCGTGAGCCGTCGACGCTCAACCCCACGTCATCCGCGGCGTACGCGGGCGTGACGACGGCGAAGGTGAGCACGAACAGGCAGCAGATGACTCTCATGTACTGACCTCCTCGTGTCTGTCGTCGTCAGCGCTCGGTCGCGATCGCCGATCGCGGATCGAGCTGGTGAACATGTAGCCGGCGTACAGCAGCAATCCCCCGGCGACGCCGTACACGGCCCATTGACGCTGCTGACCTGTCAACAGGCCGTTGATCCGACCGAGATGCGGAACCGAGTACCAGAGCTTTCCCCTGACCTGCTCGGGACGTCGACGGTCGGCGTCCGGCGTGTCGTTGGCGTCACCTCGGGTGGTGAAGGACAGCTCGCCTCGCCGGTTCGTCGACACGCTGGTGACCCGATGCGTCACGTATCGGGCCTTCCCCGACTCGAGCTGAATCGTGACGACGTCACCGATCCGGATCTGCTCGGGGTCGATCGGCTTCGCGACGATCAATGTCCCGGGCGGATAGCTCGGCCGCATCGAACCGGTGAGGACCGCGTACGGTGTCGCACCGGCGATTCGAGGTATCAGTACAGCGACGACGAGCACGGTCAGCACCAGCAGGATGACGAACCAGGCGATCGCCTGGCCGACTCGTGCGATGACGCTGCTCATGGTGCTCAGTCCTGTTGATCGGGCGGGGGTGGGAACCGAAGTCCTACGGCTCCCACCCCTCCGACACCCCGAGGAGACGGACCCGTCAGCCGTGGTTCTGCGTGACGGTGATCTCGATGTCGTCGAGCGCGGTCGACAGATCACCGTTCAGGTCGTTGTCCTCGACTCCGTACGGCCACGCGACCGTGATCACGACCGGGATCGTGTTCGACCCTTGGTTCACGGCGCGGTCGGTGCCACCGGTGGCCGAGCCGTCGACCGTGGCACCCACCGTGAGCTCGTCCCAGGGCGCGGCCAACGCTCCTGAAGGTGTGGTCGCCGCGATGTCGACCGTGGCGAAGTGGGTGCCTTCGACATCGACGTCGACGTCACAGTTCATGGTCAACGTGTCGCCTGGGATCAAGGCGTCGGTCGCCGGATCGAACGCGTCGCCTTCGAGCGTCCAGACGGCGTTGGTGGCATCGCAGTCACTGGCGTCGACGGTCAGATGACCGCTGGTGATCGTGGTGCCGCTGATCGTGGCGTCGTCGGTCCAGTAGGCCAGAGTTCCGGCGCCACCGAGCAGCAGGACTCCTGCGCCTGCTGCGGCCAGTGCGCCCTTGGTGGACTTCTTCATGATTACTCCCTTGAGGTGTGATGGGTGTCGATCCCCCCTCGACACCTGTGAGACGTACTCCCACCTCAAGTGTGACGCCGAAGTTGAGGAAATTCTCAACTTTTATCGGGAGCGGCTCGATTGCGAGCGCAGAACAGCCGGTCAGCGGATCGCAGAGGCCATCCGCACCAGCGTGAAGTCACGCGTATCTCGAGGCTCGACGGGCTCGAACCTCGATCACCCGACGAGGGGCGTCACCAACCTCGGGTCTCGAGCTTGTGGTGCTCGGGGAGGTCGTCGACGTTGATGCCCACCATGGCGTCACCCAGGCCGCGCGAGACCTTGGCGACGACGTCGGGATCGTCGTAGAACGTCGTCGCCTTGACGATGGCCTCAGCGCGCTGCGCAGGGTTGCCGGACTTGAAGATGCCCGAACCGACGAACACACCCTCCGAGCCGAGCTGCATCACGAGAGCAGCGTCGGCCGGGGTGGCGATCCCGCCAGCGGTGAACAGGGTGACCGGAAGCTTGCCGAGTTCGGCGACTTCCTTGACCAACTCGAACGGCGCCTGGAGTTCCTTGGCGGCAACGTACAACTCGTCGTCACGCAGCGTCTGCAGGCGGCGGATCTCGCCGGTGATCTTGCGGATGTGCGTCACAGCGTTGGAGACGTCGCCCGTGCCGGCCTCGCCCTTGGACCGGATGAACGCCGCACCCTCGGTGATCCGGCGCAGCGCTTCGCCCAGGTTGGTGGCGCCGCAGACGAACGGCACGTTGAAGGCCCACTTGTCGATGTGGTTGGCGTAGTCGGCGGGGGTCAGCACCTCGGACTCGTCGACGTAGTCCACGCCCAGGCTCTGCAGGATCTGCGCCTCCGCGAAGTGCCCGATGCGGGCCTTGGCCATGACGGGGATCGAGACGGCCTCGATGATGCCGTCGATCAGGTCCGGGTCGCTGGCGCGGGCGACACCGCCCTGGGCGCGGATGTCGGCAGGAACCCGCTCTAGCGCCATGACGGCGACCGCTCCGGCGTCCTCGGCGATCTTGGCCTGCTCGGCATCGACGACGTCCATGATGACGCCGCCCTTGAGCATCTCGGCCATCCCGCGCTTGACGCGCGCGGTACCGACTTCGTTCGCAGCGCGAACGGCGCCGGTGGTGGGGGTCTGCTCGGAGGAGGTCTCGCTCATGCCCCCAAGATTACCCGTCGTCGCAGCCGACTCCTCCGCGGGACGACAGGTGAGACGGCTGCCAGACGGCGCACGTCGTCGACGTTGGTCATCCGCACGCGAGGACGGCCCTGAGACAGGCCCTGGCGACGCTCCCAGCGGTCCACCTGGCGCCACTGCTCGACGCCCAGAGCGGACCGGCGAACCTCCTCGGGCAGGCCGAGGCCCGTCCCCCGCGCCACGCTTCCGGCGTTGAGGTCCTCGAACAGCCGGTTCACCGACTCGGTCGCGCACGTCTTGTTGGTCCCGATGAATCCCGTCGGCCCACGCTTGATCCAGCCGACGACGTAGACACCCGGCTCCCCTTCCACCCGACCGCGCACGTTGGGCACGACACCTCGTGCGTCGTCGAACGGCAGGTCGGGCAGCGCCCTGCCCCGGTACCCGACCGACCGCAGCACCAGGCCCGCCTCCAGGTCCTCGTGGTCGTCGGTCAGGACGGCGCGGACGATGCCGTCGTAGGTCTCCAGCCGTGTCGCGGCGACGCGGACGCCGGTCACCGACGTGTCGCCGAGCAGCGCCACGGGAGCGCACTGGTAGCGCAGCACGATCCGGCGCCGTCCCGGCCGCGCGGGCGCAGTGCGCAGGATCTGCAGCTTCTGATCGTCCATGACCGAGCCGGTCGGCACCGACAGATCGCCCTCCACGACGACCTCGATGTCGTCCCGCTGGACCAGTCCGGTGATCTCGGGCAGCGTGAATGCCGATTGGGCCGGCCCCCGACGCGCCAGGATCACGACCTCGCGGACCGCGCTGCGACGCAGGGCTTCGAGGGCGTGGTCGGCGATGTCGGTGCGTGCCAGCTGCTCCGGGTCCGTCGCCAGGATGCGGGCGACGTCGATCGCGACGTTGCCGTTGCCGACGATGACGACCCGTTCGTGGGACAGGTCGAACCGATCGTCCACGTGGTCGGGGTGCCCGTTGTACCAGGCGACGAAGTCGGTCGCGGTCCCGCTCCCGGGCAGGTCCTCGCCGTCGATGCCCAACGAGCGGTCGTCCGATGCGCCGGTGGCGTAGATCACGGCGTCGAATCCGGCCACGAGCTGGGCGTGCGTGACGTCCTGACCCACCTCGACGTCCAAGGCGTAGGAAAAGCCGCTCTGGTCCTCGATCATCCGGAACAGCCGATCGACCGTGCGGGTCTCCGGATGGTCCGGCGCCACCCCGGCCCGGACGAGTCCGTACGGCGTCGGAAGCCGGTCGATCACGGTCACTTCCGTACCGGGTCGGCGGAGCACCTCGTCGGCGGCATACATGCCGGCGGGGCCCGATCCGACGATCGCCACGCCAAGCGGAGCATCGTCCCGGCGGCCCACGATCGGCGTGACGGGCGCCTGGACGGGTGGTGTCGGGCGGTCCTGGTGGAACAGCCGGTTCAGCTCGATGAACGGCAGCTCGTGCTCGGCAAGCTTGGTGTCGGGCTTGATCGCACCCACGGGACACGCGCCGACACAGGCGCCGCAGTCGACGCACGACTGCGGGTCGATGTAGACCATGTCAGCGGTGGCGAAGTCCGGTTCGTCCGGCGTGGGATGGATCGCGTTGACCGGGCAGGCGAAGACGCACGAAGCATCCGCGCAGCACGGCTGCGTGACGACGTGGGGCATGGGACGACCTCAGGCCGCCGCGCCGGTCTGCGTGAACACCGTGGCCGGTTCGCTGCGGTACCGGTTCGGCCGGCCGTCGATCTTCAGCAGCTTCCACACCCGACGCGACACCTTGGTCATCAGCCCGGCCTCCTCGGCCAGCATGCGCACGTCGGCGAACACCTCCGACAGGCGTGCACGGGCCTCCGGCGAGTCCCAGTACAGCTCCTTCATGACTGACTTGGGAATGCCGAACTCCTCTCGCATCTGCTTGGGCGGCACCAGGATCGCGTCGCCGGCGATGCGCATGATGATCGGGAACAGCAGCGCGATCCACTGCCGCTCGGCCCACGACAGGTTCTGGGCGTGGCGGGTGATGTAGGCGTGCGCGAACGAGATGTGACGCGCCTCCTCCGCAACGTGGATCTGCATGATCCGCTGGATCATCGGGTGCATCTCGTCCCCGGCGCGCAGGATCGACTTCTGCGTGTGATCGATCGGCTCCTCACCGGCCAGCACGGCGATGAAGAACGCCATCGGTCCCCAGCTCGCACTGGAGGCGATCGTCGTGCCGAGCTTCCGCAGGATCCACGGCATGCCCGGCACCTCGTAACCGATGCGGTTCACGCCTTCTTGGAACATCTGGTTGTGGTGGCACTCCTCGGTGGCCTCGTGCATCAGGTACCGGAACTCGGGGTTCTGGTTGGGCGTCTTGAAGGTGTACATCATGATGCCGCGGATCAGCAGGTTCTCGAACTGCACGCCGACCTTCATGATGTTGGCCTGACGCCACTGGCCGATCTTGATCTGCTTGTCCAGCGGCTGGCTGCGGTACCACTGCGAACCACCGATCGTGTCGATCTGCGGCAGCACCCATCGCTCGTCGTCGTCCCTGACCTCGAAGTCCGGGTGCGACCAGTCGATGTCGACGAAGGCATTGAAGTAGTGCTCGGCCGAGGCCTTCGACAACGCGCGGAGGGTGTCGAAGTACTCCTCCTGGCTCAGCGACGCATCGATCTGGGGCAGATCGGCGTCGTCTGCGGTGGCATGGTCGATGATCTGGGTCATACCCCCAGCATGCGCCGTACCGACGGTATGTGTCAATGATGATGTGACATTAGGCGTGTCACATCGTTTTTCCTGGTCAGATCCCAGTTCGTCCCGTTCACATCGAAGGGTCGGCCACCGCCTGCTTGTGCACGATCAGCATCCGCTGCACGACCGTGATCGCACTGGCGACGGCCAGCGCCCACAGCGTGATCTCGGTGAGGAACGCGGCGTCGAACAGCCCGTTGAAGCCCGTCATCACCAGGATCGAGACCAGCCGGTCGGACCGCTCGGCGATGCCGCCCTTGGCCTGCATCCCCAGCGCCTCTGCACGAGCGCGGGCGTACGACGTGATCGAACCGAGGATCAGGCACGCCAGACTCAGGTAGAAGTACATCCTGGCGTCACCGAGGTCGACCTCGGCATGGACGGTCGTGTAGTAGATCGCCAAGCCACCGAAGATCGCGGCGTCACCGAACCGGTCCAGCGTCGAGTCCAAGAACGCGCCCCACTTGGAGGACTGTCCCGACTGACGGGCCATGTAGCCGTCCATGATGTCGCTGAAGACGAAGGCCGTGATGAACAGCACGCCGATCAGCAGCTCGCCTCGCGGGAAGAAGAACAACGCGCCGAAGCACACACCGAGGGTGCCCACGATCGTCACGTGATCGGGCTTGACCCCCAGTCTCAGCAACAGGTTCGCCAACGGCGCCCACACGTTGGTCCAGAACTGACGGAAGCGTTCGAGCACGCTTCACTCCCCTCCGCTCGGCCCGGCGATGTCGTTCCACGCCAGGGCGATCATCTGTTGGGTGTCGGCCAAGAGCTGGGGCAGGACTTTCGTCCGTCCCACGACCGGCATGAAGTTGGCGTCGCCGCCCCACCGGGGGACGACGTGCTGGTGCAGGTGCGCCGCGATCCCAGCACCGGCGACCGAGCCCTGGTTCATCCCCAGGTTGAAGCCGTGGGGTGAGCTGACCGCCCGGATGGTCCGCATGGCCTGCTGAGTCAGCTCGGCGACCTCTGCCGTCTCCTGAGCCGTCAGGTCCGTGTAGTCCGCGACGTGCCGATAAGGACAGACCAGCAAATGCCCGGCGTTGTACGGGTAGAGGTTCAGCACCGCGTAGGCCAGCCGCCCACGCCGCACGATCAGCGCGTCGGCGTCGTCGCCACGACTCGGGATCTCGCAGAACGGACAGTCGGCCACCTCGGCGGTCGCCGGCTTGCCCTCCCCCTTGATGTAGACGATTCGATGCGGGGTCCACAGCCGTTCCAGTCCATCGGGATCGCTCACCGCGACACTATATCGAGTCGAGACATCAGTGCGGATCCAGACCGAGCGATGCCTGGGCGACCCAGCTCGCGTGCAGCCGGGAGTACACGCCGTCTGCTGCGACCAGCTCTGCGTGGGTGCCGTCCTCGACGAGCCGACCGGCGTCGAAGACCAGGACGCGATCGGCGTTTTCGGCGGTGCTGAGCCGGTGCGCGATCGTCACGCTGGTACGCCCCTGCAGCAGGCGCTCCAGTGCTCGCGTGGCCCGCATCTCGGTCTGCGGATCGACGGCGCTGGTCGCCTCGTCGAGCACCAGGAGCTCCGGATCGGCCAACGCCGACCGCACCAATGCCACGAGCTGCCGCTCGCCGGCCGACAGCGACTCCCCACGTTGCCCCACGCGCGTGTCCAGACCGCGGGGCAAGGTGGCGAACCAGTCCGTCAACGACACGTCGTCGATCGCACGCAACAAGTCGTCGTCGGTGGCCCCGCGACGCCCGTAGGCCAAGTTGTCCCGGAGGGTCGCATCGAACAGGAACCCCTCCTGGGGCACCATCAGGACGTGTCGACGCAGGTCGTCGAACGCCACGCGGGAGATGTCGACTCCGCCCAGCCGTACCACGCCCTCGGCCGGATCCATCAGGCGAGTCAACAGCTTGGCGAACGTCGACTTGCCCGAGCCGGTCTCCCCCACGACCGCCACACGCTGGCGAGGGTCGATCGTGACGTCCACGTCGGCCAGCACGGTCGGGCCACCGGGGTAGGCGAACGACACGTGCTCGAACGCCGCGCCCAGGCCCCCGGTCGGCAGCGGGACACCGGCGGGTCCTGGGTCGACGACGTCGGCCGGGGTGTCGATCAGCTCGATGACCCGGCGCCACGAGGCGATCGCGTTCTGCGCCTCGGTCAGCACCTGCGTGGCGTTCTGGACCGGACCCACGATCAGGCTGACCAGGAACGCGAACGCGATCACGGTCCCCATCGACAGACCGCCCGCAACGCCGATCACGACTCCTGCCGCGATCACGCCTGCGTTCGCCAGGCCGCCGGCGACACCGGCCGAGGCGAACGTGACGGCCACCAGGCTCTGGGCCTTGACGTTGGCGTCGAGGTTGGCGTCGATGCCGGCATCGACGCGCCGCTGGGTCCGTCCCTCGATCGCATGGGCCCGGACCACCGACGCACCCACGACCGGTTCGGCGATGACCGCCAGCATCTCGCCCACGGTCTGCCGCACGCGGTCGTAGGCGTCGCTGAGCCTTCTCGCGAAGTACTTCAAGCTGATGACCAGCGGCAGGAAGCACACCCACACCACGATCGTCAGCTGCCAGGAGTAGAACGCCATGACGACGGTCGCCACGACGATCTGGCCGAGGCTGATGACCATCATGATGCCCACGAACTGCAAGAACATCGAGATCTGGTCGACGTCGGAGGTCACGCGGGAGACCAGCACGCCGCGCCGCTGCGTGTTCTGGGTCAGCGTCGACAGGTCGTGCACGTGACGGAACGCGGCCACCCGCAGGTCTGCGAGGCCGGTCTCGCTGGCGATGAACAGACGCACGCGCATCCAGTAGGCGCACAGTCCGGTGACGATGATCAAGGTGATGGCCAAGATCAGCGCAGGGGCGATGTCGGACAGCTCGGTCGTCCTGCCCTCGCCGAGCCCGCTGTCGATCGTCCGCTGCACGACGATCGGCACGACCGAGCTGCCGATCGTGGAGATGACCGCGAGCAGCAGGGTGAATCCCAGCCCGTCCTTGAGTGCCGGCGCCATCGCGAAGCCGCGCCGCAGGATCTGCATGCCGGTCTCCCGGACCGTGGGCGCCGCGCTCATGAGTCGACCTCCTGGCGTGCCTGGTCGTAGGCGTCGACGATGTCGCGGTACGCCGCCGATCGAGCGGTCAGGTCGGCGTGGCTGCCGCGCTCGGTGATGCGTCCGTCCGTCATCAGCACGACCTCGTCGGCGAGCGCGATCGTGGCCTTGCGGTACGCCACGACGACGACGGTGGGACCGTCGCCGCCAGAGGTGCGATCGGCCAGTGCGCGCAGGATGCGCTGCTCCACCTCGGGGTCGACCGCGCTCGTGGCGTCGTCGAGGACCAGCAGGCGCGGGCGGCGCACCAACGCCCTGGCCAGTGCCAGCCGCTGCCGTTGACCTCCGGACAGCGTCGTGCCGCGTTCGCCCAGAGGGGTGTCGAGCCCGTGAGGCAGTGCCGCGACGAACCCATCGGCCTGAACGGTCCGCAGCGCATCCCACACGTCGTCGTCGGTGACGTCCGGCGCCGAGAGCGTGACGTTCTCACGAACCGAGTCGTCGAACAGGAACGTCGACTGCGGCACCACGGCGACCGCGTCGGCGAGCGCCTCGTGGGTCAGGTCCGGCAAGGCGACGTCGTCGAGCAGGATGCGCCCCGATCGCGGGTCGACGAGCCGCACCAGCAAGGACGTCAACGTGCTCTTGCCGGCGCCCGTCGCGCCGACGATCGCGGTCACGCTGCCGGGTCGGACGTCGAGATCGACGCCGGCGAGCACGTCGGCGTCGGCGTCGTCGAAGCGGTACACGACGTCGTCGAGCCGCAGCCGGACCGCTCCCGAGCCCGGGAGCTCGGCCCGTCCGTAGGGCATCGACCCATCGGTGTGCAGGACCGACTCGACCCGGTCCCAACCCACGACGCTACGCGGCAGCTCGCCGAGCACCCAGCCGATCGCACGTACCGGGAACGCGACGACCGTGAAGAGGAACGCGACCTGCACGACATCGCCGGGGTCGGCCGCGCCGGAGGCGACTCGTCCGATCCCCAGGACGACGACCAGCAGGACGCCGAGGTTCGGCAGGGCCTCGAGCAGCGGGTCGAAGATGCCGCGAATGCGGCCGACCGCGATGTTGGCGTCACGCAGCTCGTGCGCGACGGCCTCGAACCGTGCCGTCTCGTCGACCTCACGCCCCAACGACTTGACCACCAGCGCCCCGTCGAACGACTCGTGGGCGACAGCGCTGACGTCGCCGCGCAGTGCCTGAGCCCGGGTGACGCGCGGGGACAACCATCGTTGGTAGAACACGTTGATGCCGAACAACGCCGGAAAGACGACCAGCCCGACCAGCGTCAGCACCAGGTCGGCGGCGACCATCGCGACGACCGCTGCGACGAGCATGGCGATGACGCCGATCGCCATCGGCAGCGGCATGAAGACGGCCCACGCGGCCTCGACGTCGGCGTTGGCGTTGCTCAACAGCTGGCCGGTCGGGTGACGGTGGTGCCACGACATCGGCAGCGCCAGGTACTTGCGCGTGACGAGGCGGCGGTAGGTGGCGACCAACCGGTAGTACACGATCCCGCCGATCAGGCGTCGGGCGATGACGCCCAAGGCGCGCAGGATCGCGACCGCGATGAACAGCAGCGCCGCGCCCCACAGGGCCCCTGCGGCGATGTCGCCGCGCTCGAACGACGGACGGATGGCGTGCTCGGTGGCCCAGCCCAGCACCCAGGCATCGGCGACCGTCATGAAGCCGAACAGGATCGAGCCGAGCACCGAGATCGTCACGAGCAGCTTCTGCTCGCGCATCCCGCGGCCCATCAGCGCGAACCCGCGGTTCATGATGCGCGGGTCGTCCGACCCCAGTCGATCGTCGAGCGGGGTCATCGGATCACGTGTCCGGCGTCCTTCAAGGTCTGCTTCACCTGTCCGACAGTCATCAGGCCGAAGTGGAAGACGCTCGCCGCGAGCACCGCGTCGGCCCCTGCCTCGATCGCTCGAGGGAAGTGCTCGAGCTTCCCGGCCCCACCGCTGGCGATCAGCGGCACCTGTGTAACGCTGCGGACCGCCGAGATCATTTCCACGTCGAACCCGTTCCTGGTGCCGTCGGCGTCCATCGAGTTCAGCAAGATCTCCCCCACGCCCAGCTCGCCGGCCCGCCGCACCCACTCGACGGCGTCGATGCCGGCCGACCGGCGGCCACCGTGGGTCGTCACCTCGAAGCCGCTCGGCTGGGCGCCGTCACCGTGGGTGGGGGCTCGTCGGGCGTCGACGCTCAGGACCAGCACCTGGTTGCCGAAGCGTCGGCTGATCTCGGCGATGACCTCGGGGCGTGCGATGGCCGCGGTGTTGATCCCGACCTTGTCGGCACCGGCACGCAACAGCTTGTCGACGTCGTCGACGGTGCGAACACCCCCACCGACGGTCAACGGGATGAACACCTGCTCGGCGGTTTGCCGGACGATGTCGTAGGTCGTGGCGCGGTCGCCGGACGATGCGGTGATGTCGAGGAACGTCAGCTCGTCGGCGCCTTCGGCGTCGTAGACGCGCGCCATCTCCACCGGATCGCCGGCGTCGACCAGATCGACGAAGTTGACGCCCTTGACCACCCGGCCTGCGTCGACGTCCAGACACGGGATGACACGCACGGCAAGACTCACGCTCAGAGCCTATCCAGCGCTACCGTCATCTCATGAGGCTCACCCCTGTCGCTCTGGCCGCCGTCCTGCTGCTCGCTCCCCTGTCCGCCTGCGGCGACGACGAACCGACCACGTCGCCCACGCCGACCGCTTCTGCCACGACGTCGCAGACGCCCACCACCGACGCTCCGCCGGCGACGTCGGCCGACCTCGTCGTCGCGCCCGGCCGGATCGGAGCGGCCGAGGTGGGGATGTCCCAGGACGACGCCGTCGCCACCGGGTTGTTCGACGCCGACGTGGAGTACCAGGACGAGGTGTGCGAAGGCATCGACCTGCTGCGCTGGAAGGAGCAGTTCGAGGGTGTCGACGTGTTGACCGACGAGGACGGCACGATCGTCTCGATGGGTGTCTGGGACGCCGCCGGACCGCGCACCGAGGTCGGCTTCGGCGTCGACACGACGTTCGACGAGCTGATCGAGGGCTTCGGCGAGCAGCTCAGCGAGCCGGAGTCAGCCGGTTACGGACAGGTCGGCGTGTGGGTGCAGGACGGGCAGAAGTGGCTGGGCTTCCTGTTCGGTCAGGCCGAGTCGGTCGAGCAGCTGGGCAACGACCACGGCCAGCAGGTGACGTTCATGGAGGTCACGACCGATCACAAGCCGGCGCTGATCCGCGACGGCTGCTGACGTCCGGTCCGATCAGCCCTTGGTCAGCGCGAGAGCGTCCTGGAGCGTGAACTGGCCGGTGTACAGCGCCGTGCCGACGATCGCACCCTCGACGCCGATCTCGACCAACCCCATGAGGACGCGGATGTCGTCGAGCGTCGTCACGCCCCCGGACGCGACGACGGGGCGGTCGGTGCGCGAGCACACGTCGCGCAACAGGTCCAGGTTCGGGCCCTGCAGCATGCCGTCCTTGTCGACGTCGGTGACGACGTAGCGCGCGCAGCCCTCTGCGTCCAGGCGCGCCAGTGTCTCGTACAGGTCGCCACCCTCGCTGGTCCACCCGCGGGCGGCCAGCGTGGTGCCGCGGACGTCGAGACCGATCGCGATCCGGTCGCCCCAGGTCGCGATGGCTCGTGCGCACCACTCGGGCTTCTCCAGCGCCGCGGTACCGATGTTGACCCGGCGACAGCCGGTTGCCATGGCCGCCGCGAGCGACTCGTCGTCCCGGATGCCACCGGACATCTCGACGTCGATGTCGAGGCGACCGACGATCTGGGCCTTCAGCTCGTTGTTGTCCCCGGTGCCGAACGCAGCGTCCAGGTCGACCAGGTGCAACCACTCCGCACCGGCGTCCTGCCACCGAAGCGCTGCCTCGAGCGGGTCACCGAATCGCTTCTCCGACCCGTCGACGCCTTGGACGAGCTGGACGGCCTGACCACCCTTGATGTCGACAGCGGGCAGCAGCTCCAGATACGCACTCACGCCTGCGATGGTATCGGGCGTCCCACCGGGTCCATCGGCTTCCCGGTCGATCGGGTCAGCCGAGGGTCGCGAGCCAGTTGCGCAGCACCTGGGCCCCTGCGTCACCGGACTTCTCGGGGTGGAACTGCGTGGCCCACAGCGGACCGTGCTCGACGGCCGAGACGAATCGGTCGCCGCCGTACTCGGTCCATGTCACGAGGGGTTTCTTGACCGGCGTGTCGCCGTCCAGCACCCAGCGACGGACACCGAACGAGTGCACGAAGTAGAACCGTTGGTCCTCGACCCCGGCGAACAGTGCCGAACCCTCGGGAGGTTGCACGGTGTTCCAACCCATGTGCGGGACGATCGGCGCGTCGAGTCGCTCCACGACGCCTGGCCACTCCCCCGCGCCAATCGTCCGCACACCGTGCTCGATGCCCTCGGCGAACAGGATCTGCATGCCGACACAGATGCCGAGCACCGGACGGTTCGCGATGAGTCGACGTTCGATGACGCGGACGCCGTCGACGCGGCGCAGGCCCTCCATGCACGCGGCGTACGCGCCGACACCGGGCACCAGCAGACCATCGGCCTCGGTGGCGACCTTCGCATCGGACGTCAGCTCGACGACGGCCCCGGCACGCTCGAGTGCGCGCACACCCGACCGGATGTTGCCCGAGCCGTAGTCGAGGACCGCTACGCGCGGTCCGGCGCCCATGTCAGAGCGCACCCTTCGTCGACGGGATCCCCGATTCACGCGGATCGATCGCGATCGCGTCGCGGAAGGCGCGCGCGACGGCCTTGAACTGCGACTCCGCGATGTGGTGCGGGTCGCGCCCGTCGATCAGACGCACGTGCATCGTGACGCCTGCGTGGTGGGCGATGGACTCCAGCACGTGGGCCGTCAGCGAGCCGACGTACTGACCGCCGATGATGGCGGTGATCTGACGGTCCGGCTCACCGGAGTGGACGAAGTACGGACGGCCGGAGACGTCGACGACGGCTTGGGCGATGGACTCGTCCAGCGGCACGATGGCGTCGCCGTAGCGCCGGATGCCGATCTTGTCGCCCAGCGCCTCACGCAACGCCTGGCCGATGCAGATCGCCGTGTCCTCGACGCTGTGGTGGGCGTCGATGTGCAGGTCACCTTCGGTCTTGACGGTCAGATCGATCAGCGAGTGGCGCGAGAACGCCGTCAGCATGTGGTCGTAGAACCCGACACCTGTGGAGATGTCGTTGCTGCCGGTACCGTCCAGGTCCAGCTCGACGACGACGTGCGACTCGGAGGTCTTCCGCTCGATGCGCGCAGTGCGACTCATCGTGTGACCTCCTCGAGATGGGTGTGGAAGATGTTCATCTCGTCGGGGGTGCCGATCGAGACCCGTAACCATCCTAGTGGTCCGGTCTCCCTGATCAGCACGCCGCGGTCGACCAGCGCCTGCCAGACGGCGTGCCGGTCCGAGAATGTGCCGAACAAGATGAAGTTGGCGTCGGAGTCGGCCACGTCGAACCCGGCCGCACGGAGACGTTCGGCCGAGCGGTCCCGCTCGGTCCGCAGGTCGTCGACGCGGGCGAGCAGGTCGTCGGCGTGGCGCAAGGCGGCCTCCGCCGCGACCTGCGTGATCGCGGACAGGTGGTACGGCAGGCGGACGATGCGCAGCGCGTCGACGATCGCGGGGTCCGCCGCCAGGTAGCCCAGCCGCCCGCCGGCCAGGGCGAACGCCTTGCTCATGGTGCGGGTGACGATCAACCTGGGGAACTCGGCCAGCAGCTCCAGCGCCGACGGGGTGCCGGTGCGCCGGAACTCCGCATACGCCTCGTCGACCACCACGATGCCGGGGGCCGCTTCCAGCACGGCTCGGGTGTGGGCGGGATCCAGCGCCGTGCCCGTCGGGTTGTTCGGCGACGTCAGGATCACCACATCAGGCCGTTCGGCCTCGATCAGCGCGAGGGCGGCATCGACGTCGATGCCGAAGTCGTCGCGTCGTCGCCCCGTCACCCAGCGGGTGTGCGTGTTGCGGGCGTACTCGGGATACATCGAGTACGTCGGAGCGAACGACACGGCCGTGCGGCCGGGTCCGCCGAACGCCTGCAGGACCTGTTGCATGACCTCGTTGGAGCCGTTGGCCGCCCACACGTGATCGGCATCCAGCCCGTCGACCTCTCGCGACAGGTAGGCAGCCAGCGCGTTGCGCAGCAGCCACGCCTCGCGGTCCGGGTACCGGTTCAGGCCGAGTGCGGCCTCGCGAACCGAGCGGGCGATGTCGTCGGCCGCCGCTTCACTCGGCCCGTAGGGGTTCTCGTTCGTGTTGAGCCGCACGGGCACGTCGATCTGCGGTGCACCGTACGGCTCCTCCTCCCGCAGCTCCTCACGCAGCGGGACCCAGTCAGGGGTGCTCATCGGCCGGTCCGGATGCTGACCGCCGAGCCGTGGGACGGCAGGTTCTCGGCCTCGGCGAGTGTGACGACATGATCCCCGACGTCGCGCAGCGCTTGCTCGTCGTAGGTGATGACCTGCATGTTCTTGCAGAACGCGCGCACCGAGAGTCCCGAGGAGTGGCATGCGCACCCTGCCGTCGGCAGCACGTGATTGGAACCGGCCGCGTAGTCGCCCAGCGACACCGGGGTGAACGATCCGACAAACACGGCACCGGCGTTGACGATGCGAGAGGCGACATCGGCCGCATCGGCCGTCTGGATCTCCAGGTGCTCAGCGGCATATCCGTTGGCCACCTGAACCGCTTGGTCGATGTCACGCACGATGACGGTGGCCGATTGCCGACCACCCAGCGCGGTACGGATCCGTTCGACGTGACGGGCCGCGTCGACCTGGGTCTTGAGCTCGGCGTCGACCCGGTCCGCGAGCGCCTCGCTGTCGGTGATCAGCACCGACGCAGCCATCGGATCGTGCTCGGCCTGGCTGATCAGGTCCGCTGCCACGAATGCGGGGTCGGCGCTGTCGTCGGCGATGATGGCGATCTCGGTGGGTCCGGCCTCGGCATCGATCGCGACGGTGCCCTGCAGGTAGCGCTTCGCAGCGGCGACGTAGATATTGCCCGGCCCCGTGATCAGGTTGACGGGTCGGCACTCCCCCGCGCCGTAGGCCAGCATGGCGAGTGCTTGCGCCCCGCCGGCGGCGTACACCTCGTCGACACCCAGCAGCGCGCAGGCGGCGAGGATCGTGGGGTGCGGATAGCCGCCATGGTCCTTCGACGGGGGGCTCGCCAACGCGATCCCCGTGACCCCGGCGAGCTGCGCCGGCACGGCGTTCATGACGACAGTGCTGACCAGCGGCGCCAGCCCGCCGGGCACGTACAGCCCGACGCGCTGCATCGGCACGATCCGACGCTCGACCGTCGCGCCGTTGGCCACTGCTGTGGTGACGCTGCGTTCCAGCTCGGCCTCGCACGTGGCTCGCAGACGAGTGATCGACTCCTTCAGGCCGGCACGCACGTCCGGCGCGAGCCCGGACAGCGCCGACGCCAAGACGTCGGCCGGCACCCGCAGCGTCGGTGGTCGCACGCCATCGAATCGTTCGCCGGCGTCCACGACGGCGTCGACTCCGCGTTCCTTGACGTCCTCGATGATCGGACGAACGGCCTCCAGCGCCCGCTCGACGTCGACCTCGGCCCGCGGGACGGCGTGTGTGTACACCCGGTCCCGCTCGTCCGGCGTGGGATCGGTCGCCCGCAGATCAAGACGTCTCATCACGAGGCCAAGTCTAGGAGTCGACACCGAGGCCCGATCGACAGCCTGACTGCGCGAAGTCGGCGGGACGGTACCACCCGCCGCTGACATGAGGCTCGACAAGATGCCGCACGACAAATTCACTGAAAAATCTGGCCAAAACCCTTGTTCTCGAACACTTGTTCGACTTATGATTGGAGCATGGACACCGGGGGCTTGGCACAGCGACTGCGCGACGCCGCAGATCTGCTCGACACGTTCGCTCCGGCAGCTGATCTGCTCAAGAGCCTGCAGTCGGTCGAGAACTCCATCGGTGCGGCCAAGGCAGAGCTGGTCGTCGAGATGATCGAGCGGTCCGAGCACGAGACCGCAGGCTATGCGACGTCGAAGAACTTCTTGCGCGCAGACCTTGCCCGAGGTCGCGGGCGCCGCTGCCGAGGGCGACATCTCGCTGGACCACGTCCGCTACTTCACGTACGCACTGGATCACTGCGGCAACCAACCCACCCGCGAAGTGCTTCCTGAGCTGCTCGACGTCGCTCGCGTCGCCTCCCCCAGCATCTTGCGCGATGCCACCCGCAGGCTTCGCGAGGCGGTCTATCCCGACTCGCTCGACGAAGCGTGGATCAACGGCATGGAACGTGAGGACCTCCAGGTCAATGCCGTTCCGGAGGGATTCCACGTCACCGGTTTCCTCAACAGCGCCACCGGCGCCAAGCTGAAGACGGTCCTGCGCTCCCTGACGGCTCCTGCTGGTGCGAACGATCCTCGTCCGGCCGCCCAGCGCCGGGTCGACGGCTTGGAGACCCTGCTCGACTCGGTCCTGAACAACGGACTGCCCGGCGATCAGGGCGTCCGGCCACACGTCACGCTCACCGTCGACGCCGATGCTCTCGGCACCGGTGAGGGAACAGGCGATCTGGAAGGTTTCGGACCCATCGGTCTACGTCAGGTCAAGGAGCTCATCTGCGCAGGCGACATCACGACCGTGGCCGTTCGCACCAGCGGCCGGGGCATCGGGGCCCGCAAGATCGGCCGCACCATGCGCCTGGCGGCCGGCCGTCAGCGCACCGAGATCATGACCCGGCAGAACCGCATCTGCGCAGCCCCGGGATGCACAGGACCGGTCGTTCACATTCATCATGTCGTGTTCTGGGCAGACGGCGGCTCGACAGACGACGAGAACCTCATCGGGCTGTGTCCTCGTTGTCACCGCGCCGTCCACGCCGGGGTGCTGGTCATCGACCCTGCCACGCACGAGTTCTGCAACCGGGTCGGACACACGCTCCCGGGGCGGGATCCCACGCAGCGCCGCAGACGGCGGATCGTCCCGCGCCCTGCGGTCCGACAGGCCAGGTACCGCAGCTCGATCCGCGCGAGCTCCTAGCGTTCCCCGAGCTCCTGGCACTTCTAGGATGTGAGGGCCAACCGAGGGAACGATCACAGGAGGCCGTCTCGTGGCCAAGAAGGCGAAGGGAGCCACGCCTGCCCTGACCTCGTTGACCGATGCGGGGATCACGCACACCGTGCACGCCTACGAGCACGATCCGCGCGCGCAGTCCTACGGCCTGGAAGCAGCCGACGCGCTCGGCATCGAGCCCGCGCGGGTGTTCAAGACACTGATGGTCGACCTCGACGGCGAGCTCGTCGTGGGCGTCGTGCCCGTCACCCACACGCTGGACCTGAAAGCGGTGGCAGCGGCGCTCGGGGGCAAGAAGGCCTCGATGGCCGACCCCACCGCCGCGCAGCGCGCCACCGGCTACGTGCTGGGCGGCATCTCACCGCTGGGTCAGAAGCACCGGCACCGGACCGTCGTCGACGCGTCGGTGCAGCTGTGGGAGACCGTGAACGTGTCGGCCGGACGGCGGGGGTTGGAGATCGAGCTGAGCCCTCAGGACCTGATCTCGTCGACCCACGCCGTGGTGGCATCGGTGGCCAGGTCGTGATCGTCGCGTTCGAACGCGCTGCCGATCAGCACCCCCAGCAGCGCGCCGACCGGCCAGGAGAGAAACCCGACCGGTGAGGTGACTGCGAGCCGCTCGGCGACGACGTCGCCGTCCTGCAGTCCGGTCACCGAAGCCGGATCCGGTGGACCGACCAGCACGCCGGTCTGCCAGGCGACCAGCGAAGCGACGGTAGCGCCGAGGGTCAGCAGCACGACGTCGCGCCAGTCCGCCCGCAACACGTACGCGCCGATCGCACCGGCGGCGGTCGACAGCACCAGTCCGATCGCGCAGAACCACAACAGCACGCCGAACTCGCCCCGCGAGGAGAACTCGGTCATCACGACGCTGCCGTCGCTCACGGTCCAGGTGGCCGGTTCGGCGACCCACGACCACACCAGGCCTGCGACGAAGCCGAGCACGGCCGAGGGGCCGAGCACGCTGATCACGCGCATCGCGCCACGTGACGTCACACCGGACGTTGATCTCACGACAGACAATGCGGCCCCAGCAATTCCTTCAGATCGGCCACCAGCGCGGCGCTGTGACTGACGCGCAGGTTCTTGCCGATGCGCATCGTCTTCGAACCCGTGCTGCTGATCAGCTTCAGGTGCACCTCGGCGGTCCCCGGATGGGCGGCGAGGACCTGTTTGAACGCTGCGACCGTCTCGGCGGTGCAGCGTGCGACCGGAATGCTCACGACCAGGGGCGCGTCGACCCGGCTCGTGTCGATCGCGGGCACCATGATCTCCTGCGCGTGCAGGTCGATGCCTTCCTCGCCCTTGCCCTTGACCCGGGCCCTGACGATGACCACCGAATCGGGGACCAGCGACGGCGCCGACAGGTTGTAGGCCTGCGGGAACACCATGATCTGCACGCTGCCCTCGAGGTCCTCCAGCGTGATTGACGCCCACGGATCACCCTTGCGCGTGGTGCGGCGCTGGACGCCGGTGATCAGGCCGCACAGCTTGACGATCGACCCGTCGGCCGGTTCCTCCCCGCCGACCAGCTCGCCGATGGTCGTGTCGCTGTTGGCGCGCAGCACGTGCTCCAGACCGAGCAGCGGATGGTCCGACACGTACAGGCCCAGCATGTCGCGCTCCAGGGCCAACAGCTGGTTCTTGTCCCACTCGGGCAGATCGGGCACCGCGATCGTGACGCCCGCGAAGCCGTCGTCGCTGCCACCGAACAGCGAGTCCTGCCCGTTGGCGGCGTTGCGCTTGAGGTCGATGAACTGGTCGACGGCGTCGTCGACGACCGTCGTGAGCGCACG
>Ga0180216_1000202_pt1 | contig 68436 bp, 55 predicted proteins | sample eDN3rd37CBELigMG_FD_128879 | JGI IMG/M metagenome (GOLD analysis project Ga0180216, IMG submission 128879) | Enriched Miracle-Growth compost microbial communities from Emeryville, California, USA - eDNA 3rd pass 37_C BE-Lig MG (version 2)... ... | reverse complement strand
TGACCGGCAGCCTTTCCGAGATCCTGCGACTGGCCGACCAGTTCCGTGGGCAGGCCTTCATCGTGCTTGGCGCCGTCGGCGCCATGCTCGCCATCATGAGCGCGATCGTTGCCCGGTTCGCCATGCGCCCGATCGGCAGGTTGCGCGAGGCGATCGAGCAGGTGCGCGAGGGCGACAGCGTTTCCGTCGAGGGGAAATTCCCCCGCGAGATCGCGCCCCTGGCTGAAGAAGTCAACGAATTGCTGCGCTCCAACACGCAGATCATAGAGCGGGCGCGAAACCAGGTCGGCAACCTCGCGCACGGTCTCAAGACCCCGATCGCGGTGCTTCGAAACGAGGCGCAGGCGCGCAACGGACCTCTCTCCAGGATCGTGCTGGGCGAGACCGACAAGATGAGCTCGATGGTCTCGACCTATCTCGAGCGGGCACGGCTGGCGGCGCGTACCTCCATTGTGGGCAAGAAGTCGGATGCAGGTGCGATCATGCTGCGCCTGACACGGGTGATGCGCAAGATTCACCCGGAGGTCACCATCGCTTTTGAAAAGCCGGATGCCTCCTTGCCGTGGTTTCGCGGTGACGAAGCGGACCTGGAGGAAATGGCGGGCAATCTGCTCGACAATGCCTGCAAGTGGTCCGAGGGGCGGGTGGAGGTGCATCTTTCGGCGGAGCGCGCTGATGGCGGCACCATGCTTTCGATCCGTATCGAAGACGACGGTCCCGGCTTGACCGAGAACGAAGCCGAAAAGGTGTTGCGCCGCGGCGTCAGGCTGGACGAGAAAACGCCGGGCAGCGGACTGGGACTCGATATTGTCAAGGAACTGGTCGATGTCTATGGGGGAAACCTAAACCTCAAGCGTTCCGCGCTTGGCGGGCTTTTGGCAGAGTTGCGGCTGCCCACCGCACGGCTTGGCGGAACCGCAAGGACGTGAAAAGATGTCCGCATTGACGCGGAAGAATTTTCGCCGCACACCAAGGTCCTTGAAGTCCAACAAACGAGATCTCGCGCATGAACACCTTCGTCCGGCTGTCGCTGCCCGTACTGGTTCTCACGCTCGCTGGCTGCACTGGCACGAGCCGTACAACAGTTAGCCAGAGCCAGCCGGTGTTGGCTCCGCAGCCGGTAGTGGTTGCGCCCGCAGCACCAACACCGACGCCGGCCCAGACGACGCAGGCCGCGCTGCAGACGACGAGCATCAACAGCGACTTCGTCGATCCTGCCGTGGTGCCTTTGCTGTCGGCCAAGGATTCGGCGGAAGCCAACAGCGCCCAGTTTTATGCCCTGCAGTTCGGTCGCCCGGGCGCTCCGCGCCAGTGGGCTGGGGACAACGGGACCACAGGCTCGATAAGCGTCGGGCCCTATGTGCGCGTCAACAATCTCGATTGCCGCGATTTCACCCACACCGTCACCGTCAGCGGGCGTGAATATGTGCGCCAGGGCACGGCCTGCCGCGAGCAGACCGGCAACTGGTCGGTGGTCGAAGGCGCGGCCTAGTTGGTGTTCGGCGGACAGGGATTGTTTACCAAGCTCGCTTAGGCTCGGTTGAGGTATCCTCAACCCGTTTTGTGTATGTCTTCCACCCTGTCCAGTCCTGCCAGCGCCGCAAGCTTGCGCAACACGCGTGCGCCTGTGCGCCCATTCGCCGGGCTGATCGATCCGGTACTCGTTGACGCTCCGTGTGATTTTCCGTTCGACGGCTCGGTGGCACGCGATCATGCCGCTGCCGCATGGATATGGATCGGCCGCGATGTAGCGCCCGATGTCATCGATTTCGCGCGCGTTAAAGACGGCTCACTCTCCGCCGACGAGATCGAACCCCATCTGCCGCAGGTGCTGGCGCGGGCACACGAAATCCATGAGGCCGCAGGGGCTGATTTCGACAGTGGCCGCAGGCTGCGCGCGCAGCTTGGAGGCGAAGAGGCGTTCGAGCGTCTTCCAGTTGTGCTCAATGCAGTACGCAACCGCGCACTCATCGAAAAGGCCGGGATTTTCGGCCGGGCCCTCAATGGCCTGGCCGACGAGGCGGCTATTGCGACAGCCCTGCAGTCGATGCCACTCAAGGATGGCGCGGCCACGGCGTTGCTCATGCATGCCGCCATCGGGCAGGTCGCCAACCCAGCCAAGCTGGTCACGGCGGCTCTCAAGCTTTCGGGTTCGCCCGCAGAGGCTTCGATCCGCCGGGCGGGTTTCACGACGTTGTTCGATGCCATGCTGGCGCATGCTCAGAACCAGTTGCGCTCCGTGCAGCCGAACGGCGCCTTTCCCGATATCGATCTCACCTGCCGGGCGATGGAGCGTTTTCATCGGCTGGTGCGGGCCGTGACGGGCTATGTCGAACTGGAGCGCGCCGGGCGCTGGAGCCATGTGCTCGCAGCCCTCACCAAGAAGGTTTCGGAGCGCGTCGAGCCGCGGCTGAGGGCGGTGAGTTCCGACGTGGTTACCGCTTTGCGCAGTGCGGATCGGCTCGATGAAGACCGGCTGCTCTCGGCTCTCAATGGCATGTATCTTCTTGCGACATTGCGCGACTGCAAGGACTCGCTGGCGCTCAACGCCCTGTTCGAACAGGCCTGGAGCCAGTCGGGGGAGGCGCTGGAACTGCATCTCAAGCGCAATCTCGAGCTGGTCCGGGCCAATCGTGATGATGCGCTTGCCGCCAAACGTCTCGAGACCGGCATCAAGATGGCAGAACTGCGGTTCAATGCCGACTATGCCGAGACGCTGCGGCGGGCGCGCGCAGCCGCGCTGAAGCGCTGAGCTCAGGCGGGCTCCTGCGAAAGGATTTCGGCTTGCGGTGAGGCGTCGAACGGGCGCACCAGACGGATCGGGACGGGTCTGGTCTGATCGCGCAGCGTCGCCCCGTCGCCAGGGGCAGCGCCGAGCTTTCCAACGAGCGCCAGCGCACTGCCGGTGCCGTCGAGCGGGCGCAGCACGACGCCCATGGCGTGACGGGGATCGGTCTGGTCCGAATTGATGAAGATCAACGAGCCGGTTTCGAGCCTGCGCTGCTCTACGGCCTCGATCTGCCAGAGTGCGGCGCGGCCGCCAAAGCGCCCACGCAGATAGGCGGGCACCAATGATCCGGGAGCGGGCCCTGGCTCCGGCGCCTCATTGGCCTGGCGAGCACTATCGATGAGATCGGCCGAGCCGGCGGCGCGTTCGCGCGCGACGAGCCCCGCGCTGGCGGCGGGTATCGCCCCAAGCTGCACGCCGGCGGCAACATCGGCAATGGAAAGCGCCCGCGGCTGCTCGGCAAGCCGCCAGGCGTGCTCGCGGGCGCGCAGCAGGCGCTGCAGCATTGTGGGGCGTCTGCGTTCCGGTCGGACCGTCAGGCTCGTACCATCGTCGAGATAGCACGGGGCGGAGGATGCCTCTGCCTGGTGCGAAACGGGAGTTGGCGCGTCCGGCGTCTCGTAGATGGGGTCGATGACGGTTTCCTCGACGGGACTGCGTGGGCGCTCGAACAGGAAGTTGATCGCGTCGCGACCACTTTCAAGGCAGGCCTGCGTGCTCAGATATCCAGCAGCAGCGCCGGCAAGGGCCAGATGGCCGGGACCCTGCGTTGCGTTGATGCGCGAGCGTTCGACCTGCCAGGCACTGCTGCCGCCGCCCATGTGCCAAAGCGAAAGCTCCGGCTGCCAGCCGCCGCAAACGACGACACGCTGCGCAGCAACGGGCTCTTCCATGCGCGCATAGTCATCGAGGGACACTGCGACGGCAAGCGAAAGGCCATGCTTCCTGCCCTCGAGGAGCGAGGCCCCGACCGGCAGGATGCCGCCAGCCATGGTGATCCCATAGGCTTTGCAGAATTCTAGAAATCGCGACTGCGGACGCGGGCGCGGATCGAGGATGCGCTGCACGCCGATGCCGGCATCCGCCGCGAGCATGGCAACGCGGTAGGCGGGGTTGGAGACCGTCGCAAAGGCTGCCGTGCGCCCGCTCCAGAGGCCGAACGCCTCGGCCAGATGGAATGCCTCCGCCGTGCCGATGATTCCGGGTAGGCGATTGCCCGGGAACAGCGGCAGACGCTCGATGGCGCCCGTCGACAGGACGATGCGTGGGGCTTCGAAGGCAATGACGTCGCCATGTGCCAGGCCGTCGACGATGGAGATCACATGGGCGCGAACGCGATGGCCGTCGAGGGCGAAGGCTTCGGCGGAAAGGAGCAAGGTGATAGCATCGCTGGCGGCGATCTCGGCGCGCAGCCGCGAGATGGCGTGCTCGGGCGTTTCCTCGTTCTCGGTCCTGCCAAAGAGCAGCGCATTGCCGCCCAGATGCGTACGCCGCTCGATGAGGATCACGCGTGCTCCAGCGCGGGCGGCTTCGACTGCCGCCGTCATCCCGGCAATACCGCCGCCGATGACGATGACGTCGCCCGAAACGGTCTCGCGCGGAGGGATGTCGATCCATGGCGCCATCAGCGAACGCCCGGGGGCCAGCCGAAGGGCCAGCGAGCGAGGGGGGCCGTAGGCGAGACGCGAGGCGATGGTGCGCATATCACGCCCGCTTCGCCCGCCCGGAATGGTGCGCAGGTCAATGCCGTCAAGCGCGGGCAGCCGCGCCATGGGCAGGGCCTGCTGGCGATCGCGATAGAGGCTGATAGGCGCCACAGGCGGTGCAAAGCGCTCGGTCAGCCCCAGGGGACGGTCGAGCATATCGCCAATGGCTTCGAATCCCGCCGCGATTGCGGCGCTCAGCACGGTATCGCCCGCAAAACCCTCGATGACATGGCCGTTCAGCCGGAAATGCAGCGGGCGCGAACGGTCGATGGCACTGCCGGCAAAGGCATGGGCTTGATCGACCTGCAGGCGATTTGGCTGGTTTTTCACGCCGCTGCCTCGATGGCTCGCGCCGACATGACTTCAGCAACGCTCGAATTCGTGAAATTGCGGCCGGGCCGGTGCGCGGCAAACCAGGCTTCTTCGTTGGGTGAAGCTGAGCCGCAAATCCAGCGCCCGATGGCCGGAGAGAGAAATGCGCCAAACAGGCCAAGGCCGGCAAGAATGAGCGGTCCATCGGCAACGCGGCCGACAAGCGGTGCGCCATCGCGCGGTATGAGGCGCGTGAACGTAACCTGACCGGCACGGCGCAGATGCTGTTGACGGGCCAGCAATCGGCCGACCGTCGAAACGGCATCTGGTGCCGAACCCAGCGCAATTGCCGTAATGCTCCCCGAAGCCCGCTGCAGCAGATGCGCGTCTTCCTCGATCTCCATCATGAAGGGCGAGGCAAGGGGCTGTGCCGGCTCGGTCAGGATGCTGGTCATGTCCGCCAAAGCGGCGATCCGCTGGAGCTTGCTGGCGTCCATATGGGCGAGAATGGCTTCATCGTCGGCCAGGACAGCCCGTTCGGCCTCCATCCCGCTCTCGCTGGCGATGCTCACGCCACCGCCCGGTCGCATTTCGACGCGGGTCTGCGACCGCGCCAGCGAAAGCACGCCGAGACTGCGCAGCCATGTATCGAGCAGTGGCTCCAGTTGCGGGCGAACCAGCAGCACCGCATCGCGCAGCAGCAATCCATCATACCCTTGCCCCAATGCCTGGGAAGGGATGCGCTCGGCGGCGTGACCGAAGCCGGCAGCCGCATGGCGCACATGCGCGAGCGCTTCACTTCCCAGTGATCCCCTCGCATAGAAGATCGGATCGATCCTGGCGAACCCGGCCTTGGCTCCGGCGCGGGCAACAAGCCGCAGTGTCTCGGGGACCGTTCGCGAAAGCAGCGCCCAGGTCTCCGGCCGCGTGATCGGTGCGACCGAGAGATCGGCCCCCCGGGTCAGCCGGAACGCCGCGTCCGACTCGCCGATGAGGACAACGCGCTTGCCATGGGTGCCGGCAAGAATGCCGGCCAGGAGCTTGGCCATCGGCGTCGATCCGAAAACCGCCATATCGAGGCGTACCGCGTCCATCAGCGGGGCCCTACAAGGCTGGTGGGGTCAACCTGTGGCAATGCGTCCCCCTCTCCCACGACAGTTTTTATGGTTTTTTGCCGCATTCCGTTCTTAGATGCGGTCCGTTCAGGGCGCGAACGCGCCAACTTTCGGAGATTCATGATCTTTTGGTTGATCGCCATCGCCGTCACGGCACTCGCCTGCGCCCTGCTTTATTATGCGGCGGCGCGACGCTCGGTCAACGAGACGCCGGCTGCGGTTGAGGACACTAACAGGCATTTTCGGCTGGCGCTCGCGGGAATCGAGGCCGACCTGGCCGCCGGCAAGATCGGCGAACCGGAAGCGGAGGCCGCCAAAGCTGAGCTTGCGCGCGAAATGCTGCGCGAGGAGCGTGAGCCTGGTGGCGGAGCTGGTTCTCAACCGCCGCTGGGGCGTGGAGTCGTGCTCGCCGGCATCGCCGCCGTCGCCGCGATCTCGCTCGGGCTTTATGCATTTGTCGGAAATCCGCAGCTTCCGGCGCAGCCCCTGGCCTCGCGGCCCGAGGTGCAGGCGCAGAACATGGATCTCGACGAGGCGATCGCCCAGATCGAGGCCCGCCTGGCCGAAATGCCAGACGATCTGCGCGGTTGGGCCGTGATCGGCCCGGCCTATATGGAAACGGGCAGGTACGCCGATGCGGAAACCGCTTTCCGACACGTCCTCGAACTTTCCGAACCGACGGCGGACACCGAGACGGATTTGGCCGAGGCTCTGATGATGCAAAATGAAGGGGCAGCCTCCGGCGAGGCCATGACCCTCTTGCAGAGCGCTGCCGCGCACGATCCCAATCACGTGCGCTCCCGGTTCTACATCGCCGGCGAACTGACCCGGGTCGGCGACTATGAAGCGGCCGCGCAGGCCTGGCAGGAACTGATCGATCTTGCCTCAGGCGATGAACCCTGGCTTGCAACTGCCCAGCAAGGCTTGCAATTTGCGCAAGCGGGTGGGCAAGCCCCATCGGCGCCAGATCAGGAACAGATCGAGACCATGGTGTCGGGTTTGCAGGCACGGCTCGACAGCCAGGGGGGCAGCGTGGAAGAGTGGGCTCAGTTGGTGCGTGCCTATATCGTGCTTGAAGACCGTGCCGCCGCCCAGGCTGCCTACGATGCTGCCGTCGCCGCCTATCCCAAGACGGTCGATCGCGGCGAACTGGATACGATAGCGCTGGGCGCAGGACTCGAGCTCAATGGAGACCAGCCATGACGGCATCATCAGGTATGACCGCAAAGCGCGGCTGGAGCCGCAAGCAGAAGCGACTGGCACTTATCGCCGGTCTCGCGCTGGTCGTGGTGCTGGCCACCGCACTGGTGCTGACAGCGCTGCGCGATCAGATCGTGTTCTTCTATAGCCCTGCCGACCTCGCAGAGCGGCAGGTCGCAGCCGGGCAGCCGATCCGCGTTGGCGGGCTCGTCAAGGAAGGCTCCTGGGTCCGCGAGGGACAGGACAACACCTTCGTCATCACCGATGGCGGCGCGGAAGTGACCGCGACCTATACCGGCATCCTGCCCGACCTGTTCCGCGAGGGGCAGGGGGTCGTTGCCGAGGGAAACCTGACACCTGACGGCGCCTTCCAGGCGACCAATGTGCTGGCCAAGCACGACGAGAACTACATTCCCAAGGAAGTCGCCGAAGCTCTCAAAGAGCGCGGTGAGTGGCGCCCGGACGCAGCCCAATGACGATAGAACTCGGCCATTTCGCGCTCATTCTCGCATTCGCGCTCGCATGCGTATCGGCAGTCGCCGGCTACGTGTTCTGGCGACGCGGGGAAAGCATCGCGAGCTTTCTGCAGCATGGCGCTATCCTGCAATTCGTCATGGTTGCGGTTGCCTTCGCCACGCTTATCCAGGCCTTCGTTGTCTCCGATTTCTCCCTGGCGCTTGCGGCTAACAACTCGCATTCGCTCAAACCCCTCATCTACAAGATCTCGGGCGTTTGGGGGAACCATGAAGGCTCGATGGTGCTCTGGATCCTGATCCTGGTCACCTTCGGTGCAATGGTCGCGGCCTTTGGCCGTGACCTGCCCAAGCAATTGCTGGCGCTGGTGCTCTCTACGCAAAGCCTGCTGACGGCGGCGTTCACCGGCTTCACCATCTTTACCTCAAACCCGTTTACGCGGCTTTCGCCGGCCCCCTTCGAAGGTGCCGGCCTCAATCCGGTGCTGCAGGATCTCGGCCTCGCCATCCATCCGCCGATACTCTACACCGGCTATGTCGGCTTCTCGATCTGCTTCTCATTTGCCGTCGCCGCACTGATCTCAGGCCGCATCGATGCCGCTTGGGCGCGCTGGGTGCGGCCATGGACGATGCTTGCCTGGCTGTTCCTGACCCTCGGCATCGCCATGGGCTCCTACTGGGCATATTACGAGCTCGGCTGGGGCGGCTGGTGGTTCTGGGACCCGGTCGAGAATTCCAGTTTCATGCCTTGGCTGGCCGGTACCGCCCTGTTGCATTCGGCGATCGTCATGGAGAAGCGCAATGCGCTCAAGATCTGGACGATCTTTCTCGCCATCATCACCTTTTCGCTCTCGCTGCTCGGCACGTTCATGGTGCGCTCGGGCATCCTGACCTCGGTGCATACCTTCGCCAGCGACCCCACCCGCGGTCTCGTCATTCTCTCGATACTTGCGGTGCTGATCGGCGGCGCCTTCTCGCTCTTTGCGCTGCGCGCATCGGCGCTGCGGGCCGGTGGCTTGTTCGCGCCGATCAGCCGCGAGGGCGCATTGATTCTCAACAACCTCTTCCTCGCGACCGCGACCGGGGCCGTGCTCGTCGGTACGCTCTACCCGCTGCTGCTCGATGCCCTTGCCGGCACGACGATTTCCGTGGGCGGGCCGTTCTTCAATCTCACCTTCTCGATCTTGATGGCGCCGCTGCTGATCGTGCTGCCGTTTGGTCCGCTGCTCGCCTGGAAGCGCGCCGATATCGTCGCGGCGGCGCAGCGGCTGGTCGGTGTTGGCGCGCTCGCGATCTTCCTCGCCATTCTGCTGTCTGCGCTCGGTGGAGTTTCCATCTCGCTGGCGCCTATCGGTCTGCTGTTTGGGTTCTGGGTGGCATTCGGGGCTTTTGCCGAACTCATCGAGCGCGGCAAGATCGGTCGCATTCCGGCGCGCGAGAGCCTGCGGCGCCTTGTTGGCCTGCCGCGCTCGACCTGGTCGACGGCGCTCGGGCATTTCGGCCTCGGCGTCACCATCCTGGGCATCGTCGCGACGACGACCTGGGAAACCGAACTGGTCACGACCATGGACCCGGGCGAGAGTGCGCGGCTGTCGGGATATACCATCGCCTTCGAGAGCTTCGATCAGGTCACGGGTCCAAACTACACCGCCGAGCAGGGCACCTTCACCATCACGGGCGACAATGGGCAAACCCGCACGCTCACCCCCCAGCGTCGCGCCTATGTGGGCAGCGGTGCGCCAACGACGGAGGCGGCTATCGAGACTTATGGCTTCTCCCAGCTCTATCTGCAGCTGGGAGAACCGGTCGACGGTACCCATGTCGTGCGCGCCTGGTACAAGCCCTATATCACGCTCATCTGGATCGGTGCGCTGCTGATGGCAGGTGCCGGCGTCTTGTCGCTGTCCGATCGGCGCCTGCGCGTTGGTGCACCGTCTCGCGCGCGGCGGCGCATGCCCGAGGCGGCGCAATGAGGGTCCTGCGCGCGCTCCTGCTGCTGGTGTTGTTCTGCGCCTCCGCCATGGCGGTAACGCCGGGCGAAATGCTCGACGACCCGGAGCTGGAGGCGCGCGCCCGCGCCATCTCGGAGAACGTCAGGTGCCTGGTCTGTCAGAACCAGTCGATCGATGACAGCGACGCCGAGCTTGCCCACGACCTGCGCGTCATCGTGCGCGAGCGGCTCGTCGCCGGCGATACCGACCAGGAGGTGCTCGACTATCTCGTCGCCCGGTACGGCGAGTTCGTGCTGCTGAAACCGGTCATTGCTCCCCATACGATTGTGCTATGGATAGCCGGACCGGTGTTGCTGATCGGTGGCTTGGTCGCCCTCCTGATTCTGGCAAGGCGGCAGAAAACCCGTACGGCTGAGGAGCTTTCGCCCGAAGAAGAAGCGGCCCTTGCCCGCCTCACGCTCGCCGACGGTTCTACGCACAATCGGCCGAAAAGCTAAGCGCCGCAGACACTTGGCTCATATTTGAGGTCTTTGCGTCGCAGACTTACGATTTTTTAATGCGCGCGCAACCTCCCCGAAAGGCCGGGGCTTTCATACCTAGACCTACGTCTGTTGAGAGCTGAACAAGGAGAAACATTTCATGCGCTCGACTATCCTCTCAAATACGCGACGCTGGCTGGGCGCTTCGGCTCTGGCACTCGTTGTAGGAATTGGTGGCGTATCCACGGCGCTGGTTGCCACCAGCCAGGACGCCAACGCGCAGATGCAGAACGCCGCGCAGATCACTGCGCCCGCGACCAATCCCCAGGCCGGCTTTGCCGACTTGGTCGAAGCAGTCAAACCCGCTGTGGTTTCGATCCGCGTTGAAGGTGAAGCCAGTGGTGGCGGTCGGGTCGGCGGTCCCAACTTCGAGTTCAATTTCCCCGACCTGCCTGAAGGGCACCCGTTCCGTGATTTCTTCGAGCAGTTCGGTGACCGCTTCGGCCGGGGTCCGGGCGCGCCTCAACAGCAGCCGCGCCGCTTCATGGCCGCCGGCTCGGGCTTCATCGTCTCCGAGGACGGCTATGTCGTCACCAACAACCACGTGGTGCAGGACGCAACGAAGGTTACCGTCGTTTTCGATGACGGCAGCGAACACCAGGCCGAAGTCGTCGGCACCGATGAGCGCACCGACCTCGCCGTTCTCAAGATCGATGGGACGGACCTGCCTTTCGTCACGTTCGAGCAGGAGCGCAGCCGTGTCGGTGACTGGGTGGTTGCCGTCGGTAACCCGTTCGGCCTTGGCGGTTCGGTGACGGTCGGCGTCATCTCGGCCAGCGGCCGCGATATCGGCGCTTCGGCCTATGGCGATTTCCTGCAGATCGACGCTGCGGTCAACACTGGTAACTCCGGTGGCCCAGCCTTCAATCTTCGTGGCGAGGTCGTCGGCGTCAACACCGCGATCTACTCGCCAAATGGCGGCAATGTCGGTATCGCCTTCGCGATTCCCGCCCAGACCGTCGAACAAATCGTGACGCAGCTGATCGAAAACGGCACCGTCACCCGCGGCTATCTCGGCGTCAGCATTCAGGACGTGACCCCCGACATTGCTGAAAGCCTCGGTCTCGATAGCCCCCGCGGCGCTATCGTGCGCGAACCGACCGAAGGTGGCCCGGCGGGAGCAGCCGGCATCGAATCCGGTGACGTTATCCTTGAGGTCAATGGCGAGGAAATCGAAGACGCTCTCGATCTTTCGCGCACCATCGCCGGTATCGAGCCGGGCTCCGATGTCGATCTGTCCGTCTGGCGCGATGGCGAAGAGATGTCCATGTCCGTGACCCTCGACACGCTGGATGAAACCGCGCCTCAGGCTCAGCAGGAAGAGCCTACGCCTCCTGAGTCGGTGCCGTCCACCGAGAGCAGCGTCGGTCTGTCGCTGGTGCCCAATTCGGGCGGAGAAGGCGGCCTGTTGATCCAGAACGTCGATCCCGATAGCGATGCGGCTTCGCGCGGCTTTGCGGTGGGCGATGTGATCCTCGAGGTCGACAACATGCCGGTTCAGTCCCTCGAAGACTTCGAGGCGGCGATCGATGGGGTGCGTGATCGGGGTCTTTCGACTGCCCTGATCATGGCCAGCCGCAACGGCGAACGCCTCTTTGTCGGTCTGCCGATCGGCGAGTAACATGAAAGGGCTCCGGCGTTCCGGCGCCGGGGCCCTGCTGTTTCGGGGTGGCAGAAGTGAAGATCCTTTTGATCGAGGACGACCGTGAGGCGGCGAGCTATTTGATCCAGGCACTCGATGAGGCCGGCCACGTCACTCACCACGCGACCGATGGCGAAACGGGCTACGCCATGGCCTCGGGCATGGATTACGACGTTCTCATTATCGACCGCATGCTGCCCCGCCGCGACGGCCTCTCCATCGTTGAATCGCTGCGCGCCGAGGATGACAGGACGCCGGTGCTGATCCTTTCGGCACTCGGCGAAGTCGATGACCGGGTTACCGGCCTGCGCGCCGGCGGCGATGATTATCTTACCAAGCCCTATGCCTTTACCGAACTGCTCGCCCGCGTCGAAGTGCTGGCGCGCCGGTCCAGTCCTTCGGAGGCTGCAACCGTCTATGAGGTCGGCGGCCTTACCCTGGATCGCCTTTCGCGCAAGGTCGAGCGTGGAGGCGAGGTCATCCAGTTGCAGCCGCGTGAGTTTCGCCTGCTGGAATATCTGATGAAGAATGCCGGCAAGGTCGTCACGCGCACCATGCTGCTCGAGAATGTCTGGGATTACCACTTCGACCCCCAGACCAACGTCATCGACGTCCATATGTCGCGCCTGCGCGCCAAGATCGACAAGGGATTCGAAACCTCCCTTCTGCAGACCGTACGTGGCGCCGGATACATGATCCGCGAGTAGCCAGTGCGTTCGATCGCTCAGCTTTGGCGCACCACCACTGTCAGGTTGACGGCAACGTTCATCCTGATCTTCGTCGTGTTCTCGGTATTGCTGCTGGCGCTCATTGCCTGGCAATCGAGCTTCCAGATCCAGAATCAGCAGGCCGGCGATATCAATCGCGAGGTGCGCATGCTTCAGCGCATCGACAGGACGCAGGGATTGCGCGGCATTGCCTTTGCCGTGCAGCGGCTCTCATCCCAGCCCGGCCCGGGAATCTATTATCTGGGCGATCCGGCAGGGCTCTACCTGCTCGGCAATGTGCCTGAAGTGCCCCCCGATATCATTCTCGAGCCAGGGGTCTACAGCTTCGACTATGACCGCATGCGGCCTTTCGATGCCGATGAGGAGGGAGAGGCCAGATCGAGCCGCGGCTTTGCCGTGGTGCGCAGCGTCGAACTGCCATCGGGCCTGCGCCTTGTGGTCGGTCGGGACGTCGTCGAGCGGCGCGGGTTCACCGCGATCATCATTCAGGCCTTTCTCGCCGGCGTGATCGGCATTCTGCTGTTCTCGCTCATTACCGGTGGCGTCACGGCGCGCCGCGTATTGCGCCGGATCGATACGATCAACGCCACCGCTTCCAAGATCATGTCCGGCAATCTCTCCGAGCGTGTGCCCGTCACTAAGCGCAATGACGAGTTCGATGGCCTCGCCACCAGCCTCAACGCCATGCTCGAGCGCAATGAACAGCTGATGCAGGGGCTGAAGGAGGTGACCGATAATGTCGCCCATGACCTCAAGACCCCGCTGACGCGCCTGCGCAATCAGGCGGAGGCGGCTCTGCGCCCCGGCGTGAACGAGTCGGTGCGCGAAAAGGCGCTCGAAACCACGATCGCCGAGAGCGACAAGCTGATCCGCACGTTCAACGCCTTGCTGATGATCGCGCGCGCCGAAGCGGGTGCGCCATCTGGCGCCCTTGCCGAGATAGACGTCAGCACGATCGTCAACGACGTCGCCGAGCTCTACGGCCCCGTCGCCGAGGATGTTGGAATTGCACTCGAAACGTCGGTGACCGAGGGCGTACACCTGCGCGGCAATCGTGAACTTATCGGGCAGGCGCTGGTCAATCTCGTCGACAATGCCATCAAATATTTCGAGCCGCGCGAAGGCGTCCCTGGCAAGATCGCCGTCAGTGTGCAGCGTGAGGCAGGCCGCGTCCTCATTACCGTTGCAGACAATGGTCCCGGCATTCCGGAAGGGGATCGCCGGCGCGTGCTCGAACGGTTCGTGAGGCTGGAAAAGAGCCGCACCGAGTCCGGCTCGGGTCTGGGCCTGTCCCTGGTCGACGCTGTCGCGCGCCTCCATCGCGGCGAACTGCGTCTGGAGGACAATCAGCCCGGCGTTCGCGCCGTGATCGATCTGCCGGCGGTTTAGGTGGCGTCTCGAGCGTGTGGGTGTCGTGTAGACGAGATGTCCCGCTACGCGATATTGGGTGGACATGAACCTCACACCCCTACCGCCGCTCGCAACGCCCACATTCGACGCCTGGCTCGACACCATCGATGCCGAGCTTCGCACACGCATTCACACCGCTGCGCCGGCCCTTGGGCCGTTGCTCGAAAGCGCGCCTTACCTCCTCGACCTCGCCGGTGCCCATGCCGAATGGCTAGCTAAGGCCCTGGCGGGTGATGCCGAGGAGGCAATGGCCGCCATACTCGCAGACATTCGCGCCGCCGGCGCCGATGAAGCCGACGAAGCACGCCTCGCAACGCGCCTGCGCATCGGCAAGGGGCGCACGGCGCTGCTTGCGGCAATCGCAGAAACCGGCGGTGCATGGTCCACCGCCCGTGCGACCGAGGCGCTTTCCGATCTTGCCGATGCCGCGCTCAACGCCGCGCTCAACCTGCTGATGCGCCTCGCCCATGAGCGTGGCCAGCTCGACGTGCCGCTGGAAGAGGCGAGCGCGGTCAATTGCGGCCTTGCCCTCTTTGCCCTCGGCAAGCATGGCGGGCGCGAGCTCAACTATTCCTCCGACATCGACATCGTCGCTTTCTACGATCCCCATAAGGGGGTACTGGCCGAACCCGGCGAAGCCACGCGATTTTATTCACGCATCGTCCAGAAGCTCGTCGCGATCATGGAGGATCGGCGCGACTATGGCTACGTGTTCCGCACCGACCTGCGCCTGCGCCCCGACCCTGGCTCTACACCCGTCGCGATCTCATTTGATGCGGCGCTGACCTATTACGAGAGCCGCGGACAGAACTGGGAACGCGCCGCCTGGATCAAGGCGCGCCCCTGCGCCGGCGACGTCGAGGCCGGTGAAGCCTTCCTCAGTGACCTTGCTCCCTATGTCTGGCGAAAGCATCTCGACTTCGCCACCATCGCCGATATCCAGGCGATGAAGCGCCAGATCAACATTTCCAAGAAGGTCGGCGACATCCGCGTCGAGGGGCACAACGTCAAGCTCGGCCGTGGCGGCATCCGCGAGATCGAATTCTTCACCCAGACCCAGCAATTGATCGCCGGCGGGCGCGATCCGGACCTGCGCGAGCGCCCCACTGCGCGAGCGCTCGCCGCGTTAGCGCATGCCAGCTGGGTCAGTCCCACAACGGCTGACGATCTGACGCAAACCTATTGGTTCTTGCGGGCGGTCGAGAACCGCCTGCAGATGCTGCGTGACGAGCAGACCCATGTAATGCCCGACAACCCCGAAGGCGTCGCGGTGATCGCCCGGTTGATGGGCATGGCCGAAAGGGCCGAGTTCGAAATCGCCTACCGCGCGGCGCTCGAACGTGTCACCGGGTATTATGCCGAGCTCTTCGCGCAAGGCGAGAGCCTTGGGAGCGAAGAGGGCGACCTCGTCTTCACCGGCAGCGATGATGATCCGGTTACGCTCGAAACCCTGACCCGCATGGGCTTTGCCGATCCCAAGCTCGCCTCCGCCACGGTGCGCAAGTGGCACTATGGCAGCTATGCCGCCACCCGCACCGCCGCCGCGCGCGCTCACCTCACCGAAATGCTTCCGGCACTGCTCAAGACATTCAGTGCCACCCACAATGCCGACGAGGCGATGGCCAAGTTCGACAACTTCCTGTCGCGCCTGCCGGCCGGAGTGCAGCTCTTTGCGCTATTGCGCAACCATCCGAACCTGCGCTCGCTTCTCGTACAATTCATGGCTTCGGCCCCGCGCATGGCCGAAGCGGTCATTCACCGGGCCCACGTCATGGATGCCCTGATCGACCCCGCCTTTGCCGATGATGTCACCCATCGCGACGTGCTGGTCGCCAAGGTCGATGCGTTCCTGAGCGAAGGGCGCTCCTATGAGGACGTGATCGATCGCGCCCGCATTATCGGGCAGGAGCAGCGGTTCATGATCTGCGCCGGCCTGCTCTCGGGCACGCTCGATGCGCGCAGTGCCGGTGAACAGTTCACCGCTCTTGCCGAAACGCTAGTGCACTGGCTCTTCGATGCCGTGCGCAAGGAGTTCGAACATCGCTATGGCCGGATCGAGGGCTCGCGCGTCGCTCTGCTGGCTTTTGGCAAGATGGCGAGCCGCGAAATGACGGCAACGTCCGACCTCGATTTCATCCTGCTCTATGATGCGCCCGCCGACGCCGAATCCGATGGCGAAAAACCGCTGGCCACGAGCCAGTATTTCACCCGCCTGACCCAGCGCCTCGTCGCCGCCATTACCGCCCCCACGGCCGAGGGCGTGCTATACGAAGCCGACATGCGCCTGCGCCCCTCCGGCAATGCCGGACCGCTGGCAACGAGCCTTTCCGGCTTTCTCGCCTATCACCGCGATAATGCCTGGACCTGGGAGCATCTGGCGCTCAGCCGCGCCCGCGTGGTTCTTGCTGACGATGCACTCGATGAGGATATCAACACCGCCATCGCCCAGACTTTCGCGCGCGAGCGCGACGTGGTGAAGACCATCGACGACGTGCTTTCCATGCGCGCCCTCATTGCCCGCGAGCGCAAGCCCAGGCACGATTTCGATCTCAAACTCGTCGATGGCGGCCTTGTCGATCTGGAATTCATCGCCCAGTCGGCCCAGCTCGTCGCCGGCAAGGCAATCGAGCGCCCACAGGCGCCCGTCGCCGAAGTGCTCGTGCGGCTCGGTATCACCGGCCTCGTTCCGGAAGGCCAGCGCCTCGCCGCCATTCACGAGGTCTATTCGACGATCCTGCAGGTCATGAGCGCCGCGCTCACCGATCCCAGATCGACCACGCGATGGGGGCAGGCCTTCAAGGATCTGCTGGCGCAACTCACCCACTATCCGGATTTCCACCGGCTCGAAACCGACCTCAAAGCCATGCAGGCAGAAGTCAGCGAAGTCGCCGCCAGCTGGTATGAGAAGGCGAGGGGACTTTAGATGTCCGAGCAGACGAGGAAAGCGGTTCTGGCAATCGGAATTGACCCGACCTTTGCCGATCTCAGTGCCATGCCAGGCTTCACTGTGGAGATGGTCCGTGCCTATCTCGATAGCCAGATCAACCGCATCACCGAGTTCGGCTACGATGTTGAGAGTTGCCTCATCGACCTGGGCGACACCGCCGAACAGGTTGTCGAACAGGCATTGCGGTCGAAGCCGTTCGACTGCGTGGTCATCGGTGCTGGCCTGCGCGAGCCACCGGAACTGCTGCTGCTGTTCGAAAAGGTGATCAATCTCGTTCACACCATTTCGCCGGGCGCCAGGATTGCGTTTAACTCCAATCCCGCGGATACGGCAGAAGCGGCCCATCGCTGGCTCGCCTCCGAGGGTTAAGCCAAGCTATTCCTTTCGCGGCAACCGCATTTATGCCGCCTCGCGCTCGACAGCGATCTCGACGGCGCCTGCTTGGCGCAGCGGCAGCGAGAACGCGACCGTCGTGCCCAGCGCCGGGCTCGAGTCGATCGCCATCCGCCCGCCGCTGAGTTCGGCGATCGCCCGGGCGATCGGTATACCCAGTCCTTGCCCACCCCCTTCGCGTGTCAGCGTCGCATCGCCGAGCGCGAAGGGATGCGCAAGGTTTTCCAGCCGCTCTTCGCTCATGCCGAGCCCGGTGTCGGAGACCTCGATGACGACCCCGTCATGGGCCCCAAAGGCTGCCAGGGTTATGCGCCCGCCCGCCGGCGTAAAGCGGATGGCATTATCTACGATATTGCCCAGCATGCGCTGCAAACAGAAGCGGTCGCCCTTGATCACGACGCCACACTTCGCCCCGGCCTCGAAGCGAATGCCCGCGCGTTCCGCCTGCGGGCGGAAGCGCCGCGCAATGCCAGCGAGCAGGTCGTCGACGCTGACGCGCTCGCTCTGCAATGCTTTCTGACCGGTTTCCAGTTCGGCAAGCTCGAGAATGGTGGCAAAGGAGTCGAGCAGGCCTTCGCCCGACATCTTGATGTTCTGCACGTATTCGAGATAGCGCGCATCGCCCACCGGCCCAAAGGCCTGGTGGCGGATTAGCTCGGCAAAGCCGATGATATGGTTGAGCGGCGTGCGCACGTCATGGCTGAGATGGGCAAGGAAGTTGGTCTTGGCACGGCTCGCAGCTTCAGCCTTCAGCTTCTCCTCGTGATAACGGCGTGCCAGCAGGCGCTGCTCCTCGCGGATGGCGGCCAGCGCCGCGTCCATGCGCTTGCGCTCGGTCACGTCCGAGACCAGCGTAACGAAACCGTTCTCACCCAGCGGGCGCTCGTCGATCAGCAGGCAGGCGCCATCTTCGCGGTGCAGCTCCAGGCTGCGGCTCGCATCGTCATTGCTGACGAACTTCATATAGCCGTTGCGGATCAGATTTTTGACTGCTTCATGATAGCCGAGCCTGGCGTGGGTTTTGCCGCCAATGCTGGCACGGTAATGCTCGTTGCAGGCCAGCAATTCGCCGTCCTTCGTCCAGCAGGCAACGCCGAACGGTATTGCCGCGATCAGTCTTTCCATGCCGTTGGGAACAGCCACGGGGCGCCGGCGGAAGCTGACGACGGTCACCAGCAGTGCAAGCAGAAGCGCAGCGCCGGCACGCGGATAGACGGTCGCGAGCGCAGTGCCTTCATCGATCCGCAGGAGCACGGGGCCAAGGCTTCCGGCATCGAACCTGTGCGATATCAGCGGCTGGCTTTCAGTCGGCTGTGTCTCGAAACGCGCCGCAACGATTCCCGAATACCCTTCCATCGCCCGCGCCAGGGGGTCCGCGTCCGCCTGCACGGCCTGCCGGTTGAGATTTGCGGCAACCGCGCCGCCGATCAGCCGCAGGTCGGCGCGGGCGTCTTCGATCGTGCGGACCGTATCGAAGGCGACGAACAACCCGGCGCTGAGGAATGCGGTGATGGCGACGGCGAATGTGACGGGTGAGATGCGGGCGAGAATGCCGATGCCGGGCACCTTGCCGGCGGTGTGTTGGCTGCCGCCTTGTGGTTCCATGTCATTGCCGGCGCCGAATCCTTCGGCCCCGGCGCCGGACTGCTCCGACGACCGCATCAATCTCTCCCGAACCTTTGAATGGGACGAAAGCGCCCCCACGAATGCCCTGAGCCGGACAATGAATCAGGCGGACTCGGCTGTCCAGACCTCCGCCGGCCGCGCCGGGCGGCGCAGGCCGAATTCTTGAGTCACTTGAATCACTTAACGGTCGAGAAAAATTCTTCCAACATTAAGAGCAGGTTAACTCTTAAGACCCGTCTCCTTAGCCCGCCAGCGTTCGCTCCAGGATATCCGCGGTGTTTCGGCTTAGATCCTGCCTCTCGCTCAGCCCTGTGAGTGCAGTCTTGGCCGCCTCGCGTCGGCGTGATTCGAGCATCGGCCAGATGCGGAAGCCGGTCAGCACCCGTGCTGCCACCTGCGGATTGCGGGCATCGACATCGGCGACGAACTCGGTAACGAACCGGAAGCCGGCCCCGTCCTGCCGCGTGAACTGCACCGGATTGCTCATGGCGAACGAGCCGACGAGTGAGCGCAGCCGATTGGGATTGTTCCTGGGGAAATCCGGCTCGGCGAGGATTGCCGCGATCCGGTCCACCACACCCTCGTCCTCGGCCCGTGCCGAAACCGCCAGCCACTTGTCGAAGACCAGCGGATCCTGCGCGAAACGCGTGCGGAAATCGGCGAGGAGCGCTGGTGCCTCTGACGTCCACAGGGTTGCCGCCGCTGCGAGTGCCGCGAAGCGCTCGGTCATGTTGGTGGCCGTTTCATACTGGCGCGCCGCGAGCTTGGGGCCATCAGGGTCACTGATGGCAAGCAGCGACATCAGCCGGTTGCGCAGCGCCCGCCGGCCGGCTTGCGCCGCATCGGGCGAATAGGGCGCATCGCTTGCCAGCGCCTCATAGGCCGCCAGGAGCTTTTCCCCGATCGGTCCGAATACCGCCTTGGCGATCACCTTGCTGGCCTTGTGAATCGCTTCCGGATCGATGTCCTTGCCGATGGTGCGGCCGATCAGCTGCTCATCGGGCAACGATAAAGCCAGAGCCTTGAAGGCATCGTCGAGCACGCCACTGCCAAGTGTATCGGCCATGGCCTGGGAGAGGGCGGTTGCACTCTCGCCCACCGGCTTTCCTTGTACCTCGTCGATGATCAGCGCCATGCCGACATCCTGCAGCGCCTGCCATCGGTTAAACGGATCGGCATCATGCCGGGCGAGGAACAGACGGTCCTCCTGCGTCAGCGTCGAGGTGAGATTGACCGGCGCCGAGAATCCGCGCAGCAGCGATGGCACCGGCCTGCTCGGCACGCCCGTGAACGTCAACTCGACCCGCTCGTCATCGAGCACGATGAGGTCGTCGCGCACCTGGCCACCGGTCACGCCCTGCCAGCCCATCGGGCTGCCATTGGGCCCGATCAGCCCGAACCTGATTGGAACGACGAGGTTTTCCTTGGTCGGCTGGCCTGGTGTCGGCGCCGTCTCCTGGCTGATCGAAAGCGTATAGGTCTGCGTCGCCTCGTTATAGGTATCGGCGATCGTCAGCCTTGGCGTGCCCGCCTGCAGGTACCAGGTCTCGAACTGCGCCAGATCGACCCCGTTGGCTTCCTCGAAGACCTTTAGGAACGCCTCGATGGTGGTCGCTTCTCCGTCATGGCGCTCGAAATAAAGGTCCATGCCTTTGCGAAAACCGGCCTCGCCAAGCAGAGTTGCCAGCATGCGCACGATTTCAGCGCCCTTCTCGTAAACGGTGGGCGTATAAAAGTTGTTGATCTCACGGTATTGGTCGGGCCGCGCCGGATGCGCCAGCGGCCCGCCATCCTCGGGAAATTGGGCCGAGCGCAGTGTCACCACGTCCGAGATCCGCTTGACGGCGCGACTGCGCTCGTCACTGGTGAATTCCTGGTCGCGATAGACGGTAAGCCCCTCCTTGAGGCAGAGCTGAAACCAGTCGCGGCAGGTGATGCGGTTGCCCGTCCAGTTGTGGAAATATTCGTGCGCGATCACCCGCTCGATCGACTCGTAATCCGCGTCCGTCGCCGTCTCGGGTTTGGCGAACACCAGCCGGTCGTTGAAGATGTTGAGCCCCTTGTTTTCCATCGCGCCGAAATTGAAGTCGGAGACGGCAACGATGTTGAACACGTCGAGGTCGTATTCGCGCCCGAACCGCTTCTCGTCCCAGGCCATGGAGCGCTTGAGGCTGTCCATGGCCCACAGGCACTGCTCTTGCTTGCCGTGGGCGCAATAGATGGCAAGATCGACCTTGCGGCCTGACCCCGTCGTATAGGTGTCCGTGATGCGCCCGAGATCGCCCGCGACCAGCGCGAAGAGATAGGCGGGTTTGGGAAACGGGTCTTCCCAGACCGCATAGTGCTTGCCATCCCTTGCCGTCCCGCGCTCGATCAGATTGCCGTTGGCCAGCAGCACCGGGGCCAAACTCTCATCGGCGGTCATGCGCACCCTGAAAGTCGCAAGCACGTCTGGCCGATCGAGATAATAGGTGATGCGCCGAAAGCCCTCCGGCTCACACTGGGTGCACCACACGCCATTGGAGCGATAAAGCCCCATCAGCCGCGTATTGGTTTCGGGGGTTATCGACACCAGCGTTTCGAGTACGAAGCGACGGAACGGCGGCTCGACCAGCGTCAATCCATTGGCATCTGCCGCATAGGCGGCCACCACCAGCGGCGCGCCATCGACCGCGATTTCTTCCAGCTTGAGGTCCTCGCCGTCGAGCACCAGCGGCGTGCCCGGCGCGGTGCCCTCGCGCGGCTCGACGGTAAGTTGCGCACGCACCTGACTGACGCCGGGCTCGATCTTGAAATCCAGGTCCACCGAGATGATGCGATAGGCGGTCGGGGCATAGTCCTTGAGGTAGATGGTGTGCTCGGTTTCGGTACGCATGCAGTGGACCCGTTTGAAACGATAGTGTTGTTGGCGGCGACTCGGTTGCCGACTCGTTCGATCCGTGTATTCTACGCGGCCCGCGCCTGCCAAACCTTCATTCATTTGCGTCAGTTGAGACGGTATTGGGGAGGCAGTCTCGGCGGTGCGGCACGTCACTCGTCTGCAACATCCTTCTGTCGTACCGAGTGCGTAAATCCAATCACTCCGATGGGCCACTTGCCTTCGGCCGATATGCTTCCCACCTCAAGCGGTTGAGGGTGTAGCGCGCGTCGCCGTTGCAGCGTTCCAGGGACCAAGACAAGTGGTGACATCCATGCTGCGCTGGTTTGAGAGACGCCTTGACCCTTATCCCGGCGGCGACCCGGTAGAGCCGCCGCGCGGCCTCATCGCCTTTTGCCTGCACTACAGCCACGGCGCCAAGAAGTGGCTGCTACTGATGGCCGTCACCTCGGCGCTGATCGCCGCCGGCGAGGTGCTGCTGTTCGGCTTCCTCGGCGATGTGGTCAACTGGCTTGCCGATGCCGACCGCGAGACTTTCCTTGCCGACGAAGGCTGGCGCCTCATGCTGATGGGCGGCTTCATTCTCGTCGTCATGCCGCTGCTCGTCTTCATCAGCACGGCCACCATCCACCAGACGCTGCTGGGCAACTTCCCCCAGCGCATCCGCTGGATGAGCCACCGCTATCTCATCCGTCAGTCGATGAGCTATTTCCAGGACGAATTCGCCGGCCGCATCGGCGCCAAGCTGATGCAGACTTCGCTCGCCGTACGCGAGGCGGTGATGAAGGTCCTCGACATGCTCGTCTATGTGGCGGTCTATTTCACCGGCGCGATCATGCTTGCAGCCTCGGCGGACTGGCGCCTGGCCTTGCCCTTCGTTGCCTGGATCATCGCCTACACCCTGCTGATGATCTACTTCATCCCTCGCGTCGGCCGTATCTCGCAGGAGCAGGCGGACGCCCGCTCGATGATGACCGGCCGCATCGTCGACAGCTACACCAACATCGCCACCGTCAAGCTCTTCTCCCATTCCAACCGCGAGGAGAGCTATGCCCGCGAGTCGATGGACGATTTCCTCGACACAGTCTACCGGCAGATGCGCATGTTCACCTGGCTGCATATAGCGGTCACGATCTCGAACTACGTGCTGCTCGCCGCGGTCGGTGCCATCGGCATCTGGTCGTGGATGGGCGGTGAGCTCACTCCCGGCGCCCTCGCTGTTGCCCTCGGTCTCGTCATGCGCTTCCAGGGCATGAGCCAGTGGGTCATGTGGGAAATGTCGCAGCTCTTTGAGAATATCGGCACCGTGCGCGACGGCATCTCCTCGATCTCGCTGCCGCGCGTCGTCGCCGACAAGCCGGGCGCCAAGCCGCAGCCGCGGGTCGAGGGCGATATCGCCTTCAAGGACGTCACGTTCCACTACGGCAAGACCGGCGGCGTCATCGAAGGCCTCAACCTTCATATCCGCCCCGGCGAGAAGATCGGTCTTGTCGGACGCTCGGGTGCCGGCAAGTCCACTATCGTCAACCTGTTGCTGCGCTTTTACGACCGCCAGAGCGGCACGATCATGATCGATGGTTATGACATTGCCGAGGTCACACAGGATTCGCTGCGCGCGAATATCGGCGTCGTCACGCAGGACACGTCACTCCTCCACCGCTCGGTGCGCGAGAACATTCTTTATGGCCGCCCCGACGCGAGTGAAGAGGAGATGCGCGAGGCCGCGCGCCTTGCCGAGGCCGACCAGTTCATCGACACCCTCAGCGATCCGCAGGGCCGCCTTGGTTACGATGCCCATGTCGGCGAACGCGGCGTGAAGCTCTCCGGCGGTCAGCGCCAGCGTATCGCTATCGCGCGCGTGCTGTTGAAGAACGCGCCGATCCTGGTGCTCGATGAAGCCACGTCAGCCCTCGACAGCGAAGTGGAAGCCGCCATCCAGAGCCAGCTTCAGCGCCTGATGCAGGGCAAGACGGTGATCGCCATCGCCCACCGCCTCTCCACCATCGCCGCCATGGACCGCCTCGTGGTTCTCGATCAGGGCGAGATCGTAGAGCAGGGCACCCACGCCGAACTCATTGCCCTTGGCGGTCACTATGCCCGCCTGTGGCAGCGCCAGTCCGGCGGCTTCATCGACGTGGACGCCGCCGCCGAAGAAGCGGCCGAGTAGGGACAGCTCCCTCTCCAACAAGAGGGAGGGAGCTGTATCAGCTAGCCGCGCGGATACTCGATGCCCTGACCGGTTTCGAGCAGGCTCTTGAGCGAGGAGGCAACCTGCGCCCAGCCGGTGGTGACGCCGGCCGACGCCACCTTGTCAACGTCATGATGGGTAATGGTGAACTTGCACAGCTCCCCCATGGGTTCGATGTCGAAGGTCACCCTGGTCGGCTCGATGTTCTCGCCCCATTGCGGAATGAAGGTGCTGACGAGCTTGCGTTTTGGTTCGATCTCGACCACCTCGCCGTCGAGCAGCAGGCCGTCATTGCCATAATAGCGGAATGGGCTGCCGGGCTTGAGGTCGCTTTCCAGGCGTGAACCGAAATAATAGAGCGGCGTCACCTCGCCGCTGGTCAACGCCTCCCAGAGCTTGTCGGGCGTGGTCTTGATGAAGGTCTCGAGTACGAAAGTCGGGCGTTCGGTCATGACTGTTCCTTCCAGAATGTTTTTCAGGTCCATGGCGAACCGCGCCGCCGGCTTGGCATAGGGCGCGATCCAGCGGTCGGCGACCTCCTGGATCGGCGCCGCGTTGAGATAGTGGTACTTGAACCGCCCGGAGCGCCGGGTGACGACGAGGTTCGCCTCCTCCAGCACGCCCAGATGCTTCATTACGCCAAAGCGCGTCATCCCGAGCCCGGCTTCGAGCTCGGTCAGCGTCTGCCCGTCCCTGTCTCGCAACGAGTCGAGCAGGGCACGTCGGGTCGGATCGCTCAGCGCTTTGAAGATTGCGTCCACGGCTGACGATAGGTGACTCAATAGTCACATGTCAAGAGGTGACTTTATGGTCACCTCTTGAGCACCGAAAACCAACCAGTCCTTCACAACCACCGCCGCGTCTGCGTCAGCAGCGCCTGATAATGCGGCCCGAACTTGCGGTTGAGATAGGCTTCCTCGCGCAGCACGATCACCCGATCCATGATGATCCACACGATTGGCGTGAAGATCACGCCCCATTCGAGCGAGAAGATCAGACTGAGGCCGAGCAGGATCGCCACCATCCCCAGATACATGGGATTGCGCGTGAAGCGGTACGGCCCGGTTGTGACGACCTTCAGCGCCGGCTGCGTGGGCATCGGATTCGTGCCCTCACGGAAAAACAGCCGCACCGCACTGGTATCGAGCCAAATCCCCACCAGCAACAGCACCACCCCGGCTATCACCTGCAGGTTGAACCCGACCGGTCCGGCCATGAACCGCAGCGGCAGCCAGTCGAGCACGATCGCCAGGATCAATGCTGTCAGCGGCACCAGCGGTGGCGCGATCGGCAGTTGCGGTCCGCTATCTTCACTATGCATCATGCCCTCCCATTCTAGATGTATCCGCTCATCTTGGTCCGGCACTGCAACAATGCAAGGGCTGGCGTTGGCAGGCGGCCGGACTCCCGTTAAGAAGTCCCAAACAGCCGATGAAATCGATTTCGCTCGGCAACTGCAAAGCCTATGCCTCGCTGCCCCGGAGGAGACCCATGACCTATTCCGCGCTCGACCTGAGCGGCACTTTCGCGCTGTCCTCGCCCGCCAATGACCTGCATCTGCCCATCACGCTGCCGGGCGATGTGCACACGGCACTCCTCGACGCCGGCAAGATCCCCGACCCCTATTATGGCGAGAACGAAGTCGAGGTGATGTGGGTCAATCACGTCCCCTGGACGATTGAGCGCACCTTCACCACCACCGCCGTCGATATCGATGGCTATCTCACCCTGACGCTCGCCGAGGTCGACTGCATCGCCACTGTCTATCTCAACGGCGAGGTGATCCTTGAGGCCGACAACGCATTCCTGCGCCACGACATCGACGTCACCGGCAAGGTGCGCGAGGGCGAGAATACCCTGCGCGTTGAATTCGCCGTCACCCGCGAGGTCGCTCGCGAACGCGCCGAAGCGCATCCGTTCCCGCTGCCCTTCACCAAGAACTACAAGACCAACGGGCTCGAAGGCGTGCACATGAATTTCGTGCGCAAGGCCGCCTGTCACGCCGGATGGGACTGGGGCATTTGCCTCATGCCCTACGGCATCTACGGCACCATGAGCCTGCGGAAATCCCGCCTCGCCCGGCAGGAGAGCGTGCAGGTCGACCAGCGGCACGACAAAGACTGCGTCGAACTCACGATAAAGACTCGCCTTTTCGCCTTTGCTCGAGGTGAGGTGGAGCTTCAACACACGATCGACGGCCAGACCGTCGGCGGCACGGTGGCAGTCGAAAAAGGCGAGAACGTCGTCACCCACACCGTCACCATCGCCAACCCCAAGCTCTGGTGGCCGGCAGGGCAGGGGAAGCAGCCGCTATACGAACTCGTCACCGATCTCGAAGGCGAAATCACAAACCGCAACATCGGCCTGCGTGATCTGCAGTGGGTGGTCGAGCCCGACGAGATCGGCACGACCTTCAAGTGTCGCGTGAACGGGCGCGACATCACCATGATGGGCGCCAACTGGATTCCCGCCGACGCCATTCCCAGCCGCATCACGCCGCAGGTCGTCCGCGATCTCCTTGAAAGCGCCAAAGCCGCCAACATGAACATGCTGCGCATCTGGGGCGGCGGCCAGTACGAGCCGGACTATTTCTACGAGCTTTGCGACGAGCTCGGCATCCTCATCTGGCACGATTTCATGTTCGCCTGCATGAGCTATCCGTCCGACCGCAAGTTCCTCGACAATGTGCGTTGCGAGGTCACCCAGCAGGTCCGCCGCCTCTCGCACCATGCGTGCATTGCGCTCTGGTGCGGCGACAACGAAATCATCGGCTCACTCGGCTGGTATGAGGAAACCCGTGCTGAGCCCGAGCGCTACGTCGCCAATTACGACCGTCTCAACCACATGCTCGGCAATATAGTCGAGGACGAGGACCCGGCGCGCCGCTTCTGGCCGTCCTCGCCTTCCCTAGGCTATCTCGACTTCTCCGACGGCTGGCACGCCGACACCCGCGGCGATACTCACTATTGGGACGTCTGGCACTCGGCTAAATCCTTCGAGGCCTACCGCACGCTCAATCCGCGCTTTGCCTCCGAATTCGGCTTCCAGTCCTTCACCTCGATGAACATTGTCGAGACCTTCGCTAAGGAGAAGGACCGCAACCCCTCATCGCCGGTGATGGAGCGTCACCAGCGCAATGAGGGCGGCAATGCCCGCATTCTTGAAACCATGACGCGCTATTTCCGCTTCCCCAGAAATTTCGAACAAATGGTGTTTCTCAGCCAGGTCCAGCAAGGCCTCGCCATGAAAACCGCCATCGAATACTGGCGCTCGACGAAGCCCCGCTGCATGGGCACGCTCTATTGGCAGATCAACGACATCTGGCCGGTCGCCAGCTGGTCGAGCCTCGACTATGGCGGGCAGTGGAAACTCTTGCACTATATGGCCAGGCGCTTCTATTTGCCCGTTAACGTGGTGGCTGTGCCCGATGGCCCGACCCTTGTGCTCAAAGGCATCAACGATACGGCCGGTGATCGCGTCATCAACCTGACCGCCTATGCCGTCAGCATGACCGGCGACCAGCGCCTCCTCTATGAGGGCACCGCCACCATCCATCCAGACGCCGCCCGCGAACTCGCTGCCATTGCCCTCGAGGCTCTGGGCGCCGACGAATTCCTGTTTTTCACCTGGACCGACGAGAACGGCAATCACCTGGGCGAAAACGACTTCTTCCCCAAGCCCTACAAGGCTTACGACCTGCAGCAGCCGCAAATCACCGCTACATGGTCAACTGCAGAAGGCCGGCCCGTTCTCAGCCTTGAATCCGACAAACCGGCTCTCTTCACCACCGCGACGCTCGACATTCCCGGCTACTTCTCCGACAACGCCGTGACATTGCTCCCCGGCCGCAAGACTACCCTGACGTTCATCCCGCGCCACGGCGCAACTCCTACCACGGAAGCACTTGCCGTCAGCCTCAAACTCAGCAATCTCGCCGAAACCTACTGACCTGCGCAGGGATAGCAGGTACGGACATCCAGTTTGCGGTGGGAGAACGGCGCTACCATACTAGTGCTTGACCCGCCTCGCGCATCCGGTCCAACTTGGGTTTCAGCGCCGCTCCTCCCGCGGCACCGGAACCGGAAATGGCCACCACCACCATTGCGCCACTCGAGGAGCGCCGACTGCTCGGCATTGGCCTCGTCCTCGGCGCGTTCTTCATGTTCACCGGCATCGATACTTCAGCCAAATGGTTGGGGCTTGCCGGTATTCCAGCCCTGCAGATCGTCTTTCTGCGCTATGCCATCCATCTCGGCCTCGTATCGGCCGTCCACCTGCCAGAGCGCGGTCTGGCGCTTGTGCGCACCCGCCATTTGAAGCTGCAGTTCCTGCGGGCGCTCGGCCTTTTCGGCGCAACGGTCTGCAACTTCATCGCCGTTCGATATCTGCCCCTCACCACTACCGGCGCCGTAGCCTTTACCATGCCGCTCTTCGTCTGCGCCCTTTCGGTGCCGATGCTGGGCGAACCGGTCGGCTGGCGGCGCTGGACTGCGGTGGCGGTAGGGTTCATCGGCGTGCTGATCATCGTGCAGCCGGGCACGGCCGACTTCCACCCGGCTGTGCTGCTCTCGTTTCTCGGCACCCTGAGCGCCGCGCTCTATTTCCTGCTCACCCGCCGCCTTGCGGGCCTTGAGTCCGCGGCCACCCAGCAATTCTATGTCGGCCTCTTTGCCACGGTGGCGCTGGCGCCCTTTGCCCTCAGCAACTGGGTCTGGCCAACCCAGGCGGCCGATTGGATCGCCTTCTTCACCGTGGGTCTTGCCGGCTATATCGGCCACCAGCTCTCGACCGTCGCCCACCGCTTCGCCCCCGCCTCGGTGCTGGCGCCGTTTTCCTATCTGCAGATCATCTTCATGACCGCTTCCAGCTGGCTGATCTTCAATCAGCCCCCGGAAATCTGGCTCTTTGTCGGCGCCCCGATCGTCATCGCCAGCGGGCTCTATATCTGGCTGCGCGAGCGCAAGATGGCGAGGATTTCGCCGGAACCGGTGGTTTGAAGCCTAAACCGCCTTGCGGTCGATCTCCTGCAATGGCGCGGCCTTGTCGGCCGGACCCTGCGTGATCAGCCGCGAGCTGCGCCGTCCGGTCAGGAAACCCCATAGCCAGCTCAGCCCCACCGAGAAGCGGTTCTTGGTGCCGATGAGAAAATAGATGTGCGCCAGGCCCCACACCCACCAGGCGAGGCGCCCGCGCAGCTTCAGCCAGCCGAAGTCGATCACGGCCGCACGTTTGCCGATCGTCGCGAGGCTCCCCAGGTGCTTGTATTCGAATGGTTTGGGGGCAGCGTCCCCGGCCAGCCGTGCCTTGATGACGCTGGCCGCATGCTTGCCGGCCTGCTTGGCCGCGTCGCCAATACCTGGAATCGGTTTGCCATCCGGTCCCTTGATCGAGGCGGTGTCGCCGACAACGAACACGTTCGGCAGTCCTGGGACCGAGAGATCAGTCTCCACCTGCACGCGGCCGGCACGGTCCGCTGGCGCGTTCAACCATTGCGCCGCTGGCGAAGCCTTGACGCCCGCAGCCCAGATCACGGTGCGCGCCGGCAGCAGCTTGCCGCCATAGGTGACGCCTTCCGCCGTGACGTCCGTCACCATATTGCCCAGTTCCACTTCCACCCCCAGCCGCCGCAGCGCCTGTTCCGAATAGGCCGAGAGGTCCTCGTCGAACCCGAGCAGCACTCGATTGGCCCCCTCGATCAGGACGACGCGGGTATCCTCGGGGTTGAAGGTGCGGAACTCACCACGCAGCGCCCGCCGCGCAAGGCCGATAATGGCACCGGCGAGCTCGACGCCCGTCGGCCCGCCGCCGATGATGACGAAGGTCAGCAAAGCTTTCTGCTTTTCCGGATCGGGCTCACGCTCGGCCGCCTCGAACGCTTCCAGGATCTGCCGGCGGATCGTGGTCGCATCTTCAAGGGTCTTGAGGCCCGGCGCGTACTCCTCCCACTCGTCGTGACCGAAATAGGCGTGCCGCGCACCGGTCGCCAGGATCAGGCTGTCATAGCGCACCTTGCTGCCATCTTCGAGCGAGACGATGCGCTGGGCCGTGTCGATCCCGACGACCGTTCCCAGGAGCGTCTGCACATTCTTCTTGTCGCGCAGAATGGTGCGGATCGGCCAAGCGATTTCGGAGGTGGCAAGCGAAGCCGTTGCCACCTGGTAGAGCAACGGTTGGAACAGATGATGATTGCGCCGGTCGATCACGGTGATGTCGACATCGGCGCCTTCCAGGTCCTGCGCAGCCGCCAGCCCGCCAAAGCCGCCGCCCACGATCACTACTTTATGTCTGCCACTTGCCATTACTATCCTCCGGTCGGCCCCGATGTGACGAAATTCGCCCGGTTTCACAACACCCTCGCCTGCAAGTCTGCTATGTGACCGCGTCTAGCCGGCGTCCTCCTGCCATCGCCGGCGATAATCCGCGAATGCAGCGTGCTGCAGAGGCGCGAGCGGTTCGCCCGCTTGCGATCGCCCTGCGATTTCGCAGAGCAGCATGGCGGCGCCCAGGCATGTTCCCGTCGCATCTCCCGATGCCGTCACCGGCACCGCCGCCATGTTAGCCAAAGCCTGGCCAAAAAGCACGTTTCGCGCCAGCGGCCCCTCAATGACGATCTCGCGGCCAATACCGCAAAGCCCCAGCGCCGCCTCGGTGACGAGCGCCAGATAGAGCGAAACCGCCGCTGTCCGCTCCCCGGCCGTCAGGCCTGCCGGCTCATGCGTCCAGCGCCCCTTCGCGTGCGGAAAGGGACCGACCCCCGGCACGAAGGTCGGCAGCACCTGGATATAGTCGCGGATGACCCGGTCGATCTCCTGCGGCGATGGCGCCACGGCCTCGCCCGCCAACATCTCGAATTCGCGCCCACCCATGAACCGCGCCGTCGGCACCGGGCGGCCATGGGCATCCACATTGGCAAGGCTGTCGCGGCGATCATCGAGCCGCTCGGTGCTCCCGCCAACCGTCATGCAGATCGCCCAGGTGCCCGTGGAAAGCACCGTGAACGGCGCCTCCCGCTCCCCCAGATGCGGCAGCAGCGAAGCGTTGGAATCGTGAATGCCGCAGGCGACCGGCGTTTGTGCCGAGAGCCCCGTTTCGCCGACGATTTGCGGGAGCACCCGCCCAGCCACCGACGCCGCAGGCCGCAGCGGCGGCAAGAGCCTGCCCCAATCCTGCCCCTCCACCAGCGAGGAAAACGTGCCCTTGTCCGGCGCCCAGAGATCCGTATGGCAGCCGAGTGAAGTCACCTCGCTCGCCATCACCCCGGTCAACCGCCAGGCCCAATATTGCGGATAGGTCAGAATCGCCTGCACCCGCCCGAACTCCGCGGGAAATCGCCGCGACTGCCAATAGATCTGCGCGCCCAGGTTCAGCCCGTTCGGCAGGCGCGGCGAGAAGGTCTGCGCAAAGGGCGGGCGCACCGCCGCATAGTCCCTTGCCGTTTGCTCGGGCCCATCATGCTCGTAGTCGAGCACTGGCAGGACCAGCCCTTCGCCGTCCACCAACGCCGCCGTCGCCCCATGCGTGGTGATCGAAATCGCCCCGATCCCGTGCTCCGCCTGAAGCTCTTTCAGCCCCGCGAGAATGAACCTCCACAGCCCCTCGATATCCGCATGAGGGTAGGGCCCATCCCTCGACACCGTATTCGCCATCGCCCGCACCGCGACCTGCGCACCGGTCGCCGTCTCGATCAACACCACCTTGGCGTTGGTCTTGCCGATATCGATTACGGCAACGGTGTCTGGCCTCGGCATCATTCCCCCTTACCCTGCAAAGACATAGCCCAGACCCACCGCAATCGCCAGCCTGACATGTTACGCCAGCCGTGAAATGTCCGGCGGCGCGTTTGACGCTGCTCTTGGCGTGATGACCGTTGTGTAGAATGTCCGCTGGGTAGGGGGTATCAGGCCCGCTGGTCTACCGGAATGTCAGGGGCGTGGCCGCTTCGTATACATCCTCGGCAACGGCATCCACCATCGCCCGATCCTTGCCCACCACGCGCACTATGAGTTGCTGACCATCGCTCCATAGCTGATAGGTCGAACTATAGTCGCCTGTCCCAATGCGGGCGTGCGTTGCAAAGCCGACGGCGGAAGCAAACGCGATGTCCTCGGTGCCGTAATATTCTGCATCGCCTCCCAGTTGCGATGCATTGGCCTTGCCAAGTTCGGTATAGGTTTCCGCCGTCGTTTCACCGGAGCGAACCCGCTCGCCGGTGCCGTCGTCGCGGTTGACCCTCACCTCGAGCAGCATTGTCCCATCGCAGGCGACGCACATGCCGATATAGGCGCCATCGCGCGCACCGGCGATCCAGTTGGGCGCACTGACACTCGGGACGTAGAAGTCAGACCAGTCGGGTGCAAGATATTCGGCAAACGCGGGCAAGGGCGTCAGCACGGTCAGCGCAGCGAAAGCGGTAACAAAGCGGGCAAGTGTTTTCATCGTGGGTCTCCGGGATACCTGTCGCCGACCGCTCCGCTTGATGCTGGCGGAAGTCCAAGACAATCCGGTGACAGGTCGTGATGGCTCTTTCCGCGCCGTTGCAACACCAATGTTATCTTGGGGCCATAACAATAACTGATTGCCGCCTCCTTGTTCATATCGTCCTATCGATCAAACCAGGAAGAATTGTCATGACCATTCGTTCCTTGATTCTCCTCCCCATGCTGTTTGTGCCTACGGTTGCCAATGCCCAGATTGCGGACATTCCGCCGTATTTCGATCCGGTCATCGCCGGGCAGGGAATTTTGCTCGGCAATATGGTCGAACAGGCCGGCCGAGATGCGGGCAAGCCATCCGGCACGCAGCAGTCCGCCCCGGTGGCCGATATCGACGCCACTTACGAGTCTGCTCCTGCCGTGCGCACCCGGCTTGCCGAGATCATGGCACAGGAGTCGGAAAACCGGCAGGCCGGCACGGGCTCCCAGATGCGCGAGCTTGTGCAGTCCGGCCGCGCAATGTCCGAATATCAGCGCGTGGCTGCCATGCTTGGCTACAACCCTAACGACGCCGCCGATGCCCTGGCATTTTACCTGCTCGCCTTGTGGGGAGTCGCGAACGACCACCGTGCCGAAGTCACCCAGCAACAAGCCGCAGGTGTCGCCCGACAAGCGCACAGCGCCTTCGCCGTGATCGCGGACCAGTTGGACACCGATGCCAAACGCCAGGAGTTCGGTGAGATGTTGGCGATCCAGGGGGTCATCGTCGCCGGGACCCATGAAGCTGCAGTCCGCAGTGGCGATGACGCCGCTTTGCACCTCTATGCCGATTTGGCACGCCAGGGGGCCACTCGGCTCCTCAACAGCGATCCCACCGATATCGTCCTGACCGATTCAGGGTTCAGCCTGAAATAGAGGATTAAAAACTTCATCACGAAAAGGAACAGCCGATGGGCATTCGAGACTGGTTGCGGCAGATCTTTGGCGGCCGCAATGGTGCGGGCGAAAATGCTGACTCCGTGCCCGCGACGGATGATCACAACGGCCGCGAGATCGCATTCGAGAAATCGCACGCGCAACGCGATGCCTACTGGGCAAGCGTCGGCGCGGTTGAGAAGGATGTCCTCGGCCATCTGATCAGCCCCCAGCTTATGGGTGGCCCCGCATGGCCGACGACGCGCCAAGCTTATCGGGTGGTGCGCCGGGCCGATACGATCATCATCGCAACGGACGGAATGTCGGACCCCTTCAACGATCCTGAACGTGATGGGAATGGGTTCGGCATGGAGCTGTTTGTGGAGACCCCCGACATTGCTCCCGAGCACGCGGGAAAACCCGGCGACATCTCACAGCTTTCGCGCAGTTGGGCGTTCGAGCTCGTCAGCAATGTGGCATCGACCGTTGCCGGCGCCGGCGGAATTCTCCCGCAGCTCGAGCGTCACGGGGTCCTGTCCATGGAGCTTCCCGGTGTCAGCCAGTCCTATGCCATCGGCGTAGAAGTTCCCGCCCACTATGTGACCGCCGATGACAGCCTGGGCATTCTGCTCGGCGTGCCGGTGACAGCTTTCCCGGTCAGGCTGGAGACCATGCCGCTTTCGCCGGTGACGATGGTACCGATCACCTTGATAACCGCCCGAGAACTGGAGACCCTGCGTCAAGGCGGCGCCGAGGAGCGCAACGCGCTCGCTGCCAAACTCGCAGGTTCCGTGCAACACCGTTCGCAATTCAGGCCGGCCGAAGCGTAGTGCGCCGCCCTTTCCGGCTGATGTGAGTTCGGGCTTATGGCGTCGAATAGTCCTTGTTCCTGAGGTCGTCGAGCAGGCTCGGCCCCTTCGGGGTCCAGCCCAGTTTTTGCCGGGTCTGCGTGCTCGACGCTGTGAGGTTGGCAGAGGCGAACATGGCGAACCAGCCAAGTTGGGCTTCGGCCTCCTCGTTGGAGAGCGAGACCGCAGGCAGTCCGAGCTTCTCGGCGATCACCTCGGCAACCTCGCGCGCGGCAACCCCTTCTTCCGCCACGGCATGATAGCGGGCCCCGGGCTCGGCGCGATCGAGCGCCAGAACGTAGAGCCTGGCCACATCGTTCACATGGCACGCGGCCCAGCGGTTCGTCCCCTCTCCGATATAGGCAACGACGCCCTTCTCGATCGCCATCTCGATATAGGGCGAGATGAGCCCCTGCTTGACGACGTCGTGCACCTGCGGAAGTCGGACGACGCCGAGATTGACGCCTGCTTCGAGCTGCTCTTGCCCAGCCAGCTCCGAGGCTATGCGGGGATTGAAATGATGAACGTCGAACACGTCCTCGCGGGCCGGTTCACCATTGCCCGGATCGCCGATGCCGACGCCTGACGTGATGAGCAGCGGCCGCTCCGATCCCTTCAGCACGGACCCGAGCGCCTTGATGACGCGGCGGTCCTTTTCGCAATTGGCCTCGAAATTGGTGAAGTCATGGTCGAACGCCGTGTGAATGACCGCGTCGGCATTCTCTGCCCCTTTCGCCAGGGCCGGGGCATCCTCCAGCGTTCCACGATAAGCGGATGCGCCGGCACGCGCCAGTTCCTCGGCTCCGGAATCGGACCGGGTGAGGCCGACGACCTCGTGGCCCGCTGCCGTAAGCTCGTGAAGAATGCGAGATCCTATGAACCCGGTGGCACCTGTCAGAAAAACACGCATGCGAAAGATCTCCTGAATTGACGCGGCAGGCGATCTCATGAAAACTTGTCCTGTTAAAGTAGTGACTTTATCCTAGTATAATTATCAACAGGATCGCATGACCGACACCGTGTCCGAAAATGCTCTTGGCACATTCCTGCGCGACCGGCGCATGCGCCTCGATCCGGCGATATTCGGCTTTCCGGCCGGACGCCGCCGCACGCCAGGCCTGCGCCGCGAGGAAGTCGCCCAGCGCGCCAATATAAGCCCGACTTGGTATACCTGGCTGGAACAGGGGCGGGGCGGGGCGCCTTCCGCTCATGTTTTGGATCGCATCGCCAAGGGGTTGATGCTGACCGAGCCCGAGCGCGACCATCTGCACATTCTCGCCTTTGGCCACCCTCCTGAGCCGCGCTACCGGCAACGCGAAAGCATTACCCCGAGGCTACAGCACGTGCTGGACGCCATGCCGTACAGCCCCGCCATCATCCGCACGGCGACATGGGATGTGGTGGCCTGGAACAGGGCGGCCACCATCATCCTGACGGACTATGCCAAACTGCCCAAGGAGCAGCGCAATATCCTTCGCATGATGTTCTCCGACGACCGCGTACGCGCTGCGCAGGACGACTGGCGCAACGTCGCCCGTTATATCGTCGGCGCTTTCCGGGCCGACGCCGCGCGCGCCGGCGCCGGAGTGGAAATCCAGAAACTGGTCGACGAGCTCTCCGCCAGTAGCCCCGAATTCAAGGCGATGTGGGACGACAACGAGATCACCGATACACGCGAAGGCACCAAGCGCCTCCACCACCCCGACCTTGGAGCGATTGACCTGGAATTCTCTACCTTCGCGGTCGAAGGCCGATCGGACCTCAACATGATGGTCTACAGCCCGGCAACCCCTCAGGTGATGGAGCAATTCCGATCGCTGATCGGCGAAGCTCGTTGACCTGCGGGGCGGCAAAATCGCGGCTAGCTGTTGCTGGCCTGCCAAATTGGCCGCCATTCCGCATCCGCAACGAAGGGTGCGGTTCACCCTCGGGGATGAGACGGTGGATGCGTCAGCCGGCCAGATCGTTGAAACAAAAAAGCCTCCGCCGGAGCGGGGGCCTTATTTGGTGCTGTCTTAGCTTGTTAACGGCCAGACCGCGTTTTCTGAACTGCTAGGCAGTGAGTGACTACTAGCGTCGAAGGCTCCGAATGGCAAGCGGCACTAGCATCAAGTTAGTGTTTCCTAGGGAATGGACTCTGGCCATATTTCATGCGACCATATGATTCTCCTGCACATGTAGGGGCTGGGGTGAAATACCGTCTAGGAAGTGTCAATCAACAGACCAATCCAGTTGCTTGTAGTGTTTCCTAGTTGCCGTCGGACCGTTTTCTGGACTGCTGGGCGGTAGCGGCTTTGCTTGGCAAAGCCGCCGGTATACGCCACCATTGGTTTGGGGGGGCGATACTATGGGCAATACTCAATTTTCATTTGATCTTGGCACCAACTCCATCGGCTGGGCCGTTTTCGGGCTCGACGAGCACGGCAATCCGTACAGGCTGATCGATTCCGGTGTTCGCATCTTTTCCGATGGGCGCGAGCCCAAATCGGGCACCTCGCTGGCTGAAGGGCGGCGGGTGGCGCGTGGCATGGCGCGGCGGCGCGACCGATACAAGCGCCGGCGCAAGGCGGTGCTGCGGACCCTGGCCGAATATGGGCTGATGCCCGATGATCCAAAGGCGCGGCGCGATCTTATCGGCGAAACCCGCGATAACAAGGCCGGGCAGGTGCCAACAGATGTCTATGCACTGCGGGCGCAGGCGCTCGAGGAGAAGCTGCCGCTTTATCATCTCGGTCGGGCGCTGTTTCACCTCAACCAGCGGCGCGGGTTCAAATCCAACCGCAAGACCGACAAGCGCGAAAACGATCAAGGCAAGATCAACACCGCTATCGCCGATCTGCAGGACAGGCTCAAGGGCCGTACGCTCGGGCAATATCTGTACGAGCAGCGCGGTGGAGATCCGGCCAATAGAGGCTGGGTGCGCGTGCGCAATGTGCAGAAGACCGAGGGCGAAAAACTGATTGAGGCGTACGGATTTTATCCGCAGCGCGCCATGCTGGAGGATGAATTCAACCGCATCTGGGAGGCCCAGGCCGACCATTACCCGGAAGTGCTGACCGAGGAACGGCGGGATCATCTGTTCCGGGTCATGTTCTATCAGCGGCCGCTCAAGCCGGCGAAAGTAGGAAAATGCAGCATCAAAACCGACGAGGAACGGCTCCCAAAGGCGCATCCGTTATTCCAGCAGTTCCGGCTCTACAAGGAAGTCAACGAACTGACCGTAGATGATGGATTGGGTCGGAAAGCTAAAGGCTACAAACTGAATCTCGAACAGCGCGATCACCTCATCACGCTCCTGAAGGGGCAGAAAGAGAGCAACTTTTCCAGACTTCGCAAGGCCATAAAACTACCAGCCGGGCATCGGTTCATGAAGGAGTCCGAGGCACGCACCAAGCTCAGTGGTGACGAAGTGGCGGCGGCGCTGAGCCACAAATCACGGTTTGGTCAGGCATGGTTCGATATGGACATGGATACACAATGGCGGATGATAGAGAAGTTGAGGGAGACCCAAGATCCGCTGGTGCTCAATGCCTGGCTGGAGGAAAAATTCGGTTTCGGGCCGAATCGGCGCGATGCTATTGCTGGCGCCAAGCTGCCAGAGGGCTATGGCAGGTTGGGCGAAACCGCTTTGCGCACCTTGTTGGATGAACTTAAGGACAACGTGCTTTCAGAGGCCGAGGCCAGAGAACGTGCTTTCGGCAACGCTACCGAAAGCAGTTTGGGCCTAGACGAACTCCCTAGTTATCAGGAAGTGCTCGAGCGCCGCATCCCGCCCGGCACGGGTGACTCGGAAGACCCATACGACGTGCGTATGGGCCGGATAACCAATCCCACCGTGCATATCGCGCTCAACCAGCTCAAGCGGGTGACAAATGCCTTGCTTCGCAAACATGGCAAGCCCGATCAGATCGCCCTGGAGCTGGCGCGCGACCTGAAACTTAGCGACGAGCAGAAGAAAGAGGTCAACCGGACGATTGCCCGCAATACCCGCGAGGCCGAACGGCGCGGGGAGGAGCTGATCGACACTTTCAAGGTGGAGAACAATGGCTATAACCGGGCGCTGCTGAAGTTCTGGGAAGAACTGGGTGACCAGCCCATCAACCGTATCTGCATCTATTGCGGCGAGGCGATCGGCATGACGACGCTGTTTTCGGGCGCGGTGGATATCGACCACATCCTGCCCTGGTCGAAAACGCTCGATGACAGCCAGGCCAACCGCATTCTGTGCCATGTCCATTGCAACCGGCAGAAGAGGAACCGCGCGCCGTTCGAAGTGCCCGAATGGCAGGGACGCTACGAGGAGATCGTGGAGCGGGCCAATCGGCTCAAACCGAACAAGCGCTGGCGCTTCGCCCGCGACGCCATGGAGCGGTTCGAGGGCGAGAACGATTTCCTCGCGCGGCAACTGACCGATACGCAATATCTCTCGCGCATGGCCCACGAATATCTTGCCTCGCTCTACCCCGATGAAGAGCCGGATGAATGGGGCGTGTTTCAGCGCCGCAATCACGTGCGCGTTGTGCCGGGCCGGCTAACCGAGATGTTGCGCCGGGCCTGGGGCTTGAATTCGATCATTTCCGATCACAACCGCAAGAACCGGGACGATCACCGGCACCACGCCATCGATGCCATCGTGGTGGGGGTGACCACCCGCAGCATGCTCAACCAGATTTCCCATGAGGCGGCGCGTGGCGAGGAAATGGGAGAGGAGGATGTCATTCGCCGCTTCCCGCCGCCCTGGCCGGACTTCCGCGACCATGCGAAGGCGGTGGTGGACCGGATCGTGGTCAGCCACAAACCGGATCACGGTACGCTGCCGACGCCGGACAAGCCGGGCAGCACAGCCGGGCAGTTGCACAATGAAACGGCCTACGGGTTCACGGGCGAGGAGCAGAAGGGCGTGCCGGTGGTGGTAACCCGCAAGCGCTTCGTCGAGCTCACCGAACAAGACATTCCTTCGATTGCCGATCCGGTTCTGCGCGATGAACTCTATGGCGAGATCAGGGGGTTATCGGGCAAGGCGTTGACCGAGGCCCTGATGCGCTTTGCGCAAAACAGCAAGACCTTCAAAGGTATCAGACGCGTACGGGTGCACCAGACCCTCAACGTCATTCCAATCCGCGACGAGACGGGCAGGCCCTATAAGGCCTACAAGGGCGACGCCAACTACCGCTACGACGTGTGGGAACTGCCCAACGGAAAATGGGCGGAGGAAATCGTGAGTATGTTTGAAGCTCACAAGCCGGATTGGCAATCGACGGTGCGACGGGAAAATCCGACAGCGCGCAAGGTGCTCAGCCTCAAGCAGAATGACTTAGTAGCCTATGAACATCCGGAGGACGGCTATACCGTGGCGCGTGTTGTTAAATTCAGCAAGGGAATGGTTGCGTTCGCCGCGCATAGGGAGGGCGGCGCGCTCAAATCCCGCGATGCAGACAAAGACGATCCTTTCAAATACTTCTATAAGTCCGCCGGAGCGATGCGAGACGTAAAATTGCGCCAGATTCGTGTCGACGAAATCGGGCAGGTATTCGATCCCGGCCCGCAAGATCGGGAGAGCCGGAAGGCGCGCAAACAGGCCGACGGTTAAGGTAAACAAACGATAAATCTTTGGATAAGGCGATTGCCGACTTATCCTTGATTTATGGAACGCATTGTCGACATCGCCAGCGATGGGCTTTTCCTGTCGGTTCACCGCGGGTTTCTCGTGGTGGAAAAGGATGGCGCCGAGCAAGGCCGGATCGCGCTCGACGATATCGGCGGCGTCATCGCCCATGCACATGGGCTTGCCTGGTCCAACAATGTGTTCACCCGGCTGAGCGAGCGCGGGGTGCCGGTGGTGCTGTGCGGCTCCAACCACAGCCCGGTTTCCCTGTTATGGCCACTGGAAGGGCATCATCTGCAGGGGGCGCGCATGCGCCAGCAGGTGGCTGCCTCCCGTCCGCTTTCAAAACAGCTCTGGCGTCAGATCGTTTGCGCGAAAATCAGAATGCAGGGTGCGGTTCTCGAGGTCGAGGGCAAGCCCTCCGGTGCCTTCGACCTGCTGCCCCGCAAGGTGAAATCCGGCGATCCGGACAATGTGGAGGCGCAGGCGGCCCGGCGGTATTGGCGGCTTTTGTTCGGACCCGATTTCGTCCGGGATCGTCAGTCCGGCCGGGCCAATGGCCTTTTGAATTATGGCTATACCGTCTTGCGGGCCATCGTCTCGCGCGCCATCTGCGCCGCCGGCCTGCACCCGACTTTCGGGCTGTTCCATGCCAACAGGGCCAATGCCTTTGCCCTGGCCGACGATTTGATGGAGCCTTACCGGCCGCTGGTCGATCACTTCGTCAGGACGCTTCTGGCCGATGGCATCGAGGAGGTGACCCCGGAAGCCAAACGCCGCCTGGCAACGCTTTCCTCCTTGGACTTGCTGCAAAACGGGCAGGTGTCGCCCCTCAATGTTCAGGTCGAGAGGCTGGTGCACTCACTTGCCGTGAGCTTTGAAACGAAGAAGGCCGCACTCAGCCTGCCCGAAGCGATTGTCGAGCAGGATTCTGTGCCGGAGCTGGCATGACGCGGCGGGAAAACAAGGCCAATACCGGCCCGGCCCATTTGAGCGGATACCGATTCATGTGGATGCTTGTCACTTTCGATTTGCCTGTGGACACCAAAAAGCAGCGCGCCGAGGCGACCCGCTTCCGCCATGCGCTGCTTGATCTCGGCTTCGAAATGAGCCAGTTTTCCAACTACTTGCGCTATTGCAATGGCAAGGAACAGTTCGATGCCTATATCCGCAAGGTGGAACGGCAACTGCCGGAACTGGGCGATGTTTTCATCTTCCAGTTTACCGACAGGCAATACGAAAACATCGTCCGATTCTCCGGACAAGGCCGCCGAAACCGGCAGAAAAACCCGGAACAGATCGCTCTATTCTGACAAGTTTCGCGATTTTCAACGCCGGAGCACTGCCGATTTCACCTTTAAAATCAGTGAGATCGGCAGGCATCCAGCTTAGCAGTTCAGATAACGCGGTCCAGCGGCAACCAGATCGACTTCCTTCAGTTGACGGAAGCCAGCTTAGCAGTTCAGATAACGCGGTCCAGCGGCAACTGGTCGCTTTTGCGGTTGCCTTGCGGGCCAAGCTTAGCAGTTCAGATAACGCGGTCCAGCGGCAACTCGGCATCCCTCATGTCGATGTGCGGCCGAAGCTTAGCAGTTCAGATAACGCGGTCCAGCGGCAACTTGAGGGACGTCGACAGAATTCGGCCGCCAAAGCTTAGCAGTTCAGATAACGCGGTCCAGCGGCAACCGATCTGCACCTGTGGTGCGTTCGGCGGTAAGCTTAGCAGTTCAGATAACGCGGTCCAGCGGCAACGTGGTGAAGCTCACGCCGGCTGGCGAAATCAGCTTAGCAGTTCAGATAACGCGGTCCAGCGGCAACAGGAAATGGGCGGCATAGAGCGAGCCGGGAAGCTTAGCAGTTCAGATAACGCGGTCCAGCGGCAACTCATCGTCATTCGTCGTGGCCAGCCCGAGAAGCTTAGCAGTTCAGATAACGCGGTCCAGCGGCAACATGCCCGTGCCGCTGGTCCACACGTCGAGTAGCTTAGCAGTTCAGATAACGCGGTCCAGCGGCAACCGGATCCGGCAGCCGTCCCTTGCGCGCGCTAGCTTAGCAGTTCAGATAACGCGGTCCAGCGGCAACGCGCCTTGCTCGCGGCCCATATCCTCGCGAAGCTTAGCAGTTCAGATAACGCGGTCCAGCGGCAACGGGTCGCCTGTCGGAAACCGGCGGCGTCTAAGCTTAGCAGTTCAGATAACGCGGTCCAGCGGCAACTGCTGGGGTTGAAGAACAATCCATAGCGCGAGCTTAGCAGTTCAGATAACGCGGTCCAGCGGCAACGCGTGGTGTCGGTCCAACGTTGTTCTCGAAAGCTTAGCAGTTCAGATAACGCGGTCCAGCGGCAACCAGGCCGCGCGCATCTATGAGCGCCGTGGCAGCTTAGCAGTTCAGATAACGCGGTCCAGCGGCAACTCGCGGGGGCACACCCTGCGGCGGACGCGGAGCTTAGCAGTTCAGATAACGCGGTCCAGCGGCAACCGCGCAGGTCTCGAACCGCGAGCCTGGTGGAGCTTAGCAGTTCAGATAACGCGGTCCAGCGGCAACCAACTGCGCTACTCATGCCTTCGCTGACGAAGCTTAGCAGTTCAGATAACGCGGTCCAGCGGCAACGGGGCGGCTTACTGGAAGCCGTCGAGGCCGAAGCTTAGCAGTTCAGATAACGCGGTCCAGCGGCAACCGGTGGCGGCAGCATGGCCGCTGTCCCCGGAGCTTAGCAGTTCAGATAACGCGGTCCAGCGGCAACGGCGTAACGACGGCGCACCTTATGGACCTGAGCTTAGCAGTTCAGATAACGCGGTCCAGCGGCAACCGTTCGTCGAAGCCGGAATTTCAGGCGCCTAGCTTAGCAGTTCAGATAACGCGGTCCAGCGGCAACTTCGACCAGCTCGATACGTACGACACCTACAGCTTAGCAGTTCAGATAACGCGGTCCAGCGGCAACCTAGATACGCCCGTTCCGGCGACGTTCGGTAGCTTAGCAGTTCAGATAACGCGGTCCAGCGGCAACCAACCGGGAAGATAACGCGGTCCAGCGGCAACCGACCACGTCCTCTAGGTCGGGCTGTTCCTAGCTTAGCAGTTCAGATAACGCGGTCCAGCGGCAACTTGAGCGGCTGGGGCTGCATACTATCATTGAGCTTAGCAGTTCAGATAACGCGGTCCAGCGGCAACGCTCTGGCAGCGGCAGCGAGGTCACATTCAAGCTTAGCAGTTCAGATAACGCGGTCCAGCGGCAACTGCGGAAGGCGCCGACCAGGAAATCGTCCAAGCTTAGCAGTTCAGATAACGCGGTCCAGCGGCAACGTGACGCAGCAGCTGGAGATCCTGCGATCGAGCTTAGCAGTTCAGATAACGCGGTCCAGCGGCAACGTCTCAAGGGCTTGATGAGCGAGATGTACCAGCTTAGCAGTTCAGATAACGCGGTCCAGCGGCAACGGAAACGGACCCTCAACCGGATCGCAGTAGAGCTTAGCAGTTCAGATAACGCGGTCCAGCGGCAACACATGGCACCTGAACTTGACGGTCACGATGAGCTTAGCAGTTCAGATAACGCGGTCCAGCGGCAACTTTGCCGCGTTCGTATCGTTGGCAATGGCCTAGCTTAGCAGTTCAGATAACGCGGTCCAGCGGCAACTGCGCTGTCTCTGACGTCGCCGACCACGGTAGCTTAGCAGTTCAGATAACGCGGTCCAGCGGCAACCCGTTGATCGAGTTTTCGCCGCTCGGCGGGAGCTTAGCAGTTCAGATAACGCGGTCCAGCGGCAACAAGCCCTGCTGCACACCCCGCAGCAATCCAGAGCTTAGCAGTTCAGATAACGCGGTCCAGCGGCAACCCCCATCGGTCGCCATCAGGAAACGACCATAGCTTAGCAGTTCAGATAACGCGGTCCAGCGGCAACAGAAGGTCACGCACTTCGGGTGGGGCAAGCAGCTTAGCAGTTCAGATAACGCGGTCCAGCGGCAACGCGAGTACGTTCGTGCCGATGTCGCCGCCGAGCTTAGCAGTTCAGATAACGCGGTCCAGCGGCAACATCGCGTTCCTTCACGCCCTTACCGACCTGAGCTTAGCAGTTCAGATAACGCGGTCCAGCGGCAACGCACCTATGCGGCGCCGTGCGGCTTTACCTAGCTTAGCAGTTCAGATAACGCGGTCCAGCGGCAACCGTCAGCATTTCCCACAGCGTACGCCGGTTAGCTTAGCAGTTCAGAAAACGCGGTCCAGCGGCAACGCCCAGACCGGGCGGGATATCGACGTGCGGAGCTTAGCAGTTCAGAAAACGCGGTCCAGCGGCAACTGGGCCGCGGCGTCATCCTTGGCATTCGACAGCTTAGCAGTTCAGAAAACGCGGTCCAGCGGCAACTTCGCCCTTAGCCGCTCGCGCAGTTGTTCTAGCTTAGCAGTTCAGAAAACGCGGTCCAGCGGCAACGTAACCATACCGCGCTGCTTGCCGAGGACGAGCTTAGCAGTTCAGAAAACGCGGTCCAGCGGCAACGCAGGTGCATCGCTGGAGGTGTTGCCGCGATGGAGCTTAGCAGTTCAGAAAACGCGGTGCAGCGGCAACAGATCACTACAAGCGTCGAACCTTATGTCGAGGCGGCATCGCTTTGAAAAATGGGGCGAACAGTCATATAAAAAATCCCAAAGTACCGGCCAGCCTCAAGGTTGGTTCAGGAAGAGCGTTTAAGTGGTCGAAAAATCAAGAAAATTATCCATCGCGCCCATGATGGAATGGACTGATCGGCATTGCCGCTTCCTTCATCGGCAGCTGACGAAGCGTGCGTTGCTGTTTACCGAAATGGTTACCAGCGCCGCGCTGGTGCATGGTGATCCGGAGCGGCATCTGCGGTTTTCGCCTGTCGAGCAGCCGGTCGCCGTTCAGCTTGGCGGCTCCGACCCGGCCGAACTCGCCAAGGCGACGCGCCTTGCCCATGATTTCGGCTACGCCGAGATCAACCTCAATGTCGGCTGCCCTTCGGATCGGGTGCAGTCGGGGCGCTTTGGCGCCTGTCTCATGGCCGAGCCCGAGCTCGTCGCCGAATGCGTTGCGGCCATGCGCGGCGCCACCGATCGTCCGGTTACGGTCAAATGCCGTATCGGCATCGACGAGCAGGATATCGAGGAGAGTCTCGATCGCTTTGCCGACGCGATGGTCGGGGCAGGGGTTTCTGCCCTCTATGTCCATGCCCGCAAGGCCTGGCTTCAGGGGCTGAGCCCCAAGGAAAACCGCACCATCCCGCCGCTCGACTATGACCGTGTCTATCGCCTGCGCGCCCGCCTCGCGCCGCTCCCGGTGATGATCAATGGCGGCATCGACACGCTCGACGCGACCGCCGATCACCTGCGGCATGTCGACGGTGTCATGCTCGGCCGCGCCGCCTACCACAATCCGATGCTGCTGGCCGAAGTGGACTCCCGCTTCTTTGGTGAGCCGGACGAACCCGCAACACTTGCCGAGGTCATGGACGCCATGGCCGCCTATGCGCAGGCCGAGCTCTCGACCGGCACCCGCATCAACCAGATCACCCGCCACATGCTCGGCCTCGCCAACGGCCTGCCCGGCGCCCGGCAGTTCCGCCAGATCCTGAGCACGCACGCCTGTCGCAAAGGCGCTGGCGTCGAGGTGCTGACGCATGCCATGGATGCGCTCGAGGACGCGCGCCAGCGCGCGGCGGCTTAGGGGGCGCTGAGAATCTTCTGCCAACCTCCAGATGAGGTGCCGGGCCGACGGTTTTGGCAACATGGTGCCACAACCTCCATGCGACACCCTCCCCCTTGCGGGGAGGGTTGGGGAGGGGGTGGTGAGAGCTGGCGAGGGGGGCGGTTCTGCCCTATCCAGCCTCGGAGTAGATCTCCAACTTGTTCCGCCGCTCCACCACGGGAGCCAGCGCATCCATCACCCGCGCCCGCGGGAAGGTCGCGATCACCTCGGTGCCGAAGCGCAGCTTGGAGAAGAGGTCGAACCGGCCCTGATGCAGGTCCATGATTTTCTGGACGATCGGCAGACCCAGCCCCGCGCCCTGTTCGGCAGTCTTTTGCGCCAGCGATCCTTGCCCGAAGGATGAGAGAACCGTCGCGATCTCCTCCTCGGGGATGCCCGGCCCATTGTCCTTGACCGAGATGAATTGCCCGCCATCGGCACTGCGGTCGATCACGAGGCCGACCTTGCCTGATTGCGGCGTGAACTTGATGGCGTTGGAGAGGAGGTTCAGGATAACCTGCCGGATGGCGCGCTCGTCGCCCCAGAGCCTCGGCAGATTGGAGCCATAGGTGAAGGTCAGTTCGAGGCCCTTGGCCTTCGCGCGCAGCTCCATCATGCGCCGGCAGTCCTCGGCGATGCCGACCAGCGAGACGACCTCTTCGTTGAGCTCATACTTGCCTGCCTCGATGCGGCTGAGGTCCAGTAGCTCGTTGATGAGGTTCAAAAGATGCTGGCCCGACCCGTGGATGTCGCCGGCATATTCCTTGTATTGCGGTATCGTGTGTGGCCCCAGCAGTTCCGATTTCAGCACTTCGGAAAAACCGATGATCGCGTTGAGCGGCGTGCGCAGCTCGTGGCTCATCGTCGCCAGGAACTGTGACTTGGCGAAATTGGCCTGTTCGGCATGCCGGCGCGCCTCGTCCGACATGTGGCGTGCTTCCTCGAGTTCGGCGATCAGCGAATCCTTTTCGGCCTGATGCGTGATCGTCTCGAGTTCGGAGGCGTGGAACTGGCGCGCCAGATAGACGAAGAACAGTTCGCCGAACACCACCACCGCCGCCAGCGTGTAGTTCAGCATGCCGCCGAGCGAAACGAGATTGGCGGTCACCGTCAGTGCCGCGGGCAGGGTGCTCATCAGCGTTGCCGGCGGCAGGGTGCGGGTCGAAACCGCGTTGGAGGCGGTGCTGATCAGCACCATGGCGAACATCACCGCCGCCAATGCTTCGGCTTGCGCAACCAGCGTGAACAGTGCGATCAGCGACCACGAAATCCCGTAGACCGATTCCGCGGCGACGAAATTCGTCGTCCATCGCCCGGCATTGAACTTGCCGGGATCCGAGTTCTGGAAGCGCCGGCACATCAGCGCCACGGCCAACAGGCTGCACAGCACCATGCCGGCCCAAACCGCCGTGAAGACGAACGGCACCCATAGGCTCGTGACGACGGCGAGGATAAGGACGATGCCCGAAAGCGGCAGCGCCGCGGCGATGCGCGAGCCGGCATAAGCCTGCATCAACTCGAAATCGAAGGCGGCGCGCGTGCCGGAACTCGAGGTCAGGCGCTGGCGGGCATCGAGTACGGTCTTTTGTATATTGCGGCGTACGTCCCGGCCCATCTGGGCGCGAACGTCATCGCTGGTCCTCGCCGACTGGGAGTGCATTACGCCGGTACTCGTTACAAAGACTTGGATGCGAACAGAAAACGCATTCGCTACGCTCGCGGAAAACAGTAGGCGCGGCGTGGTTAACAGGGGGTGAAATGTTGAGGTCCAGATATCGCCGCAAACTGCGCTGGCGGCACTTCTCCGGTACGCTGACCGCTCTTGCCGCCATAGCGCTGCTGGCGGTGGTCGCGGGCCTGCTCCAGCCGCAATTTCCGGCGATCTCGGGCAGTGCCCGCCCCAGCGACGGCGATAGTTTTCGCATGGACGACGAGCGCATCCGCCTGCTCGATATCGACGCGCCCGAACTCGACCAGACCTGCACTGATGCCGGCGGCGCCGACTGGCCCTGCGGGAGTGCCGCCCGCGATGCCATGGCCCGCCTGCTGCAATCGGGCCCTGTCGAATGCCAGCCGCAGGATCGCGATCAGTATGGGCGCATACTCGCCCGCTGCACCCTCGCAGGGCGTGATCTTGCCGCCGCTATCGTCTCCCAGGGCCTGGCGGTCGCCTCGGGCGGCTATCACGATGAGGAGCGCGAGGCGCGCGCTGCCCGCCGCGGCATCTGGCAGGGCACCTTCCAGTCACCGCGCGCCTGGCGCGACCGGCTGGATGAGACCGACTCGTGGGGTTGGTTGCTCAATCTCCTCGGCTGACCGCCCAGCACCTTACGACTAGTTGACAAGCGCAAGATTTTTGCTTTGATGGCTGGATTTGGTGCGTTCTGCGCCACATCAACCATAAATTTTATCGAGTTTCGGCAAACCGATTTCGTTGGGGACATCATGGCGTTAGACAAGATCGACCGCAAAATCCTGGCTCTGTTGCAGCGCGATGCGACCATGCCGGTAGCGGAGATCGGACGAAAGGTGGGCCTCTCGACGACGCCCTGCTGGCGCCGCATCCAGAAGATGGAGGAAGAGGGGGTCATCAGGCGCCGCGTCGCCGTCCTCGATCCGGTCAAGGTCAATGCCGGCGTCACGGTTTTCGTCTCCATCCGCACCAACGAGCATAATGAAAGCTGGCTGCGCAAATTCGCCGGCATCATCGAGGAATTCGCCGAAGTGGTGGAATTCTACCGCATGAGCGGCGAGATCGACTATCTCATGCGCGTCGTGGTGCCGGACATTGCCGCCTATGACGCCTTCTACAAGAAGCTCATCGGCAAGATCGCGCTGAGCGATGTCAGCTCGTCCTTTGCCATGGAGCAGATCAAATATACCACGGCCCTGCCGCTCGACTACGCGCTGGTCGTAGACGACGACAAATAGGCCGCACCATGCTCATCGGCTTCGAGCATGTCGGCGTCACCAGCAGCAATCTCGACCGCACCATAGATTTCTATGTCGGCCTGCTCGGCCTCGATCTTGTCCTGCGCAAGCGCCAGGCCAAGGGTGAACTGGCCTTTCTCGACGCCGGCGGTGGCATGCTCGAAGTCATCGCCCCCGATCAAGAGGTCGATCTTGCCACGGACGTTCCCGATGGCGTTGCCGGCATTCGCCACCTCACGCTGGCATTTGACGACATAGACGAGGTCGTCGCCCGCCTCGAAACGGCCGGCATCGAGATCATCGAGCGCCCGCGCCTTGCCCATAATCGCGAACTGCTCAGACGCGTCGCCTTCTGCCGCGATCCGGATGGGATTGTCGTCGAATTGGTGGAACGCGCGCTCGACTGATCCCGCGCCAACCTAGAACGACCAGGCATGCGCCCGTCTTATGATCCGCATCCAGTCGCGGGCGGCGAGGAACGCACTCTGGCGTTGTTCTGCACTTTGCCGCGTATCCGTTGCCGTCTGCAGGTGCTGATTGAGGGCGCCGGCCAGTGCGTTGCAGGCGCCGGCCACCCAATAGGCGCTGCGCAGGGAATCGTTGATCCTGCGGTCCTTGCCGATCCCCGTCAGATAGTCCTTGAGCAGCTGATCGTGCCGCAGCATGGCGCGCGGTTCGTAGAACCGCAGCGATTGCAATATGGAGCTCACGTCCTCGAGCGGCGAGCCGGGCCGGGCGCGCGCCCAGTCGATCAGCACCGGGCTCCAGACGGCCCCCTGCCGGACCATGGCATTGCCCGGATGCACGTCACCATGGATCGCGCGCGCACCGAAGACGCTTTCCCCGAGCAGCGCCCGCCGCAGCTTGGGCAGGTCGAGGACAATCCTGTCGAGCAACCGGCAATGGCGCGTAAGCTCCGCAAAATCGGTGTCCCGCCGTGCGTGGTCGATGAGGTTGCGCGTCTCGGCAGCGCTTGCCGCCAACTCGCTCTCATAGTCCCAATCGGGCAGGGGCGCCGCCGTTTGCGCGGTGCTGGCGTGGAAGGCGCCGAGCCGGCCCAAGAGCCTCGTGGTAGGCGCCATGTGCCGCCAGGGCCAGGCCGAGGCCCGGTTGATCGCCTCCAACACCAGAAACGTGCCATCGTGCGTCTTCTGCACGTCCAGCAGTCGTGGCGCCATGGCATCGGCATGGCCTGCAACGAGCCCGCGATAGACCGCCAGTTCGCGCTCCGCGCGTCCCTGCAGATGCTTGATGACGAAGCTGACGGTGCGATCCTTGCCACGTCTGTCGCGATACCGCGCCGTCACATGCTTGACCTCTGCGGCCTCGCTCCCGCCGCTGAGCGGGCGCTGGACCAGCTGCGCGCCGGCAGCATCGGATCCGATGATATTGAAGATTGCGTTGTGGGCGGCGGTTTCGATCGAGGATTCGGCAAACATGACCCCATGATGGGGACATGCTCTTGCACGCTCAACGTTGCTCTCGAATTTGCGATCCTGCGGCGCGCCGGATGAAGTGTGGCGGCCCTGCCTTTCGGGAGGGCTCGCCGTGCGCCTGCGCCTTCACGCTGGCGGCCCGAACCATGTCGTTAGCGCCTCGCTCAGACCCGCCTGGCCTTGTTCTCCCACCCAGGCCACATACCCATCCGGCCGCACCAGAACGGCGCTGGGCGCGGTGATCGGCCCGATCGCCGGAAGTTCCCACGGACCGCCATAATGGGCCTCGATCAACTGCACCCGATCCGCCCATGGCGTGATGTCGAAGGCACGGGGCTTGCCAAGGTTGAGCAGCACCGCCCGAGCCCCATGAAGCAGGCTGAAAACGCGCAGCGATCCGGTCGCCGTGGTGAGGTCGAGGTCCGGCATGCGCCGGCCGAGCAGCGCGTGGCCTTCTCCAAGATCGTAGTGGATATCAAGCCCCGACATCTCGCCCGCGATCCGCTTGCGCGGCTCATCCATGCCGAGCAGGTCCGTCATGATGTCGCGTAAGGCGTCCGTGCGCTCGTCGGTGCGCTGCAGCGCCACTTGCGCCATCGTCATGCGCAAAACGCGCGCCCCGATCGGATGCCGTTCGGCGTGATAGCTGTCGAGCAGGCTTTCAGGCGACGTTCCTTTGACCACCTGGGCCAGCTTCCAGCCCAGATTGACCGCATCCTGCACCCCCATGTTGAGGCCCTGTCCGCCCACCGGAGAATGGATATGTGCAGCATCGCCGGCAAGGAGAACCCGGCCCTTGCGGTAAGTCTCTGCCTGCCGCGACATGTCGGTGAACCGCGAGATCCAGTTCAGGCTCTTCACGCCATAATCCGTCCCACACACCGCGGTCAGTGCCTGCTTGAGATCGTCCAGCGTGGGCTCGCCCGTGGCCCCGACATGCGGTTCGGGTACCATGATGCCGATGGGCCCCTTGTCGGCGAAGACCACCTTGCCGTCGCGGATTTCGTACTCCTCGCGGCCGAAGGCATACATGCCCAGTGCCGTGCGGTGGACGCCCAAAGGCGGCTCCTCGGCCATTTCGGCTTCGGCGAGAATGCTGCTGGTCGACGCATCCCACCCGGGGAATGCGATGCCCGCAGCCTTGCGCACCAGACTGCGACCGCCATCGCACCCGACCAGATAGCCGGCCCGAAGCAATGCACCATCGGACAAGTCGATGGTGACGCCGGTCTCGTCCTGCACGAAGCCCGTCACCTCGCGGCCACGATAGAACGGCACGCCCAACTCGCCGACCCAACCGGCAAGGATTCGCTCGATATGTTTCTGCCTCAGCCCCAGCCCGTAATTGTGCCGGGTCGGGAAATCGCTGATATCGAGACGCGTAACCGCAAACCCGGTGACCTGGGCGATCTGGCCTTCGGCGAGGAACCGGTCGACGATTCCGCGTTGATCCAGAACCTCGAGCGTGCGGGCAAGCAGGCCTCCCGCACGGTTGCCGACAATGTCCTGGTTGAGACGCCGTTCAACGATCGCGACGCCGACCCCCGCCAGCGCCAACTCTCCCGCCAGCATCAGCCCGGTCGGGCCTCCGCCGGCAATCACTACCGCATGCTCGGGCAAAGTCATTCGTCCCTCGTGGATTTGTGGATGGGACAGGCCTTTTACGCGATGGCCCAGGCCTTGAAGCAAGTACCTTGTGATCTACATATAAATATGGGCGGGACGCTCGCCCTCTCAAATTCCCATTCGACAAGCTCCTGAGCCGTCGCCTCCTGGTGCCGCTCTATGCCCTTCCGGCCGGCAGATCGCCTGCGACGGCGATCTTTGGCGTGCGAAAGCCCATGGCGACCCAGGCCAGCAACAGCTTGCCGAAGAAACCGAGCGATTGCCGCCCGGCATTGGGAATGTCGTTCGAGAGCACCGTACCGGCCGGCAGGTCGCTGGTCATGGTGCGCATGGCGGCTTTCGGCCGCTCCCCGTCAGGCCAGAGCCGGCCGAACAGGCTCAGCCAGTGCCCATTCTGGAATTCGGTAAAGAGCGGTGTGTTGCAGCAGGTCGCAACTACCCGCCGCGTCGGTGATTCCGGGGTCAGACGAAACGCGTGCATATGCTCGGTCCCGGCCGTAAAGCGCACGCGATCCTTGCGATAGAGAACGTAATGCGTGCCGCCATTGGGCTCGGTAATGGGCTGTGCGCGGGGCAGGGCGCCAAGTCGCCCCGCTGCAGCGCGGCAGCTGTCGCAATGGCATTCGGCAACGAGGATCGGGGCGCCCTCGACGGCGAGATGAAGCTTGCCACAGGCGCAGCTAAGCTGGGTGGTGGTCGTCATTGGGGTCCTCCTCCCGACAGTTGAACAGCATGCGGAAATAGCGTTCGAGATGGTCGAGGCTTTCCCGCGCCAGCGCCGGGTCGTTGCCGGCCTTGGCGAGAACGAAAGCCCCCTGGATCACCGCTTGCGTATGGCGGGCGAGACTGGCCGCCGACGGTTCGTTTATCCCGCGCGCCTCCATGGCAGCGGCAATGTCGGCCTCGAGCGTTGCTGCATGCCCGAAAATGCTCTCCCCACAGGCATCGCGAATGTCCGGCGCGCTTGTATGGACCTCGCTCGCCATGGTGCCGACAAGACAGGTGAACCCGGCAATATCGCCCTCGATGATCGAACGACGGAACGCAATGTAAGCAAACATCCGCTCAAGCGGATCGGTGGGTTCGTGATAAGGCGCGGCAGCAAAAAACGCCGTCGTCGTCTCGGCCCAGAAGTTCGCCGCCGCCACACCAAGCGCCTGCTTGCCGGCAAAATGGTGAAAAAACGCCCCCTTGGTAACCCCCGCCGCCCGGCAGAGATCATCCACCGAAGTATCGGCAAAACCCTTCTCGCGAATGATATCGCGCGCGGCTTCTAGCAAGCGCGTGCGGGCATCGCCGCGTTCAGGAGATTTGCGTGTCGGTCTCGCCATACCTCACCATACCGAACGGTCGGTATTTACACAAGACAGCCAATGGCCATTTCGGCGATGATCGATCTCAGCGCGGCCGCTCCAGCTGCCATTTGAGATTTGAGCGCACAGCCAGCCACTCCGATGCGATGATGCTGTAGACGCAGGTATCGCGAAGGCTGCCATCGCGCATGCGCATATGCTGGCGCAAAACTCCGTCGAGCTTGGCGCCGAGCCGCTCGATCGCCCGCCGGCTTTGCGTGTTCATGAAATGCGTGCGCAACTCGACCGCGAGGCACTCCAGCCGCTCGAACGCATGCGTCAGCAACAGCAGTTTTGCCTCTGTGTTCAGCCCCGTGCGCTGCACCCGCCTGGCATACCACGTCGATCCGATTTCGAGCCGCGGCCCGGCAAGGTCGATGTTCATATAGGTGGTCATCCCCACCAGGCGTCCGTCCGTCTGGTCGATCACCGTGAACGGCAACATCGTGCCATTCGCCTGAAGCCCAAGGCAGCGTTCTATATGCGCTGCCATGGCATCCGGCTCGGGAACGCTGGTGTACCAGAGCTGCCACAGCTCACCGTCCCGCGCAGCGTCCGTCAGCCCATCAAGATGCCCGCGCTCGAGCGGTACGAGCTCGACATATCGTCCCGATAGAGTCGTCGGTTCCAGCGCCATGCCGCAAAGCTTTCGGTCGATACCCAGGGATCACGCTTCTTGCAGACTCGCGCCGGCCAGTCGAGAGGCGCGAGTCTGCTCTCTCGCCGTGAGCCCATCCTGCAGGAATGAGGCCTTGTGGCAGCATCGGAAGATAAGAAGAAGAGATGGGCGGCAGAGTCCTCGCCGCCCGTGCCAAGTTCTGAAACCGGCTAGGGCTACGCCCCGACCACCTCGCGTTCCCGACCCGCCATCCGGAACAGCCACGCGGCACCGGCCCACATCGCGATGAACACCGCGTTCACCGCGAAAATCTCCAGTGCCGGGCTTGCGGGCAGTCCCAGCCCCAGGCTCATCGCGATCGCCGTTACCAGCGCCTGCGCAAGTCCCGTAGCGACCATCGCCCGGGCCATACCTTCTGCGCGCAATGCAGCGGTGTAGGCGCCGGTGATGGCGATGGCGAGGACGCCGGCATACATCAAATTGGCGGGGTTGCCTTCGTCGCCGATCACGCCCACGGCCAGATTGGCCCAGATCAGCAGGAACGCTGCCGAAATCGCCACCACGGCGCCGGCGCGATAGGCCAAATTGCCGCTTGCCCGCAGCATCAGCTCGAAGGCGCCGCCGGCGGTGGCCAGCATGATGCCAAAGATGGTGAAATCTTCGATGCCCCAGTCGACCTCGTCGGTGAACTGCATGGCAATGAGCGGCAGCAACAATACGAGCGCCGCGGCGCTCCAGCGTGCAACTCTCCAGCTATGCGCAGTCCCGGCCATGTCATGCCTCCTCGCAGCAGAAAGCCCTCGCCGCAAATCTACCTCAGCGGCGGGTTTGCCGCAATCAGCCGCCAGTCACCGACATGTGCCGCGAAAGCGCCGGCTCGCTTCGCGCCCGGTCGATGACGAAATCATGCCCCTTGGGCTTGATCATCATCGCCTTGTCGAGCGCTGCATCGAGCGCCTCGAGCCCGCCCTGGCGCAGTGCATCGCGCAAATTCACCTGGTCTTCCTGGCCAAGGCAGAGGAACAACTGCCCGGTCGCCGTCAGACGCACGCGGTTGCAGCTTTCGCAGAAATTGTGGCTCATCGGAGTGATGAAGCCCAGTATGCCGCCGGTTTCGGCGACGCGCGCGTAGCGGGCAGGGCCGCCGGTGCGCTTTTCGAGCTTTTCGAGCGTGTAGCGTTCGGCCAGCCGGTCGCGCACTTCGCGTAGCGGCAGATAGGTGTCGACGCGGTCGATGCCGACTTCCCCGAGAGGCATGCCTTCGATCAGCGTCAGGTCCATGCCGCGCCCATGCGCCCACTCCAGCATCGGGACGATTTCGTCCTCGTTGATGCCGCGCATCGCCACCATGTTGATCTTGATCGCGAGTCCCGCTGCCTGCGCCGCCGCAATGCCGGCCAGTACCTCGCCGAGCCGCCCGCGTCGGGTGATGGTGCCGAACCGCTCGGCATCGAGCGTATCTAGCGACACATTGATCCGCCGGACTCCCGCCGCCGCCAGTCCCTCGGCATGTCTTGCCAGCTGGCTGCCATTGCTGGTCAAGGTCAGCTCTTCAAGCCCGGCGCCGTTGAGGTGCCGCCCGAGGCTCGCGACCAGGTCCATGATGTCGCGCCGCACCAGCGGCTCGCCTCCGGTCAGGCGCAGCTTCCTCACCCCGCGCGCGATGAACGCCTGCGCGATCGTCTCGATCTCCTCGAACGAGAGCACCTCGCGCTTGGGCAGGAACGTCATGTCCTCGGCCATGCAATAGACGCAGCGAAAGTCGCATCGGTCGGTAACTGAAATGCGCAGATACGTGATCTGCCGCCCGAAGCGGTCGACCAGCGGCTTGCCAACTGTGCGCGGGGGAAGATGAGTCATGACGACAGCTTAAAGCCAACAGCGCCCAGCGAACAGCCAATAGTTGAAGGCGCGGCCCCGCCCCGCGCCCCAACCCTATTCGCTATTCGCTACTCGCTACTCGCTCATCAATGATTGACGACCACCAGCGCGCCCACCCTCACGCGCTCGTAAAGGTCGATCACGTCGTCATTGGTCAGCCTGATGCACCCCGATGAGACCGCCTGTCCGATGGTCCAGGGCTCGGATGTGCCGTGAATGCGATAGAGCGTCGAGCCGATATAGAGCGCACGCGCCCCGAGCGGATTTTGCGGGCCGCCGGGCATATAGGTCGGCAGGTCCGGAACGCGCTTGCGCATGGCTGCCGGGGGCGTCCAGCCGGGCCATTCGGCCTTGCGGGTAATGCGGTGCGTGCCCGACCAGCGGAAGCCGTCGCGTCCCACACCCACGCCGTAGCGCAGCGCCTTGCCATCCTCGAGCACCAGATAAAGCCGGCGCTCGGAGGTTTCGATGACGATGGTGCCCGGCTTGTAGTTGGTCTGGTAGTCGACGACTTCCTTCTTGATCGGGCTGCCGCCGTACGCGCGCACCGCCGCTTCGGAGGGCTCTTCCCATGTATTGGTATCGGCGTTGTAGACCCGCGCCGCCGAAACCGGCGCAATGGCGCTGAGCGCCATGAGTATAGACAGCGCGATGGCTGCAAACGATTTGACCCTGTTCATGTCCCCACTGCCCTTTGACAGTAAATGCGCCGAAGGCGCCCAAGCGGCCGCTGCCTTACGCTGCGAAAAGGCAAGTCGCCAGACACGCCGTCGCTTTTTGGCCACACTATCGCCTCTACAACATCGTGTGTTGCCGTCAGGTTACATTCGCGAGCTTCACCAATCCGTGAACGGGCGCTGTTGACTCTCGGGCGGGCTGCCATAAAAGCGGCCCCGAACCGTTCTTGGGGGAGTCACACGTGAGCGAAGCGCTCAAACGCGAAGCGGCCGCCATGGCCCTTGAGGAAGTGCGTCCGGGCATGCGCCTGGGCCTTGGCACCGGCTCCACCGCTCGCCACTTCGTCGATCTCCTCGGCCAGAAGGTCGCACAGGGCTTCGAGTGTCTGTGCGTGCCTACCTCCGAGGCGACCGCTGCCCAGGCCCGCTCGCTCAACATTCCGCTTACCGATCTCGACACCATCAATGCCCTCGATTTGACCATCGATGGCGCCGACGAGATTGGCCCCGGTCTGGCTCTCATCAAAGGCGGCGGCGGCGCGCTGCTGCGCGAGAAGATCGTTGCCGCCGCCTCGAGCCGCATGATCGTGATCGCGGATCACACGAAAGTGGTCGAGGCGCTCGGCGCCTTCGCGCTGCCCATCGAGGTCAACCGCTTCGGCCTCGGCGCGACCCGCCGCGCGATCGACGCCGTACTGGAAAACTTTGGCGCACCGAGGAACGCCGAATTGCGCACCAATAGCGACGAATCTGCGTTCGTAACCGACGGTGGACACCTCATTCTCGACGCATCTTTTGGCCGCATTTGCGAGCCAGAAGCCCTCTCGAACGCCCTTTTCGCCATACCCGGCGTCGTCGAACACGGCCTTTTCCTCAGCCTGGCCAAAAGGGCTTATGTCGCCGCGCCAGATGGCGTAAAGACGATCGAACCATGACGCGGCAAACGGGGTGGACTCGAACATTATGGGTTTTGCAGCAATGACAGGTCTTGCCGGGCGCGCCAAAGCGTCCCTCGCTATTCTTCTTTCCGCCGGCACGCTGGCCTTTGCCGCACCGGCCATCTCGCAGGAGCTGGCGCCCGAGCACCTGGCGCTCGCCCGCGAATATATCGATCTCACCGACCGCGCTGCGATCTATGAGGTGACGCTGGTCCAGACCGGCATCGAAACGATGCGCACCATCGTGACCCAGAACCCCGGAATCCGGGAGCAGGTGGACACGGCCATCGGCGAAGTCCTCAAGACCTATGCCGGCCAGAAGGGTGACCTGCTCGATCAGTTCGCCCGCGTTTACGCCACCCGCTTCTCCATGGAAGAACTCCAGCAGATCGTCGATTTCTACAAGACCCCGGTTGGCGACAAGCTTGCCCAGGCCAATCTCGAGATCAATGACGACCTGCAGCGCGTCATGCAGGTCTTCGAAACCAACCTGAAGCGAGAGTTCTTCGCCAAAGTCCGCGCCAAGCTGCGCGAAGACGGTGTCGAACTCTAGAATTTCTTCTCTGGAGGCAATTTGACCCCGCCTTGTGCGGGGTCTTTTTTTGTGCGAAGCGCCACCTATCTCATTGGCCCACCAGGAGCGTATCATGGCCCAGAACTACGATCTCGTTGTAATCGGCGCGGGATCGGGTGGGGTGAGGGCCGCGCGCATGGCCGCGACCTTCGGCGCCAGGGTCGCCATCATCGAGGAATACCGGGTCGGTGGCACCTGCGTTATCCGCGGCTGCGTACCCAAGAAGCTCTTCGTTTATGCCAGCCGCTATGCCGATCTCTTCGACATCGCCCCAAGCTTCGGCTGGACCGTCGACGCCACGTTCGACTGGCCCACGCTCGTCGCCAACAAGGACAAGGAGATCGATCGCCTGGAGCGCGCCTATGTGTCGGCGCTCGAAACGCCCGGCGTCGAAGTCATCCGCGACCGTGCAACCGTCGCCGGTCCCAATAGCGTCAGGCTCCACAAGAGCGGTGAAACCCTCGAGGCAAAGCACATTCTCGTCGCCACCGGCGGCCACCCCTATGTGCCCGAAATTCCCGGTGCCGAACTCGGCATTACCTCAAACGAGGCTTTCCATCTCGAAAAGCTTCCGCATTCGATCCTCATCGAAGGCGGCGGCTATATCGCGGTCGAGTTCGCCACCATTTTCGCCGGCCTCGGCGTCGCCACCACCATCGTCTATCGCGGTGACTGCGTGTTGCGCGGTTTCGATGAGGACATTCGCCACGGCCTGGATGCAGGCCTCGTCGATCGCGGCATCAAGATCATCTATCAGACCAATGTCACCGCCCTGCGCAAGGCGGGCGACGATGTCTTTGCCACCTTCAGCGATGGCGTCGAGGCTCCGTTCGGCGCCGTGATGTTCGCCACCGGTCGGCTCGCCAATACCGCCAATCTCGGGCTCGAAACCGCAGGTGTCGAGATACGTGAGGATGGATCGATCTCCGTCGATCCCTATTCGCGCACCAACGTTCCCTCGATCTATGCGGTGGGCGATGTCACCGGCCGCGCCGCCCTCACTCCGGTTGCCATCCGCGAGGGCGGTGCCTTCGCCGAAACCGTCTTCAACAACAATCCCACCGCCGTCGATCACTCGCAGATCGCCACTGCCGTCTTCAGCGAGCCGGAAGTCGGCGTCATTGGCCTCTCCGAGTCGGAAGCCGCCACCCACGGCGATATCGACGTCTACATTGCCCGCTTCCGTCCGATGATGAACACCCTCTCGGACAAGACGCAACGCATGATGCTCAAGCTCATCACCGAGAAGGATGGCGGTCGGGTCCTTGGTTGCCATATCCTGGGGCCCGGCGCCGCCGAGATGATCCAGCTCGTCGCCATTCCCATGGCCATGGGCGCCAGCAAGGCTGATTTCGACCGCGCCATTGCCGTCCACCCGACGGCCGCCGAGGAACTCGTCACCTTCAAGGGCCCGAACTACGTCTATCGCAGCGGCACCAAGCACGCTTAGGGGCAGGCTCTCCTCATCCGCACTGTGCTCGCCGTGGCACCGTGCTACCCTCGCCCCTCGTGGGAGAGGGACAGATTTTCTGCGTCCAGCAGAAAATCAGGGTGAGGGGGGACGGAGCCATCCAGCTACACGAAACTGCGCGCCAGCATTTGCCGCTTGGCACTCCCCGCCATCGCTGCTAGACCGCCTCTTGGGAGCGGTTGGAGCGCCGCTCCGCCGTCGTTTGTGCGTTCGAGGAAGGCCGCCCATGAGCAATTGGACCCCTTCAAGCTGGAGGCAGAAGCCGATCTCGCAGGTCCCCGTCTATCCGGACGAAGGCCAGCTGCGCGATGCCGAGCGCCAACTCACGAGTTTTCCACCGCTGGTCTTTGCCGGTGAAGCGCGCGAACTCAAGACCAACCTCGCCGAGGTCGCCCATGGCCGAGCGTTCCTGCTCCAGGGCGGAGATTGCGCCGAAAGCTTTGGCGAGCACGGCGCTGACCACATTCGCGATTTCTTCCGTGTGTTCCTGCAGATGGCGGTGGTGCTCACCCACGGAGCCAGCAAGCCGGTGGTCAAGGTCGGGCGCGTCGCCGGCCAGTTCGCCAAACCGCGCTCATCGGATACCGAAACCATCGATGGCGTCGAACTGCCGAGCTATCGTGGCGACATCATCAATTCCATCGAGTTTACACAGTCCTCGCGTACGCCGGACCCCGATCGCATGCTGCAGGCCTACCGGCAGTCGGCCGCGACCCTCAACCTGTTGCGCGCTTTCGCCTATGGCGGCTATGCCGACCTCACCCGTATCCACGAGTGGACCGTGGGGTTTATGAAAAACTCCAACTGGTACCCGAAATATGAGGAAGTCGCCCGCAAGATCGACGATGCGATCGACTTTATGCGTGCCCTCGGCCTCACCTCGGCCAATACGCCGGCGCTGCACCAGACCCAGTTTTTCACCAGCCACGAGGCCTTGTTGCTCGGCTACGAGGAGGCGCTGACCCGCCGCGACTCCATCACTAACGACTGGTACGCGACCTCCGGCCACATGATCTGGATCGGCGACCGTACCCGCCAGCCCGATGGCGCTCATGTCGAATATTTCGCCGGCATTCGTAATCCGGTCGGCATCAAATGCGGGCCCTCGCTTTCGAGCGACGATCTGCTGCGCCTGCTCGATCGTCTCAACCCGCAGGACGAGGCCGGCCGCATCACCCTTATCGGGCGCTTTGGCGCCGAGAAGGTGCAGGATCATCTGCCGCGCCTCGTTGAAACCGTGCAGCGCGCCGGCCGCACAGTCGTCTGGTGCTGCGATCCCATGCATGGCAACACCATCAAGGCGTCCTCCGGCTTCAAGACCCGGCCCTTCGATCGGGTGCTCGCCGAAGTCAAAGCCTTCTTCGACGTCCACCGCGACATGGGCACCTATGCCGGCGGCATCCATGTCGAGATGACCGGCGACGACGTCACCGAGTGCGTCGGCGGCGTCTCCGCCGTTACCGAAGCCTCGCTCTCGGATCGCTACCACACCTATTGCGACCCGCGCCTCAACGCCAGCCAGGCCCTCGAACTCGCCTTCCTCGTCGCCGAAGAAATCCGCGCCCAAAAGCCCGACCATCCCCAGTATGCAGCGGGCGAATAAGGGTTAAAGCAAAGGGTATCCTGAAGGCCCTCTCACCCGTCCCTGCAGGCGCAGGGCCTCACCTCTCCCTTGGGGGAGGGTCGGCGCGCAGCGCCGGGTGAGGGGGCCTTTTCGGCCTTCCCCACACCGCCCACTCCAGTTCAGCGATCATTAACCCTAATCGCCCATAAATGCTTCCGGATCGGCTCGTTTCGAGCCGCATGTTCCGGGGGCAAACATGTCGCGTTTCATCCGTCTCACCGCCGCTGCGGCTACCTTGATCGCCGCCGTGCCTGCGCTTGCCGCCGATTACGGCATGTATCCCGAACTGAGGCCCGCCTATCCGGACGAGTGGGCCTTGAGCGAAGATAACCCGCTGCGCTTCGAGGTGGGCTTGCGATACTGGTATTCCAGAGGTGAGCAGTCTGCCGAACTCGGGGGTGAAACGGTCTCCGCAACAGACACCAGCCATCTACTCGAAGGTCATTTCCGCATCGAGGACCTGTCCACCAACAGCTATCTCGATGGTATGGCGGGCTATGCGATTGCAACCGATGGCGAGTATTCGACGGCCGCTGCGCCCGGCACCGTGCGGTTCGAGGGCGGGCAAATTGGCTATGCCGGCGCCGACTTCGGCTACATGCCTTTTGGCACCGATACGGTCCGCATCGGTGGTCTCATTGGATATCAGTACAACCGAGAATCGCCTGATATGGCGAGGGCGGAACTGTTCGACATCGACGGTTTGAACATCCACTCGCTCCGGCTCGGCCTGACAGCAAAGGCCGAGTTGAGCGACATGTTCGATGTCACGGCGGAGTTGGCCGGAATTCCCTACGCTCATATCTGGGGCAGTACACCAGAATACGTGTTCCCCGACACGACGGTCGGGGGCTTAGTCGTCAACCGCGCAACCGGAGAGCTTAACGGGGCTGCGTATGGAGGCAGCGCCGAGCTGATGGTGGGTGTTCATCCAACGGAAAACTTCACCATCCGCGCCGGCGGTAGAGCCTGGCTGATCAAAGGACCCGCCACGGCAGAAGTCACCAGCTACGATGCGGCGAACCCGTCGGTGATAAATACGGTGGGTCTGGTTGTCGATGAAGTCCTTTACCGGCGACTGGGCGCCCTTGTCGAAGTCACCGGCCGCTTCTAACCTCGTTCCGGCTCCCGCCGAAGGCTGTTGAATTTGCCTATGATTTCAGTGTATTAGTGTCAGGCGCCGCTCCATTTTGGGCTATCAGCAAACTACCTTCCCCCGGGAGGGGCGAGCGCCACTCACCGTGGTGTTTGCCGCACCTCACCGCCCGCTTGCCCCGTCGCACCCAAGCGGATAAGTCTTGCGCCGCCTCCACCGCACTGCAGGACCTTCCGTGACAGATCGACTTCGCATTGCCCTTGCCCAGCTCAATCCCAAGGTGGGCGCGCTGGCGGCCAATCTCGAACTGGCGCGCACAGCGCTTGCCGATGCGGTGGCTGCGCAGGCCGACGTGCTGATGCTCTCCGAACTGTTCCTCACCGGCTATTTCCCCGAGGATTTGTTCTTCAAGCCGCAATTCGTGCGCGATGCCATGGATGCTGCAAGAACGCTGGCAGCCGAGACTCGCGGCACCAATGTCACCCTGGTGTTGCCGACGGTCTGGATCGAGACCGGGGCGCTGCGCAATGCGGTGATCGTTGCGGAAAACGGCGAGATCATTGCCACGCGCCTCAAGCGCGAACTGCCAAACAGCGACGTCTTCTATGAGCGGCGCTATTTCGAGCCCGGTCCGTTAGCACAGCCGGTCGAGATCAAGGGCGTCCAGTTCGGCATCCCGATCTGCGAAGACATCTGGCATCCGTGGGTTTGCGCCCATCTTGCCCAGCGCGGTGCCGAAATCATGCTTTGTCCCAACGGCTCGCCCTATTGGCGCGACAAGCAGCATGTGCGCAAGGAACTCGTGCGTGCCCGCGTCGCCGAGGATCGCGTCCCCATGCTCTACCTCAACCAGGTCGGCGGGCAGGACGAACTGGTTTATGATGGCGCCTCTTTCGGCATCGAGCCGGGCGACCGTCTGGTTATCCAGGGCAAATCCTTCGAACCCGATTTCATCGTCTCCGACTGGGTGGACACCGATGAAGGCTGGCGCTGTGTCGAGGGCACCGTCACCGAGCTGACCTCGGTCGACGAGGCGCCGTGGCGCGCTTGCGTGCTCGGATTGCGCGACTACGTCCACAAGAACGGCTTCAGCCGGGTCCTACTCGGTCTTTCCGGCGGCATCGATAGCGCAGTTGTCGCTGCAATGGCCGTGGATGCCTTCGGCCCGGACAACGTCCACGCCATCATGCTGCCCTACCGCTATACGTCTCAGGAAAGCCTCACCGATGCCAGGGACTGCGCCGAACGCCTCGGTATTCGCTACGACATCGTCTCGATCGGCGATCCGATGGATGCCGCCGTTGCCGAACTCGCGCCGATCTTTGATAACCGCATGCCCGATATCACCGAGGAAAACATCCAATCGCGCATGCGCGGCATCATGCTGATGGCGGTCTCCAACAAGCTCGGCTCCATGCTGCTGACCACCGGTAACAAGTCGGAAATGGCAGTCGGCTATGCCACCATCTATGGCGACATGAATGGCGGCTTCAATCCCATCAAGGACCTGCTCAAGATGCAGGTCTACCACCTTGCGCGCTGGCGCAATGCCAACATGCCTGGCGACTGTCTCGGCCCGCAGGGCGAAATCATTCCGCCCTCGATCATTTCCAAGGTGCCGAGCGCCGAACTGCGCCCCGACCAGACCGATCAGGATAGCCTGCCGCCCTATCCCGTGCTCGATGCAGTGCTCGAGGCCATGGTCCAGGAGGAGCTTTCGATCAAGGAGATCGTCGCCAGGGGCTTCGATCGCGACTTGGTCAAGCGCATCGAAAAGCTCGTCAATCTTGCCGAATACAAGCGCCGCCAGTCGGCCCCCGGCGTCAAGCTCACCTCCAGGGCATTCGGGATCGGCCGCAAATATCCGATTACCAACGGCTATCGCGACGAGACCGGCGCATGACCCCTGTAGTTCGTTACGCTCCCTCGCCGACCGGGCGCCTGCATATCGGTAATATCCGGCCGGCCATGCTCAACTGGCTGTTCGCGCTGAAAAATGGCGGCCAATACATCCTGCGCATGGACGATACCGATACGGCCCGCTCCACTCGCGAGTTTGCCGATGGCATCGAGCAGGACTTGGCCTGGCTCGGGATCGAGCCGAGCGAGCTCGTGCGTCAGTCCGAGCGCAGCGCGCTCTACGATGCCGCGCGCGACCGCCTCATCGCCGCTGGCCGGCTCTATCCCTGCTACGAAACCGAAGACGAGCTCGACCGTCGCCGCAAACGCGCCCGCGCGCTGGGCAAGCCGCCGATCTATGACCGCGCCGCCTTAAAGCTTACGCCGGAGGATCGCGTCCGGCTCGAAGCCGAAGGCCGCAAGCCCCATTGGCGCTTCAGGCTCGATGGCCGCCCGGTTCAGTTTGAGGACCTCATCAAGGGCCCGCAGACGGTCAACACCGCCTCCATGTCCGATCCCGTTCTCGTGCGCGAGGACGGCTCTTACCTTTATACGCTCCCGTCCGTCGTTGACGACATTGATCTCGGCATCACCCATGTCATTCGCGGCGAGGACCATGTGTCCAACACCGGCACACAGATCGAGATCATCGAAGCGCTGGGCGGCACGATTCCCGTCTTTGCGCACCACAATCTGTTGACCGGCGCGCAGGGCGAGGGCCTTTCCAAGCGCCTCGGCTCGCTCTCCGTCGCCCAGTTGCGCGAGGAAGGCTACGAACCTCTCGCCGTCGCCATCGTTGCCGCGTTGACCGGCACCAGCCTGCCTGTCGAACCGTATCCGGACCTCGCCGCCATCGCCGATCGCCTCGACTTCTCGATGGTCTCGCACGGCTCCGCGCGCTTCGATCCGGCCGAGCTCGAAACGCTCAACGCCCGCATCCTCCACGCCATGCCGTTCGAGAAGGCGCGCCCACGCCTCGCCACGCTCGGCCTCGATAACGAAGCCTGGTGGCTGACGCTGCGCGAAAACCTGCGCAAATTCCCCGATATCGTCGAATGGGCGCGCCTGATCACCGGTCCGGTGGAGCCCGTCATCGCGCCCGAGGATCGCGATTTCCTCGCAACCGCCCGCGAACTGCTGCCGCCCGAACCCTGGGATGAGGCCACCTGGAGCATCTGGACCAGCGCCGTGAAGGAGGCGACCGGTCGCAAGGGCAAGGGCCTCTTCCTGCCATTGCGGCTGGCGCTGACGGGCAGGGCCGACGGGCCGGAGCTTAAGTCCCTGCTTCCCCTGCTTGGGCGTAAGGCGTCGTTGGACCGACTACCCTGACAACCCGATCGCCGAACCTGACCAGCCGCAGGTCCTGACCCGTGCTATCAGCGTCGACTGCCTCGGCAGCGGGTGTTTCACCCGGTCCCGCAGGCCGCCGCCGGGGCAGAGGCACGTCGACGAATTCGCTGCGATCGAGCGCCGCCACTTCGACCGCCGCCGGCCGGCGCGGATCGCGGGTGGGGAAGGGGAAGCGCTCGTTCCCATATTCCACCATGGGTCGAGAGCCGTCCGCCAACGTCACCTTGCCGGAGACCACCGGCTCCTTGCACGTGCTCGATGCGTCATATTCGTCGCGATAGCGGAAGGCGTTGGGCAATGATGTATAGGGCTGCCCATACATATTGCGCATCTGTTCCGGCTCTTGCCCCGGATTGTCATAGAAATAGAGTTCGACCGGCGTGCCCGGGCACATCTGCTGGCACTGTGCCGCGTCATTGCCGACATAATCGGGCAGGGTTGCGTAGCTCACCGGCCAGAAATAACCATCGCTCAGCCGCACGCATACCGTGCGCACCGTCTGACGGTTTCCATAGCCCCAGTAATCGTCGTTCTCGATCACCTGGCCGTCCTGGTATTCGCCATTGCCCGAGCCGAAAATCCGGTCGAAAAGCGTCTGCCGTTCCGGCGAGAACGTGCCGCCGGCTCCGGGACCGGTGCCGCAGCCGAACCGCGCCAGTTCCTGCAGGATCGCCTCGCGCTGCTGGGCGACGGCCGTGCCGGTCTCGACGGCGCTTGCAACCTGCGCGTAGTCCTCGCGCAGGCGCAGCACGTCGCGGGCAATGCCCTGGCATTGCGGCGTCAGGGTTCGGCCTGCGCGCGCATCGTCATTGCAGCCATTGCGGATATAGGCGCTCTCGGCATCCCGGACCCGCCGGGCGAGTTCACGTGCCACCTGGTCGTTATTGCCCAGATTTGCGAAGTCGCCATTCCGGTTCAACTGGTCGAGCGCCGATTGCAAGCGACCACAGCTTGCCGATTGCGCATAGGCAGTCGATATATCGACGCAGAATCCCACCAAAGCGAGCAGGAATGCGATCAGAAAGCGCGAATAGGTCAACTTGGCCTGCATGCGTGCGGTTACGACTCCTTCAGCCACATGGTTCCATAGGAGAAGGCGCAATGACACTGCAACAAAATATGCGCGCTTTTCGTGTCCGGTAGCAGCATGGTGATCCTGTCTCTTGCGCGTTCGTTCCGCGTCCTGTTCAAAGGCATGTGATGAAGCTTTCAACTCTCCGCAACGGCCGCCCCGACGGCCAACTCGTCGTCGTCTCGCGTGACCTGCGCCGCTGCATTTCAGCCGGGCGCATCGCCCAATCGCTCCAGGATGCGCTCGACGATTGGGACGCCGTAGCGCCGCGGCTCGCTGCGCTCGCCGGGCAGCTCGAGGCAGGGGACGTCACCGGCATGCCGTTCAATCTCGATCAGGCGCTCGCGCCTTTGCCGCGCGCCTATCAGTGGATCGACGGCGCTGGCTATCTCAGCCATCTCGAACGGGTGCGCACCCTCAAGGGCAGCAAGGATGCCGAACTGCAATCCAACCGACCCTTGCTCTATCAGGGCGGCTCGGACACCCTTTGCGCACCCACCGCCCCCATAAGGGCTCCATCCGCCGATCTGGCCATCGACTTCGAGGCCGAGGTCGCCGTCATCGTCGGTCCGGTACCAATGGGTGCCAGGCGCGATGAAGCCGCCGCCGCCATTCGGCTGGTGACCGTCTGCAACGACGTGTCGCTGCGCAAGCTTGTCGTCGATGACCTGCAGAACGGCTTCGGCTTCTTCCATGCCAAGCCCTCGACGGCGTTCGCGCCTATCGTTGCCACGCTCGATGAACTGGGAGACCGCTGGCGCGACAACCGGCTCCACCTGCCGGTCGAGATCAGCATCAACAGCACGCTGTTCGGGCGCCCGAACGCCGGCATCGACATGCATTTCGATTTCGCCGACCTGATCTCGGAAGCCGTCCGCACCCGAGACCTGGGATGCGGCACCATCATCGGTGGCGGCACGATCTCCAACCGCCATGACGAGGTTCCGCCGATCAAGCGCGACGGCATCGGCTTTGCCTGCATTGCCGAGGCGCGCACGGTCGAGAAGATCAAATATGGGCGCGCCCGCACGCCCTTCCTCAAGCCCGGTGATGTCGTGCGCATTGGCGCACGTGATGCCGAGGGACGGTCGGTTTTCGGCGACATCACCCAGACGGTGAGCGTTGCCACGTGATCGCTGGCTTGCCCGTCAATGCCTCGCTTGCTATCCAATTCGTTTCGCGGGAAGGCGGCAAATGAAGATCAACCTGTTTATAGCGGGGCTTGCACTGGTTCTTGCTGCGGCCCCCGCCGGGGTGTTCGGCCAAGAGATCGATACCGACCAGATCGACACCGACCAGATCGGCACCGAGCAGATCGACACCGGCCCGTTTCTCGATGCCTGCTACGGCAACCCGAACCTGTTGCCCATGGGCGAGGACGATCCCGTAGCGCTCGAAAGCCTCTGCAATTGCATGGCCGTCGATTTTGCCGAAGCCGTCAGCCCTGATGACATCGAGATCCTGCGCCGCGACCTTCTCGGGGACCTGACCGACGAGGAGCGGATGGCCTACGAGACCTATGAAGACCTCAGCGCCTATGCGGGCGATGCGATGAATGCCTGCCTGATTATAGAAGGCCTTATCGATGGTGAGGCGGCAGAACCTGCCCAATAGCAACCGAATTGAGCTTTTGGCTTGATTTTTCGCCAATGTTGCGGTCAATCTGCACGGCAATGAAAACCGCGATCTGCATTACTGTCTGCATTATTATCCGCTAACCATCGGTGGCGGCGCGGTTTGCTTCATCCTGAGTTCTGGTGTCCGAAGAGCCCGCTGCCCGCGCAATGCTGCTCGACCAGGACTTTTTGAATGACCTCGGGAACGCCTCACCTTCGGCTTCATGATACGCTCACCCGTCAGAAGGTGGACTTCAAGCCGCTCGACCCGTCCAATGTGCGCGTCTATGTGTGCGGCCCCACGGTCTATGACTACGCTCATATCGGCAACGCGCGCCCGGTCATCGTTTTCGACCTGCTGTTCCGCCTGTTGCGTCACGTCTATGGGGCTGAGCATGTCACCTATGTGCGCAACATCACTGACGTCGACGACAAGATCAACGCCCGTGCCGCGCGCGACTTTCCCGGGCTGCCCCTGAACGAAGCGATTGCCAACGTTACACAAAAGACCGCAAACCAGTTCGAAGCCGACGCTAGGGCACTCGGCTGCCTCGCACCGAGTGTGGAGCCGCGCGCGACCGAGAACATCGAGCAGATGATCGCGCTGATCGGCACGCTCATCGATAAGGACCATGCCTATGAGGCTGGCGGCGAGGTGCTGTTCAGCGTGCCTTCCATGCCCGATTACGGCCAGCTCTCCGGCCGCAACCTCGAGGACAATGTTGCCGGCGCGCGCGTCGCTGTCGAAGCTCACAAGCGCAATCCGGCCGATTTCGTGCTTTGGAAGCTCTCGTCGGAGGATGAGCCCGGCTGGGAAAGCCCCTGGGGTCGCGGTCGCCCGGGCTGGCACATAGAGTGTTCGGCCATGAGCGAGCGCT
>Ga0180216_1000201_pt1 | contig 68907 bp, 65 predicted proteins | sample eDN3rd37CBELigMG_FD_128879 | JGI IMG/M metagenome (GOLD analysis project Ga0180216, IMG submission 128879) | Enriched Miracle-Growth compost microbial communities from Emeryville, California, USA - eDNA 3rd pass 37_C BE-Lig MG (version 2)... ... | reverse complement strand
CTGGAAAAGCAGCTCGGCCTGATCGACAGGATCGGCCTGGAAAACTACCTGCAATCGCAGACCTGAGACCGCGGGCCCGGGGCGAGCGGCGGCGATGCCGCAGCCCCACAACTCGGCAAGCGGCGGCATCGCCGCGGCCCGGCGTTTGGCGCGGGGCGAGCGGATGCCCCGGCCCGCCATGCGGCCCGCTAGCGAAAGCCGCCGAAGCCCCCGCCGCCGCCTCTGCCCAGGCCCTTGAGGCCGCCCATGGCCCGCATCATCTTGGCCATGCCGCCCTTCTTCATCTGCTTCATCATGCCCTGCATCTGCTCGAACTGCTTGAGCAGGCGGTTGACCTCCTGCACGGGCACGCCCGCGCCGGCGGCGATGCGGCGCTTGCGCGAGGCCTTGATCAGCTCGGGCTTGGCGCGCTCGAGCGGGGTCATCGAATTGAGGATGCCCTCGGTGCGGCCGAGCTGCTTGTCGGCCTGGCCGCCCTGGATCTGCGAGGCGGCCTGGGCGAACTGCGCCGGCAGCTTTTCCAGCAGGGAACCCATGTCGCCGAGCTTTTTCACCTGCTGGAGCTGGTCGCGGAAGTCGTTGAGGTCGAAGCGGTCGCCGGACTTGAGCTTCGCGGCCAGTTTCTGGGCTTCGGCCGCGTCGATGTTGCGCTGCGCCTGCTCGACCAGGGACACGATGTCGCCCATGCCGAGGATGCGCTGCGCCATGCGCTCGGGATGGAAGGGCTCGAGGCCGTCGAGCTTTTCCGAGACCCCGACGAATTTCAGCGGCTTGCCGGTGATGTGGCGCACCGACAAGGCCGCGCCGCCGCGGGCGTCGCCGTCGAGCTTGGTCATGACCACGCCCGTCAGGGGCAGCGCCTCGGAGAACGCGCGCGCGACGTTCACCGCGTCCTGGCCCTGCATGGCGTCGACCACGAACAGGGTCTCGACGGGGGCGAGCAGCGCGTGCAGGGCGCGGATCTCGGCCATCATGGCCTCGTCGATCCCCAGTCGGCCGGCGGTATCCACCAGCAGCACGTCGTAGTGGTGGCGGCGCGCATGGTCGAGCGCCTGGCGGGCGATGTCCTCGGGCTTTTGCGAAGGGTCGGTGGGCAGGAAGTCCACGCCGACCTGGGCGGCGACCGTGCGGAGCTGGTCGATGGCCGCCGGCCGGTAGACGTCGGCGCTGACCAGCAGGACCTTTTTACGGCCGGTCTTGCGGCCGTGCTGGACGTGCCCGCCCTCGGCGAGCCATTTGGCGAGCTTGCCGCTGGTGGTGGTCTTGCCGGCGCCCTGCAGGCCGGCCATGAGGATCACGGCGGGCGGCTGCACGGCCAGCGAGAGCTCGCCGGCCTCGGGGCCCAGGTCGCCGCCCATCAGGGCGGTCAGTTCCTTGTGGACCAGGCCGACCAGGGCCTGGCCGGGGTTGAGGCTGCCGACGACCTCCTGGCCCAGGGCGCGTTCCTTGACCCGGGCCACGAAATCGCGCACCACGGGCAGGGAGACGTCGGCCTCGAGCAAGGCCATGCGCACCTCGCGCAGCATTTCCTGGGTGTTGGCCTCGGTCAGGCGCGCCTCGCCCCGCATGGTCTTGACGATGCGGGAGAGGCGGTTGGTCAGGTTGTCGAGCATGATGTGGATTCGCTGAAACTGGTTGATCGGCCGGGCAGCGCATAAAATAGGCGTTTTCAGAGCGCGCCCCGCTCGCCGGACGACCCAAGGGGACTATGTCTGCAAGCATTGTATTTCACTTGCTCGCCGCGCTGGCCTACAGCGTGCTGGCGTTCGCCCGCTGGCGGCCGCTCGCGCGGGGCCAGTCCGGGCAGCCGAGCATGACGATCGGCCGCCTGTGCGTGCTGGGGGCCATCGTCCTGCACGGCGCGGGGCTCGCCGAGGCCACCATCGTGCCCCAGGGCCTGCACCTGGGCTGGGCGCTGGCCCTGTCCACCGCCGTCTGGCTGGGCATGATCGTGTTCTGGATCGAGAATTTCCTGCTGCGCATCGACAGCATCCTGCTGCTGCTCCTGCCCGCCGCGGCCCTGGCGAGCCTGCTGGCCGCGGTGTTCCCGCAGGGCCACCTGGTGCCGCATGCCAACAACGACTGGCTGCGCACCCACCTGCTGATCGCCATGACCGCCTACGGCCTGATCACCGTGGCCGCCCTGCATGCGATGCTGATGACCGCGCTCGACCGCCAGTTGCACCGCCCCATCGAGACCGAGGAACGGCGCGACATCCTCGCCCGCGCCCTGGATTCCATGCCGCCGCTGCTGGTGCTCGAGCAGCTCCTGTTCCGGCTGATCTGGATCGGCTTCGCGGTGCTGACCCTCACCGTGGTCACCGGCATCCAGGTGTCCCTGCACCTGGACGGGCGACCGCTGCCCATGGATCACAAGACCGTCTTCACCCTGCTGTCCTGGGCGACTTTCGGGGTGCTGCTGGCCGGGCGCCACATCAAGGGCTGGCGCGGCCGCACGGCGCTGCGCTGGACGCTCGCCGGCTTCGCATTCCTGCTGCTGTCCTACACCGGCAGCCGCTTCGTCCTCGACGTCATCCTCCAGCGAGGCACGCTTGGCTAAGTTCCTGATCTGGGCCGTCATCATCCTGGGCGTCATGCTGGCGGCGCGCATGATCACGCACCGCAACGCCCGCGAGCGCGCCGCGCCTCCCCGTCCCGACCGGGGCCCGGGGTCCGACGCGGCGCAGTCCATGGTGCGCTGCGAGCACTGCCGGATCTACCTGCCGCGTTCCGAGGCGTTCATGAGCCAGGGCAAGACCTGGTGCAGCGCCGAGCATGCGCGCCTGGGCCTGAAAAAATGACCGGTGGCCCCGCGGCCGGGCCGGCGCCCGCCGCCGAGGACGCGCTCGACATCGAGGATACGGGCTGGCTGGCCCCGGCCGCCGGCGTCCTGCGCCGCCCCTCCCCCAACCACGACGAGCGCCCCGGCGGCGAGGATCCCTGCCTGCTGGTGATCCACAACATCAGCCTGCCGCCCGGCGTGTTCCAGGGCGAGGCCATCATCGATTTCTTCCAGAACCGCCTGGACGTCTCGGCCCACCCCTGGTTCGAGAACATCCGCGACCTGCGGGTCTCGGCGCATTTCCTGATCCGCCGCGACGGGACGATCGTGCAGTTCGTGCCGACCACGCTGCGCGCCTGGCACGCGGGCGTGTCGCGATTCCAGGACCGCGAGCGCTGCAACGATTTTTCCATCGGGATCGAGCTGGAAGGCACGGACGCCCTGCCGTATACGCACGCGCAGTACGGCCGCCTGCGGGCGCTGGCGGCGGCGATCCGGGCACGGCATCCGATCCGCCACGTCCGCGGCCACGAGCACATCGCCCCCGGGCGCAAGACCGATCCCGGGCCGGCCTTCGATTGGGCGAGATTCGCCCGAGAGGGCGGGTGGGAGGCCCGGCAATTGCCCGCGTCGGCGGCGGGCGGATCGTTCACGGGGTGATGGGCAGCCAGGGCGATCCGGCGTCTTGCCAAAATTTGCCAAACCCGCTACGCCAGCCCCCGCATGGGCACCATGAACATCTCGCTGCCGGACACCTGAAATCGTATGTGGACGATCAAGTCTCACAGCGCGGCTTCGGCACGCACAGCGAATACATTCGCGAGCTGATCCGCAAGGACCAGGAACGCAATCAATTGCGCGATCTCCTGTTGGCGGGCGCGGCTTCCCCACCCGGCACGCCCGCGGGCAAGGCCTACTTCGACACCCTGCGCCGCCGCGTGCGCCGGCAGACGGGCTGAATGACGAGCCTGCCGGTCATCCCGCGCGCCCTGGCGATACAGGACGTCGAAGACGCACTGGCCTACTATCTGTCCGCGGCATCCGAAAGCATTGCCTTGCAGTTCCTGGACGAACTGAAGCACGCCTACACCCACCTGGCGCACTTTCCGGAAAGCGGACCGTGGGGCCGCGGCGGCCGGACGCCCCCGGGAAGGACGCCCCCGGGAACGAGCCCCCCGCCCCGCCGCTCAGGCGCCCAGCAGCAAGGCGTTCATCCGCTTGACGAAGGCGGCCGGGTCCTTGAGGGCCGCGCCCTCGGCGAGCATGGCCTGATCCAGCAGCAGCTCGGCCCAGTCGCCGAATGATTCCTCGGGCTGCGCCTCGAGGCGCTTGACCAGGGCGTGCGCCGGGTTGACCTCCAGGATCGGCTTGACCTCGGGGGCGTCCTGGCCGGCGGCCTTGAGCATGCGCAGCAGGTGCGGGCTGAGCTCGTGCTCGTCGACGACCACGCAGGCGGGGGAATCCACCAGGCGGGCCGTGGTGCGGACGTCCTTGACGCGCTCGCCCAGGGCGGCCTTGAGGCGTTCGATGGTCGGCTTGAAGGCCTCGGCGGCCTCGGCCTGCTGTTTCTTTTCCTCCTCGTCGGCCAGGGCGTCGAGATCCAGCCCGCCCTTGGCGACCGAGGCCAGGGCCTTGCCCTCGAATTCGCGCAGGAAGGACAGCATCCACTCGTCCACGCGGTCGGACAGCAGCAGCACCTCCAGCCCCTTGCGGCGGAAGACCTCCAGGTGCGGGCTGTGGGCCGCGGCGGCGTAGGAATCGGCGCTGAGGTAGTAGATCCTGTCCTGGCCTTCCTTCATGCGGCCGACGTAGTCGGCCAGGGACACGGTTTGCGCGGGGCTGTCGGCGCGGGTCGAGGCGAAGCGCAGCAGGCCGGCGATGCGGTCCTTGTTGGCGGCGTCCTCGCCCACGCCTTCCTTGAGCACCTGGCCGAACTGCGTCCAGAACTCGGCATAGTCCTCGGGCCTGTCCTTGGCCATGTCCTCGAGCAGGCCCAGCACCCGCTTGGCGGAGCCCTCGCGGATGGCGCGCACGTCGCGGCTTTCCTGGAGGATCTCGCGCGACACGTTCAGCGGCAGGTCGGCGGAATCGATCACCCCGCGCACGAAGCGCAGGTAGGCCGGCAGGAGCTGCTCGGCGTCGTCCATGATGAAGACGCGCCTGACGTAGAGCTTGACGCCGCGGCGGGCGTCGCGGTCCCACAGATCGAAGGGCGCGCGCTTGGGGACGTACAGCAACTGGGTGTATTCGCTGCGGCCCTCGACGCGGTTGTGGGTCCAGGCCAGCGGGTCCTCGAAATCATGGGCCACGTGCTTGTAGAACTCGCGGTACTGCTCGTCGGTGATGTCGGCCTTGGCCCGCGTCCACAGGGCGCTGGCCTGGTTGACGGTTTCCCACTCGTCCTTGGTCACCTGCTCGGATTTCTCGGCGTCCCATTCCTCCTTTTTCATCTGGATGGGCAGGGAGATGTGGTCGGAATAGCGGCGCAGGATCTCGCGCAGCTTCCAGCCGGACAGGAATTCGTCCTCGCCGGCGCGCAGGGTCAGGGTGACGCTGGTGCCGCGCTCGGCCTTGTCCACGGCGGACACGGAAAACTCGCCCTGGCCGTCGGATTCCCACAGCACGCCCTCGGCGGCCGGCAGGCCGGCGCGGCGGCTGCGCACGGACACCTTTTCGGCGACGATGAAGGCGGAATAGAAGCCCACGCCGAACTGGCCGATGAGCTGGGCGTCCTTTTGCTTGTCGCCGGTCAGTTGGGAAAAGAATTCCCGCGTGCCCGAGCGGGCGATGGTGCCCAGGTTGGCGACGGCCTCGTCGCGCGACAGGCCCACCCCGTTGTCGGACACGGTGAGGGTGCGCGCGTCCTTGTCGAACTCCACGCGGATGCGCAGCTCGGCGTCGCCCTCCAGCAGCCCGGGATGGTCGATGGCCTCGAAGCGCAATTTATCGCAGGCATCGGACGCATTGGACACGAGCTCGCGCAGGAAGATTTCCTTGTTGCTGTACAGGGAATGGATCATCAGGTGCAGCAACTGCTTGACTTCGGCCTGGAAGCCCAGGGTCTCGGGGGTCGTCGTCTCGGTTTGGCTCATGGTGCTCGTCGTTCTCGAAAAGTCGTCGATTGCCGCGCCGCGGGGCGGCGGGCGGTCCGGGCCTGCATGTGGGGGCGCCGCGGCGGATTTCAAGGGCCGGCGACGCTTGCGTTATAAAGGATACCTGCCATCCAACCATCCGGACCCACCGAGAGGCGCGCAGCATGGATTCCGTCACCCAGGCCGTACTCGGCGCCAGCATCTGCGGCGCCATGCTGGGGCGCGCGCATGGCCGCAAGGCCTACGCCGCGGGCGCGGCGCTGGCCACCCTGCCCGACCTGGACATCCTCATCCGGCACGCCGACCCGCTCTCGGCCGTGATCCATCACCGGGGTTTCTCGCATTCGCTGGTGACGCTCACGGCGCTGGCCGCGCTGCTGGCCTGGCTGTTCCGCCGCTGGCGGCCGCGCGCCGACTACACGGGCCGATGGCTGTTCGCGGCGCTGTGGCTCACCCTGGCCACCCACCCGCTGCTGGACGCCTTCACGAGCTACGGCACGCAGTTGTTCTGGCCCTGGCACCCCACGCCCACCGCCTGGTCCACCATCTTCATCATCGATCCGTTCTACACCCTGCCCCTGCTGGTCGCCACGGTGGCCGGCCTGGCGGCGGGCGCCCGGCCCTCGAGCCGGCGCATCGCCTGCTGGGCGCTGGCGCTCAGCACCGCCTACCTCGCCTGCTCCGTCGCGGCCAAGGCCGCCATCGAGCACCGGGTGCGCGCCCAGCTCGAGGCGCAGGGCGTCCAGGTCCAGGCCATGTTCTCGACGCCCGAGCCCTTCAGCATCCTGCTGTGGCGGGTCGTGGCCCGCACGGCGCAGGGGGATGCGATCGAGGCCATCGCCGGCTTCCTGGACCGGGGGCCGGCGGAAACCCTGCGGGAACCCCTGAACGGCCATCTCATCGGCAACCCCTCGGGCCCGCCCCTGCTGGAGGGACTGCGCTGGTTCACCGGGGGCTGGCTGCGGTACGACGAGATCGACGGCCAACTGGTCGCCACCGACCTGCGCATGGGCCTGGCCACGGGCCTGTACTCCTTCCGTTTCCGCGTCGCCGAGCGCGATGCCGCGGGCCGCTGGCGGGCGGTCACGCCGACGCGCTGGCCGAGCGACAGCCGCCTGGACGCGCTGCCCGCGGTGCTGCGGCGGATCTGGTCGCAGGACCCGCCCCTGCCCCTGGCGGACTGGGCGCGCGCCATGACCCGCGAGCCGCCCCGCGAATGAGCCCCGACCCGTTCATTGACAATAGTCATTGGCTCCGGGAGGAATCGGCGAAATAATATTGAGAACGAAAGGAATCCTCAATCATGTTCGCCTCTGCCCGTCCCACCGACACGGCGGCGCCGCGCCCGCGCCGCCGCGCGCTGCTGGGCCTGCTGCCCGCCCTCGCCCTGGCGGGAACGCCCGCCGCGCGGGCCCTGGCCGCCGACGGCCCCCGTCCCCGCCTGGTCCTGTCGGGGCCGCCCGCCACCGTCTCCTTCCCCCTGATCCACATGATGGAATCCGGCGCCCTGGCCCCGGTGGCCCGGCAGGTCGAGTTCCATCTCTGGACCAACCCCGACCAGCTCCGGGCGCTGGCCCTCGAGGGCGCGGCCGACATCATGGCGGTGCCCACCAACGTCGGGGCCAACCTCTACAACCGCGGGGTGCCGCTGGCGCTGCTGAACGTCTCGGTGTGGGGCATGCTGTGGATGATCTCGCGCAGCCCCGACATGCACACCCTGGCCGACTTCCGGGGGATGGAGATCGCCCTGCCCTTCCGCGCCGACATGCCCGACATCCTGTTCAGCCTGCTGGCCAGGCGCCAGGGCCTGGATCCCCGGCGCGATTTCAAGATCCGCTACGTCGCCACCCCCATGGACGCCATGCAGCTCCTGCTGATGCGGCGGGTGGACCATGCCCTGCTGGCCGAGCCCGCCGTCTCGGTGGCCCTGCGCAAGACCCATTCCTTCCCGCTGTCGGCGGTGGCCCCCGATCTCTACCGCAGCGTCAGCCTGACGCAGGAATGGGGCCGCGTGCTCTCGCGCCCGGCGCGCATCCCGCAGGCGGGCATCGCCGCCCTGGGCCCGGCGCTCGAGGACCCGGCCCTGGTCGCCGCCGTGCGCGAGGCCTACGTCCGCTCGCAGGCCTGGTGCGAGGAAAATCCCCGCGAATGCGGCGAGCTGGTCTCGCGCCACATCGAGATGGTCACGCCAGACGCCGTGGCCGACGCCATGCAGGCCTCGGTGCGCCACCTGGCGAGCGCGCGCGAGGCGCGGCCCGAGCTCGAGTTCTTCTTCGAACAACTGCTCGCGGACCAGCCGGGGCTGGTCGGCGGCAAACTGCCCGACGCGGCCTTCTACGCTTGAGCCCGGCTTCCATCGACACGACGCGGCCAGGCCGCCTGCCGCGGGCGGCGGGGGCGGTCCTGGGCTACCTCTGGAGCGGCTGGGGCGCCATCGCCAGCCTGATGCTGTTCTGCGCGGTCTGGGAATGGGGCGCGCAGGTCTACGGCTCGCTGATCCTGCCCGGCCCACTCGAGACCGTGCAGCGCCTGGCCGCCATGTTCGCCCAGGGCGACGCCCGTCCCGAGCTCGCGATCTCGGCCCGGCGGGCGCTGACAGGGCTGGGCCTCGCGCTCGGCGTGGGCAGCCTGCTGGGCTTCGTCGCGGGGCGCTCGCTGACGGCGGCCATCATCTCGCGGCCGCTCGCGACGGTGCTGCTGGGCATGCCGCCGATCGCCTGGCTGGTCCTGGCCATGCTGTGGTTCGGCATGGGCGACGCCACCCCGGTGTTCACGGTGTTCGTCGCCTGCCTGCCGGTGGTCTTCGTCGGCGCCCTCCAGGGGGCGCGCACGCTGGACGGCGGCCTGCGCGACATGGCGCGGGCCTACCGCCTGCCCTGGCGCATGACGCTCACCGACCTGTACCTGCCGCACATGGCGTCCTACCTGTTTCCCTCCTGGGTCACGGCCCTGGGCGCCTCCTGGAAGGTCGTGGTGATGGCCGAGCTGCTGACCACCTCCGACGGCGTGGGCGCGGCCCTGGCGGTGTCGCGCGCGCAGCTCGACACGCCGACCTCCATGGGCTGGATCCTGGCCGTGCTGGGCCTGCTGCTCGCCTTCGAGTACCTGTGCCTCGAGCCGCTCAAGCGCACGGTCGAGCGCTGGAGGGTGTCGTGAGCATGCTCCGCATCGAGGGCCTGACCCATCGCTACGGCCTCACCGAGGTCCTGTCCCGGGTGAACCTGAGCCTGCCCGCCGGCCAGACGCTGGCCCTGGTGGGCCCCTCGGGCTGCGGCAAGAGCACCCTGCTGCACCTGGTGGCGGGCCTGCTGGTCCCCTCGGAAGGCCGGATCGACAGCCAGTACCGCAACGCCGCCTGCATGTTCCAGCAGGCGCGCCTGATGCCCTGGAAGAACGCGATCGACAACATCGCCCTGGGCCTCAAGGCCCGGGGCATGCCCGCCTCCGGGCGCCGTGCCCGGGCCGCCGCGCTCGCCCGCACGCTGGGCCTGGACGACGGCGACCTGCCCAAGTTCCCGCAAGAGCTCTCGGGCGGCATGCAGAGCCGCGTGGCCCTGGGACGCGCGCTGGCGATCGAGCCCGACCTGCTCCTGCTTGACGAGCCGTTCTCGGCCCTGGACGTGGGCCTGAAGCTCAGCCTCTACCGCCTGCTGCGCGCCGAGATCGCCGCGCGCGGCACCGCCGTGCTGATGATCACCCACGACCTGATGGAGGCCGTGCGCCTCGCGGACCGCATCGTCATGATGGCGCCGGATCCGGGCCGCATGGTCCACGAGTTCCCGCTCGAGCGGCCGCAGGCCCTGCGCGACGACGCCTGGGTCTACCAGACTACCGGCACGCTGATGCAGGCCGCCGAGGTGCGGCTGGGCTTCGGCCTGGACGAGGCGCCCGCCGCGGCGACGCCCATGGCCGAGGCGCAGGCGGCGCGCGCGGCGGGGTGCGCGGTATGAGGGCGAGCCACCCGGTCTTCATGTGCGGCTTCCGGCCGTTCTTCGTGCTGGTCGCCGCCAGCGGCATCCTGCTGATGCCCGCCTGGCTGCTGCTGCTCATGGGCGCCGCGCCCGGCTGGCAGCCTCCCGGGGGAATCATCGCCTGGCACGCGCACGAGCTGATCTACGGCCTCGGGATGGCCGCGGTCGCGGGCTTCCTGCTGACCGCCGTGCCCGAGTTCACGCGCAGCCCGCCGATCGGGCCGGGCGCGCTGCGCGGGCTGGCGCTGCTCTGGCTGGCCGGGCGCCTGGCCTATGCGGCCTCGGCCGGATGGCCGGACGCCCTCGGCCTGTGGCCCGCGGCCGCCTGCGACCTCGCGCTCTCGGCCGCGCTCCTCGCGCAGCTCGCCCCGGCGCTGTGGCGCGACCCGCAGCGCCGCCACCTCGGCTTCGCCTACGCCCTGGCGGCGCTCATCCTCCTGCAGGCGGGCTTCTACGCCTCGGTCGCCGCGCAAGGGGACGCCATCGCGTGGCTGCGGGCCGCCGTCGGCGTCTTCATGATCCTCATCGTCATGGCCGGCAGCCGCGTGTCGATGAACGTGGTCAACGGCCAGATCGAGGCCGGCCGGCCCGGCGAGCCGCCGCCGGGCGACGTGGGCTACCTCGCCCGGCCGCCGCGCCGCAAGCTCGCGGTGTTCTGCATCGGCGCGGCCACCGCCGTCGAGTTCCTGGCCGGCCCGGGCGCCATCACCGCCTGGGTGGCGCTGGCGGCGGCCGCCGCCATGTTCAACCTGCTCAACGACTGGCACGTGGGCCGGGCGCTGTTCGGACGCTGGACGCTGATGCTCTACGGCGGCTACTGGCTGATCGGCCTGGGCTATGGCGCCATGGGGCTGTCCTGGCTGGGCCTGCCCATCGCCGCCTCCGCGGGCCGGCACCTGCTGATGGCGGGCGCCATGTCCCTGACCACCCTGGCCATCATGTGCATCGCCGGGCGCATCCATGCCGGCCTCTGGCTGGATCGCCGTCCCTGGGCGCCCACCGCGGCCATCCTGCTGGTGCTGGCCGCCGTCCTGCGCGCGGCCGCGGGCACCGCCGCGGCGGGCGCCTGGATCCCGTCCCTGCTCGGCCTCTCGGGCCTGGTCTGGTCGGCGGCCTTCGCCCTGTACCTGTGGCATGCCGGGCCCACCCTGCTCGGGCCCCGCGGCGACGGGCAGGCGGGTTGCGCGGAACCCCTCCAGGACACCGGCCCGGCATCGGGCTGCGACGTGCCCTGAGACGCCCGATCAGGCAAAATAGAGCTTCCACCCCCTTTTTCCGCAGGAGGCAAGCATGCCCAGTTTCGACGTGGTCTCCGAGGTCGACAAGCACGAGCTGAGCAACGCCGTCGACCAGGCAAACCGCGAGCTGGCCACCCGCTTCGATTTCAAGGGCACGGACGCCAGGTTCGAGCTCGAGGGCTTCCTGGTGACGCAATCGGCGCCCAGCGCCTTCCAGCTCAGGCAGATGCTCGACATCCTGCGCGGCCGGCTGTCGGCGCGCGGCATCGACGTGCGCTGCATCGAGCTCGCCGACCCCATCGAGAACCTCGGCGGCGCCCGCCAAAAGATCACCATCCGCCAGGGGATCGAGCAGGCGACGGCGAAAAAGCTGATCGCCGCGATCAAGCAGGCCAAGCTCAAGGTCGAGACCCAGATCAACGGCGACAAGCTGCGCGTCAGCGGCAAAAAGCGCGACGACCTGCAAGAGGCCATCGCCCTCTTGCGCAAGGCCGATGTGGACCTGCCGCTGCAATACCAGAATTTCCGCGACTGAGCCGCCGATCGGCGAGACGCCCATGGACACGCCGGCCCTCCCGCATCGCATCCTCGCCGCGCTGACCGCCGCGGCCCTGCTCGCGCTGGCGCCGCCCCGGGCCCCCGCGGCGGAAAACGCCGGCACCCTCCCGGCCGAGGCCGAAGCCCCGTTCACGGTCCAGCGCGTCGCCACGTTCGACGGCCCATGGGCCATCGCCTTCCTGCCCGACGGCCGGATCCTGCTCACCGAGAAAGAGGGCCGGATGCGCATCGTCGCGCAGGACGGCCGCAGCCAGCCGATCGCCGGCGTCCCCGAGGTCTATGCACGCGGCCAGACGGGGCTGCATCACGTCGCCGTTTCCCCCGGCTTCGCGCGGGATCGCACGATCTACTTCACCTTCATCGAGCCGGCGCCGCCGCGCGGCGGCGCGCTCGCACTCGCCCGCGCGCGGCTCGCCGAGTCCCCCGACGGCGCCCGCCTCGACGGCCTGCAGATCCTCTGGCGCCAGCGGCAGCCGGCCCGCAGCGGCCACCCGGGCGGCCGCATCGCCTTCGCGCCCGACGGCCGGCACCTTTTCCTGACGGTCGGCGAGCGCCAGGAATCCGACACCGCCCAGGATCCGGACCAGGGACGGGGCAAGATCCTGCGCATGAACCCGGACGGCTCGGTCCCGGCGGACAATCCCATGGCCGCGGCGGGCGGCATCCGCGCCCTGACCTGGACCACCGGCCACCGCAATTCCTACGGCCTGGCCTTCGCGCCGGACGGCACGCTGTGGGAGCACGAGATGGGCCCGCGCGGCGGAGACGAATTCAACCGGATCGAGCCGGGCCGGAACTACGGCTGGCCCCTGGTCTCGAACGGCGACAACTACAGCGGCCTGCCCATACCCCGGCACGGCGCCCATCCAGAGTTCCAGGCCCCGGCCCTCTACTGGACCCCGGTGATCGCGCCGGCGGGAATGGCATTCTACGAGGGCGCGCTGTTTCCCGGATGGCGGGGCTCGGCGCTGATCGGCGGCCTGGTGGCCGAGGGCCTCGTGCGCGTCGCCGTGGACGCGCGCGGCGGCGCCCGTCAGGCAGGCCGCTGGTCCCTGGGCGAGCGCATCCGCGACGTGGCGGTGGCGCCGGACGGGGCGATCTGGCTCATCGAGGACGGGCGCGACGGCGGCCTGCTGCGGCTCGTGCCCAAGGGACAGCCCGAGGCTCCGGCGGCGCCCGGCCTCACCCGTTGACTTCGGCGAACTTCCACCAGTCCTGGCTGGATCTCGCCTTGAGCAGCTCGCGCAGGATCACCTCGACGCGCCGCCCGGTGCGGCTCAGCGGCCGGTCCGAGGCATAGGCCAGGGATATCCGCCGCTCGATGACGGGATCGACGATGTGGGCGGTGTAGAGCTCGTCCCTCGCCAGCCGGATCCCCTGCAAGGCCGCGAGCGACAGGATGGTGGCATGGGAGGTGCGCAGGACCCACTCGACCAGCAGCTCGGAGGCGTCCAGCTCGGTGCGGACGTCGAGCGACAGGCCCGCGCCCGCCGACACCTTGTCCACCAGGGCCCTCAGGCCGTGCTCGCGGCTGGGCATGACCAGGGGAACGTGCCGTATGTCGGCAAAGGCGAGGTCACCGTCGGGGGACTGCTGCCGGATCCTCGCCGAGTTCTTCTCGCCGATGGCGAGGAACAGATGTTCCTTCATGAGCAGTTCGAGGTCCAGCCCCAGGACCGGCGCGTCGACGTAGACCAGGCCGAAATCGAGGGTGCCGTCCATGATCCATTTCGACAGATGCCCCGACAGGCCGGTGACGACCTTGATCTTGATGTTGGGACACTGGTTCTGCACCTGCTCGATCAGCGGCAGGCTCAGCAGCGTGCTCAGCGAGCCCGGGATGCCGACCGTGACCGTGCCGACCTCGGTGACCTGGTGCGAGCGCAGGGCGGCCTTGGCCGCGGCCAGCGTGTCCAGGGCGCTGCGCGCATAGCCCAGGAATTCCTTGCCCTCGGGGGTGAGGATCGTGCCGTCCTGGCGGCGCTCGAACAACTGGACCTCGAGCTCCTCCTCGAGCAGCTTGATCTGCGTGCTGACCGAAGGCTGCGAAATGTGCAGCAGCTCGGCCGCCCGGACGATGGACCGCTGGTCGGCGACGGCGATGAAGTATGAAAGCTGGCGTAGGTTCATCCTTCCGGGAAATACACGTGATGGCGCTCGACGAGCTGGCGGGCCTGCAGCACGACGGGCAGGTCCACCATGCGGCCCTTGAAGGTGCAGGCCGCGCGGCCCTGCGCCACCTGGGCCTCGAACTCGGCGATGAGCTGCCGGGCCTCGTCGACCTCGGCCTGCCGGGGCAGGAATTCCTGATCGATGATCTCGGCCTGCCGGGGATGGATGCAGAACGCCGCGTCGAAACCCAGCCCGCGCGCGCGCCGGATCCTGGCGCGAAACGCATCCAGGTCGCCGAAGTCGGCGACGGACCCCACGAAGCCGATGGGAACGATGCCCGCGCGGCGGCACGCGGCCACCGCCATGACATTGGGAATGTACAGGGAATCCTCGCTGACCGCCATGCGCATGGTGGCCGCCAGGTCCTCGGCGCCGACGATCATGCCGTACATGCGCGGCCCGGCCGCGGCGATCCGGTCCATGTTCGCGAGCCCCTCGGGATCCTCCACCATGGCGATGAGCCTGGTGTGGCCGATGGGCAGCCCTTGGCGCGCCTCGCAGTCGTCCAGGATCTCGCCGATGGACCTGAGGTGGGAGGCGTCGGGGACTTTCGGCAGGGTCAGCACCGCGACGTCCGGGCCCACGGACGCCTCGATGTCCGGCAGCGCCATGCGCCAGGGCCGGTTGATCCGCACCACGACACCGCGCCCGGCCGCGGCGAAGCGCGCGGCAATCGAGCGGACGCGGCCGCGGGCCCGCTCTTTGTCGTCCGGCCCCACGCTGTCCTCGAGGTCGATCTGCAGCGCGTCGGCCGGGCGGCGCAGGGCGCTTTCGACGTACCGGTCGCTGGTCGCCGGCACGAACAGGATCGAGCGCCAATATCGCATGTCAAGCATGGGACCTCCGATAGCCGTCGGCCGCCTCCAGCCGCTCGAGATCCTCGAGGATCTCGCGGGTGTGCTCGCCCAGGGCCGGCGCGGGCCGGCGGAAGGCGCCCGGGGTCTCGCTCAGGCGGGGAATGATGTTGTGCGCCTCGATCTCGCCGAGGTCCGGGTCCTCGAGCGACACGATCACCTCCCGCCCCTTGACGTAGGGGTGGTCCACCAGGTCGGCCACCGAGCACACGGGCCCGACGGTCACCGCCGCCCGCTCGAACAGGTCCAGGTTCTCGCGCTGGGTGCGCCCGCGGATGAACCCCCCGATGATCTCGTCGAGCGCGTCGCGGTTGCGCACGCGCGCATCGTTGGTGGAAAAGCGCTCGTCGTCCTTGAGCTCGGGGCGCCCGATCGTGTCGAAGATCCGCATCGCCATCGACTGCATGGAGCCCGACATCGCGACGTGCTTGCCGTCGCTGCATTCATAGACGTTGCGCGGCGCGGTATGCGAGGACTGGTTGCCCGAGCGCATGGTGGGCACGCCCGTCAGGCGGTATTTCAGGGCCTCGGAGGCAATGAAGGAAAAGATCGGCTCGAACAGCGACAGGTCCACGACCTGCCCCTTGCCATCGCGCTCGGCGGCGCGCAGGGCCGTCAGCACCCCGGCAGCGCCATAGATGCCCGCGATCATGTCGGCCAGCGCCAGCGGCGGCAGCACCGGGGGCTTGTCCGGATAGCCGTTCAGGTAGGCGAAGCCGGACATGGCCTCGACCAGGGTGCCGAATCCCGGCTTGTGGCTGAAGGGCCCCGTCTGGCCCCAGCCCGAGACCCGGACGATCACCAGGCGCGGATTGATCTCGAGCAGCGACTCGGGCGCGAGGCCCATTTTCTCGAGCCCGCCGGGCACGAAATTCTCGACCAGCACGTCGGCGTGGCGCGCCAGGCGCCGCAGCAGGGACAGGCCCTCCGGGGTCTTGAGATCGAGCGCCATCGAGCGCTTGTTGCGCCCGTACACCTTCCAGTAGATCGGCTCGCCGGCCTCGCGCCAGCCGCGCAGGTCGTCGCCCTTGCCCTCGCGCTCGATCTTGACGACGTCCGCGCCGAAATCGGCCAGGAACAGCGTGAGCATGTTCCCCGCCACCAGGCGGGACAGGTCCAGGACCCGCACATCCTTGAGCGGGCCCTCTCTTGACGGGTCAAACGTTTCCATCGGCAGTCCTTCCAGCGTCAAAAGGTGATGACCGGCTTGATTTCCTGGTAGTTCTTCATGCGCTCCATCGCCACGTTGACCTCGTCGAGCGTGTAGCGCCCCGTGATCATCCGCTCGAAGGGGAATGCGTCCCGGTGGGTGTCGATGAAGTCCAGCGCCAGGGAATAGCTGCGGGCATCCCCCGAGAAGGATCCGATCACCTGGATGTTCTTCTTCACGATCATGGAGGGCTGGATCTCGACGCTGCCGTCGCCGAGCTGCCCCACGATCAGGTAGCGGGCCCCCTTGCGCGCCAGTTGCAGGCCCTCGTTGAACGCCGCCGGCACGCCGGTGAATTCCATGACGATGTCGGCGCCGCGGCCCTGCGTGTGGGACAGGACCTGGTCCAGGCGCTCGGCCGGCGTGGTGCCCTCGACGGGGATGCACACGTCGGCCCCGAACTCGCGCGCCATCTCGAGGCGCGCCGCGGGCGAGCCGATCACGATCACCTTGCGCGCGCCGCGGACCCTGGCGTTGGCCGTGGCGAGCAGGCCGAGCGGCCCGGCGCCCTGCACCACCACCGTCTCGTGCGGCTCGATCCTGCCGAGCTGGGACATCGCGTTCATGACCGAACGCAGCGCGCAGCTCGACAGGCTGGCCAGCTCGCTGGGCACGCCGTCGGGCACCTTCAGCCGCCCCGACTCGGGCAGCACGTAGCCGTACTCGGAAAAGCCGCCCATGAGATAGGGGGCCTTCTCCATGGTCTCGTACATGTAGGCCCGGCGGTTGACGCACAGCGTCGGCTGGCGCGCCGTGGTGCAGAAGAAGCAGCTATTGCAGGACGTGTGGGTATAGACGATGCGGTCGCCGACCCGCAGGGGCTCGCCGACGGAATCGGTGCGCACCGCCTCGCCCAGGGAGACGATCCGGCCCACCATCTCGTGGCCGATGATCACCGGCAGGTCGACCTTGAGCGACAGCGATCCCTGCCAGAGATGGACATCGGTGCCGCAGATCGAGCACGCCTCCATCTTGACGAGCACCGCCCGGGGCTCGAGGTACGCCGGCACGGGCACGTCCTCTATCCTCAGCGGATCCTTGAACCGGCGCAGCACGGCGGCCTTGGAGAATTCGGGTATGGCGGACATCGTTCGATCCATCGAAAGAAAATCAGAAGAAATACCGGTACCACGTCGTCAGCGCGGGCACGTAGGTGATGAGGGCGAGCACGGCGAGCGCGCCGCCCAGGAACCAGAACACGTAGGCGAACATATCGGTCAGGCGCGCGTTGTTGGTGCGCTGCGCCACGTACAGGTTGGCGGCCATGGGCGGGGTGAGCAGGCCGATCTCGATGTTGGTGACCAGCACGACGCCGAAATGGACCGGATCGATGCCGTATCCCACGGCGGCGGGCGCGAGCAGCGGCCCCATCAGCAGGGTCGCCGCGTTGGTCTCCATGAACATGCCCACCAGGATGAGGGCGAGGTTGACCGCCAGCAGGAACACCAGGGGATCGGCCGTCATCCCCGTGGCCGCCGCCGAGAGCGCCTGCGGGATCTGCTCGAGGATCATCGCGCGATTGAAGATGCTGGTGAACGCGATGATCGCCAGGATGGCCGCGCTCGCCAGCGCGGTGTTCTCCAGGATCTTGCGCAGGTCGCCCGCGGACGCCTGCCGCGTCAGCAGCGTCACCGCCAGGGCGTAGACGCCGGCGACCGCCGCCGCCTCGGTCGCGGTGAAGATCCCGCTGTAGATGCCGCCCAGGACCAGGATGGGCAGCATCAGCGCGGGCAGGGCCTTCACGAAGACCATCCCCCTGCCGCCGCGCCCCGCCCCGGGCGCCGGGTCCTCGCCCGGCGGCGCGGTGGTCTCGATGCCGCCGGGCAGCACCCGCCTCGAGAGGAAGGCGTGGATGATCGAGAATACGAGGGCGGTCAGGATGCCCGGCACGATCGACGCGAGGAACAGGTTCGTGATCGAGACGCCGACGATGGCGCCGTACAGGATCAGGGGAATGGACGGCGGGATCAGGACGCCGAGCAGGCCGGTCGAGGCGTTCAGCGCCGCCGTGTAGCCCGGGGAATAGCCCCGCTGCCGCATCTCGACGCCCACCGTCCCGCCCATCGCCGCCACCGTCGCGACCGACGACCCGGTGATCGCGCCCATCAGGGCGCTCGCCATCACCATGATGTGGCCCATGGGGGCGCGGATGCGCGACATGAAGAGATCGCACACCGCCGTCAGTTGCCGCACCAGGCCGCCGCGGTTCATGAGCTCGCCGACCAGCAGGAACAGCGGGATGGCCAGCAGGGCGAAGTTGGAAACGGTATCGAAGGGCAGCGCGGCGAGCGAGAACGGATCGATGTTCCACGCCTCCGCGTTCACGATGACGATCAGGGCGAAGGCGACCGCGATCGGCACCCCCAGCAGCAACAGGGCGAACAGGGCGGTCACGATCATGGCGCGGTCTCCGAATGCCGAGCCGCGGCGCGGGGCGCCGCGAAATCCTTCATCCGGAACACCCGCAGCACGTCGCACGCCCCGTGGACGGCCATGCACGCCATCCCGGCGAAGAAAAAGAAAATCGGCACGTACAGGGGCGTCCCCATGTCGAGCCAGCGCTCGCCCGTCATGCGCGCATCCTGGAACAGGCCCCAGCCCAGCCAGGCATAGATCGCCGAGAACGCCAGCATCAGCAGCGCCACGAGCGCCCCGGCCAGCCGCCGGACCCGCGGGGACCGGAGCTGGTCGATGAGGTCCACGGAAATGTGCTCGCGCCGGCGGGCGCACATGGCCGATCCCACGAAGGCGAGCGGCGACATGGCCGCCATCGCCCATTCCGCCACATTGGGCACCGGCAGGTCGAAGACCCGGATGCAGACGCCCAGCGTGACGGTCACCAGCATCACCAGCAGGCTGAGCGAGCAGACCACGTTCTCGATCGAATACAGGCGATCTTCCAGCACGTCGGCCCAGCGCATCGGTACCTCCTCCAACGCGATCTCCTTACACGAGGCCGGGAGGCCCTAGCGGCCCAGGGCCTGGACTTCCTTGCGCAGGGCGGCGACACGCTCCGCGCCGTAGACCGGCTCGAGCTTGGTCCAGACCTTGTCGGCCACCTCGCGGAAGCCCTTCATCGCCTCGGGAGACAAAGTCGATACCTTCACCCCGCCCTCGGCGATCTTCTTGAGGTAGCCGGCGTTCAGTTCGCGGTTGGCCTTGATCTCGGCGGCCGCGACCTCCCCGGCCGTCCGCCTGAAGATCTCTTTCTGCTCGTCGCTCAGCCTGTCCCACAGCCGCTGGCTGGCGGCGATCGCCCCCATCGCATAGACGTGGTTGGTCGTGGTCATGTATTTCTGGGCCTCGAACAGGCGCGAGTTGTAGGTGATGCTGGCGCCATTGTCCTGCCCGTCCACCGTGCCCTGCTGCAAGGCGGTGAACAGCTCGGGGAAAGGCATGGCGACGGCCTGGGCCCCCGCGGCGATGAAGAAGTCCCGGATGCCGGCGGACCCCGGCACCCGTAGCTTCAGGCCCTCGAGGTCGGCGGGCTTTTCCACGGGATGCTTGGAATTCGTCACCGCCCGGAACTCGAGCTCGAAGAACCCCAGCGTCTCCATGCGGTGCTTGGCCATCGCCTCGCGCAAGGTGGTCTGCAGGATCCCCTTGGGGTTGTAGAAGATCTTGTCGGCCTCGTCGAAGCTCGTGACGATGTACGGCAGGTAATGGAAATCCAGCAGCGGATCGAGGCCCGAGAGCGAGCCCGGGTTCACGAAGGCCAGGTCAAGCGAGCCGCGGGTCAGGTCCCGCGCCAGCGACTCGTCGCCGCCGATCTGGCTGTTGGGGAACACGGTCACCTCCACCTCGCCGCCAGTGCGCTCCTTGAGCAGCCTGGCGAAATCCTGGCTCGCCTGGTCCACCGGGCTGCCGATCGCGAACACGTGCCCCAGCCTGAGCTTGAGCGGGGCCGCGTCCGCCGCCGGCGAGGCTTGCAGCATCGCGGCGGCCAGCGTCGCGCCCAGCAGCGCGGCGAGCCTGGACCGGGTCGTTTTCAATGTCTGGAACATGATGTCGTCTCCTCCAAGAGGTCTGGCAAGAAATTATTTGTGATTGATCACGATCGTCTTCGCGACCGTGTATTCCTTCAGCGCTTCGAAGCCCTTTTCCCGGCCGTGGCCGCTGCGCTTGAATCCACCGAAAGGCAGCTCGATGCCGCCGCCGGCGCCGTAGCCGTTGACGTAGACCTGGCCGACCCGCAGCTTCTTGGCCATGCGCATCTGGCGCGCGCCGTTCTCCGTCCAGACGCCCGCGATCAGCCCGAAGGGCGTGCCATTGGCGATCCGCAGGGCGTCGGCCTCGTCGTCGAAGGGGATCGCCGCCAGCACGGGGCCGAACACCTCGTCCTGCGCCAGCTCGTGCGCCTCGTCCACGGGACCCAGCAGCGTGGGCTTGACGTAGAACCCGCCGGCCGCCGCGCTGGGGTCCAGCCTGCCCTCGCCGATCACGGAAATCCCATCGGCGCGCGCGCGCTCCAGGAAACCCTGCACGCGCTCGCGTTGCACGGCGCTGATCACCGGCCCGCAATCCAGGTCCGCGTCGTGGGCGCCCACGCGCACGGCATTGATCCGCTTGGCCAGCGCGGCGACGAATTCCTCGTAGATCGTGCGCTGGATCAGCACGCGGCTGCCGGCCGAGCAGGTCTGGCCGGTGTTCTGGATGATCGCCCCGACGATCACCGGCAGGGCCTTTTCGACGTCGGCGTCGTCGAACACGATCTGGGGGGACTTGCCGCCCAGCTCGAGCACGCAGGGCACGTGGTTGTCGGCGGCCGCCTTCTGCACCAGGGTGCCGACCTCCGGAGAGCCCGTGAAGGACAGGAAATCGATGCCCGGGTGCGCGGCCAGCGCCGCGCCCGCCTCCTCGCCGTAGCCCGTCACCAGGTTGATCACCCCGGCCGGGATGCCAACCTCGGCGGCCAGTTCCGTCAGGCGGACGACGCTCAGGCAGGCTTCCTCCGCCGGCTTGAGCACCGCGGTGTTGCCCGCCGCCAGGGCGGCGGCGATGGTGCGGCCGAACATCTGGGCGGGATAGTTCCAGGGGATGATGTGGCCCGCGACGCCGCGCGGCTCGCGCACGATCAGGACCTGGTAGCCTTCGAGGAAGGGGATGGTCTCGCCATGGATCTTGTCGGCCGCGCCCCCGTAGTACTCGAAGTACCGGGCGGTTGCCGCCACGTCGCCGCGCGCGAGCTTCATGGCCTTGCCGGTGTCGCGGGCCTCGATCTGCGCCAGCTCCTCGGCGCACTCGGCGATCCGCAGGCCGAGGCGCGACAGCAGCCGGCCGCGCTCGAAGGCCGGCATGCCGCCCCAGACCCCGTCGAACGCCCGGCGGGCCGCGGCGACCGCCGCGTCCACGTCCGCTGCGCCGCCCCGGGAGATGTCGCCGATCCGCTGGCCGGTGCTCGGGGACAGGACCTCGATGGTCTCGCGATCGTGGGACTCCTGCCACTTGCCATTGATGAAAATGGTTCTGCTGCTTGCCGTCATGCCGATTGCCCTCTGTGTTCGCGGGCCGCGGGAAGCCCGAATGATTGAGGGCAGTGTAAATACCGAGGAAAGCGCCGGCCAATATTCTTTATTGATACGCGCTTAGGCCCAGGCTATGTCCGGAATAACCCTGAAGCGGGCGAGGAGTAGAATTCTCCTGTCGAAAACCTGAAAGGAGATCCCGTGTTCCCGCAACGACTGATCGATGGCTATACCTCATTCCTGCATCACCGGCTGCAGACCGAGCGCAGCCGCTACCATGAGCTGGCCGAGCAGGGCCAGCATCCGGAAATCATGGTCATCGGTTGCGGCGATTCGCGGGTCGCGCCGGAAACGATCTTCGACGCGGGCCCCGGCGAGATGTTCGTGGTCCGCAACATCGCGGCCGTGGTGCCGCCCTGCGAGTCCGACGTCGAGGGCTCCTTCCACGGCACCAGCGCCGCCATCGAGTTCGGCGTCAACGCCCTCGAGGTCAAGCACATCGTCGTCCTCGGGCACGCGAGCTGCGGCGGCGTGGCGGCCTTCGCCAACCAGGCCGCCCCGCTCACCAAGCGCGACTTCATCGGCAAGTGGATGTCGCAGATCGCCCCCGTGCTCGAGAGCGTCGGCCCCCAGAACGGCGACCGGGCCGAATGGATCCGCCGGCTCGAATGGGGCGTCGTGGAATACAGCATGAAAAACCTCATGACCTTCCCGGCCGTGAGCGAACGCGTCCACGCCGGCACGCTGGCCATCCACGGCGCCTATTTCGGCGTCGCCACCGGCCTGCTGTTCATGCGCGACCCGCAGACCGGCCGCTTCGAGCCCTACCAGGAAGCCGCCTAGGACCCCGCCTGACGCAGCCTGAGCAGTTCCTGCTCGGCCACGTCGACCCGCACGGTGCCCAGTTCCACCAGGCGCCGCGCCACGGCCCCGATCTCGTCGCCCACGGCGCCCGCCATCAGGGCGATGTTCTGCGAGTGCAGCGACATGTGGCCTTTCTGCACCCCTTCGGTGGCGAGGGCCTTGAGGGCTGAAAAGTTCTGCGCCAGGCCCACGGCCGCGATCACGCGCGCGAGTTGCTCGGCGGACTGGATGTCCATGATCCGCAGGCAGGCGCGCGCCATCGGGTGCAGCTTCGTCGCCCCGCCGATCAGGCCGACCGCCATGGGCATCTCGAGCGAGCCCGCCAGGTCCCCCTCGGCCGTGACCTCCCACTGGCTCAGGCTGCTGTACCAGCCCTTGCGGGCCGCATAGGCGTGGGCCCCGGCCTCGACCGCCCGCGTGTCGTTGCCGGTCGCCATCACCACGGCGGTCACGCCGTTCATGATCCCCTTGTTGTGCGTGGCCGCGCGATAGGGATCCATCAGGGCAAACTCATAGGCCCGGACGATGCCATCGCGCACCTCGGGCCCGCCGATGGCCTCGACCTTCCAGACGCAGCGCGCACGGGCCAGGCGCCGGTCGGCCAGGTTGGACAGGATGCGCAGGTACACCTTGCCTCCGGTCCATGATTCCAGGTGCGGCGCGAGCGTCTCGGCCATCGTGTTGACGGCATTGGCCCCCATGGCGTCGCGCGTGTCGACGATCAGGTGCGTGACCACCATCGGCCCGCCCGGCGCATCGATGACGCGCACCTCGAGATCGCGGAAACCCCCGCCCAGACCGAGCAGCACCGGATCGCAGGCATCGCAGATCTCGCGGATCTCGCGCAGCCGCTCGAGGATGCTCAGGCGCGCATTGCCCGGATCGCGGACGCCGACGAGCTGGATCTGCGCGATCATGCAGGTCCCCGACATCGAGGTCACGAACCCGCCCGAATCGTGGCATTGGCGCGCCGCGTTGCATACCGCGGCCACCACCGAGGATTCCTCGGTCGCCATCGGCACCAGACAGTCCCTGCCGTCGATCCGCAGATTGGTGGCCACCCCGAGCGGGATGTTCATGGTCCCCACCGCGTTCTCGATCAGGCGGTCCGCAAGGTCGGCAGGCAGGTTGCCGGTGTCGAGGAACTGCGCCCTCAATCCGGCGTCCTCCAGGCCGGCGAATGCCAGGACCCTGTCCACGCGCTCGGGGACGCTCAGTTTGTGGAATCCGGAAATCCGCGACGTTTTCGTATTCACGACATGCACCTCTATCAGACAGTAAGATCAGCCCATCAATTCCGGCAGCCAGGTCACCATGGCCGGGAAGGCCGCGCAGATCAGCAGCGCCAGGATCTGCAGGCCCATGTAGGGCAGGATGCCCCGGTACACCACGCCCATGCCCAGGCCTCGCGGCAGCGTCCCCTTGATGTAGAACAGGGTGTAGCCGAACGGCGGGCTGATGTAGCCGACCTGGATGGTGATGGCATAGAGCACGCCGAACCAGATCTCGTTGAAGCCCAGGGCCTTAACGATGGGCAGGAACACCGGGACGGTCAGCAGGATGATGCCGATCTCGTCGAGCGCGGTGCCCAGGAAGATCAGGATCAGCATCATCGCGGCCAGGATCACGTAGGGGTTCACGTCCAGGCCGCGGATGAAGTTCATCAGCGTGTCGGCGCCGCCCAGGCCGGTGAAGATCGCCACGTAGGCCTTGGCCCCGATCGTGATCCAGAGGATCATAGAGGTCACCCGCAGCGTCTCGTAGCCCGCCTCGCCCAGGCCACGCCAGCGCAGCCTGCCCCGCACGGCGCTGGCGCCGATGGCGCCCACCACGCCCACGGCCGCCGCCTCGGTGGGCGTGGCGATGCCGAAAAAGATCGAGCCCAGGATCAGCACGATCAGCACGGCGGGGATCACGACGGCGCGCAGGCTGAGCATCTTCAGCCTCATGGGCACGGGCTCGCCCGAGCCGGGCGGCACCTTGCCCGGCTTGAAATAGGCCACATACAGGATGTAGAGGATGTAGATCGCCGCCAGCAGCAGGCCGGGCACGATCCCGGCGATCAGCATCTTGCCGATCGACACCTGGGCCGTCACGGCATAGATGATGGTCAGGACCGAGGGCGGGATCAGGATGCCGAGCGTCCCCGCCGCGCAGATCGTGCCGGTCACCAGCGAAGGATCATATTTGCGGCGCAGCATCTCGGGCATGGCCAGCACGCCCATGGCGGTCACCGCGGCGCCCACGACGCCGGTCATCGCCGCCATCACCACGCAGATGACCACCGTGCCGATCGCCAGCCCGCCCCGCAGGCGGCCGAACCACAGCTCCATCGCCTGGTACAGGTCCTCGATCACGCCCGAGCGCTGGAGGATACCGGCCATGAGGATATACAATGGAACTCCGAGCAAAGCCTCGGAGCGCATGGTGTCGAAGATCTGGAGGACCAGGATCACCACCGAGTCCGGGTTCCACAGCGTGACCGTCAGCAGCAGTGAGAGTCCGCCGAGCACGAAGGCGATCGGCAGGCCCGTCATCATCAGCGCGGTCAGGCCGCCGAACATCAGCGCCAGGATCAGGTTCGCGCTCATGCTCCGCCCTCCTCGCGCTCGCCAAGACACAACAGCGCCAGCTCGGCCAGGCTCTGCAATCCCAGCAGCAGCACCGCGATCGGCACGGCGAGCTTGTAGGGCCACAGCGGCGGATTCCAGGCCGAGAAGGTGGTTTCCCCATAGGCCATGGCCTGCAGGGCGAGGGGCGTGGCGTAATACAGCAGGACGCCGCAAAAGAACAGGATGATGAGCTGGTTGGCGATATCGACGATGCGGCCCGTGCGCGCCGACATCCGGCTGCGGAACAGGTCCATGTTGACGTGTCCGCCCAGGTGCAGCAGATAGGGGCCGCCCAGCAGGAAATAGGGCCCGAACAGCAGGACGGCCAGCTCCATGCCCCACACCGTGGGCTGATGGAAGACGTAGCGGCTGATGACCTCGTACATCATGACCGGCACGATGACCGCCATCAGGGCCGCCGCGGCGATGAACAGGAACTTGTTCAGGGCCGTGATGGCCCGGACATAGGCAAGAACGGCGATCGGCATGGAGCGGTTCCCGGCAAGCGCGAAGGGGACGGCGCGGCCCGCCGGGGCCGCGTCCGCGTCAGGAGATCGGCGGGCGCCGCGTCAGGCGATCAGGCCCAGCTTTTCCATGAAGGCGACCTGGCCGTCCAGGATCTGCGTGGCCAGGGCGTCGCCCTTGGTGGCCTGGCGCCATACCTCGACGGCCTTCTTGCGTGCCTGCGCCACGTCGGCCGGATCGAGCGCGGCCACCTCCACACCCTGCGCCTTGAACGCATCGATCGCCTTGCCGTCGGCCACGAGGATGTGCTGGCGCAGTGCCATGGACACCTCGCGCGCCGCCGCGGCCAGGGCCGCCTTGTGCGTCTCTGGCAAGGCGGAATACGCGGCCTGGTTCGCCACGTAGCTGGTGGCCGTCGTCGGCTGGTGCGGGCCGGGCATGACGATGTGCTTGGCCACCTCGCCCAGGCCCGCCTCCTGATTGGCCGTCAGGTCCCCCCGGTCGGCCAGGTCGATCACGCCCTTGTCCAGCGCGGAATAGACGTCGGCCGTCGCGAGCGGCGTCACCGCCACGCCCAGCGCGCCCATCACCGAGGAGGCCAGGCCGACGAAACGGCCCTTCTTGCCCTGGAAATCGGCGATGGTCTTGATGGGCACTTTGGAATGGATGGGTTCGGCGCCATAGACCGTGGGCGCGATGTAGAACAGGCCCGCGGGCGCGTACGCCTTGCGCGCGAGATCCAGCCCGCCCAATTCGTAGAACCAGGCCTCGTACTGGTCCGGCTCGGTGAACCCGAAGGGAATCGTGCTGGTGAAGGCAAAGCTGGGGATCTTGCCCGCCTCGTAGCCATCGAAGGTCTTCATCATCTGGAAGGCGCCGCCGCGCACGGCATCGAACGCCTGGTTGGCCGGCACCAGTTGCCCGGCGGAGAACAGCTCGATCTCGAACTGGCCGCCGGTGAGCTCGGCCACGCGCTTGACGAAGACCTCCTCGAATTTCTGCGGCGTCGTGCCGCCGTCCCAAAGGGCCTGCATCCGCCACTTGACCTTGGCCTGTGCATGCGCCGCGGCGCCGAGCCCCAGGCCTACGCCCGCCAGGGCTCCGCCACCCAAGACCTTGAGCGCGGAGCGCCGATTGACTGTACCCATTGCTATCTCCCTTTGTAGCCGGATCCCGTTCCCGGGGTCGGACGGCGGACGATGGCGTCCACCCTCGTTCATCGTTCTGAAGCCCGGACGAAAAGCGCGTGCCGGACCGCTAGATCATAAGAGAGCGACAGGTACAATAAAAGGTACAGTTTTATAAATCCCCGTAAATTGTCCCATTATCTGACCCATGACAGTTGAACTGGAGGCCTCATGACCCGCATCGACGCGGTGATCCAGCGCATCCACGCCGGCATTGCGGCGGGCCTCTGGCCTCCGGGCGCCAGGATCTGGTCCATCCGCGCAGCCGCCGCGGAACTGAAGATATCCAAGAACACCGTCGCCGAGGCCTACGACCGGATGGTCGCCCTGGGCCAGCTCGAGGCCCGGGTGGGTTCGGGCTACTACGTGCCCACCCGGGCCAGGCGCGAGCCCCTGCCCAAGGCCATCTCGGTGGCGCAGGCGGTGGACGCGGTGTCGCTGCTGCGCGAACAGCTCGTGAGGCGCTACGAAGTCCGGGTGGGCGAAGGCAGGCCGCCGCACGCCTGGGTCGGCCGCCCGGATTTCAAGCCCCTGTCCGACCCCGGTGCGCCATCGGATGACAACGAGATGCATGGCTACGGCAATCCCTGGGGGTTCGGCAGGCTGCGGGAATACCTGGCGCGCAGCCTGGGCGAGCGCGGCATCGAGGCCCGGCCCGGACAGGTCCTGACGACCATGGGCGCGAACCACGCCCTGGACCTGATCGCCCGCCAACTGCTCGAGCCGGGCGACACGGTGCTGGTCGACAGTCCGGGCTACTACCCGCTTTTCGCCAAGCTGCACCTGGGCGGCATCCGCATCGTCGGCGTGCGCCGCCTGGCCAATGGGCCGGACATCGACGACCTGCACGCCAAGGCCGCCCAGCACAAGCCCAAGCTGTTCTTCACCCAGTCGCTGGCCCACAATCCGACGGGCAGTTCGCTGGCGCTGCCGATCGGCCACCGCGTGCTGCAGGCCGCGACCCGCCACGGCTTCGACATCGTCGAGGACGATCCCTTCGCCGACATCCTGCCTCCCAACGCCCCGCGGCTGGCCGCCCTGGACCAGCTCGAGCGCGTCATCTACGTCGGCACATTCTCCAAGACCCTGTCCGCGGGGCTGCGCGTCGGCTACCTCGCGGCCAATCCCGCCCTGGCCGGCGCCCTGTGCGACCTCAAGATGCTCACCATCGCCAGCTCCGGGGATCTCGCCGAACGGATGCTCTTTGGCTTCATCGCCTCGGGACACTACCTGAAGCACCTGCGCAAGCTGCGCGCACGCGTGTCGCAGACCACCGCGCTGGCGCTCAAGGCCGTGCGCGGCCTGGGCCTCGAGGTCTTCTGCGAGCCCTCGGGATGCTTTTACCTGTGGGCCTACCTCCGGCCCGGCGACGACGAACTCAGGCTCGTCGAGGAAGCCTCGGCGCGGAACATCTTCATCGCCCCGGGCCGCCTGTTCATGCCCGAGCGCGTCAACGACCGGCCCGCCATGCGCCTGAACATCGCCTACGCCACGCACCCCAAGTTCATCGCCTTCATGCGGGAGCGCGCGGCGGGCAGCGCCTGACCGCCCCGGGCGGCAGGGGCGCCGCGCCCGAGTTTTCTTCATGGGCGGGCGCCGATATCGTCCGTTGCCCGCCCCTCCGGGTCCGGACTATCCTGGGTCTCCCGATACCGCCCCGGAGCCGACCCGATGTCCGATCCCGCCGTCCAGCAGCCGTCCGCCGAGGATTTCGGCTCGGAATACGCGGCGTTCGCCGCGACCCTGAGCACGCGGGACATCCCCGAGCCGGTCCTGCGCGGCGCCCGCGACAATCTCTTCGACACCCTGTCCTGCGCCATCGCCGGCTCGTCCGCCCAAGGGGTGGGCGAGGTCCGCTCGCTGGTCGAGGAATGGGGCGGACGCCCCGAGGCCGGCATCCTGTGCTCGGCGAGCCGCGTCCCGGCGCACCACGCGGCCTGGGTCAACGGCATGATGGCCCATGCGCGGGACTACGACGACACGCACGACGAGGCGGTGCTGCACGCAGGCGTCTCGGTCATTCCCGCGGCCCTGGCCGCCTCCCAGCTCGAGCCGCGCGCGAGCGGCGCCGACCTGCTCGCCGGGGTCGTGGCCGGGCTGGAGCTCATCTGCCGCCTGGGCGTCGGCACCCGCATCGGCATCATCGAAAGCGGCTTCATGTATACGTCCCTTTTCGGCTATTTCGCCGCGACCGCGGCGGCGGCGCGCGTCATGGGGCTGAGCGCCGCCCAGACCGCCAATGCGCTGGGCATCGCGTACAGCCAGGCGGCCGGCACGCACCAGGTCACGCGCGACGGCGCGGGCACCAAGCGCATGCAGCCGGGATTCGCCGCCAAGGCGGCCCTGCTCTCGGCGCAGATGTCCCGCCGCGGCGTGCGCGGCGTCGTCCATACCTTCGAAGGCGCCGACGGGCTGTTCCGCAGCTACCTGGACAACCGCGTGGACACCGGGCGGATGCGCCGGGGCCTGGGCGAGACCTACGAAATGCGGAACCTCAGCTACAAGCCCTACCCATGCTGCCGTTTCAACCATACGGCGATCGAGGCCGCGCTGCTGCTGCGCCGGCGCCCCGGCTTCGATCCGCGGCGGATACGCCGCGCCGTCGTGGGCGTGACCCACGACGCCCACCAGGCCGTGTGCACGCCCGAGGCCATGCGCCGCGCGCCCCGGACCATCGTCCAGGCCCAGTTCAGCATCCCCTACACGGTGGCCTGCGCGCTGGCCGACGGCGAGGTGGCGCTGCGCCATTTCACCGAGGAAGGCCTGCGCGACGCGGACATCCTGGCACTGGCCTCGAGGATCGAGGGCCGGGTGGACGCGGGGATCGAGCGCGAATGGTCCCGCAGCATCTCGCCCGCGATCCTGCGCGTGGAGACCGGGGACGGGACCTTCGAGCAGCGGATCGACTACCCCAAGGGCCACCCGCGGTCGCCCATGACGGCGGCGGACTTCGACGCCAAGCTCGCCGGCTGCGCCGCGGCCAGCGGCCTGGACTGGCCCGCGGACCTGGCGGCGCGCCTGCATGCGGCGATCGACGGCCTGGAGCAGGCGCCCGACAGCCGCGACCTCATCCGCCAACTGACGCCGGAACGGACGGCGGCCGCGACGGCGCCGGCGGTGTGAGGGCTCGCCCGGCGCTCAGGCCCCGGTGCACCCCGCCCCCCTCACGGCAGGCTCCCGCGGCGTGGCCCCTCCGTCCAGGTCCGTGGCGGGTGCCTCGCCGGACACTTCGCCGTCCGGAACGGCATCCCCCTCCTCCGGCGCCTCCTCGGCGAGCTGCGCCAGGATCCATTGGCGAAACGCCGAGATCTTGGGCACGTCCATGCGGCCCGGCTGGCAGACCACGTAGAAGCCGTTGGTGTGCCGCAGGGGAACGTCGAAGGGAATCATGATCTGGCCCGCCGCGATGTCGTCCAGGACGTAGTGGCGCTGGCTCAGCCCGACGCCCATGCCCGCGAGCACGCACTGCTGGACCACCGCCAGGTCCTCGGGATAGACCTCGCGAAAGGGCTTGAAGGGCGCGTCGCTGACCTGCGCCCACCAGGCGGGCCATTCCTCGCGCCTGGCGTACACGTGATAGAGGGTGGTCTTGAGGAGATCCTCGGGGGTTTCCAGGCCCACGGCCTGCGCCAGGCGGGGCGAGCAGATCGGCACCATCTCGACCTGGAACAGCAGCTCGGAATGGATGCCGGGCCAGGGCGGCGCGCCGTAGCGCACCGCCACGTCGATGTCGTCCTCGTCGAAATCCACCTCGGTGCGCCCCGCCGAGAGCCGGATCTCGATGTTGGGATGGCGCGCCTGGAAATCCGGCAATTTGGGGATCAGCCAGCGGATCAGGAAATTGGTGTACGAATGCACGGTCAGGACCGTGCGCCGCTTGCTCTGGCGCAGGGCCTGGGCGGCCTGGCTGATGCCGTCGAAGGACCGGGTCAGCGCCTGCGCGAATTCCCGGCTGGCGGGCGGGATCACCAGGTTGTTGTTGACCCGCTCGAACAACTGGAAGCCGAGGTACTCCTCGAGAGAGCGCACGTGGCGGCTGATCGCGCCCTGCGTGACGCTGAGCTCGGCGGCCGCCTTGGTGAAGCTCTCGTGGCGCACCGCGGCCTCGAACGCCCTCAACTGGTTGAGGGGCGGCATGTACCGTTTCTGCACCCGATTGTTCATGGCTCATCCACCCAGGTAGGCGCTCAGGATCTCGTCGCTGCGCAGCAGCTCCTGGCTGGTCCCGCGCAGCGTCAGCGTCCCGGTCTCGAGCACGAATCCGTAGTCCGAGATCTTGAGCGCGAGCCGCGCGTTCTGCTCGACCATGATGACGGTGATGCCCTCGCCGTTGATGGTCCGCACCAGCTTCGCGACCTCGTGGATGAGCTTGGGCGCCAGCCCCAGGGTCGGCTCGTCGAGCATCAGGATGCGGGGCTCGCTGATCAAGGCGCGCGCGATCGCGACCATCTGCTGTTCCCCGCCCGAGAGGCTGGAGGCGACCTGGTTCCGGCGCTCGGCCACCCGGGGAAAGATCTCGTAGAGGAATTCCAGGCGCCGGCGGAAACGGCGGGCATCGCGCACGCGATAGGCGCCGGCCCGGATGTTGTCGTAGACGCTCATCTCGGGAAACAGCCGCCGGCCCTCGGGGCACAGCACGATCCCGCGCTCGAGCCGCTCGTGGGGCCTGAGGGCGGTGATGTCCTCGCCATCGAGGCGGATGGACCCCCGGCCATGGCGCGTCAGCCCCACGATCGTCTTGAGCAGCGTGGATTTCCCCGCGCCGTTGGCGCCAATGATCGCGGCCACGCCCTTGTCCGGGATCTCGATGGAGACGTCCCGCAGCGCGTGCACCCCGCTGTAGTCGACGGAAAGATTCTGGATCTCAAGCAAAGTCGTAATCCTCCCCCAGATACGCGTCGATGACCGACGCGTCCGCCTTGACCTGCGCGGGCGTGCCCAGCGCCAGCGGCTCGCCGCGATTGACGACCAGGATGCGATCGCAGGTCCCCATCACCAGCGGCATGTCGTGCTCGACCAGCAGGATGGTGATGCCGAGCTCGTCGCGCAGCCGGCGGATCAGCAAGCCGGCCTCTTTTTTCTCGGACGAATTCAGGCCCGCGGCCGGCTCGTCCATCAACAGCAGCCTGGGCGCCGCCATGATCGCCATGCCGATGCCGAGCATTTTTTGCAGGCCGTAGGCCAGGCCTCCCGCGGGCAGCCCGAGGACGTCGCCGAGCCCGACGAAGCCGGCGACCCGCCCCAGCCGGTCCGCCTCCACGGCCGCCTTGCGCGAGGAGAAATACGCGCGGGGGCTGTTGCGCAGCCTCAGCACCTCGGCGCGACGCAGGTTCTCGCGCACGGTGTGCGTCCCGAACACATGGACGGCCTGGAACGTCCGCGCGATCCCGCGGCGCGCGATCTCGTCGCTGGAATGCCCGGAAATGTCATGGCCGCCGAGGGCCACCGTCCCGCCGGTGGGCCGGTAGTGGCCGGCGATCACATTGAACAGCGTCGTCTTGCCGGCGCCGTTGGGGCCGATGATGCCGAATATTTCCCCATCGCTCACCGAGAACGACACCTTGGACACCGCCGTCAGGCCGCCGAATCGCTTGGTCAGGCCCCGGACCTCGAGCAGTTCAGGCATCGGCCTTCCTCCTTTGCACGATGGCGATCAGGCCCTGCCTGAAGAAGATCAGGAAGACCACCAGGCATACCCCGTAGATCAGCAACTGGTACTCGCGCGCCTCGCGCAGGATCTCGGGCAGCGGCACGATGAAGATCGCGCCCAGCACCGGGCCCAGGACCGTGCCGACGCCACCGATCGCGTTGATGACGATCAGGTCGACCGACAGCATGAAACCGAAGGCCTCGGGCGACAGGAAGCCGATGTAGAACGCGTAGAGCCCGCCGCTCAGCCCGGCGATGAAGGCGCTCGCCGCGAAGGTGCCGATGCGCCACGACAGGGCGTTCGAGCCGAGCGCGCGGCTGAGCATCTCGTCCTCGTTCAGGGACTGGAAGATCGCCCCGATGTCCGAGCGCTCGACCCGGCGCATGCACCAGTAGACCAGCGCGCTCAGCAGCAGGCCGAACACGAAATAATGCTGCGGCTGCGTCAAGCGCAGGCCCGGCACCGAGAACTTGGGGATGCCGTACAGGCCGTTGTTTCCGCCGAACAGCGAGGTCCACTCCTGGAAGACCAGGTTGATGATCTCGCCGAAGGCATAGGTGAGCAGCACGAAATACACGCCCTTGATGCGCAGGAACAAGGGGCCCACCAGCGCGGCGAGGGCGCCGGCGATGAGGGCGCCCGACAGCATCGCCAGCGCCGGCGGGAACCCCAGGCGTATCGTCAGCAGCGCGCTGCCATAGGCGCCGATGCCCATGAACGCGGGCTGCGCGATGGAGAGCTGTCCGATCTTGAGCATGAGGTTCATGCTGAGCGCCATCGGGATCATGATGGTGATCATCGTGGCCAGGTGGAACACGTAGCGCCCGCCCACGAGCCAGGGCAGCAAGGCCAGGGCGGCGATCAGCAGGAGGATGTAGCGCGTCCTCATCGCAGCGCCCTCCCCATCAGGCCGCTGGGCCGCGCGACCACGACCAGCAGCACGATGGCGAAGGACACGATCAGCGCGACCGTGGAATTGATCATGGTGGTGACGATCGATTCGCTCAGGCCGATCAGCAGGCCGCCGAGCACCGCGCCGGGCAGGCTGCCCAGCCCGCCGAGGATGACGACCACGAAGGCCTTGAGCATCGGCAGCTCTCCCATGTAGGGCCCCGCGGTGTAGATGGGAGCCATCAGCGCGCCCGCCAATCCGGCCAGCAGGCAGGCCAGGCCGAACGCCGATCCGTAGACCACGCCGGGCTCGATCCCCATGAGCGTCGCCGTGTCCGGATCCTGCGCCACCGCCTGCATGGCCAGGCCGAGCCTCGCGTACTTGAGGAAGACGTAGAACGCCGCCAGGATGGCCAGGGCGCAGAGCGCCACGATGCTGCGGTCCCAGGGGACGGAGGCGTCCATCAGGCTCCAGGTGCCGGTGAAGGGACGCGGCACCGAGTGCTCGGCCGGCCCGAACAGCAGCAGCGCCACCGATTGCAGGATGACCCCGACGGCGAGGGACATGATCATGCCGGCCAGCTCGTCGCCCACCAGCGGCCGGAACAGGGCGCGCTCGACCACGACGCCCAAGAAGCCACTCACGAGCCCGCCGGCCAGGACCGCCGCGAAGAACGGCCACCCCAGCGCGCCGAACAGGAACAGCACCACCATGGCGCCGACCATGTAGAACTCGCCATGCGCGAAGTTGACGATCCGCATGATGCCGAAGATCAGCGTGAACCCCAGCGCCATGAGCACGTAGATCAGGCTCGCCAGGAGCCCGTTGACGATGATCTGTTCAGCCATGGGCCACCCGCCCCCCGGCCGTGCGCGCCGCGGCGGATGCGCCGGGTTCCCGTGCCGGCCGGATCGCTCTGGATCGGTGTTTCATGTCTCGTCTCCTGCTGGCCGGCGGCCAGTTCCGTTCCTCTTTCGGGACCCTCCCGGACGCGGCGTGTCCCAGTATAGGAATGCGCGTCCGCGGCGGTCCATGCCGATTTTCGGGAGGCCGCGTCCGCGTCCCGCGAAGATGCCCCGCGCCGCGCGCCGCGGCGGGACCGCCCCCGCCCCGCGCATCAGATCACCCCTCGCGCGCGCCATTCCTCGAGCTCCTGCGCCGTATGCCCCAGCCACTGGCCGAACACCTGCTCGTTGCTCGCGCCCAGGGGCAGGCTGGGCTCGATGGGCCGGCGCTCGACCCCCTCGAAGACCAGCGGCGAATGCGGCAGGATGACGCGGCCGAGCTCGGGATGGTCGACCCGCTGCAGGCTGCCGCGCGCCAGCATGTTGCGGTCGTGCAGGACCTCCTTGAGGCTGCGCACCGGCGCGCAGGGCACCTTAGCCTCGAGCATGCGGGTGGCGATCTCCTCCTTGGGCATCCGGGTGGTCCAGGACTCCAGCAGCGCATCCACCTCGGCCGCGTGCTGGACCCGCGCCGAGCGGCTGATGAAGCGCGGGTCCGCCTTGAGCTCGGGGCGCCCGATCACGTCCAGAATCGCCTGGAAATGCCGGTCGCCCGGGGCGTTGAGCACCACGTAGCCGTCCTTGGCCGGATATACATTGTATGGCGATATCCCCAACCCCCCGTGCCGGTTGCCGGTGCGCGCCGGCGCGGCGTCGCCGCGCGCGTGCAGCATGCCCAGATTGGAGGCGAGCGAGGCGAACACGGCGTCCTGCATGGACACCTCGACCACCCGCCCGGCGCCCGTGCGCTCGCGCTCGTAGAGCGCCGTCATGATCGCCGCGTACAGGTGGATGCCGGCCATGAAGTCGCAGATGGCGGCGCCGGATTTCACGGGCGGCTGGTCCGGATAGCCCGTCGAATCGATGATGCCCGACATGGCCTGCATCACCAGGTCCATGGCCGGATAGTCCCGGTAGGGCCCGGTCTTGCCGTAGCCCGAGCTCGAGCCGTAGATCAGCCGGGGATTGAGGGCGCGCAGCTCGCCCGCGCCCAGCCCCAGCCGATCCATGACGCCGGGGGCGAAGTTCTCGACCAGGACGTCCGCGCGGCTCGCCATTTCACGCAGCAGGTCGGCCCCCCGGGGATCCTTGAGGTTCAGCGTGACGGGCTTCTTGTTCGAATTGAGCATGGCGAAGGGCAGCGCCGCGCCGCCCATGTCGCCCCGGCTCCGCAGGTGCTCGCCCTGCCGGGGCTCGACCTTGATCACCTCGGCGCCCGCCATGGCCATCAGGAAGGTGGCATAGGGGCCGTTGTAGACGTGCGAAAGATCGATGACCACGACCCCGTCCAGGGGCAGGCGGTTCCCCGCTTTCTCCATGGGCTGACTCTCGAGAATGTTCATTTCGCGCCGTCCAAGAGGCGGCGGGCCGCCAGTTGATGCGGCCGGTCGAGCATCCGGCCGTCGAGCGACACCGAGCCCGCGCCCGGCGCCGCCTCGAAGGCGGCGAGCACGCGGCGGGCCCAGTCCAGTTCCTGCTCGGAGGGTTCGAAGACCGCGTTGATCACGGCGACCTGGTCGGGATGGATGGCGGCCTTGGCGGTGAACCCGTCGCGCCGGGCCGCCGCCGCCTCGGCCCGCAGGCCTTCGGGATCGCGGAAATCGGTGTACACGGCATCGATGGGGGCCACGCGCGCGGCGGCCGCACCCAGCAGCGCCATGGACCGCGCCAGGCGAAAGAGCGCGGTGTACTCGCCCGATGCCTCTCGGTTGGACCGGGCGCCGACGTCGGTGGCGAGATCCTCGCCGCCCCACAGCATGCCGCACAGCCGCGGGCTGGCCGCGCGGGCGTACTCGCCCATGTCCAGCACGGCGGCGGCATGCTCGGTGACGATCGGCAGCACCCGGATGCCGCCGGGCGCGAGCCCCTCGCGCACCTCCAGGGCCTCCAGGTAGGCGTCCACCCGGGCCAGCGCCCCGGCGCCGGAGCACTTCGGCAGCATGATGCCCTCGGGCCGCGCGCCCGCCACGGCGGCCAGGTCCTGGAGGGTGAGGCCGGTGTCGAGCGCATTGACCCGCACGAACAGGCGGTGCCGGTCGCGATGCCGCGCGACGAAGGCCGCGGCGAGCTCGCGCGCCCGGGCCTTGCCGGCCATCGGCACCGCGTCCTCCAGGTCGAGGATCAGCGCGTCGGCGCCGCATCCCAGCGCCTTTTCCAGCTTGCGCTCGTCATGGCCGGGGACGAAAAGCAGGGATCTCATGTCAGAACGCCCCCGTCGACAGGAAGCCGTCCACCGGATCGAAATCCTCGAGCAGCTTGCGGCCGACGAGGTCCTTGAGGGTCTCGGTGGCGCCGCCGCCCAGGGTGCCGTAGCGCGCGCCGCGATAGAAGCGCGACACGGGATACTCGTCCGTGAAGCCGTAGCCGCCATGCACCTGCAGGGCCTCGCTGGTGATGCGGATCGCCATCTCGTTGACGAAGATCTTGGCGATGGCCGCCTCGTGGGGATCGGGAAAGGGATCGGCGGTGAGGCAGGCGCGGTACAGCAGGCTGCGTCCCGCCTCGATGTCGCGGTACATCTCGGCGAATTTCCAGCGGATGCCCTGGAAATCGCCGACGGCCTTGCCGAAGACCTTGCGGTCGCGCACGTACTTGATCGCCTCCTCGAACGCCCCTTCGGCCAGGCCGAGCGAGACGCTGGGATTGAGGCAGCGCTGCGTGTTGAAGGCCGAGAGCAGCTTCTTGAAGCCGCCCTGGCGCAGGATGACGTTCTCGACGGGAACCTCGACGTCCTCGAAACGGATCTCGGCGAGGTTCTCGCCGCCCATGGTGTGATAGCGCGCCGTGACCTGGAAGCCCGGCGTGTGGCGATTGACCAGGACGCAGCCGATCCCCTCGCGCCCGGGCGTGCCGTCGATGCGGCTGAAGACCACGAACCATTCGGCCTCGTCGGCGCGGCTGATCAGGGTCTTGACCCCGTTGACGACGGCGCGGTCGCCCCGGATGGCCGTGTTGGTCCGGTAGTTGGGCACGTCGGTGCCCGCGTGCGGCTCGGTCATGCACACGGCCAGCATGGCGTCGCCCGTGCAGACCTTGGGCAGGATGTCGCGCTTCATGTCCTCGGGCGCATAGGTCGAGATCACGCGCACCTGGACGCCGACCTCGCCCATCAGGGCCATGGCGGTGGCATAGCAGTGCTTGGCGACCTCCTCGATGACCAGGGCGGTATCGAAGACCGCCAGGTCCGAGCCGCCGTATTCCTCGGGAATCGACATGCCCAGCACGCCGATCTCCGCGAGGTCGCGCAGGTTCTCCCAGGGAAAGGTCCCGTCCAGGTACTTCATCGCCCGACCGCGGAACTTGTCCCGGCCCAGTTCACGGACGGTCCCGACCAGCGCGCGCTGCTCGGGGCTCAGCCGAAGTCTTGCATTGCTCATACCCATGCTTCCCATAAAACGTTGTCGTCAAACTTGCCGGTCCGCCGCGGACCGGATCCGCCCGGATCCCGGCCCCGCGGCACTCACTGGAATCCCTGGGCCTTCGCGATCTCGCGCGCCTCGCGCGCCAGCGATTCCCGATGGTCGGGATGGGCCACGCCGATCAGCCGCCGGATCCGCTCCTGCAGCGAGCAGCCGCGCAGGTGCGCGACCCCGTATTCGGTCACCACGGCATCCACGTCGCCGCGCGGCGTGGTCACCGGCCGGAGCCCCAGCGCGCCCACCAGGCGCGAGTGCCTGCCGTCGGCGGTCGCCGAGGGAATGGCGATGATGGAGCGCCCGCCCGGCGACAGGGTCCCGGCCCGCACGAAATCGGCGTGCCCGCCCAGGGCGCCGAGGTAGCGGCCGGCGGCGACCTCGGCGTTCACCTGGCCCGTCAGGTCGATCTCGACCGCCGAATTGATGGTGTGGAACATCGACAGCGACGCCGCCGTCGCGGGGCTGTGGGTATAGTCGGCGCTGCGCAGGTCCACCGAGCCGCTGTCGCGCGCGAAATCCCTCAGGCGCCCGGTGCCGAACAGGCCGCCCGTGACCGTTTGGCCCTCGTCGCATCCCTTGTGGGCATTGGTCACGACGCCGCGCTCCACCAGGTCCACCAGCACGTCCGAGACCACGCCGCTGTGCACGCCCAGGCCGCGATGGCCGGACAGCGCCCGCGCCACGGCGGCGGGCAGCGATCCCACGCCGAGCTGCACGGTCGCGCGATCGGGAATCAGCGCCGCCACGTTCCCGGCGACCGTCTGCTCGACCTCCGAGGGCTCGGGGTCCTGCATCTCGATGATGCGTTCGTCGCGCTCGACCAGCACGTCGATATCCGCGGCGTCGACCAATGCGTCGCCCAGCAGCGCGGGCAGCGCGGGATTCACGAGCGCGATCACCACGCGCGCGCGCTGGATCATCGCCCGCGTGAAATCCGCGATCACGCCCAGCGAGTAGCGGCCACCCGACAGCGGCCGCACCTGGATCAGCGCCGCGTCGACGCGGATGCGGCCGCTGCGCAGCAACTGGGGGATCGCGCTGACGTGGCAGGGAAAGATCTCCGACACCGCGCTGACCCGGCGGCTCGTGCCCGCGCCGTTGAAGGCATGCAGGCGAAAGGCGTCGGTCAGTTCCGGGCGCAGGGTGTCGGATTGCGTCAGGCCGAACAGCAGCGCGCAGTCCTCGAGGGTGTGCCGCTGGGCGACCAGCGCCTCGGTCAGCGCCAGGGGCTCGCCCGGCCCCTGGGGCCAGGCCACCACGTCGCCGGCCTGCAGGTGGTCCGCCAGGCGCAGCCTGTCCAGCGGCACCGCCGGGATGGTTTGAACGGATGTTGCGCTCGCCTTGCCTTGCATATGCTCGACGCCTTTCCGGGCGGATGGTTTCAGGGCCCGCGGAGGCCGGGAAACCGCATGGAATCTGCGTTTCCGGACGTTCCGTGAGGAAGTTCGGGCTAGTGTAGAATTGGCTCGGCAGAGGGGTCCATCGGTATTTCCGGGACACCGTATCCTCATTTCCAGAACTCCAGAACCATCCCCAGGGAGCACGCCCGTGATGATCGATCTGGTCCAGTTGCGCACCTTCGTCTGCGTCGCCGAGGAACAGCACCTGACCCGCGCCGCCGAGCGCCTGCACATCAGCCAGTCGGCCGCCAGCGCGCACGTGCGGGCGATCGAGGACCACTTCGACACCCAGCTCTTCATCCGCACCAATCGCAACCTGAAACTCACCCATACGGGCGAGCTGCTGCTCGACGAGGCGCGCAACCTGCTGAACAACGCCAGCATGTTCACGTCCTTCGCCCGCAAGCTGCGCGGCAAGATGGAGGGCCAGCTCACGATCGGGTCCAGCAGCGACCCCTCCAGCCGCGGGGCCGACACGGTGGCCGCCCTGCTGCGGGCCCATCCGCTGATCAGCGTGGACCTGCGCGCCCGTCCCTCGGCCGGCACGCGGCAGGACCTCAAGACCGGCGAGCTGGACGCCGGCATCCTGCTGGGGCCGTCCAACGATCCCGACATCCTGCACTACGAGCTGACGCGCTTCGGCTTCAGGATCGTGGGGCCGGTCGCCATGCGGGCGCAGATCGAGGCGGCCGACTGGGGCGCCCTGGCCGCCATGCCCTGGCTCACGCCGCTGGACGCCAACATGGCCTACGCCATCCTGCTGGACGACATGTTCGCCGCCCGCGGGCTCACGCCCCGGTCGGTGGCCCGCTTCGACAACGCGGCGCTGGCAGGGGCCATGGCCAAGGCCGGCGTGGGGCTCACGCTCATGCGCGAGGACCACGCCCTCGAGGGCGCCGCGAACGGCTTCCTGGCCATCTCGCCCATCGCCCAGGCGCAGTTGCCGCTCTACGTCGTGCACTTGGCCAGCCGCAAGTCCGACCCGCTGATCGAGGCGTTCGTGGCGGCGGCCCGCGGCGTCTGGGCCGGCGAGGACTGAGGCCCCCGCCTCCGACCGCGCGCCTCCGCGGCATCCGCACCGGCCCGTCCGCACCGGCCCGCCCGCCGCTGCGCCCGCCTCGTCCGCCGCCCACGGCGCCCGTGTTCACGAATCCTGGACGCGGCGAACCGAAAATCGCCATGTACCGCGCGCCGGGCCGATTCTTATACTGGCGGGGTCCAAATCCACTGGCGGAGCCGCCCGCGCCCTCCGCCTTCCCGCCCCAGGAGGCCGCATACATGTCCAGTCCAGCCACGCAAGGATCCGCAACCGCCTTTCACACCGCCATGACCATCGGCAACGAGGATCGCGCAGGCGAAGGAGATTTCATCGAGGTGACCAGCCCCGTGACCGAGGAGCGCATCGCGCATTTCCGCGGCGCCTCGCCCGCCCAGGTCGACGAGGCGGTGGCCAGCGCCGCGGCCGCCTTCGAGAGCGGCGCGTGGGATTCGCCCGAGCTGCGCCGCTCGGTGCTGCATCGCTTCGCCGACCTCATCGCCGAGCAGCGCGATTCCCTGATGGACACTCTGACCGCCGAAATCGGGACGCCGGTCAACCTCAAGGCCAACCACATCGACACGCCCGTGCGCTTCCTGCACTGGCTGGCCGACGCCGCCGCGGTGGACCGCACGCGCCACCTGGGCTTCAACGCCGCCCTGACGGCCACCAGCATGGTCGCCTACCGGCCGGTGGGCGTGGTGGCCGCCATCACCGCCTTCAATTATCCGATCCTGATCGGGGCGACCAAGATCGGCGCCGCGCTGGCCGCGGGCTGCACGACGGTCCTGCTGTCCTCGCCCCAGGCGCCCCTCACCGTGCTGCGCCTGGGCGAGCTGGCGCGCCGCGCGGGCTTCCCTGCGGGGGTGGTCAACATCATCGCCGGCGGCGCCGAGACGGGCCGCGCGCTCACCGGGCACCCGGGCGTGGCCAAGGTCAGTTTCACCGGTTCGGTCAACGTCGGCCGGCAGGTCATGCAGCAATCGGCCGAGGGGCTGCGCGACGTGGTGCTGGAGCTCGGCGGCAAGTCCGCGGCCATCATGCTACCGGGCGTGGACTTCGACAAGTACGCCTTCTCGCTGCACGCCCGCTACGCGCGCAACGCCGGACAGGGCTGCGGCTCGCCCACTCGCATCCTGATCGAGGAATCCCGCTACGAGGAATTCGCCGAGATCAGCCGCAAGGTCTATCCCAGGCTCAAGGTCGGCGACCCCAAGGATCCCGCCACGATCCTGGGTCCGGTGGTGAGCTCGGCCCAGCGCGACCGCATCGAGGCCCGGCTGGCGCGCGCGGTCGCCGGCGGCGCCGAGATCATCGCCGGCGGCGGGCGACCCGGCATCCCCAGGGGCTGGTACCTGAATCCCGCCCTGGTGGGCAATCTCGACAACCGCTCCGAACTCGCGCGCGAGGAGATCTTCGGCCCGGTCTCGGTGGTGCTCACCTACCGCACGGTGGAGGAGGCCGTCCAGATCGCCAATGACTCGCCCCTGGGCCTGAAGGCCTATGTCTTCGGCAAGACGGACGAATGCCTCAAGCTCGCGCCCGCCCTGCGCGTGGGCACCATCCAGATCAACGGCGGCAGCCCGCTGCGACCCGACGCCCCCATGACGGGATACAAGCACAGCGGGATCGGCAGCGAATGGGGCGAGGACGGCCTGCGGGAATTCATGCGGCCCCAGCACATCGACTGCCCCGTCGCCTGAGGCCGGTGCGGTATCGACCTCAGGCCTCGGCCGCCCGAGCCGTGACCTGTCCGGTGCCGGCAGGTGCGATACGTACCGTATGTATCGACCTCAGGCCTCGGCCACCCGAGCCATGACCGTCCAGCTCCTGGGGGTGGTTCAATTCCCGGGGCGCCCTTTTTTTTGACCGGACCCGGCGCCGCGGAGGCCGCCGGGCCGGGCCGTCCGGGCTGCTAGTCGTTCGAGGTCTTGCCGAGCACCACCGGCTCGCCGTTGCGGATGGCGCCGATGTAGTTGACCGTCATGACCTGGTGGTCGATCCCGTAATGCTTCATGCCGCCCATGTGCAGGTCCTCGCCCTGCACCGACTTGAACGGCATGGCCGCCTTGAACGAGGCGGCCACCTTGGCCGTGTCGTCGATGGTGCCGGCCTTCTGGACCGCATGGAGGATGGCGTTGGCGCCGTCGTAGAACGACACGATGATCTCGTTGGCGTCGTGGCCGTTGCGCTTTTTGTAGGCCGCGGCGAGTTCCTGGTAGCCCTTGTTCGCCGGATCGGCGTACAACATGTTGATCGTGCCCTCGGCGGCCGCGGCGCCGGCGCCGGCCACGATGTCCTTGGGACCCGCGCCGCCCGTCTTGGTAAAGAGCTTGTCATAGCCGAGCTCGCGGGCCTGGCGGATGATCAGGCCCGCCGTGGCGGGCGAGGTGCCGCCCAGCTCGATCATGTCGGGTTTCATGGCGATGATGCGCGTGAGCATGGGCTGGAAATCCTTTTGCGCCCGCTCGAAAAGCTCGTGCCCCAGCACCTCGAAGCCCTTTTCCTTGAAGATCGCCTCGCTCAGGCGCACCTGGTCCCAGCCGGTCTCGTCGTTCGGATTGACCACCACCACGCGGCGCGCCTGCAGGTTGCCCTTCATCCAGTCGATCATCGAGGGCAGGTAGTCCTCGGGCGCGCTGTACATGCGGAACATGTACTGGGAATCCTTGTCCAGGGCCTTGCTGGTGTAGGCCGAGGACATGCCGATGACCTTGTCGTCCTCGACGTTGCGCTTGAGCGCCATGGTCGCCGCCGAGGACAGGATGATGACGTATTTCACGCCGTCCTGGTTGACCAGGCGGTTGTAGGCGGCCACGGCCTCGGCCGCCTTGTACTGGTCGTCATAGGCGATGACCTCGACCTTGACCTTCTTGCCGCCGACGTCCAGGCCACCAGCCTCGTTGACCCGCTCGGCCAGGATGCGGGGCCCCTCGGCGGCGGCCATCCCCCAAGGGGCGCCGCCTCCCGTCAGCGCGGCGATCACGCCGATCTTCAGCGTCTCGGCGCCCGCGGCGCCGGCATGCAGCAGGCCGGCAGCGGCCAGGCAGGCCAGGACGGCCCGGGGAGTGAAAACGGATTTATGGATCATGACTTTGTCTCCGGTCCATGGTTGAGGGTGGTGCATCAATCGTTCGAAGTCTTGCCAAGCACCACGGGCTCGCCCTTGCGGATCGTGCCGATGTAGTTCACCGTCATGATCTGGGCGTCCGCGCCGTAGTGTTTCATGCCGCCCAGGGTCATGGGATCGCCCTGGAGGGAGGCCATGGGCAGGGTCTCCTTGAAGGCCGCCATGACCTTGGCCGTGTCGTCGATGGTCCCCGCCTTCTGGATGGCATGCAGCAGGGTATTGGCGCCGTCATAGAACGGCACGATGATCTCGTTGGGCTCCTGGCCCTGATTGCGCTTCTTGTAGTCGGCCACCAGCGCCCGATACCCGGCATTGGACTGGTCGGCATACAGCATGTTGATGATGCCCTCGGCGGCCTCCGCGCCCGCGCCTGCCACGATGTCCCTGGGCCCGGCGCCGCCCGTCTTGGTAAAGAGCCTGTCGTAGCCGAGCTCGCGGGCCTGGCGGATGATCAGGCCCGCCGTGGCCGGAGGCGTCCCGCCCAGTTCGATCATGTCGGGCTTCATGGCGATGATGCGCGTGAGCATGGGCTGGAAGTCCTTTTGCGCCCGCTCGTAGAGCTCGTGGCCCAGCACCTCGAAACCCTTTTCCTTGAAGATCGCCTCGCTCAGGCGCACCTGGTCCCAGCCGGATTCGTCGTTCGGGTTGACCACCATCACCCGCCGCCCCTGCAGATTGTCCTTCATCCAGCCGATCATCGAGGGCAGATAGTCCTCGGGCGCGCTGTACATGCGGAATACGTAGTGGCTGTTCTTGTCCAGCGCCTTGCTGGTGTAGGCGCCGGTCATCATGACCACCTGGTCGTCCTCGGCGTTCTGCTTGAGCGCCAGCGTCGCGGCCGAGGACAGGATGACGATGTACTTCACGCCATCCTGGTTGACCAGGCGGTTGTAGGCGGCCACCGCCTCGGCCGCCTTGTACTGGTCGTCATAGGCGATGACCTCGACCTTGACCTTCCTGCCGCCGACGTCCAGGCCGCCGGCCTGGTTGACCCGGTCGGCCAGGATGCGCGAGCCCTCGGCGGCCGCCATTCCCCAGGGGGCACCGCCGCCCGTCAGGGCGGCGATCACGCCGATCTTGAGCGTCTCGGCCGCCCCCGCGGCCGCGCTGCACAGCAGCCCGGCGCCCAGGACGAAGGCCATGGCGGCCCGAAGCTTGATGGTGGATGTGCGAATCATGGGTCTGTCTCCTTTTTGTATGGATCTTTCAGGCGATTTCCAGCGCGACCAGTGTTCCCTCGCGGATCGCCTCGAAGAATTTCCTCGAGCCCCGGACGTCGCCCACGTGATGGACGGGCACGCCCAGGCCCTCGAACTGCGCACCGTCCGCCATGCGGTCGGCGTATCCCGTGCAGAAAATCACGTCGTCGATCCCCTCGAGCCGGCGCGGCAGCCGCTTGCGCGTCTGGATCTCGACCCATCCATCGCCGATCCTCAGGACCCGGGTATGCGTCAGCACCTCCATGTCCAGCTCGGCGAAACGATCGACGTAATGCACCTTGTCCGCGTGCACGGCCTTCTTGAGGATCTCGGAGCGCGCCACGAGGATCGGGGTGCCGCCGTGGTGCGCGAGGAAGTCCGCGACCTCTACGCCGACCAGCCCGCCGCCCACCACCAGGCTGACGGGTCCCGGTTTTTCGAGGCCGGCCAGCACCTTCCAACCGGTCAGCACGCGCGTGCGCGAAGTCCCGGCGAGGTCGGGGGACACCGATCTCGCGCCGATCGATACGATGACGACATCGGGCCGCAAGGCGCCGACCTCGTCCGGTGATGGCTCCCGCCCCAGATGGACGGTCAGGCCCAGGCGGTCCACCTCGCGCCGGTAGAACGCCAGGATGTCCCCGATCTTTTCCCGCTGCGGCGGCCGGCGGGCCAGGTCCAAGTGGCCGCCGAGCTGGTCCGACCGCTCGAAGATATGGACCTCGTGGCCGCGGCGGGCGGCCGTGGTGGCGGCGGCGAGCCCGGCGGCCCCGGCACCGATCACCGCCACCCGGCGCGGCGGCGGCCGGCGATCCAGCAGGGGCCGCAGCTCCAGCTCGCGGCTCGCCAGGGGGTTGACGGTACAGGCCACGCCATTGTGATTGTGGATGTTGGCCACGCACTCATTGCAGGCGATGCACGGGGTGATCTCCTCCACCCTGCCCGCCCGCGCCTTGGCCGGCCAATACGGGTCGGCGATCAGCGCGCGGCTCAGGCAGATCACGTCGGCATCGCCCGCCGCCAGCAGGTCCTCGGCGATCCGCGGCTCGGAAATCCGGCCGACCGTCATCACGGGCACCGACACCCGCTCGCGCATGGCGCGCGCGGCCGCGCGGTTCCAGGCCTCGGACTCGGCCATGCCGGGGATGATCCTGTAGGGCCGCGAGGCGTGGATGCCCGCCGAGAGGCTGATCGAGTCCGCCCCGGCCTCCTCGACGAACCGGGCGATCTGCAAGGCCTCGTCCAGCTCCAGGCCGCCCGGGGCGTGATCGCTGCTGTTCATGCGAAAGATGACCGGATAGTCGTCCATCCGGCGCTTGATCTCCGCGACGATCTCGACCGCGAACCGGCTGCGGCCCCGCACGTCCCGGCCATACTGGTCCTCGCGCCGGTTCGCGTCGGGCGACAGGAACTGGCTGATCAGGTAGCCATGGGCCCCGTGCAGCTCGACCGCGTCGTAGCCGGCCTCCCGCGCCCGTTGCGCCGCATCGGCAAAGCGCCCCACGATCCGCAGGATCTCGGCACGGGTCAGCTCGCGCGGGATGCTCACCGTCCCGCCGCCGGTGAAGGAGGAGGCGATGGGAGACGGCCCGAGCGGCGTCGAGCCCGAGACGGCGGTCACCGCCTCGCGCCCGCCGTGATTGAGCTGCAGGGCGATCTTGCCGCCCGCCTCGTGCACGGCATCGGCGATCAGGCGCAGGCCCGGGATGTAGCCGTCCTCGTGCAGCATGGCGTTGCGCGGCAGCCGGCGGCCCTCCATCTCGACGTAGGTCGCCTCCACCACGATCAGCCCGGCACCGCCGCGGGCGCGCTCGGCGTAATAGGCCGCCATGCGCGGCCCCGCATGGCCGTCCAGGTCGGCCAGCTCGGAACTGGAGGCCGCGAAGCAGATCCGGTTCGGGACCGTCATGGACCCGATGCGCATGGGCTCGAAAAGCCTGGGAAAAGAATTCATGCCGACGCCTCCGCGATGGTCACGTGATAGGTGCGCGCCGCCGTGTCGTGGAACAGGGCCCGGCGCTCGCCGGCCGACAGGGAGGCGGTGGCGATCTTGAAGGCGTTCCACAGCTCGGCGTATCCGCAGGACTGCCTGTCCACTGGGAAATTGCTCTCGAACATGCAGCGCTCGGGGCCGAACAGCTCGAGGCAGGTGTCGATGTAGGGCTGCCAGGCCCGCGCCAGGACCTGCGAGGCGGCGGGCCGCTCGCCATGCTCGAAGCCGAAGCCGAAGACCGCCATGCCCATGCCGCCCACCTTGACGCGGACATTGGGACAGGCCGCCACCGCCTTCAGGCCGGCGCGCCACTCGTCGAACGCCTGGCGATGGCCGGGATACTCGGGCACGCCGCAGACGCCCCCCACGTGGTCGAGCACCATCACGGTGTCGGGAAAGCGCGCGGCGAGCCGCGCCCATTCGTCGAGCTGCGGATGATAGACCCAGCCGTCGAAGCTCAGGCCATGCCTGGCGAGATGCGCGAACCCTTTCTGGAAGGCGGGGTCCAGCAGCAGGTGCGCCGGGGCCCTGTGCTTGATCGTGGCGCCGATCGGGCCGGGATCGTAGGCGGCCTGCTGGCGGATCCCGCGCAGGCGTCCGCCGCCGGCCTCGATCATCGCCTCGAGCACGGGCGCCACGCCGTCGCCCAGCGACAGGTCGGCGAACCCCACGATCGAGGCCGCGACGCGGCAAGGGCCATAGACCTCGCTATCGGCCACCGCGCCGATGCCGCGCGCGAACTCGATTTCCCCCACCGGGCGCATCGCCTCGTCGCCGCGGGCGCGCCACATCGAATGGTAGGCCTCGACGTACACCGTCGCGACGATGCGGTGCCCGCAGGCCAGGTCCGCCAGCAGGTCGGGCAGCATGTAGCGGCTGCCCGTCGCGGGCGAGTCGTACAGATGGTGGTGGGGATCGATGATGGGCAGGGCGGGCTCGAGCGCGGCTTCGGGCTGCGCGCCCGCATGCCAGGCCTCGAGCTGCGCCGTGGTCCGGGGCTGGTTGCCCCGGAAGGGGGGAGTCTTCGTCGTTTCGGTTGTCATCGCGCTCGTCTCCATTGCAGCGGCCAGGGCCCGCGCCGCGGGCATCCGGCTAGTCTTTTCGGGAACGCAGGCCGGCCAGCGCCCGATGGCGGCCGTTCAGCCACCAGCCATACTGCACGGGCCAGGATGCGTAGGGGTTCGAAGGGTCGGCGGCGCCCAGGGCCGCCTCGGCATGCAGCGGCCAGTTCGGATCGAACAGCGCCTGTCGGCCGATCGCCACCAGGTCCGCCCGCCCCTCGGCGATGACCTGCTCGGCCAGCTCGGGCTCGGTGATTAGGCCCACCGCCATGGTCGCCACCCCTGCCTCGCGGCGGATGCCTTCGGCGTAGGGGACCTGGAAGCCGTAGCCGGGCGCATCCCTCGACGTCGATGCCGAATGCCCGGCCAGGCCCCCTGAGGAGCAGTCGACCAGGTCCACGCCGGCCGCCTTGAGCTCGCGGGCGAAGGCGATCGTCTCGCCGAAGGTCCGGCCTCCTTCCGCGCCGTCCAGGGCCGACACCCGGACGAACATGGCGCGCTCCGCGGGCCATGCCGCGCGCATGTCGCCGACGACCTCGAGGGCATACCGATGGCGTCCCTCGAAGGACCCGGAATAGGCGTCCGAGCGCCGATTGGTCAGGGGCGACATGAACGAGTGCAGCAGGAATCCATGCGCGGCATGCAGCTCCACGATGTCGAAACCCGCCCGGCATGCGCGCTCGGTCGCGGCGGCGAAGGCCTCGCGGATATCGGCCATGTCGCGGTAGGTGGCCTCGGCGGGCACCTGGTACCCTTCGCCGAAGGCCAGGGCGCTGGGCGCCTTGAGCGGCCAGGCGCCTTCGCCACGCAGGGTGTGGTCCTCGGCGCCGACGGGGCCGTTGCCGTGCCAGGGGCGCTGGCGGCTGGCCTTGCGCCCGCCGTGGCACAACTGGATGCCGACCGCAGCGCCCTGGGATTTCAGCAGCCGCACGATGCGCGCCAGCGGCTCGACCTGCCGGTCCGACCACAGGCCGAGATCCCCGTGGCTGATGCGGCCCTCGGGCAGCACCGCCGTGGCCTCGATCATGACCAGGCCCGCGCCCCCCAGGCCGAATCGCCCATAGTGGGCCAGATGGAAGTCGGACGCCTCGCCCTCATGGGCGGAATACGTGCACATCGACGAGATCGCGATGCGGTTGCGGATGTCGACGCCCCGCAAGCGCAGACTGGAGAACAGGGAAGCCATGCGTCTTCCTTGAACGGCGGCCTCGCGGCCTATGCCGCGTGCGGCACCAGGATCTGCCGCACGACCTCGCCGCGGTCCAGCAGGTCCAGGCTGAGGTTGAGTTCCCCGAACGAGATCTCGCCGCTCTTGAGGCGGTCCACGGGCATCCTGCCCTCCTTGTACAGGCCGATGTAGTAGGGAATGTCGCGCTCGGGCACGGTCGAGCCCATGAACGATCCCCTGATCCCGCGCTCCTCGGTCACCAGGGCCGCGTGCACGAACTGGAACAGGGCGTCCGAGGCCCCCAGGCCGACGCAGATGACGTCGCCGCCGCGCGCCGTGATGGCGTTGCCCAGCGCGATCGCCTGCTGGTTGCCGGTCATCTCGAACGTGAAATCCACGCCGCCGTCGCTCAGGTCGCGCACCTTCTGGACGACGTCGGGATCCGTGGCCGAGATCGTCTCGGTCGCGCCCAGCTCGCGCGCCAGGGGAAACTTGCCGGTGTTGATGTCGATGCCGACGATGTGCCGGGCGCCGGCGATCCGCGCCGCCATCACGCCGTTGAGGCCCACCCCGCCCAGGCCGATCACCGCGACGCTGGCGCCGGGCTGCACCCGCGCCGTGTTGAGCACGGCCCCGGCCCCGGTGACCACCGCGCAGCCGAACATGGCCGCGACGTCCAGCGGCACGTCGTCGTCGATGCGGACGAGCGACCCGGGCGCGGTGATCGCATACTGGGCGAAGGCCGACACGCCGCTGTAGTGGTAGATGGGCTGGCCGTTGCGGCTCAGGCGCCGCCCGCCCGTCGACAGCAGGCCCTGCGTCCGCGGGACGGTCACGCTCTGGCACAAGGCGGGGCGCATGCGGCCGCAGGCGCGGCAGCACCCGCATCCCGCCACCACCGTCATCACCACGTGGTCGCCGGGCGCAAGGCCGGTGACGCCCGCGCCGACCTCGCGCACGATGCCGGCGCCCTCGTGCCCGCCGACCACCGGCAGCTTGCGCTTGCGCAGCCCCGCCACCTGGGACAGGTCCGAATGGCACAATCCGGCGGCCCGGACCTCCACCAGCACCTCGCCCTCGCCGGGCCCCTCGAGATCGACCTCCTCGATCTGGAACGGCAGGCTGTCCACGTAGGGCTTCGGGCGGCCCTGCTCATACATCACCGCGGCGGTCATCTTCATGCCTGCGCTCCTCCTGGATATTCCATCCGCTCATCTCCTTTGCCTTCGCCCCGCGCCGTCCGCGCCGGATCCGGCTGCGCCACGGCCGCGCGCGGGCGACACCGTCCGCCCATTAAAGGGCCGGCCGACCGCCGCGGCAAATCATAATTCGGCCGGAAGGCCATGACTTATGCTCATAGGCCTCTTTCGATCGCGGATTTTTTATGGGACGATTACGCTCGGGCGGCATCCGCGCCCCGGGGCATCCCCCCGAATCCCCAGAGTCCCGAAATGGCCACGGCACAAAGACTACCGCCACTGAACAGCCTGCGCGTCTTCGAAACCGCGGCTCGGCACCTGAGCTTCACCCAGGCGGCCCTCGAGCTGCACGTGACGCCCTCGGCCGTCAGCCACCAGATCAAGCTGCTCGAGGACGACATCGGCGTCAAATTGTTCCGCCGCGAAAACAACAAGATCCTGCTCACCGAGGCCGGCGCCTGTCTCCTGGAGGAATGCACATCGATATTCCTGCGGCTGACCAGCGTCATGCAAAAGGTGCGCGACCGGGGCGCATCGCAGAAACTGAACATCGCCCTGCGGCCTTATTTCGCCCAGAAATGGCTCATCCCGCACATCGGGGACTTCTGGGAAAGCCACCCCGGCATCGAGCTCGCGCTGCACCACATGATCAAGGCGCCGAGCTTCTCCGACGGCTCGATCGACATCGCCATCATCTGGGGGGACGGCAACTTCCCGGATCTCAGCACCCGGCTGCTGGTGAACGGTGACCTGACGCCGGTCTGCAGCCCGCGGCTCATCGCGCCGCAGGCCGTCCCGCCCTCGCCGGAAATCCTCGCGGCGCACACCTTGCTGGACGAGGAGACCCCCGACAACTGGGACCGATGGCTGAAGTCCTCCGGACACCCCGACCTCAGGCCGCGCAAGCGCATCGGCATCGACGACACCAACGTGCGCCTGCACGCCGCCATCAATGGCCAGGGCGTGCTGCTCACCTGTCTATCGCTGCTCGAGCCGGAATTGCGCGAGGGCATCCTGGTCGCTCCCTTCGAGTACCAGATGCCCCACTATTCGTACTACCTGGCGCACCGCCCGGAAATCCTCGACACCAACCCGGCGGCGCGGGTCTTCATCGATTGGCTCGTGAGCCACACCGCCCGCACCCTGCCGGCCCGCGGCGCCGGCTGAGAGGCCGGCGACGAAGGCCGAACGGCCGGTAGTGGTGGCCTGACGGTCGGTGGAGGCGGCGAACGGCCCGCCGCGACCGCCCCGCAGGGGTCGGCGCAAACGAGGCCGGGCAGCCCGAAGGCACCCCATCCGGACGGCGACGGCCCCGCGGGCGGCTCAGGCGGGCGCGATGCCGCGCAGCCGCTCGCCGCGCCGCCGCAGCAGCTCCAGGGCGACCAGCAGGAGGATCGAGAACAGCACCAGGATGGTGGCGACGGCCAGGATGGTCGGGCTGAGCTGCTCGCGGACGCCGGACCACATCTGGCGCGGGATGGTCCGCTGCTCGACGCCGGCGAGGAAGATCGCCACGATCACCTCGTCGAAGGACGTGGCGAACGCGAACAAGGCCCCCGAGACCACGCCCGGCGCGATCAGCGGCAGCTTGACCTTCCAGAACACGCAGGCAGGCCCCGCGCCCAGCCCGCGCGCCGCGCGGGAGAGATTTTCGTTATATCCCACCAGCGTCGCCGTCACCGTGATCACCACGAACGGCGTGCCCAGCGCCGCATGCGCCAGGATCAGGCCCAGCAGTCCATCGCTCAGGCCGACCCGGGTGTAGAAGAAATACATCCCCACGGCGGCGATCACCAGCGGCACGATCATGGGAGAGAGCAGCAGGGCCGTGATCCAGGCCTTGCCCGGGAGATTGGACTGGCTCAGCCCCAGCGCCGCGAGCACGCCGAGCGCCGTGGCGATGGCCGTGGCGCACAGGCCCACGATCATGGTGTTGCGCAATGCCGGCATCCAATACGGACTGTCGACGATGTCCTGGTACCAGCGCAGGCTGAACTCGCGGATCGGATAGTGGAAATAGGGATCGGCGCTGAACGACAGCGGTATCACCGTCAGCACGGGCAGCACCAGGAACAGCAGGACGAGGCCGCACAATGCCACAAAGAGATACCGCGCCGCGATGCCCCGCCAGTCCGCATAGCCGGGAATGTTCATCATGATGCCTCCTTATCCGAGCTTGAGGCCGTTGCCGCCCACCAGCCGCGTGTAGATGCCGTACAGGACGACCACGCTGACCAGCAGGAGCATCCCCAGCGCGCTGGCCAGCCCCCAGTTCAGCGTCGTGTTCACGTGCTCGGCGACGAAATAGCTCACCATCTGGTCCTCGCCACCGCCCACCATGGCCGGCGTGATGTAGTAGCCCAGCGCGAGGATGAACACCAGCATTCCCGCCGCGCTGACGCCCGGCATGGTCTGCGGCAGGTAGACCGCAAAGAACGACTTCACCGGCCCGGCGCCGAGCGACCTGGCGGCCCGCACGTACACCGGCGAGACGCCCTTCATGACGCTGTAGAGGGACAGGATCGCGTAGGGCAGCAGGATGTGCGTCATGGCGACGATGACCCCGAAGCGATTGAAGATCAATTGGTGCGGCTCGTCGAAAATCCCGAGCGCCAGCAGCGCGTCGTTGATGACGCCCTCGGACTGCAGCAGCACGACCCAGGCGGTCGTCCTGACCAGGATCGCCGTCCAGAACGGCAGCAGCACCAGGATCATCAGCAGGTTGCCGATGCGCGCCGGAATGCTGGCGAGCAGGTAGGCGACGGGATATCCCAGCAGCAGGCACAGCGCCGTGACGAGCGCGCTGATCATGAACGTGCGCCCGAACACGTTCCGGTAGAGGCTGGCCTCGGGCGTCTGCGCCTCGATGCTGCCATCGGCGGCATAGCGCAGGTCCAGGGACGTCAGGTAAAAGCCCGCGGTATGCTCGCCCGAATAATTCCTGATCAGCGCCCAGGGCTGGGGCTCGCCCCACTTGCCGTCGATGTCGATCAGGCGGTCCCGGACCGCCTCGGCCGATTCCTGATAGACCGACTTGTCCACCGCCCGGGCCGTCCTGACCACGAGGCTGCGCGCGCCGGACTCGAAGTAGTTCAGGTGCGCGGCCATCTTGCTGATTTCGAGATTGGTGCCCGACGCCAGCTCGGTGGCGAAGGCCTTGTAGACCTCCGCATCGGGCAGGCGCTGGGAGTGGGGATCCCACTGCGACAGCAGCCCGACCGTCACCGGGATGGTCCGCGGCACGACGGTGTTGTCGACGCTCGTGAAGAGCAACTGGACGATGGGAAACAGGAAGGTGACGAAAATGAAGGCCAGCAAGGGGGCCACCAGGCCGAGGGCCTTGAGCCTGTTCCTGTATTCGGACTTCCTGAGGCGCTTGACCAAAGAGATCCCCAAGGGGTTTACCGCGATCGACGAATCCATGACTCTCTACCTGTCGTCTTGCACACCGCCCGGCCGGGCGGAATCCGGATGGGGGGGCGCCGCAGGCGGCCCCCCATCGCATGCCGCGCCTTACTTCGCCAGCCAGACGGCGAACTTCTGGTTCAGCTCGTCGAGGTGGTCGGCCCACCATTCGGCATCCAGCCGGACCGCGCTGCGCGTGTTCTCGGGGGTCGTGGGCAGGTACGGCCGCACTTCCGGATCGACGAACTGCAGCGCGGACTTGCGCAAGGGGCCGTAAGAGACGTATTTCGTCTGCGCGGCCAGGACCTTGGGCATGGTGCCGGCCACGACCAGCCGCTTGGCCGCCTCGAGATTCCTGGTGCCCGCCACGATGCCGAACATCTCGGGAAACTGGATCTGCCCGTCCCAGATCAGCTTGAACGGCTGCTTGTCCACCGTGACGGCATCATAGATGCGGCCGTTGTAGGCCGTGGACATGGCGACCTCGCCGCTCGCCAGCAGTTGCGGCGGCTGGGCGCCGGCCTCCCACCAGACGATGCTGTCCTTGATCTGGTCCAGCTTGCGCAAGGCCCGATCGATGCCGGCGGGGGTCGACAGCACCTCGTACACGTCCGCCGGCGCCACGCCGTCGGCCATCAGGGCCCACTCCAGCGTCGCCCGCGGGGATTTCTTCATGCCGCGCTTGCCGGGGAATTTCTTGAGATCGAAGAAATCCGCGACGGACGACGGCTTGTCGCCGGCAAACTTGGAGTCGTTGTAGGCGATGATGTAGCCGATCGACAGGCTGCCGACCGCGCACTTGGTGAGCGCGCCCTTTTCGTAGTCCTGCACGGCCGGGGTGCCGTCGGGCGCCGGCGCGAGCCAGGCCGGATCGAAGGGCTCGAGCAGGCCCTCGTCGCAGGCGCGAATCGCGTCCTGGAGCTCGAGGTCGACCACGTCCCAGGTCACCTTGCCGGTCTTGACCTGCGAACGGACCTGCGCGAGGCCGCCACTGTAGTCCTCGACGAGGACCTTGTCGCCGGTCCGCGCCATGTGCTCGTTGATGAATGCCTCCTGCTGGCTCTTTCCATAAGCGCCGCCCCAAGAGGCCAATGTCAGCGTGGCGGGCTCCGCGGCCACCGCCGTGGCGGCAAACAATGCGGAAACTGCCAGCAATCCTTTGACTGAAACCATCGTCATCTCCTGTTTAATTATTGATTTCCTACCACCTCGAAACCACCTTGCACCAGCACGGCCCGGAAATCCCGCGCCGCGCGAAACCTCAAGCCAGGGCCAGGCAATCCTCCTTCTGCCAGCCCATCGTCACCTCGGAACCCACCTCGGGCAATGCCGTGTCCCGCCCGTTGGGGACCTTGACCACGAAATTCGAATTGCCGCAGACCTCCACGATCAGGCGCACGTGATCCCCGTGATAGACCGAATTGCGGATCACGCCGCGGAAGCGGTTGTCGAGCGATGGGGGACAGGCGCCGATCACCACGCGCTCGGGCCGCAGCGAGACCTCGGCCTTGCCGCCCACGCTCACCTTGCCGCAGGCCACCGCCCACACGGTTTCCCCCGTGCCCATCCGGATCTGGCAGGCCGAGTCCCTCACGGCGCAGACTTCCCCCAGGAACTTGTTGTTTTCCCCGATGAACTGCGCCACGAAGGGATTGGACGGGACCTCGTACAGGTCCCGGGGCGAGGCCAGTTGCTGGATGATGCCCTGGTTGAATACCGCGATCCGGTCCGACATGGTCAGCGCCTCGCCCTGGTCGTGCGTGACGTAGACGAAGGTGATCCCGCTCTGGCTGTGGATGCGCTTGATCTCGTACTGCATCTGCTCGCGCAATTGCTTGTCGAGGGCGCCCAGCGGCTCGTCCATCAGGACCAGCTTGGGCTCGAACACCAGCGCCCGCGCCACCGCGATGCGCTGCTGCTGCCCGCCCGACAATTGCGCGGGCTTGCGATTCCCCAGGCCCGACATCTCGACCATGGACAGCGCGGCCTCGATCCGGCGCTTGCGCTGCCCGGCGGGCACCTTGCGCACCGCCAGGGGGAATTCGAGGTTCTCGGCCACCGTCATGTGGGGAAACAGGGCGTAGTTCTGGAACACCATCCCGATGTCCCGCTTTTCCGGCGGGGTGCGGGTGATCGGCTTGCCCTCGAGCAGGATCTCGCCGCTGGTCGCGGTCTCGAAACCGGCCAGCATCATCAGGCAGGTCGTCTTGCCCGAACCCGAGGGCCCGAGCATGGTCAGGAACTCATGCTCGTGGATGCTCAGGTTCAGGTCCTTGACGACCAGCGTTTTCCCATCATAGGTTTTCTGGACATTCTTGAACCGCACGAATGCTTCCCTCGATTGCTCGGCCTGGGTCGACATATCAGCTCCTCATTCCTTCTGGGTTTCCGGCTGCGCGAGGCGCTCGATCTCGCGCCAGTTGCTGCCCGGCTGGAAGCCGAGCATCCTGCGGGCGCGGCTGCCGTCGAAAACGGACGCATAGGGGTTGCGGGCGTAGCGCTCGCGGTCCCGTATCTCCACCTTTCCATGGAAGACGCGATCCACCCAATCCAGGGTGGGCTCGTTGCGGCAGCTATCCTCCGCCGTGATGAAGAACACGCCCGACTTGACCTCCGTGGCCTTGAGGGCGCAATCGAAGGCGCGCGCGCAATCCTCCGGGCTGATGTAATAGAACAGCCAGCGCGTATCCGGATCGCCGGCCCGTTCGATCGTGGGCGGGATGTTCTCGGGGACCAGCACCATCATGAGCCGCAGGCAGAGGACCTCGATGTCTCCGCGCCGGACGAAGCTCGCGGCCATGTCCTCCATGAGCTGCTTGCTCACGCTGTAGGCCTGGATCGGGCAACAGGGATGGGACTCGTCGATGGGAATGTATTCGGGCGGAAACGAGGGGTGGGCCTCCGACAGGCCGCTGGCCGAGACGCTCGAGCACAGGATCACCCGGCGCACGCCATTCTCGTGCGCCGCCTGGAGCACGTTCCAGGTCCCCTGGACGTTGACACGGATATAGGTTTCGGGGGCCGCCTGCAGATCGAAATCGATCGCCGCCAGATGGACCACCGCGTCCATTCCCGCCAGCTCCCGCCGCAGCACGTCCAGGTCCAGGACGTCGGCCTGGGCAAAACCGACGTCCTGCGGCGGGCGCCTGAGGTCGAGGACCTTGACATTGAAGGACTGCATCAATCGGTCGACGACGTGGCGGCCCACCCGTCCGCTGCCGCCCGTCACCGCCACGTTCAACCGAGAATCCAAGCGTTCGCCACCCATTCAACCGTCTCCTTCGAATCGTGAAACCCATGGGAATCCTGTGAAAACCCATGGACGAAAATCATTGCCATGCCTCCGGATCCGCCGACCGGCAAGGATCAGGATCCCGCCAGCGCCCTGAGCGACGAGCCCTCGTCGACCAGCCGCTCCACGTCCAGCGGCCTGCCCGAGTGGGCCATGCGCTTGAACATGGCCATGTCGCGGCCGCTGTTGACGGCGCACGCCGCCCGCAGCCGGCCTTGCGCATCGATGCCCAGGACCGAGAACCGGTGCGCGTCGGGCCCGTCCCGGCGCACGACCTCGAGATCATCCGAAAAGACCCCCAGGGTCTGCAGATTGCAGTCGTACTGGTCCGTCCACAGCCACGGGAACTCGGCATAGACCAGGGATTCGCCCAGCATGTTGGCCGCCGCCACGGCCGGCTGGTTCTCGGCCACCTGCCAGGACTCCACGCGCAGGCGGCGGCCCAGCAGCGGGTTGTAGTGGTTCGTCACGTCGCCGGCGGCAAAGATGTCGGGATCGTTGCTGCGGCAGGACTCGTCGACCAGCACCCCGTTGCCCACCGCGATCTGCGCGCCCTCGGCGAGTTCCACATTGGGGACGGCGCCGATGCCGGCCACCACCAGGTCGGCCTGCTCGTCGCCGCTGCTGGTGCACACCGTGACCGTGCCGTCCGCGTTCAGATCCACCTCGTAGGGCACCACGCCCAGGCGGACGTCCACGCCGTGCGCGAGATGCAGCTCGTGCATGTAATGGCCGATCTGCGCCGGCATGGCGCGCTGCAAAAGCACGCTGGCCGACTCGAACAAGGTGACGCGGCAGCCGCGCGCGATCGCCGAGGCGGCCACCTCCAGCCCGATGAACCCCCCGCCCAGCACCACCACGTGCTTGCGGCCGGCCAGCGCCCCGCGCAGCGCCCGCGCATCGGACAGGGTGCGCAGGTAATGGAAGGGCGCCCCCTCGTCGACCTTGCCCGAGAACCGGCGGGCGCGCGAGCCCGTGGCCAGCAGCAGGCGATCATAGGGAAAGGACAGGCCGTTATCGAGCCAGACCTTCTTTTGCGAACGGTCGATCTCGACGACGGGCGAGCCCAGGTGCAGGTCGATCCCCTGTTCGCCGTAGAACCCGAGATCGCGGATGAACACCCCGCCCTCGGCCTCGGGCGTCCGCAGCACGTCCTTGGACAGGGTCGGCCGGTCGTACGGCATGTCGGGCTCCGCGCCCAGCATGCGGATCTCGACCGAGGGCGAACGCTGCCTCAGGGTCTCGGCGGCGCGGCGCGCGGCCTGGCCGGCTCCCACAATCACGCATTTCATGGCCATGCTCCTTTCAATGCCCCCGCCCGCCGGCGGCGCCGGCTTCGGACAAGGCGCGCTCGACCCACCGCGCGCAGCGGAACAGGCGATCGTCGCCCAGCCGCGCCCCGATCAACTGGACCCCGACGGGCAGGCCGTCCGGACTCTCGAAGGCCGGCAGCGACAGGGTCGGCAGGCCCAGCAACATCCACATGCGGCTGAAGACCGGATCGCCCGTGCTCTCCACCCCGGCGGGCGCGGGGCCCGGCGCGCTGGGCGCGAGCAGGACGTCCCAGCGCTCGAACACCGGCTCGATCTGCTGGGCGCCCAGCTCGGACGCGCTGCGCGCAAAAAGATAATCCTCGCGGCTGACGCTGCCGCCCTGCTCGACCAGCTCGCGGATCGGCCCGCTCAGGGACTGGGGCGCCACGTCATATTCATGGGCGAGGCTGCGGGCCGCCTCATAGGCCATCAGGGTCTTCTGCAAGTCGGCGAACTGCTTGAACCCCTCGGGCAGGGTGACCTCCCCCACCCTCGCCCCCAGCGAGGACAGGGTCAGCGCCAGGTCCTCGATCCCGCAACGGGTCTGCGGCGAGGCCTCGAGCCACGAGGGCGTCTTGCAGAGCGCGATCGACGGCGCCCATCGCGGCGAAGGCTCGCCCACGTCCTCGGCCTCCCCGCCGAGCAGGGCGCGGCGCAGGAGCATCGCGTCCTCGGCGCTGCGGGTCAGCGTCCCCAGGGTATCGAGCGAGTGCGACAGACCCTTGATGCCGGTCAGGTTGAAATCCCCATGGCTGGGCTTGTAGCCGACCACCCCGCAATACGAGGCCGGGCGGATGATGGAGCCGGCCGTCTGCGAGCCCAGCGCCCCGGGCACCATCAGGTCGGCCACCGCGGCCGCAGAGCCGCTGGATGAGCCGCCCGGCGTATGGCCCAGACGCCGCGGATTGCGCGTCTTGCCGGGACGGAAGAAGGCGAACTCGGTCGTCACCGTCTTGCCGAAAATCACGGCGCCGGCGCGGCGCAGCAAGGCCACGCAGGAGGCGTCCGCCGCCGGGCGATGGCCCCGATAGATGGGCGAGCCGTATTCGGTGGGCATGTCGGCCGTATCGATGATGTCCTTGATCCCGATCGGCACGCCGTGCAGGCAGCCTCCGGCGGGCTCGTCATCGAGGCGGCGCGCCTGGCGCAGCACCGCGTCGGGGTCGAGATACTGCCAGGCGCGCACGTCGGGCTCGCGCCTGGCGATCCGGGCCAGGCAATCCTGCGCCAGCTCGACCGCGCCCAGCCGCCGCTCGCGGATCGCGGCCGCCGCCTCGGCGATCCCCATTTCATGCGGCTGCATCATGCGCCTCCAGCTCGGCCCAGGCGCGCTCGAACGCTTCCGCGGGGCTGAAGTAGAAGCCGCCGTCGAAGCGGCCCCTGGCGCCGCTGCCGTCGAGGACCCCGAGACTGATCACCGGCGTCTGCGACAGGGCGAGGGCGCGCTGCACGGTCAGCCCCGTGCGCAATGCGGTGGCCCGGCCGAACGCCGGGTGCGGCGCGGACAGCAGATCCACGGGGAAGGCCAGGCGGTGTTCCGCGCATGTCTGCCGGATCCGCTCCCAGGTCTGCGGCGCGTACGCCGCCGCGGCCATGGCGCCGCAGCCGAAGGCATCGACGATGGCGCTGTCGCCGACCGCGCCGGCCGACTCGCCATACAGATCCGCCCGGCCCGGAATCAGGGGAGGACTCGCCTCGACCGTGAACCAGCGGCCGGGCCGCGAGGAGATCCGCAGACCGAACCGGACGCCGTTGCCGCCGATGGCGGTCACGAAGCTGCTGCCCGCCACCCCCTCGGCCGCGCGCATCATGGCCTTCACCGAGGCCATCCACGGGTTCAGGAAGAAGGCCGCCGCATCGTCGAGGAAGGCACGCACCTCCGCCGGAAAGGCGGCGGCGCCGCCGGCCTCGAGCAGGCGCTCGCACAAGAGCCGGCTGCCCGCCACGGTGCGGCCATGGCAATCGTCGCCCTCGCGCAAGGCGCGGTCCGCCACGTCGATCATGTCGATCTCGGCATCCTCGAGCACGCGTGCGAGCCGGGGAGCCAGCACGGCGCCGACCCAGCGCAGGCGCTCGAGCACCTCCTCGCTGCAAAGGCCCACGCGCATGACCGGACCGTTGCCGCCATTGACGGTGCTGTAGGTCCGCAGACCGCGATTGGCGGCGTCCTCGACCACCAGCACCGGCATGCTTTCGGACAGCACTTCGGCCAGCGGGATGGCGGCGCCGTGATCCTGCGCCGGCTCGAGCGCCACGGCCCCCGAATCCAGCAGCAGGCCGGCCTCCTCGCCCGACCGCGCCCAGCCCTCGTACAGGATCGCCATGATCGCCGAATGGCGCACCGGGGCCGCCATGGCCGCGGGATCCGGAATCGGCGGCCCCGCGTGCAGCAGCATGCGGCCCTCGAAATCGATGGCATCGGCCGCGCGCGCCACGCCGCACAGCACCGGCCTCACCGCCAGGGCGCGCGCGAGCGCCACGGCATCGGCCTCGCGCACCGCCGCCGAACGTGCCCCGGTCATGATTTCCCCTCCGGCACGATCCAGGATTCGGCGAAGGCCAGGAAGGCGGAACTCAGTCGCCCTCCCAGGAAATCGCGCTCGACCACGATGCCCGGCAGCGCTTTCCCATCGAGCAGGATCTCGCCCCGCGCGGCGCCCTGGAACACGCTGTACATCTGGTGCCTGCCGGTGGCCGTCTGGTCGGCGCCGACGTCCGCGGCGAACGGCTCGCCCAGGCCCGACCACCGCATGGACAGGCTCGCGTCCCCGGCCGCGATCGTCTCGCGCCAGCCCGCCGGATCACTCATGTCGGTATCCCCGCCGGTGGCCTGCAGCAGGGTGGCAGACGCCAGGCCGGGCATGCCGCGAAACGCCCCGAAGTTCGGCACGAAGGCCTCGAGCAGGTAGCGCATCAGGGGCAGATTGTCCGCGATGCAAAGATTGGGGGCGTCGGGATAGCCGGCGGCCACCTCCGGGGCGCCCAGCACCACCATGCCCCGGCCGCGCCCATGCGCGGAATGGATCACCTTGAAATACACCGCCAGGCCGACCCAGGGTCCGTCCGGATGGCCGGGATCCTTGAGATAGATGCCCGGGTTCTCGCCCGACCAGTCCACCTGGCCTCGATTGATGACCGACATGTAGTGCCCTCCTTGCACATCCACCGGCAAAACGCCGTGATTCAGGCGCCCTCGCCCAACGACACCATGACGACGCCGCCCTCGAGCCTGACCTTGTAGGCCCGCACGTTGTCGCGCGCCGGCGGGCATTGCACCTCGCCCGTCGCGAGATTGAAGCGCGACTGGTGCAAGGGACATTCGACCTCGCCGTTTTCGACCCACCCCTCGGCGAGCGAAGCCTGGCCATGGGGACATCGGTCCGCCACGGCGAAAAAATCGCCGCCCAGGTTGAAGACCGCGATGTCTTCGCCATTCAGGTGCACGCAACGCCCCTCGTGGTCGGGGACCACGGACGCATCACACAATTTCAACCATTCCGCCATGCCTGCCTCCCGCAATACGTCAATGACTGCAACAACTCGATCGGATAATCATCGGGGTCGCGGATGAACGCGATCGAATAAGGACTGCCTTTCATGGGACCGGGCTCGCGCGTGACGCGCACGCCTTCGGCGCGCAGGCCGGCCACGAAGCCCTCCAGGTCCTCGACCTCGATCGCGAAATGCCCCCAGGCGCCCCCTTTCTCATACGGCTCGGAGCGATCCCAATTCAGCGTCAGCTCCAGGACGGCCGTCCGGTCCGCCGGCCCATAGCCGACGAAGACGTTGGTGAACCGGCCGTCCGGATAGGGAGTCGTGCGCAATTCCTGCATGCCCATCAAGCGGACGTAGAAATCCAGGGAACGGTCCAGGTCCATGACGCGGATCATCGTATGGGCGAGGCGGCGCATCGCGACGCTCACTCCGCCATCTTGCGCAGGACCAGGTTCTGGAACTGGTGCGCGCTGTTTTCCCAATGCGGGGACATCAGGCCCCCATCCGCGACCACGGGCGAGGCCCGGCCGGCCTGGAGCTGCTCGGTGATGGCGTGGTCCTCCTTGTGGACGGAATACCAGAGCTCGCAGAGGTTCTTCTTGTCGGCCTCGGTGTAGTGCTGGTCGCCCACGCTGTAGAGCACCCGGTACTGCCGCGTGCGGTCGGGACCGACGGGGATGTTGAGGTGCACCCCGGCCTGGTCGGGCAGGTAGATGCCCAGCACGAAATTCGGGAACATCGTCAGGTAGCGGGCGCTCATGTCCAGGTGGCTGGACTTGGCGGTGGTGCCTTTCTCGACCTCCAGGTCCACGCCCGAGCCCTGGCACATGCCCTCCGAGATCGTGTAGTGGTTCCTCAGGGGCTGCCCCGACGCGGTCTCGTGATGCACCACCGGCACGTGATAGGGCTCGATGAAGTTCTCCATCAGGAACTTCCAGTTGCACTTGACCTCGCCGAGGTCGATCTTGCCGATAGGCTTGAGCAGCGACAGGTCCACCAGGCCGGTGTGGGCCGCGAAGGACCTGGAATATTCCTCGAAATCCGGCGCGTCGCCCGACAGGTTGACGAAGATCCAGTCATGCCAGATCGCGAAGCGCACCGGCATCAGGCCATGGTCCTGCTTCTTGAACCCCGGCACCTCCTGGACCCGGAACCCCCCGAAATGCGGGGCCGCCTCCAGTTCGCCGTCCAGGTTGTAGGACCAGGCATGGTAGGGGCAATTGATGGAATCCTTGAGCGTGCAGGCCTCGGCGACCAGCTTCAGGCCGCGATGGCGGCACACGTTGTGGAACACGCCGATCTCGGCCCGGTCATTGGCGACGATCAGCAGCGGGCGCCCGGCGACCTCGACCGGGATACAGGCCCCCGGGGCCGAGGCCTCGTGCACGAAGCCGGCGAAGGTCCAGCCGCTGACGAAGACCGTCTGCCGCTCTTTGTCGAAAAATTCCTGGGAAGTGTAGGCCTCGGGCGGCAAGCCATGCAGCACATGGCCCTGGGCCTGGCCCTCATGTTGTTCGCGAACCTCGATCACATCCTCGATCACCGACATTTCTCTCTCCCGATCCTGTTGATTGACCTGTGGTCATGAGTCCATGGGCACCGGCGACGCCCTGGAGGATGGAAGTCATGATATGGAAGGGTCCTATACCCTTCAAACGATATGTTTTCATTCACGCATTAGAAAAATTTGAAGCCCAAAATTTTCAGGCGTGAACAGCGCGGCGGGACGGGCGGGATGGGGCGGACGGGAGCGCTGGCGGAATGGAGCAGGTGCGCCGATGGGATCGGGGGAGTGCCCCGAGGGCGCCGGGAAGGGGGTCCGGATGAATCGGGGAAGGATCCCGGCGGGCGCCCGGCGGCGGCCCGGGGACGCCGCCGGCCGAGGATAACCCGCCCTGCCCTGGCGGGCGGGACGGGCGGACGGGATCTATGGTTTCAGCGCATGGGCGGCCGGAGCGGCCTCGCGGCGGGGAGCCGCGCCGGCGCGGTCGGGATCAGCGTGCGCCGGCCCTGGAATCGCGCTGCAGGGCCTGCGCGGCGATGAATGCCGCGGCGCCGATGGCCAGCGGGGGCCACGAGGGGAAGAACATGGCCACGGCGCCCAGGACGATCGCGGCGCCGGCGCCGGTCAGCAGGATGTTGTTGCGCTGGCCCATGAGGGCGCCGATCGAGACGCCGATGAGAATGGCGGCGAGAATCTGGTAGATGTAGTGCATGGATGCCCCCTCTGATTCCGGTGGAAGGCACGGGCGGCACGGACACCGCCCGCGTCGTCGTCCATACTGGACGGCCCGAGTGTAGCACCGCAGGGGGCATCCGGAGCATCGCCGGAGGCGCCCACCGGAGGCGCACGGAGCGTCGCCGGAGACACGCGCCTCCCGCGCGCAGGCGCTAGACGGCGAGGAATCCTCCGTCCACCGGCAGGATGGCGCCGTTCACGTAGCTCGCCATATTGGAGGCGAGGAACACGATCGGGCCCACGACCTCGTCCGCGGCCCCGCAGCGGGCCAGCGGCACGCGGTCCATGTACCAGGCGATGGACTCGGGCCGGGAGCGCAGGTCGGCGGTCATGCTGGTCTCCATCACGCCCGGCGCCACCGCGTTGACGCGGATGCCGTAGGGGCCCAGTTCCCGGGCCAGGGTCTGCGTGAGGGATTTCACCGCGCCCTTCGACACCACGTAGGCGGCGGTCGACGGCGTGCTGACGAACGACGCCACCGAGGCCAGGTTGATGATCGTCCCGCGCGTGGCCTTCAGGGCGGGCACGAAGGCGTGCGTCACGTTGAAGGTGCCCTGCAGGTTGATCGCGAGGATCCGGTCCCAGGTGTCGGGCAGCGCCGGATCGTCGAACCGCACGCGCGCCGACCGCCCCGCGCTGTTGACGATGATGTCCAGGTTGCCGCGCGTGCGGCCGACGTGCCGCGCGAATTCGTCGACGGCCGCCCGGTCGGTCACGTCCAGCGCGCAGGCGGACGCGTCGCCGCCCTCGCCCGCGATTTCCCCGGCGGCGCGCTGCGCCCCGTCGAGATCGATGTCCGCGAGGATCACCCTCGCCCCTTCGGCCGCCAGTCCCGCGGCGATCCTGGCGCCCAGGCCGCCGCTCGCGCCGGTCACCAGCGCCAGGCGATTTTCAAGCATCCGCATGCCACCCTCCCCTCATGAAGCCACCTGCCGCCGCCACGGACGGCGCGCCGCGGAGGGCGCCCCCGCCGCCCATGGCGCGCCGTCCGGGCCTCAGCGAGGACCCATCTTGCAGCCGATCTGTTCGGGGGTGCCGAACAGGCGGTCCAGGCCGCGGGGATCCTTGGGCTCCTGGGCGACGAGGTCCAGCCAGTCCCACTTGTCGGTGATCTGGTCCTTGACCTTGAACACCATGCACCGCCGCAGCATCTGGTGGTCCCAGGACCGGAAATACGCGGGCACCGTACCGTCCGAGATGCGGGCCTCCTCGAGGCCGCCGACGATGTCGGCGCCCTTGAGCGACTTGGCCGCGTCGATCCCCGCGAGCAGCGCCCGCATCGAGAACCATCCCAGCCACACCTTGTCCGCGGGCGGCTTGCCGTCGTGCTTGGCCATGTATTCGCGGGTGAACGCCTTGTCGGCCTCGGGGTTGTCCGGGGTCGAGAAATGCCAGGGCTTGCCGTAATAGCCGGTGGCGTCGTCGGGTGACAGGTCCCACAGGTCCGAATCGCCGATGACGGGGCAGGCGACGGGTATGCGCCCCTTCATGCCCATTTCCTTGTACTGCTTCAGGAAGTTCGAGAGGTCGCCCCCGGGCAGACCGAGGACGACGACGTCGGGGCTGGCCTGCCGGATCTTGAGGATGAAGGCGCTGAAATCGATGGTGCCCAGCGGCGTCTTGTCATAGCCGATTTCGGTGCCGCCCGCCTGGTCGAGCATGGCCTTCATGGACGCATAGACGTCCTGGCCGTAGGCATAGTCGGCGCTCATGAAATACCAGCGCTTGCCGATGTCCAGCAGCGCGGGCGCCAGCGCGGCGCTCGCCACGGGCGTGGTCGTCAGCACCCGGAATGTATAGGGATTGCAGTCCGCCCCCGTCAGGTTGCGGGCGGCCGCATTGGGCGCGATGTAGGGCACCTTGTTGCGGTTGGCGACCGAGGACATCGCCAGGGACGTCCCGCTGTTGGTGCCGCCGATGACGGCGATCACCCGGTCGGAATCGACGAGCTTCTGCAGGTTCTGCTGCGCGGACTGTGGGCTGGGCTCGTCGTACCAGACGATCTCCGCCTTGCGCCCCAGGACCATGTTGCCGGCCTGCGCCAGCGCCATCTCTGCCCCGGTGGCCAGGTGCTGGCCCTGCGCGGTCCATACGCCCTGCTTCGCGAATACCAGGCCGATCTTCACCGTCTCGGTGGTCTGGGCCCGCAGGATCGAGGGCGCGCCCAGGGCGGCCGCGCCTCCGATGGCCGCCTTGCCCGCCAGGGCGAGCGCCTCGCGGCGGCTCATGAGCCTCTTGATGCCATGATCGTTCATGCTGTGTCTCCATGCTTGTCGGTTTTGCTTGGGATGCCGTCGCCGGCAATCGAGATCATGGTAGGGGAAAGGATCGGGTCACAGGTTTCGCAAACCTCATAGGGTCATGAGTTATGGGAACAGTCGGCCCGCGGCAACTATGGTCAACTTCTGGATCATCGACTGACGGGGAGGCCGGCGGATGTCAAGGATGAAGGTGGCGGTGATCGGCGCGGGCGCGATCGGCCGCATGCACGTGAACGTGGCGATGGGCCACGGCGAGGTCTGCCTCGCGGCCATAGCCGATCCCACGGACGAGGCCCGCGCGCTGGCGCAGGCCTGCGGCGTGCCCTGGCATGCCGACTACCGGGACATGCTCGAGACCGCCCACCCGCAGGCCGCGATCGTGGCGACGCCCAATGCCACGCATGCCGCCATCGGCATCCATTGCATGGAGCACGGCGTGCCCGTGCTCGTCGAAAAGCCCATCGCGGACACCGTGGAGGACGCCGCCTCGCTGTGCGCGACCGCCAGGAGGACCGGCCTGCCCCTGATGGTCGGCCACCATCGGCGGCACAATCCGATCATGCGCGAGGCGCGCCGGATGATCGGCGAGGGCCTGCTCGGCACGCCGCTCGCCGCGACCGTCATGGCCACGTTCCTCAAGCCCGACGCGTATTTCGACGTCCCCTGGCGCCGCCGCCCGGGCGGCGGCCCCATCCTGATCAACCTGATCCACGACATCGACATGCTGCGCGTCCTGCTCGGCGAGATCGAGCACCTGCAGGCCTTGCGATCCAACCTCGCCCGGGGTTTCGACATCGAAGATACGGCCTGCGTGATGCTGCGTTTCCGCAGCGGGGCGCTGGGGACCATCACGCTGTCGGACGCCGCCACGGCGCCCTGGAACTGGGACCTCGCCGCGGGCGAGGCGGAGCACTATCCCCGCCAGCACGTGGACACCCATTTCATCACCGGCACGCACGGCTCGCTGACCCTGCCCGGCCTGAACCTGTGGACCTATCGGGGCCGGCGCGGCTGGCACGATCCGCTCACCCAGGAACGCACCGCATTGCATCGCGGCGATCCCTACGCCGAGCAGCTACGGCACCTGCGCGCCGTCGTCGACGGCCGCGAAGAACCCCTGTGCTCCGGCGAGGACGCCATGCGGACCCTGGAGGCGACGCTGGCCGTGCACGCCTCGGCCGACGCCCGCGCACCCATCACGCTCGATCCGACACCAGTGGACTGACCCATCATGAAACCCGTTTTCTCGCTCGCCCAGTTGACGACGCTCTCGCTCGCCCCGCCCGACATGGTCTCGCTCGCGCACGAGCTCGGCTACGACTACGCCGGGATCAGGATGCTGCCCTCCGCCCCCGGCGGAACGGCGTATCCCCTGATGGACGATCCGGCCATGCTCGCGGAAACGCTCGCCCGGATGGACGATACCGGCCTGCGGATCTTCGACCTGGAGATGATCAGGATCGATGCGCGCTTTCGCGTCGAGGACTTCCTGCCTTTCCTCGAGACGGGGGCGACGCTCGGCGCCCGGGCGGTGCTGGTCGCCGGCGACGATCCCGTCGAGGCGCGCATGATCGAATCGTATGGCGCGCTGTGCGACGCGGCCTGGTCGTTCGGGCTGACCGTGGACCTGGAATTCATGCCCTGGACCGTGCTCAAGGACATCGCCGGCACCGTGCGCATCCTCGAGGCCGTGGACCGGCCGGGCTGCGGGATCCTGATCGATGCCCTGCACTTCGCGCGCTCGACGAGCAGGCTGGACGAAGTGGAAACCTTGCCGCGCCGCTGGCTGCACTACGCGCAGATGTGCGACGGGCCGGCCCGCGGGCCCGATACCGTCGAGGGCCTGATCCACGCCGCCCGCTGCGATCGCCTCCTGCCCGGCGAGGGCGAGATCGACCTCGCCGGCCTGTTCGGCCGGCTGCCGCCCGATCTGCCGATCAGCCTCGAGATCCCCAGCGACCGGCGCATGCCCGAACTGGGCGCCCGGGAATGGGCGCGGCAGGTCCTGGAGGCGAGCCGCGCCCTGATGGCAAAGGTCCGCTGAAACGGAAACGGAAACGGCCCGCCAAACCGGGCCGGGCGGCGGACGGAAACGGCCAGCCAAACCAGGCGGTGCGGCGGACAGAAACGAGCCGCCAAACCGGCGAGGCGGCGGACGATCCCCTGATGGTGGAGCGATCCGCCAGGCCGGGCGGCGGACGATCCGCCGAGGGCGGAACGTGCCGCCGATCGGGCGCGGGCGACGGCGCGTCGGCTCAGACGCGCTCGATGGCGAGGGCGATGCCCTGCCCCACGCCGATGCACATCGTGCACAGGGCATAGCGGCCGCCCGTGCGCTCGAGCTGGCGGGCCGCGGTGGCGACCAGGCGCGCCCCGGACATCCCCAGCGGATGGCCGAGGGCGATGGCCCCGCCGTTGGGATTGACGCGCGGGTCGTCGTCGGGAATGCCCAATTGGCGCAGGACGGCCAGCCCCTGGCTGGCGAAGGCCTCGTTGAGCTCTATGCAGTCGAACTGGTCGAGAGTCATGCCCAGCCGGGACAGCAGCTTTTGTGTCGCGGGCGCGGGGCCGATCCCCATGATGCGCGGTTCGACGCCCGCCGTCGCCATGCCGACGATCCGCGCCACCGGCGTCAGGCCATGCCGCGCGGCGGCCCGCTCATCGGCGATCAGGACGGCGCAGGCGCCGTCGTTCACGCTGCTGGCATTCCCCGCGGTGACGGTGCCGTCCGGATGGACGATGCCCTTGAGCCGCGCGAGCCCCTCCGGCGTGCTGGCCCGGGGCTGCTCGTCCCGTTCGAACAGGACCGGCGCGCCCTTGGGAACGGGCACCTCGACGGCCACGATCTCGCCCTCGAACACGCCCGCCGCCTGTGCGCGCGCCGCCTTTTCCTGGCTGCGCAGCGCGAACAGGTCCTGGTCGGCACGGCTGATGCCGAACTGGCGCGCGACGTTCTCGGCCGTCTCGGGCATCGAGTCGACCCCGTGGCGCTCTTTCATCAGGCGATTGACGAAGCGCCAGCCGATCGTCGTATCCTCGATCGAGGCGGCGCGCGAAAACGCCGACGCGGCCTTGGGCACGACGAAGGGCGCCCGGCTCATGGATTCGACCCCGCCGGCGATCGCGAGCCCCGCCTCGCCCGCCGCGATCGCCCGCGCGGCGGTGAATCACCCCGGGTTTTGCGGAAGCTCCGAGCTTTGAGAGAATGGAGTCATGGCAAATCAAACGAAGTTTTCCCCCGAAGTGCGCGAACGCGCGGTGCGGCTGGTGCAGGATCATCGCAG
>Ga0180216_1000200_pt1 | contig 69628 bp, 66 predicted proteins | sample eDN3rd37CBELigMG_FD_128879 | JGI IMG/M metagenome (GOLD analysis project Ga0180216, IMG submission 128879) | Enriched Miracle-Growth compost microbial communities from Emeryville, California, USA - eDNA 3rd pass 37_C BE-Lig MG (version 2)... ... | reverse complement strand
TGCGCCGGCTCACCGAGTTCACGATGTGCGAGCGCGAGTCGCTGGCGCGGGAGCTGCGCGAGATCGTCTCGTTCGGTTACGCGAAGGAGTGCCAGGAGACACGGCTGGGCAGGGCGGCGCTGGCCGTCCCGATCCGCGACTCGTCGTCGTTCGTCGTCGGCGGCCTGTACCTGCACGGGTCGGCCGCGAAGGTGCAACCCGATCCCGATCTGGTGAGATTCCTCGTCGACGGGTCCGCGAGGCTCACAGGCCTGCTCTGAGCCGGATCAATGCATCCACCACGGGCGCGCCGAACATCGGTGGATCGTTGTGTTCGAGACCGGCGAGCTCGACCCGCTCGTGCAGCTGCCGGGCTGCATCGGCGACGACCGTGCTCTGGGCGGGCGGAACGATGCTGTCGGCGGTGCCGTAGACGACCGTGATCGGCACGTCGATGCGGCCGACGAGTTCGGCGACGGGGAACTCGTCCTTCAACAGTGCGGCGGGGACGAACGGATAGTGGTGCCGGGCCACGGCGGCGAGATCGGTGAACGGCGAGCGCAGCAACATTCCGGCGGGCGGTTCGTCGACGGCGAGCGCGGCGACCACGGCGCAGCCGAGGCTCTCCCCGAAGTACAGCACCCGGGTGGGGTCGACGTCGTCGCGCGAACGGAGATGCTCGAGGGCCGCGCGGGCGTCGGCGGCGAGACCCTCCTCGGTGGGGGAGCCGGGATTACCGCCGTACCCGCGGTAGTCGAGAAGCAGCGTCGAGAAACCCGCCGCGGCGAGGTCGGCGGCGGTGTCGACGCGGCCGAGGCGGTTGCCGCCGTTACCGGGAGCGAGGAGAACCGTGAAACCGGCTCCGGGACCGTCGGGAGCGCGACCGGGCACGAACCAGGCGTCGAGCTCCAGACCGTCCGCGGTGGTGAGGACGACGTCCTCCGCACCGGGCAGGACGGTCGCGGCGGACGGGGGAGTGGAGCTGTCGGGCAGGTAGATCAGGCGTCGCTGCAGCGACCGGCCGGCGACGCCGGCGAGCGCGCCGGCGAGCACCACGGCGAGAACGATCCGCATGGGTCCGGTCTAACGCACGTGCGCGTTTCCGGCAGCCGGAACTGCCGGAAACGCGCACGGAAGAGGCGTGGTTACCGAAGGCGTGATTACCGCGGTGCCATGCGCAGCGCGCCGTCCATGCGGATGGTCTCGCCGTTGAGGTAGTCGTGCTCGACGATCATCTGCGCGAGCTGCGCGTACTCGGCGGGCTGAGCCAGGCGCGACGGGAACGGCACACCGGCCTCGAGGCCCTTGCGGTACTCCTCGGTGACACCGGCGAGCATCGGGGTGTCGACGATGCCGGGGGCGATGGTGTTGACACGGATGCCGAACTGCGCGAGGTCGCGTGCGGCGGGGACGGTCATGCCGTGCACGCCACCCTTCGACGCGGAGTACGCGATCTGGCCGATCTGGCCCTCGAACGCGGCCACCGAGGCGGTGTTGATGATGACGCCGCGCTGACCCGACTCGTCGACCGTCTCGGTCTTGGAGATCGCGTCGGCCGCGAGGCGCATGACGTTGAACGTGCCGAGCAGGTTGACGGTGATGACCGTGCGGAACAGCTCGAGGTCGTGCGGGCCGTTCTTCGACAGGATGCGACCGGCCCAGCCGACACCGGCGCAGTTGACGACGACGCGCAGCGGAACACCCGACTCGACGATGCGGTCGACGGCGGCCTGCACCTCGTCGCCGCTGGTCACGTCGGTGGCGAGGAGCGTGACACCCGCAGGTGCGGCATCGCCGACGCGGTCGATGGACTGCTGCAGGTCGAGGCCGAAGACGGTGGCTCCGGCGTCGGCGAGGCGGCGTGCGGTTGCGGCGCCGAGACCGGATGCGGCACCGGTCACCAGTGCGGCGGATCCCTGAATCTCCACTGTTCGTATCTCCTGTCCCGAGCCGAGGGCTGCGTGGACCCGACGGGTTCGGGCTCGTTGGCACCGAGTCCGACTCCGTCAGGTCCTCTCACAGAGCCCTACGGCGTGTGAGTGTCGTTCGTCACGAACCCTAACCGGTCACGCCCGCGGGTTCCGCAGGGGTCGTGGTCCGGCGGCGAAGTGCGACGACTCCCATCGCCGCGGCGACGAGACATGCGACGGCACCGAGCAGCAGTCCGGCCCGGCCACCCCACTGCTCGCAGACCCAGCCGGCGATGGGGCCGCCGATGGCCGTGGAGCCGAGGAAGGCGACCGACCACAGCGCCATCACCCGTCCGCGCATCATCGGCGCGGCGGCGAGCTGCAGCGAACTGTTGGTGGTGGACGTGAACGTCACGCTCAGCGCGCCCACGATCACCATGAGCACGATGAGCGTGGTCAGGTTCGGGGCCGCAGCGGCGACCGCCATGGCGATACCGAACGCGAGGGAGGTGAGAATCAGCGGCCGGGTCCCGGTGCGGCCCCAGGTGGCGACGGCGAGCCCGCCCACCACCGATCCGGCGCCCATCGCGGCAGTGAGGAAACCGTAGGCCCCGGCACCGGCGGCGAAGGTGTGGTCCGCCAGGACCGGCAGGACCACCTGGAACTCGAAGGCCAGACATCCGACGAGCGCCATCATCAGCAGCGGGACGGCCAGATCGGACGTGCTGCGGACGTAGGCGAAGCCCTCGCGCAGCTGCCCCTTGGCGCGGGCGGCGGCGGGGGAGCGCTGGAGCCGGGAGACGTCGAGTCGCAGCAGGGAGGTGACGACGGCGACGAAGCTCGCGGCGTTGAGCAGGAAGCACACGCCGAGTCCGCCCGCGGCGATGACCAGGCCTGCGACGGCCGGACCGATCATGCGGGAGCACGAGGCGAGGACCGACTGCAGGCTCACGGCGTTGCGCAGATCCTCCGGACCGACGAGTTCGAGCATGAACGACTGTCGCGCGGGATTCTCGAAACACTGGTTGAGGCCGAGCGCGACCGCCAGGACGTAGACGTGCCACAGGGCCACGGTGTCGGTGACGACGAGCAGCCCCAGGATCAGGGCCTGCACACCCATGAGGGTCTGCAAACCGATCATGAGCCGGCGCTTGTCGGAGCGGTCGGCGACCACGCCGCCGTAGGGGCCGAGCAGCAGCATCGGCACGGTCTGCAGCGCAAGAACGATGCCGATGGCGGTCGCGGAGCCGGTGAGCTGCAGGACGAGCCACGACTGTGCGACGGTCTGCATCCACGTGCCGATGAGCGAGACGGCCTGGCCGCTGATGTAGAGGCGGAAGTTGGGGCCGCGCAGGGCCGCGAAGGTCTGTCCTCTGATGTCGGCGAGCACTGTCACGGGCGACCCCCCTCGACGGAGGGGCGCGGTGAATCGGCGACGCGCTGCGAGAGTGCCTCGAGGGCGGGCAGCGCGTCGTGCAGAGCTTCGAGGTGCCGGTCGCTCAGTTCGATGAGGTGACGGGCGAACAGGGCGGTGCGACGATCGCGCAGTTCCGCCGACAGAGCGGCACCGGCATCAGTGATGTGGACGCGGACGACGCGCTTGTCGTCGGCGTCGGGGGACCGGGTGAGCAACCCGGCGTCTTCGAGTTTGCCCACCATGCGCGAACACATGGTGGGGTTGAGCCCTTCGATCTCCGCGAGTTCGCGGACTCCGATCGTCTCGTGGCGGGCGACGGTCGTGAGGAGGGTCGACTGCGAACGCGTCAGCCCTTCCTCCGAGGCGAACATGCCCATGCGGCGGGAGATCCGTCCGATCGCGATACGCAGACGATGGACGTCTTCCGCGTCGAACGGAGGAGTTTCGGATCGAGGGGTGCTGTCCGTGAGTTCAGACATGGAACCACCTCCGAATTTATTTGCCTATCGGCAAGCATACTCTTGTCCGGAGCGGAAAGACACTGTTCGGAACGGTGATCAGGGACGCATGAGCGCCGGGGACTCGTCCTCCGTGACACGGCGGGCGCGTCGGCGGACGACCACCATCGCGGCGACGGACAGCAGCAGGGCCACCGCGCCGGCGATCGGTCCCACGACGCCGATCTCCGGGAACAGACCGTCGCCGAGCATCCACGCACCGAAGCCGAAGAACAACGCCGAAGCGCCGTAGCGGATGGCGTTGTCGGGAAGGTGCCGGCCGAGCACGGCACCGATGACGATGGCCAGCGCATCGGCGGCGACCATGCCGACGGTGGACCCGATCCACACCCCGGCCCAGTTGTTGTCGGTCGCGAGCGTGATGGTCGCGAGCATCGTCTTGTCGCCGAGTTCGGCCAGGAAGAACGCCGAGCTCACGGCGAGGAAGGCGGAGCGCGCGACGCGTCCGGCCTTGGACTGCTCGTCGTCGTCGAGGGAGTCGCCGCGCAATGTCCACGCGCCGAAGATCAGGAAGGCGATGCCGCCGACGATGGAGATGGCGGTCGCGGGGATCGCGACACCCAGATAGTGCCCGACGGCCACCGACACGAGGTGGACGGCGGTGGTCGCGAACAGGATCCCCGACAGGACGACCCACCAGCGATGACGTAGGGCGAAGGTCATCGCCATGAGCTGGGACTTGTCGCCGAGTTCGGCGACGAAGATGACCGCGAAGGACAGGACGAGCGCGGACCACATATGCGTTTCCTCCTTTCGTATGGAGGAAACGGGGCTTCCTCCGGACGCCGGACGCACGATGCGACCAGCGGCCGAAGGTCTCGCCCACCGGAGGAAGATCCGGTCCGCGGGGCCGGGCGGTGCCGTTGTCGGGCGCCGCCAGTATGTCGACCCTGCGATTGGGGGCTACTCCCCTTCGCCGACGACAACGTTAGCTCGGCGAACCGATTTCTGTAAAGGCAATGCTAACTTTCGGAGAACCGAACTCTCGCTTTCAGGGCGCCCTCACGAAGCGAGCAGCATGGCCAGAATCGCGGTGTCGGGATCGTTGCCCGGATCCACTCCCACCTTGCTGACCAGCGCCGTCACCGTGCCGTCCGGTTCTGCCTCGACCCACGCCGCGCGATGCTCGAGCCCGAGATGAGGGATCCCGGGGAGCAGCACGCAGCCCGACGCGACGCCCGCATTCTCCGGGAGTGACGGCGTCGTCTCCGACGGCGGATGCAGCATGATCAGCGCCGGTGGCTGATGCTCGGCGAACCGTCCGGGCTGCACGGCACGCTCGCCGAGCACCGGACCCTCGGCGACCACGAGGCCCACGGTTCCGGGCTCGGGGTCGTCGGGCAGTTCTTCCTTGACCCCGAACACCGTCGAGGTGGGCAGCAGTCCCGGCAGTGACGCGATCCGCACCGTCATCGCCAGCACCTGGGCCCATTCGCGGGTGGTCGCGGGCCATCTGCCCGAGACGACGAAACCTCGAAGCGACCCGTCGGACTGGAATGCGGACAGCTCGATGCGGCTGTATTCCTCGGCGTTCATCCCACTCCTCCCTCTCGGTCGGTAAGGGGAGAATGCCCGTTTTCTCCGTTGGCACACAAGAGGTGTCGAGTGCCAGCACTTCCGCTACACCTATTGCTATCCGCTACGGCAATTGCAGTAGCGGATGGCAATTCTTGTAGCGAGTGGGCAGAACCGGCCCCGGAGACGACGAAGGGCGCCGGTGTCCCGGCGCCCTCGCTGTCGGTCTCGCGACCTGTATGACCGATCCGTACTAGACGATCAGGCCCGAGGTGGCGGTGCGAGCGCGCTCGAAGCGAGCCTGTACGTCCGCCCAGTTGACGATGTTCCAGAAGGCCTTGACGTAGTCGGCCTTGACGTTCTGGTACTGCAGGTAGAAGGCGTGCTCCCACATGTCGAGCATGAGCAGCGGGGTCAGGCCGATCGGGATGTTGCCCTGCTGGTCGTACAGCTGGACGATGATCAGACGCTGTCCGATCGAATCCCACGCGAGGATCGACCAGCCGGAGCCCTGGATGGAGTTCGCGTTCGCGGAGAAGTGATCGCGGAACTTGTCGAACGAACCGAAGGCGTCGTCGATCGCAGCAGCGAGCTCACCCTCGGGCTTGTCGCCACCCTCGGGGGAGAGGTTGTTCCAGAAGACGGAGTGGTTGGTGTGACCACCCAGGTGGAAGGCGAGGTCCTTCTCGAGCTTGGTCGCCTGGGCCGCCATGGTGCCGTTCTCGCGGGCCTCGGCCAGCTTCTCGAGAGCGGTGTTCGCACCGGCGACGTAGGTGGCGTGGTGCTTCGAGTGGTGCAGCTCCATGATCTTCGCCGAGATGTGCGGCTCGAGCGCTGCGTAGTCGTAGGGCAAGTCCGGAAGTGTGTATTCAGCCACGAAGGGTCCCTTCTTCACCGGGCCGTTCGGCCCGTGCAGTTATTCCGTACCTTTTCGGGTTTCCACCCAAGTCCATAACTACACCGTCCGCAACATTCCCCGTAATGCGGACACGATCGGGCCCCGACTGTGGCGGAGAGCACCCGCAACCGTCCGCGCTTCCGGAAAACTGCTCTCACCAGCGGAAACGTTCGGATAACGGGACCATCGGCAACAGCTGCGTGAACGGGACCTTAACATTGGCGCGTGTTTCGGCCCTTCCTGAACGAACCGACACGCGGGGCCGATGCACCGCGTGTGGATCTGCCGGGCGTCGATGTCGTCCGGCTCGTCGCGGTCGCGGCCGTGCTCTACTCCCACATCGCCTTCTACCTGATCGACGACCTCGGGACGGGCTGGTGGGGCATCGACCTCACCTACGAGGTGCTCGTCAAGGGCGCCGGCCTCAACCAGCACCTGTCGTCCGTCGGCGTGACGGCCTTCATGATGCTCACGGGCATGCTCGTCACCCGGTCCGCGATCCGGCAGGACCGTCGGAAGTTCCTGATCGCCCGGGCCGCGCGGCTCCTGCCGGCCTTCTGGGTGGCGATCCTGGCCGCGGTCGTGCTCGTGTGGCTGGGCATCAACGGCACCTTCAGCGGCCACACCACCGTGTCGGTCTCCGACGCGTTCCTGTCCTTCTTCCTCGGCGCGTTCTTCCTGAAACCGCAGGTGATCGTGCTCGGCGTGGTGTGGACGCTCGCCGCGCAGATCTCGTTCTACCTGTGGTGTGTGGCAGGACGGTCGCTGCTGCGGACGGCGCCGGTGGCGGTGCCGATGCTCGGCGCCGTGCTGTGCATGCTGGTGCTCCTCTACAACCTGTACATCCCAGAGCCGTACACGGTGCCGTTCCTGTCGAAGATCGCGTCGACGCTGCCCACCCTGTTCCTCGGGCAGATCGTGTACTTCGGCTGGGCCGGCCTGATCTCGCTGCGCGCCCTGCTGGCGGCGATGTTCGCGCAGATCGCGGTGATCGTGATGGCCACGGACATCAACGTCTACTGGTCGGGCACCCGCTACCTGTGGACGGTGTCGGTGGTCTTCGCGGCGGTCGTGCTGGTCGCCCGGTACGACGGGCGGTTCGCGCGCTCGGCCGTCGTCTCCTGGGTCGCGACCCGCAGCTACTGCATCTACCTGACCCACACCCTCGTGATGTACCGGATCTACGAGAACACCGTGGGCCTCGTCGGCACGACCGCGGCGATCGTGCTGCTGCTGATCGGCTGCGGTCTCGTCGCCGAGGCGCTGTACCGCAGCGTCGAGGTTCCGGCCGCGCACTGGATCAAGAGCCGCTGGCTGACGCCGAAGCAGGCCGCCTCCGACGAACGGACTGCCGCTCCGACTCGCGCGTAGCATCGGGTCATGTCCTGGTTCGACGAGATCCTCGCCCGTGCAGGTTCGAAGTCGCAGATGGTGACGCGCGAGGACGCGCTCCCCGGCCGTGCCGAACCGCTGCCCGTCCCCGAGACCCATTACGTCAACGGCAACCGCATCGTTCCCCCCTTCCCCGAGGGCCTGCAGGCCGCAGTGGTCGGCATGGGTTGCTTCTGGGGCGCCGAGAAGGAGTTCTGGCAGCTCGACGGCGTCTACTCGACTGCGGTCGGCTATTCCGGCGGTTACACGCCCAACCCCACCTACGAGGAGGTGTGCTCCGGCCGGACCGGGCACACCGAGGTGGTGCTCGTCGTCTTCGACCCGAAGGTGATCGGCTACGAGCACATCCTGCAGCAGTTCTGGGAGAACCACGACCCCACCCAGGGCATGAGACAGGGCAACGACCACGGCACCCAGTACCGCTCGGCGCTCTACACCCACGACGAGACGCAGATCGAGGTCGCCGAAGCCACGGCCGAAGCGTTCGGCAAGCGTCTGAACGACGCCGGATACGGGCAGATCACCACGGAGATCGCACCGCTGACGCAGTTCTACTACGCCGAGGACTACCACCAGCAGTACCTCGCGAAGAACCCCAACGGCTACTGCCCCGTTCACGCGACCGGTGTGAGCTGCCCGGTGGGCCTCGGCGCCTGACGGCGCTCGTCGGCCTCAGGTGCGACGGTGGCGCGCACCACATCTCCACTCGCAGTGCGAGTGTGAGATGCGTTGGCGTTCCTTGAACTTCCCCGAAAGCGGACGCATCCTGGAAAAAGGGATCATTCCAGAGGGGGAAAGGGACGGCTTGCCGACATGACGACCAGAGCGGGGTATCTGCGGCGCACACGGCGAAGTCTGCGCAGGCGGGATCCGCTCGTGCGTCGCACCGACAGGCTCGAGGCGCGCTGCTTCACCCTCATGATCGCCGTGATGGCGCTCCTCGTCCCCGTCGCCGTATGGGTCTCCGCCACCATGTGGAGCTCCCAGCTCGAACTCTCCGAGAAGCAGAACGCCGAACGTGTCAGTGTCACCGCCGTCCTCGACGCCGACGCCCTGAGCGACTCCTCCGGATGGGGCGAGACCGTGAAGATCGCCTCGGCACCCGCGACCTGGGGCTGGGGAGACGAGACGCGTCACGCCCTCGTCCAGGTCGACAGTCTCGCGACCGCGGGCAGCGAGGTCCCGGTCTGGGTCGACGCGACCACCGGCGAATACACGCAGGCCCCGCTGACCACCTCCGCCGCGAAGTTCACCGCCGTGCTGTCCGGAGTGTCGCTGTGGACGTTCTCCGCCGCCGCCGCGGCCGGGCTGTTCGCCCTCGCGCACTGGCGTCTCGAGGTACGGCGCAGCCGCGAGTGGAGCCGGGACATCGAAGCGTTCCTCGGCTCCACCAGCAGCCACTGATCCGCTGGGCGCGCGTCAGAGATCCGCGACCGCGGGCATGACCTCGTTCGCGACCAGTTCGAGGTGCTCGAGATCGGCGAGATCGAGAACCTGCAGGTAGATGCGCTGCGTCCCGGCCTCCGCGAAAGTGCGGATCTTCTCGATCAACTCCTGCGGCGTGCCCGCGAGTCCGTTCTCCCGCAGCTCGTCGACCTCGCGACCGATCCGTGCCGCGCGATGCGCGATCTCGTCCTCGTCCCGGCCGCAGCACAGCACGAGTGCGTTCGAGTAGGTCAGTTCCTCGGGGTCACGTCCGGCATCCCGGCAGGCCGAGCGCACGCGCTCGAACAGGACCTTCGTCTCGTCCAGCGACTTGAACGGCACGTTGAACTCGTCGGCGTAGCGCGCCGCCAGTGCCGGCGTGCGCTTCTTGCCCGCGCCGCCCATGACGATCGGCGGGTGGGGACGCTGGTACGGCTTCGGCAGCGCGGGGGAGTTCTCGATCCGCACGTGCTCGCCCTCGTACGAGAACGTCTCGCCCTCGGGGGTGTCCCACAGGCCGGTGATGACTGCGAGGGACTCCTCGAAGCGATCGAACCGCTCCTTCAACGTAGGGAAGGGGATGCCGTAGGCGAGGTGCTCTTCCTCGAACCAGCCGGCTCCGAAGCCGAAGTCGACGCGTCCGCCGCTCATGGCGTCGACCTGTGCGACGGAGACCGCGAGCGGGCCGGGGTAGCGGAAGGTCGCCGAGGTGACGAGCGTGCCGAGGCGGATCGTCGAGGTGTCGCGGGCGAGACCGGCCAGCGTGATCCATGCGTCCGTCGGACCGGGCAGGCCCTCGACGTTCATGGCCAGATAGTGGTCGGAGCGGAAGAACGCGCCGTAGCCGAGTCGTTCCGCGGTCTGTGCGACGGCGAGGAGGTCGTCGTAGGTGGCGCCCTGCTGGGGTTCGGTGAAGATGCGTAATTCCATACCCCGATCATTTCAGCGACGGAACCGGCGCGGGGTATCGGCGGGTGCTTGTCGACTGTGAGATGTCTCGAGTGTGATTCCCCATGCGTGGATAGGCCTGTTGATGAACCTGTGGAAACTGTGGATAACTCCAGCGGATGGGGTTGATGGGGAGTGTTGTGGAAGACCCACCGGCCCCACCTGCGGAACAGGATCGGTACGACCACACCCACATCCGTTCACGCCGCGTGCCACTATTGAGACGTGAGCTTTTCCGACGTGCCCACCGTGTCGGTCGACCTGGTACCCGAACTCGGCGACGAGGTCGTCCTCCTCGACGTCCGCGAGGACGACGAATGGGAACTCGGACACGCCCCCGGCGCGCTGCACATTCCGCTCGCCGACGTGCCCGCCCGCATCGAGGAACTCGACCCCGACGCCGAGATCTACGTGATCTGCAGGCAGGGCGGCCGCTCCCTCGGAGCGGTCGAGTACCTGGCCCGCATCGGGTACGACACCTTCCAGGTCGCGGGCGGCATGGTGGCGTGGCAGAAGCACGGACTCCCGCTCGTCTCCGAGCGCGACGAACCGGCAAAGATCTATTGATGTCGGCCTATCAGATCTGTGTGCGCTGTGAGAATCGCTGGCCCGTGACATATCAGCCGCGGCAGTGGTGCCCGGCCTGCCGCGGTGTGCTGCTCTCACCCGTCGCCCCCGACGGGTCGGTTCCTCCGTCGCGCCGTAACTTCCGCTGGGTCGCGCGACCCGCGGGTGGTGCTCCGACGACCGAACCGACGTCGCCTGCGCACGAGCGCCCGGCCGCCGAGACCCCGTCCTATCGCGAGATGCCCCTCTGGGGACTGCTCGATCCGCTCCCCGACGAGGACGTCGAACCCGACCGCACCGAGACCGCCGCCGACCTCGCGCCGACGCTGCTCGTCGGCACCGCCGTCGTCTTCGGCCTCGCGGCGCTCGCCGAAGCCGTCCGGTACGGAGTGTTGCTGTACAACCGGACCCGCCTCGTCGACCCGCTCGTGCTCGCGGTGTCGGATGCCGCGGTATGGGCGACCCAGGTGGTCGGCCCGGTCGTGGCGCTGGCCGCGGCGGTCGCATCCGGGCTGCGGCTGGTCGATCTGCGCCGGCACATCTACGCCGAGCGTGGTCTCGCCGAGTCACGGTCGCCGCTGTCCATCCTCGCGGGACTCGTCGTTCCGGGCCTCAACCTCGCGATGCCCGGTGTCTTCCTCACCGAGATCGCCGACCGCGACCCGCGGTTGCTCCGCGCGATCCGCACCTGGTGGGTGCTGTGGGTGGTCAACGGCGTGCTCGTCGTGGCGCTGCTCGCGTGGCGTCAGCGCGACACGCTGCAGGCCCGCGCCGACGGCGTCCTGCTCACCGCCGTCCTCGCGGCGCTCGGGGCGGTCGTCGCGCTGTCCACCCTGCACGTCCTGCGCCTGTTCGACGGCGCCGACCTGTGGGGGCGGCCGTTGCGCCGGCACCGCTTCACCCATGCGACCGGCCCGGCCTCGTCGCCGATCGCGCCCATCGTCCCCGCCGCCGTGCGCGAACAGCAGCAGGCCCGCGAGGAACCGGACGACGCTCCGGAGGAACCCGCCGGAGCCGCGGAACGAGCAGACGACGAGGAGCGCGCCGAGGCGGTGGCTCCGTGACCCGCAGCGCGCATCCCCGCGTCGTCGCGCATCGCGGTGCGTCCGCCGCGCTCCCGGAACACACGATCGGCGCCTACGAACTCGCGTTGAAGGAAGGCGCCGACGGCGTCGAGTGCGACGTGCGGCTCACCCGCGACGGTCACCTGGTGTGCGTGCACGACCGCACGATCGACCGCACCTCGAACGGCACCGGTGTCGTCAGCGAGATGACCCTCGACGAGCTCGCGCAGTACGACTACGGACGCCCCGGCGAGCCCGCCGATCTGCTCACCCTGCGGCAACTGCTCGAACTCGTCATGGACTTCACGAGCGTCCCGGTGAAGGTCTTCGTCGAGACCAAGCATCCCGTCCGCTACGGCGGTCTCGTGGAGAGCAAACTGCTCGCCGAACTGGCCCGCTTCGGTCTCGCGACCCCGGCGTCGGCCGATTTCTCCCGGGTGGTGGTGATGTCGTTCGCGGCCGGCGCCGTCTGGCGCATCCGCCGGGCCGCGCCGCTGCTGCCCACCGTGCTGCTGGGGGAGACTTCGCGCTACCTGCGCGGCAGCGCCGCCACCACCGTCGGCGCGACGGCCGTCGGCCCGTCGATCGCGACGCTGCGCGAGCACCGCGATCTCGTCGACCGGGCCGCGCTGTCGGGCCGGGCCACCTACTGCTGGACCGTCGACGACCCCGCCGACGTCGAGCTGTGCCGCGAGCTGGGTGTCGAGTGGGTCGCCACCAATCATCCCGGTCGCACCAAGCTGCAGCTCGACGCCTTCGATCGGTGAGCACCCCCGCCCGGTCTCGCGACCTCGACATCCCGGCACAGGCCGCCGTGTAGTTTGACGCCGTGGCCAAGAAGAGCAAGAGAAACAGCGGACCCAAGCCCGGCAACAATCGCGCCGCGAAGCTCGAGCAGCGTCGGCTCGAGCGGGAAGCAGCGGCCGCCGCGACGTCCCGGCCCTTCGAAGGACTCGCCTTCGAATGCGACCTCGTGGCACTGCGCGAGTTCGTGCCGTCGGCCCTCGCGGAGCTGCCCGCGGCCGCGGACGGCCGTCGTGTCGTGGGTGCGACCATCCTGCCCGGCGGGGTCGCGGCCCTGGTCCGCGAGGAGAACGGTGCGCCGGTCGCGTACGTCGGCCTGCAGCTCGCCGCCGGCTTCGGGCCGGACCCGGCGGGTGAACTGGCCGCGGCCCTGCACTGGGCGCACACGGCCGAGCCGGGCTCGTCGCTGCAGGTCGCGACCGTGGACGACGACACCCCGCCGCTGGCCGAGCTGATCGACCCGGCGGCCGTGCCGACGATCACCGTCCACAACGACTTCGATTGGTGGATCCCGGCCGGTGTCGAGCCGAGTGCCGAGATCGCGCACACCGTCAAGCACGCGAACGATGCCGTGCTCCCGTCGGCCCGTCTCGAAGGCGACGGTCTCCGCGGCGCGTGGTGGGTCGATCCGGGCGAGAAGGCGCACCTGCGCTGGGTGCGACCCGAGGACGAGGACGCGCTGATGGCTGCGTTGTCGCGCGTGCACGCGGCGGGCGGTCTGCATCTCGGTGAGGGTTCGCGGTTCGCCGGTTCGTTCCGCACCCACGGTCTGCTGGTGCCGGTCTTCGACCTCGACCGCGAGAAGCACCCCGACGAGTGGGTCGCCCCGACGATCGAGTTCGGGCAGCGTCTCGAGGAGGCTCTGGCCGTGGACGAGCCGCTCACCGCCGCCGAGCGCCGGTCGCGCGACGGCCTGCGCAGCCGCCAGGTCACCCTGCGCTGACCTTCCCACGACAGCACGAAGGCCACCTCCTGCGGGAGGTGGCCTTCGTCGTTCCGGGTGGGCTGTCCCCGGATGGAGGAACGATCAGATGGCGCCGCCGGCGGCGAGCGGGGCGTTACCGCGCGGCTCGCGCACCTTCGAGTTCAGTTCGCGGGCCACGAAGTCCTCGAGGTTGAAGAGGTTGGAACCGGCGCGGTCGGCCACGGTCAGCAGGGTCGTCATCGTCGCGACCTCCTCGACCTGCTCCTGCAGGAACCACTGCATGAACTGCTCGCCGAGGTAGTCGCCCTCGTCGCGCGCGGTGCGGGCGAGCTCGACGATCTGGTCGGTGACCTTCTTCTCCTGGGCGAGGGCCAGCACGATCGGCTCGCGGGCGTCCTCGAACATCGACTGCACCGCGTCGACGCCGGTGAGGTCGACGGCCATGTCGCGGTCCAGGAAGTACTGGACGATCATCATGGCGTGGTTGCGCTCCTCGACGGCCTGCGCGTAGAAGTGCTTCGCCAGCTGCGGGAGATCGGTGTTGTCGTAGAAGATCGCGATGGCGATGTACTGATGCGACGCCGTGAACTCGTGACGGATCTGGTCGTGCAGCAGCGTGTGGAACTTGGTCTTGGTCATTTCGCCCATCGTCGTCATGATCACGACGTTAGTGCAGGTCAACGCGCTTTTCATCCAAGCGTTGGCTACCCTTGGACAAAACAGCATCGGCTACCCTACGGAAAATTCGGACAGCCTTCCCCAAGATCGACAACGATTTCCCGCGTCCGTCAGGGGGCCGGAGCGAGCAGTTCCGGCGGGATCGGGTCGCCCTCCGAGATGGCCCCGAAGAACGGCACGGCGCGCTCACGATCCCACAGCAGGACGTTGCCGATGCCGTAGACGTCCTCGAATCCACCCACCGGAACCGTCGTGGTGATCGTCTCGCCGCGCATCGCCCACGCGAGTCGCGCGAGGTTCCACAGGTGGTCGCCGTCGTCGACCCGCAGCGATCCGGCCGCACCCGACATCAGCGACCACGCCCGGAAGGGGTTCAGGAAGGTGCCGGGGCTCGTGGCCTTGCTCAGCAGCGCCGACAGGAACAGGCGCTGGTTGTTCATCCGGTCCAGGTCGGCGAGCGGGGTGGCGCGCGTACGCACGAAGCCCAGGGCCTGCGCTCCGTTGAGCTCCTGGCATCCGGCTTCGAGCCTGAGCCCGGCGAGCGGGTCGTCGATCGGATAGGGCACGCAGATGTCGACTCCGCCTACAGCGTCGACGATCGATGCGAACCCGCCGAAGCCGATCTCGGCGTAGTGGTCGATGTGCACGCCCGTGGCGCCCTCGACCGTCTGCACGAGCAACTGCGGCCCGCCCAGCGCGAACGACGCGTTGAGCTTGTCCTGACCGAAGCCCGGGACACTCACGTAGGAGTCGCGGGGCAGGGAGACCATCGTCGTGGCGCCCCCACCGGGCGGGATGTGGACGAGCAGGACCGTGTCGGTGCGGTCGGCGCCGACCTCCCCGCCGGTCGCGAGTTCCTGCTCCTGCTCGGGGGTGAGTCCCACCCGGCTGTCGGAGCCGACGAGCAACCAGTTCGTGCCGCGGGTGTCGCCGACACGGCCGTCGTAATCGGCGAGCGCATCGACGCGCGCGAGCTTGCCGTCGAGGTAGACCATGCTCGCGCCCATCGCGACGACGAGCACGACCAGGACGATCGCGAGCCGCCGCAGGATGCGCCGGGCACCGAGCGGCCGTCGCGGTGCCGGTCGTGAGGGCGGGCCCGGTCGTGAAGGCGGTGCCGCGGGGCGTCGCGGGGGTGCGGGCGGTGGTGTGCTCCCGCGCGGCGGGCGACGGTTCGGGGCGGGCTCGGCGATCCGTTCGGGTCGCTGCGTCGGTGCCCAGTCGCGTCGTTGCTGCGGGGGCGGTTGCTGCCGGTCCTGCCGCGGAGCCTGCGCGGGCCGGTAGTTCGGGGCGGGTGCCTGCGACCATGCCTGCGGTGATTGCGGCCGTCCGTCGCGCCGGAGCACCTGGGTGCCCTCGGGGGACGGCGGAGGAGCGCCCCGGCGCTGTGCCGGGGGCGGTCCGGCGGGTCGTTGTGGCGGTACCCCGCGCTGCGGGTTCGGCTGTGCTGCCCGCCGGGGAGGTGGGCCCTGCGGGGGAGGTCCCTGCGGAGGCCGCGGCCGGTTCCGAGGGTCGCGAGGGTCGCCGTTCACCCGGACAACTCTACGTTCAGGGCAGCCAGGAGACGTGGCCCCTCAGTGCTTGGTAGCCCACGAAGGCGATGGTGTCGATGAGCGCGTGGGCGATCACGAGCGGCCACAACCGGCCGGTTCGCTGCCAGTACCGTCCGAAGACCAGACCCATGACGACGTTGCCGAACCCGCCGCCGACGCCCTGGTAGAGGTGGTAGCTGCCGCGCAGCAGAGCGGAGGCGAGCAACGACGAGTTCTCCGACCAACCGAGCTGCCGCAGGCGGGTGAGGAGGTAGGCGACGACCAGGATCTCCTCCGCGCCGGAGTTGGCGATCGCCCACAGCACCTCGGTGGGCAGTCGCCACCAGTAGTCCTCGAGCAGACTCGGTGCGACCGTCAGGTTCAGGCCGGCCGCGCGCGCCACCAGGTACAACACCAGGCCGGGGAGCCCGATCAGGGCGGCCAGACCCATGCCGGGCAGCAGGTCCCGTCGCAGACCCGGTCGGGCGAGACCTGCGAGTCGCGGTCCGACGCCGCTGCGCCAAAGCAGGTACAGGCCGAGGGCGCCCCAGGCGAGCAGACGCACGATGCCGAGGAGTTGACGGGCGAGATCGATGAACCCCTGCGACGAGCGCGGCGTGTTCAGGGCGACGGTCTGATCCGACAGCGGTTCCGGTGCCAGTGCCGCTTCGGCCAGCGACAGGATCGACGAGATCCCGCTCAGGCCGAAGGTGACGAGCAGGACGATGGTGATCTCGATCCACAGCGCGCGGCGTTCGGCGGGGTCGAGGGGCGGCTCGGGGTTGCGGGATGAGGGCCGCAGCCAGTCGCGGAGGGTCGTCACCGGAGCGATTGTGCCGGACCGCGCGTGGTCTGGTCCGTCGCAGCGGAGAGGCGATCCGCCGGCTCGCAGTGATGTGTCCAATTTGACAGCGGTCCTTGTGACCCATCACACTTCAGAACGCCCGACCGATCGATCGCTCGGGCGCGGATAGGGGCCTGTGGGCCAGGGGAAGTCTGCGACCCGGAAGTAGGGACATGAACATCGAAACACCTGAGAAGAATCCAGCGGCACCAACTTCGGTGACTCTGGCATCGAAGAAGAAGTCTCTTCTCGCCAGCTCCGTGGGCAACATCCTGGAGTGGTACGAGTGGAGCGCCTACGCGGTGTTCGCTCCGTTCATCGCCGCAGCGATGTTCAACAGCGACAATCCGGTCTCGGCGCTGCTGTCCACACTCGCGGTCTTCGCCGTCGGATTCCTGATGCGACCGCTCGGCGGCATCGTGTTCGGCCGCATCGCCGACAAACGCGGCCGCAAGTTCGTGCTCGTCACGACCATGCTCATGATGGCCGGCGGCAGCCTCGTCATCGGGCTCATGCCCACCTACTCGTCGATCGGCGTGTGGGCGTCGGTGCTCCTGTTGCTCGCCCGCGTGGTGCAGGGCTTCGCGCACGGTGGTGAGTCGGCGACCGCCTACTCGTACGTCAGCGAGATCGCGCCGCCGCATCGCCGCGGCATGTGGGGCAGCGTCGCCTTCGTCGCGATCTTCGGTGGTTCCGTGCTCGCGTACACGATCGGCGGAGCGGTCACCTCGACGCTCTCCGAGAGCGCCGTGGGCGAATGGGGATGGCGCGTGCCGTTCCTCCTCGGCTTCTTCCTGGCACTGTTCGCCCTCTACCTGCGACGCAGCATGGAGGAGAGCGAGGTCTTCGACCAGCAGGAGACCCGGGTCGACGAACCGCGCATCCCGCGCAAGGTGGTCGTGCGTGCGATCCTGCTGATGATCGGCATGACCTCGGGCGTCACGGCGGCGCACTACACCTGGACCTCGTACGTCTCGACGTACGCGATCACGCAGAAGGGCATGGACGCCGACACCGCCTACTGGATGCTCGTCATCGCCCAGGTCATCGCGCTGGTCTCGCTGCCCTTCTGGGGTCGGCTGTCCGACCGGATCGGCCGGCGCCCGATGCTCGGCGGCTTCGCGGTCCTCATGTTCGCGTTGCAGATCCCGCTGACGTCGATGATCACGTCGGCCGGGTGGACGCTGCTCGTGGCGACCACCGTCGCCCTGCTCATCGTGTCGGTCCCGGGCGCGATCCTGTCGTGCACCCTCTCGGAGAGCTTCCCGACCCGCCTGCGTACCCAGGCCATCGGGTTCGCGTACTCCTTCTCGGTGGCGGTCTTCGGTGGCACCGCGCCCTACCTGAACCAGCTGCTGACCAGCTGGGACATCGGTTGGATCTTCGGGGTCTACATCATGGCGCTGTGCGTCGCGACGGGCATCGCCGCGCTGATCATGAAGGAGACGAAGGGTATCGACCTGCACAAGATCTGATCGATACAGTTCGGATTCCTGCCGCCGCGCACCGCTCAGGTGCGCGGCGGCAGTCCGTTGCGGAACGGGCAGCCGACGAGCAGGCGCAGTGCTCGGCCCAGGGCGGCGGGATCGTCGACCGGTTCGTGGAAGGGGATCCGGACGTCGTGGTCGTCGCCTTCGGACTCGACGCGCAGGCGTAGCCCGTAGCGGTCGAGGCCGAGGGGGCGGATCCGTCCGCTGCGGTGCGCGGGCGGGATACGGCGCGCGATCTGCCGCACGATGTCGGCGTGGTCCTCTTCGAGGTGCTGGAGCCACTCGGTCTCGAGTGCGGCGAACGGGTCGGGTGCGGCGTCGAGGATGTCGGTGACGTCGACGGCTTCGGCCCCGGTGGTGTCGGCGGCGACGACGGAGTCGAGCGTCAGGCACAGCAGTTCGGAGCGGTGTCCGACGTCGAGGAGTTCGGGGTGCGGGAGGATCTCCGCGATCTCGGCGGCGAGCCGGCGCGGATGGTCCACCGGGCGCAGGGTGCCGCTGAGCCAGATGAGCGAGCGGACCGGATTGCGCAGGGCGATCGGGGAGTGGTCGGTGAGTTCGAGCATCGCGGGGATGCCCGCGTTGCCGGCCTGCCAGGCGAGCGCGACGGGAAGGCTGTCGTCGGCGACCACCACGGCGACCTGTCCGTCGTCGAGGAGATGGTGGACCGAGGTGGGGAGCGGGTCGCAGCCGTCGATCGCGAGCTGGGTCGTGTCGGCGCGGATGAGGGCGGTGCGTACGCGTTCGGCCGTGGTCGGCGCGGGGATGACGGATGTGGTGGTCTGCATGCCAACCCTCCTTCTCGATGTAGGTGAGGCAAACCTAAGTCATTGTGATCGCGGTCGCAAGTGGTCCGTCGGTAGCCTGGATCGGTGCCGATCCCACTTCCCCTCGGAATGCCGCCGTCCCGCGACGAGCCCCGCGGACTGCTCGACGCACTGCTCACACACCGGCACGACAGCCTCACCGACGCCCTCGCCGCGACCGGCCGCACGCTCGCCCCGCCGATCGTCCCGGCCGCTGCCGTCACCGGATCACCGACCCGCGAACTCGTCGTCGAACTCGACGCCTCGGCCGAACTGCCCTCGCCCGCCGGGTGGCGTCCGGTTCGGTACCAGGTCGACTGCACCGCCGAGGACCTCGAGGACGTTCTCGCGATCACTGCGCCGGCACCGCTGGTCGTTTACCCGCACGTGCCCGACGCCGCGCTCGCCGACACCGCCCGCGCGCTCACCGAGGCCGGTCACATCCCCGGCCTGACCGCAGGTCGCGGGGGTGACGCCGTCGCCGACTTCCTCTCCGTCCTCGCCCACGCCGACACCGGTTACGCCGCCCGCGCGACCGGCACCGACGACGTCGTCGCCCTGCTCTCCGCCACCGTCGCAGCGCTGAGCGGTTTCGACGTCCGCGAAGCCCTCGGGACTCCCGACGTGGCCCGGCTCCGGCGACTCGTACCGGAGGCCGCCGCGGCGGTGCGGGAGATCCTGCTGGTTGTCGAGGTCGACGACACCGACGCCGTCGTCCGGGAACTCGCGGGGCTCGGACTCAGCGCGGGCTGACGCGGACCCATCGCTCGGTCGCGGTTCACGCAGAGTCCGCCTTCCGGTCACGGCCGATGCGTAACCTCGTACACGTGCCACGTATCGCCTATTTCGGACCGTCGGGAACGTTCACCGAGATGGCCCTCGACCGCTTCGAGAGCCTCGGTGCACTCGACGTGCTCGGCGACGGGTCCTCCGACGTCGAACGCATCTCGGCCGCCAGCCCGCCCGCTGCCCTGCAACTCCTGCGCGACCGGAAGGTCGACGGTGCCGTCGTCCCCATCGAGAGCTCGGTCGAAGGATCGGTGCCGCCCACCATGGACGCCCTGGCTCTCGGACCGCGCCTGCAGATCGTGTCCGAGGTCGAGCTCGACATCGCGTTCACGGTGGTCACCCGCGAAGGGATCACCCGCGATCGGGTCCGCACGATCGGCGCCTACCCGGTGGCCGCGGCCCAGGTGCGCCGCTGGATCGAGGACCACCTGCCCGACGCCGAGGTCGTGACCGCGGCCTCCAACGCAGGAGCCGCCGAGGACGTCGCGTCCGGCAAGGTCGACGCGGCGGTGTCCACGGCACTCGCCGGGGAGCGGCTCGGCCTGTCCGTGCTCGCCGACAAGGTCGCCGACTTCGAGGGTGCCCGCACCCGCTTCGTGCTCATCACGCAGCCGCGGCCGGTGCCGAAGCGCACCGGTGTCGACCGCACCTCGGTCGTGCTGCAGCTCCCCAACGAGCCCGGCTCACTGGTGCGCGCCATCACCGAGTTCTCCACGCGCGGAATCGATCTGTCCCGCATCGAGTCCCGGCCGACACGCAGGGAATACGGCACCTACTTCTTCCACTTGGACTGTGTGGGTCACATCGACGACGCGCTGGTCGCCGAGGCGCTGCAGGGACTGCACCGCTTCGCGCAGGTGCGGTTCCTCGGATCGTGGCCCGCTGTGTCCGAACACGGTGTCCCACCCGTGTCGGACGACGATGATGCGCGGTGGCTCGACCGACTGCGGCGCGGAGAGGACTGACGGTGAGCGGCAGATTGATCCTGGCCCGGCACGGCCAGACGGTGGCGAACGTCGCGCGGAGGCTCGACACGAAACTTCCCGGGGCGGAGCTCACCGAGCTCGGCGTCGAACAGGCCCGCACGCTCGGCAAGAACCTCGTCGAACGCGCGCCGTCGCTGCTCGTCGCCTCACAGGCACTTCGCGCCCGGCAGACGGCCGAGCACGCGGCACCGGCGGTCTCGCTCGAGACGATCGTCCGCGAGGGCGTGCACGAGGTGCAGGTCGGCGAGCTCGAGGACCGCAGTGACGAGGAGTCGCACAAGCTGTTCATGAAGGTCTACGAGGAGTGGCACAGCGGCGACCTGCGGGCGCGGGTCCCGGGCGGTGAGTCGGCGCTCGACGTGCTCGACCGGTATCTACCCGTCCTCGACTCGCTGCGCAGCGACTATCTCGACGCCGGTTCGGGCGACGTCGTGGTCGTCAGTCACGGTGCCGCCATCCGGCTCGTCGGCGCCTACCTCGGGAAGGTGCCGTCCGGCTTCGCCATCACCAACCACCTGGCCAACACCGAGACGGTCGAACTGGTGCCGGTGGCCGGCGGCGGATGGGAGTGCGTGCGCTGGGGAACCTTCCTCGCGCCCTTCCACGACACCGCGCGCGGCGGTGCCGACGATCCGATGGGGTGATACCGCCCACCTTCCGATCCTTCGACCGCAAAACATACGGGTATCCTCGGGGCGTCCGTATAGAAGTAGCGATCGGTAGGTAGGTGCGGTTTCATGGGTGCTTCGAGCGACGGGGCCGACACCCTCACCAACGGTGAGGCGATCCCGGACTGGCGCATCCTCGAACCGATGCAGCTCAGCCCCATCCTCACCGCTGCCCTCGACGCCTTCTACGAGACCGGCTTCCACGGCACCTCGGTGCGGGAGATCGCGCGCCGCGTCGGCGTCACCGTCCCGGCGCTCTACTACCACCACGAGAACAAGGAAGGGCTGCTCATCGCCCTTCTCGAGCTCTCGACCAGCGACGTGCTCTCCCGGGCGCACGCCGCCGCCGAGGATGCCGACGGCGACCCGGTGCGCAGGCTGTCGAACGTCATCGAAGCGATCGTGTTGCGCATGACCATGCGCGCACGCCTCGCCGCGCTCGAGGGTGAGGCCCGCTACCTGAGCCCGGAGAACCGCCAGCGCTACCGCGCGGTGCGCAAGGGCGTCGAGCAGTTGGTGCGGCAGATCGTCGAGGAGGGCGTCGCCGCGGGAGTGTTCGACGTGGACGATCCTGCCGAGACCACGCGTGCCCTGCTCGGCATGTGCCAGTCGATCCCGCGCTGGTACCACGCGGAGGGAACGCTCAGCCCCGAGGCCGTCGCGCAGAAGTACGTCGGCATCGCCCTCAAGACCGTCGGGGTCTGACGGCCCGATCCCGGTCGGACTGCGGTGTCGGTCGGACTGCGGTGTCGTTCGGACTTCAGGGGCGGCGGTCGAGCCAGGTGACCTGCGTGCCGTTGCTGAACTCCTCGCGCGCGGTGACGTCGAATCGCGTGGGGACGAAGTTGCCCGACAGCGCCGGGATGCCGTCGCCCGCGAGCACCGGATAGCTCTTGAGCACCAGCCGGTCGATCTCGTCGACGAGCTGCCCTGCGATGTTGCCGCCACCGCAGAGCCAGATGTCCATTCCCTCCTCCGCTTTCAGCGTGCGGACGAGCTCGACCGGATCGGTGTCGACGATCCGGACCTGTGGGTCGTCGACCGGCGCGAGGGTGCGCGAGACGATGTACTGCGTCAGGTGGGAGTAGGGACTGACGATGCCCTGCGACCGGGCCGGTTCGTAGGCGCCGCGCCCCATGATCACTGTGTCCCATTCCTTGTTCGGCGTATCGACGGGAATGCCGACATGTTCCCGGAACGCGGTGGGGACGGCTTCGGGATATCTCGCGCTCATCGCCGCAGCCATGTCGTCGCAGATCGGATAGAAGTCGTACTCCCCGTTCGGGCCGGCGATGTAGCCGTCGAGGGTCACTGCCACGTAGTAGACGAGCTTTCGCATCTTCGACCACCATTCGTAGTACTATGAGTGAAGTGGTTTGAACGTAGTACTACATATGGAGTGGTGTCAAGTGGTTCGCACGAATCCGGAACGGCGACAGGCCTTGTTGGATGCCTCGATCGAGGTGCTGGCGCGCGACGGTGCGCGCGGGCTGACCTTCCGCGCGGTGGACAAGGAGGCCGGGGTTCCGACGGGGACGGCGTCGAACTACTTCGCCAACCGCGACGACCTGCTCGTCCAGGTGGGTCACCGCTACTACGAGCGGCTCGTGCCGGCCGAGGAGGTCATGGCGCAGTCGCAGGCGCCGCAGACCCGCGAATCCATGATCGAGCTGATGACGGAGGTGGTCGGACGGCTCACCCGGTTCCGCGCCGGCTATCTCGCGCTCCTCGAACTACGCCTCGAAGCCACCCGGCGACCCGAACTGCAGGCCCTGCTCACCGAGCGGGTGCGCGCCGACCTGGATTTCAACATCGCCAACTACCGGCACTCCGGCCTACCGGGTGACGAGGACGCCGTGGTGCTGCTCTATCTCGCGCTGAACTGGCTCGTCCTCGACCGTCTCACCCTCCCCGGGATCGTCGACGAGAACCGTGTCGCGGAACTGGTGCGAGCCGCTGTCGAACGCGTGATCCCCGACGCCTGAAAAGACTTCGGTGGATCCGACCCCGCTCAGCGGGGTCGGATCCACCGAAATCGTCGACGGCTCAGCGACGGAAGTTCGCGGTGCGCTTCTCCTGGAAGGCCGTCACACCCTCGGTGAAGTCGGCACTGCCGAGCAGGACGAGCTGCCCCTCGCGCTCGCGGGTGAAGGCGTTGTCGAGTTCGGTGAGCGTTGCGTCGTTGATCGCGTTCTTCGTCGATGCGAAGGCCATCGACGGGCCGTCGGTGAGTCGCTGCACGAGAGTCTCGACGGCACCGTCGAATTCCTCGTCCGCGTAGACGTCCGCGATGAGCCCGGAGGCCAATGCCTCGCCGGCCGGAAGCCGCTCGGCGAGCAGGGCCATCTTCAATGCCCGCGCACGACCGATCGATGCGGCGACGAGCGCGGATGCACCGCCGTCCGGCATCAGCCCGACCCGGGTGAAGGCCAGCAGGAAGTAACCCGACTCCTTCGCGACGGTGAGATCGCATGCGAGAGCGAGTGATACACCGACTCCCGCAGCCGGGCCGTTCACCGCGCCGACGACCGGACGGGGGAAGGCCCGGATCGCGGCAACCGTGCGGTTGGCGGCATCGATCGTGTCGGCGGAGGGCGGCGCGCTCAGGTCGCGTCCGGAGAGGTCGGCGCCCGAACAGAACGCGCGACCGGCACCGGTGAGCACCGCGACCCGGACGGAGGCGTCGTCGGCGTACTTCTCGAAGGCGTCAGCGATCGCGTCGAGCGTCTCGGTCTTCACGGCGTTCATCCGTGCGGGTCGGTTCAGGGTGACGCGCAGGACGCCGTCGTCGACGGTGGCGTCGACACCGGGCAGGTCGTCGGTCATGACTGTTCTCCTAGGGTCGGGACGTCAGGTCGAGCGCGACCTTGCCGGTCGCGGAACGGTTCTCGAGCGACCGCAGTGCCGCCGGAGCATCGTCGAGGGGATGGAGGGTGGGTTCGGGAACGACGAGCGCCCCGTCGTGCAGCAACGGTTCGAGCGCGGCCCACTGTCGCGCCGGGTAGCCGGGGTCGGTGCGGAGGTACTCGCCCCATCCCGCGCCGACGACCGAGATGTTCTTGAGTAGAAGGCGATTGACCTTCACGGTGGGGATGCTGCCACCGGTGAAACCGAGAACGACGGCACGCCCACCAGGGGCGAGGCTGCGCAGGCTGTCGGTGAACCGGTCGCCGCCCACGGGATCGAGCACGATGTCCACCCCACGACCACCGGTCAGTTCGAGGACACGGTCCTTGAAACCGTCGGCGAGGACGGTGTGGGTCGCGCGGTTGGCCTTGGCCACCGCGGCTTTCTCCTCGGTACTCACCACCGCGATCGTTTCCAGTCCGAGCGCTGCGGCGACCTGCAGCGACGCCACCCCGAGACCACCCGCCGCGCCGTGGACGAGGATGGCCTCGCCGGCCCGGTACCGGGCGCGTTCGTCGAGCGCGAAGTGCGCGGTGAAGTAGTTCATGAGCATCCCGGCGCCCGCGGTCAGCGACACGTTGTCGGGCAGCGGGAAGACCAGTTCGCGCGGCAGTGCGACGGTCTGCTGCCACGATCCGGCGATGGACAGCACGGCGACGCGTTGTCCGGCGATGAGTCCGCTGCCCTCGGGGGCACTGCGGACGATGCCCGCTCCTTCGGCGCCGAGTACGCACGGCAGCGGCCGGACCATCTGGTAGCCGCCGGTCGTCTGCAGCAGGTCGGGAAAGGACACGCCGGCGGCGTACAGGTCGACGAGGACGAGCGAGTCGCCCGCCTCGGGTTCGGGGATGTCGGTCACGCGGACGGCGTCGGGGCCGGCGTGTTCGGTCAATTGCGCTGCGCGCACGGGCGTCTCCTCGACTCGGGTCGTGATCCATCACTATCAGAGTCGCTTAGCGTGCGCTAGCTCTCAGGCATCATTGACCGAGCGTTAAGTCCGTGGTAGAGCTTTAGCGATCGATAAGTACGCCGCTGGGAACGTCTCCGGCCCGCACGCTGCACTTTCGAAAGGATCGTCATGACCAACGCTGTCATCGTCGACGTCGTCCGTACCGCTGTCGGTAAGGGCAAGCCGGGCGGCGCCCTGTCCGGCACCCACCCCGTCGAACTGCTCGCCCACGTCCTGCGCTCGCTCGTCGAGCGCAACGGCATCGACCCCGCGCAGGTCGACGACGTGATCGGCGGCTGCGTCGCCCAGGTCGGCGAGCAGTCCCTCAACATCTCACGCACCGCGCTCCTCGCCGCAGGCTTCCCCGAGTCGGTGCCCGCGACCACCATCGACCGCCAGTGCGGGTCGAGCCAGCAGGCCGCGCACTTCGCCGCGCAGGGCGTCATCGCCGGGGCCTACGACATGGTCATCGCGTGCGGTGTCGAGTCGATGAGCCGCATCCCGATGGGCACCGCCACCCTCGGCAAGGACACCCACGGCCCGAGCGTGCGCGCCCGTTATCCCGAGGGCCTGGTCAACCAGGGCATCTCGGCCGAGCTCATCGCCGCGAAGTGGAAGTTCGACCGCGACGCCCTCGACGCCTACTCCGCGCAGTCGCACCAGCGTGCTGCCGCGGCCTACGAGGCCGGATACTTCGACAAGGAGATCGTCCCGATCACCGTCGAGAACGCCGCGGGCGAGCAGGTGCAGCACACCGTCGACGAGACGCTGCGTGCCTCCAGCACCGCCGAGGGCCTCGCCGGTCTGAAGCCGTCCTTCTACACCGAGGAGTACGCGGCCCGGTTCCCCGAGGCGCAGTGGGTCATCACCCCCGGCAACTCCTCGCCGCTCACCGACGGTGCGTCGGCCGCGCTCATCATGAGCGAGGAGATGGCGAACAAGCTGGGCCTGACCCCGCGCGCCCGCTTCCACTCGTTCTCCGTCGCCGGCGACGACCCGGTCTTCATGCTCACCGCCCCGATCCCGGCCACGCAGAAGGTCCTCGCCCGCGCCGGTTTGGGCATCGACGACATCGACGCCTACGAGGTCAACGAGGCGTTCGCGCCCGTGCCGCTCGCCTGGGCCCACGAACTCGGTGCCGACCCGGCCAAGCTCAACCCGTGGGGCGGCGCGATCGCGCTCGGTCACGCGCTCGGCTCGTCGGGCACCCGACTGCTGTCGACCCTCGTCAACCACCTCGAGGCCACCGGTGGTCGCTACGGCCTGCAGACGATGTGCGAGGGCGCGGGCATGGCCAACGCCACCGTCATCGAACGTCTCTGAAGTCCTGAGAAATTCCGAACCGCAACAACTCTCGAAAGGGTAATCAATGATCGTCAACGACAGCGTCGCCGTCGTCACCGGTGGTGCCTCCGGCCTCGGTCTCGCCACCGTCAAGGCCCTGCTGAACGACGGCGCGCAGATCGTCATCATCGATCTGCCGTCGTCCAACGGTGAGACCATCGCCAAGGAGCTCGGCGACCGCGTCCGCTTCGTCGCCGCCGACGTCACCGACGAGGCTGCCGTCACCGAGGCCCTCGACGTGGCCGAGTCGCTCGGCCCGCTGCGCGTCGCGGTGAACTGCGCCGGCATCGGCAACGCGATCAAGACCGTGAGCAAGAAGGGTGCCTTCCCGCTCGACGCGTTCAAGAAGGTCGTCGACGTCAACCTCTTCGGCACGTTCAACGTCATCCGTCTCGCCGCCGAGCGCATCGCCAGGACCGAGCCGGTCGACGGCGAGCGTGGCGTCATCATCAACACCGCTTCCGTCGCAGCCTTCGACGGACAGATCGGCCAGGCCGCCTACTCGGCGTCCAAGGGTGGCGTCGTCGGCATGACCCTGCCGATCGCCCGCGACCTCGCGTCGCTGCTCATCCGCGTCGTCACCATCGCGCCGGGCCTGTTCAAGACCCCGCTGCTCGGCACGCTGCCGGAAGAGGCCCAGGCATCGCTCGGCGCGCAGGTTCCGCACCCGGCCCGCCTCGGCGATCCGTCCGAGTACGGCGCCCTCGCCGCACACATCGTCTCCAACCCGATGCTCAACGGCGAGGTCATCCGCCTCGACGGCGCGATCCGCATGGCTCCGCGCTGACCGAGCACCGACTGTGAGAGGAGGGGGTCGATGACCCCGGCACACGAGGCCGAGGAATCCGACACGCCGCGCGCGGACGTGCAGTCCGCGAACTGGCGGGAGTTCCAGCCTCTGGGGCTCGACCCCATCCTCGAACATGCCCTGGAAGCGTTCAGCGAGAACGGCTTCCACGGCACCACCGTGCGCGACCTGGCCCGCCGGGTCGGCGTGACGGTGCCAGCGCTGTACTACCACTACGAGAACAAGGAAGCCGTTCTCGTCACGCTGCTCGATGCCGCCGTCCTCGACCTCATCGACCGTGTCTCGGCGGCGGTCGCGGACGGCGGCGACGATCCGGTCGCCCGCTTCGTCAACGCCGTCGAGGCGATCGTGCTGAACATGACCCACCGCGCACAGCGTTCGGGCCTGGATTCCGAAGTGCGCCACATCTCCCCGGAGAACCGCCGGACCTACGCCGCGACCCGCAAGCGCCTCGAGCTGATGATGCTCGACCTGGTGCGCGAAGGCGTCGAACAGCAGGTGTTCGACGTCGACGACGTCGATGAGGCCGTGCGCGCTCTCCTCGGGATGTTCCAGTCCATCGTCCGCTGGTACCAGCTCGACGGTCCCCTCACGCCCGCTCAGGTCGCGCAGCGGTACATCGTGATCGCGCTGCGGGTCGTGGGCCATCACCCGACCGCCTGAGAGTCGTTCGAAACACCTCCACGCAAGGAGTCCATGCCGTGCTGACCACCGCTTTCACCGAAACCTTCGGCGTCCGACATCCCATCGTGCAGGGAGGGATGCAGTGGGTCGGCCGCGCCGAACTCGCCGCTGCGGTCGCCAACGCCGGCGCGCTCGGCATGATCACCGCTCTGACGCAGCCGACGCCCGAGGACCTCGCGAAGGAGATCGCCCGCACCCGCGAACTCACCGACCAGCCGTTCGGCGTCAACCTCACGATCCTGCCGGCGATCGACCCGCCGCCCTACGAGGAGTACCGCCAGGTCATCATCGACTCGGGCGTGAAGATCGTCGAGACGGCCGGATCGAATCCCGCACCGCACCTGCCCGACTTCCACGCCGCCGGGATCAAGGTGCTGCACAAGTGCACCAGCGTCCGGCACGCCGTCAAGGCGCAGGACATCGGTGTCGACGGCATCAGCATCGACGGCTTCGAATGCGCCGGGCACCCCGGTGAGGACGACGTCCCCGGCCTCGTGCTCATCGCCGCCGCGGCCGAGAAGATCACCATCCCGATGATCGCGTCCGGCGGTTTCGGTGACGGCCGCGGTCTCGTCGCGGCCCTCGCGCTCGGCGCCGACGGCATCAACATGGGCACCCGCTTCATGTGCACCGAGGAATCGCCGATCCACCGCACCATCAAGGAAGCCATCGTCGCGGCGAACGAGACCGACACCGAACTCATCTTCCGTCCGCTGCGCAACACCGCTCGTGTCGCGAGCAACACCGTCAGCCGCGAGGTCGTCGAGATCCTCGACCGCGGAGGGAAGTTCGAGGACGTGCGCGAACTCGTCGCCGGCGCCCGGGGTCGCCTCGTCTACGAGAACGGTGATCCCGAGGCCGGCATCTGGACCGTCGGCACCGTCCAGGGGATCATCCACGACATCCCCACCGCGGGGGAATTGGTCGAGCGCATCGTCGCCGACGCCGAGAGCCTCATCGCGGAGCGTCTGAGCGGCATGATGTCCCGCGTGAACGCCTAGGAGAAGCCATGAAACGCACCCACTTCGACGACGACCACGAGGCGTACCGGGAGACCGTGCGCGAGTTCCTCGCCCGCGAGATCGAACCGAACTACGAACGGTGGGAGGAGGAGCGCCTCGTCGACCGGTCGGCGTGGATCGCCGCGGGCAAATCCGGCATCGTCGGCCTCGGCGTGCCCGAGGAGTTCGGCGGTTCGGGCGTGACCGACTACCGCTTCCGGCACATCGTGCAGGAGGAGATCGCGCGGACCGGTACGACCTCCTTCGGTGCGGGACTCGCACTGCAGGACGACATCGCGATCCCGTACATCCTCCACCTCGGCACCGACGAGCAGAAGGCCCGCTGGCTGCCGGCGCTGGCCACCGGTGAACGCATCGGCGCGATCGCCATGACCGAGCCGGGCGCCGGATCCGACCTGCAGGGCGTGAAGACCACCGCCGTGCGCGACGGCGACGAGTGGGTGATCAACGGGCAGAAGACGTTCATCACCAACGGAATCCACTCCGATCTCGTGATCGTGGTGTGCCGAACCGACCCGAGTGCGGGGTCGAAGGGCTTCTCGCTCATCGTCGTCGAGCGCGACACCCCCGGTTTCAGTCGGGGCCGCAAGCTCCACAAGGTCGGTCTCGCCGCGCAGGACACCGCCGAGCTCGTCTTCGAGGATGCCCGCGTCCCCGCCCGGAACCTTCTCGGCACCGAGGGCTGCGGCTTCGTGCACCTGATGGAGAACCTCCCGCTCGAACGCATCGGCATCGCCGTCAGCGCCATCACCTCCGCGCGGGCCGCCTACGAGTGGACTGCGCAGTACGTCTTCGAGCGCAAGGCATTCGGCAAGCCCATCGGTGACCTGCAGAACACCCGCTTCGCGCTCGCCGAGATGCTCACCGAGATCGAGATCACCGAATCGCACGTCGACCGGTGCGTACTCGCCCTCAACGCCGGGGAGCTCACGCCGGTGGATGCGTCGAAGGCCAAGTGGTGGGCGACCGAACTGCAGAAGCGCGTCGTCGACCGCTGCGTGCAGCTGCACGGCGGGTACGGCTACATGATGGAGTACCCGATCGGGCGCGCCTACGTCGATGCACGCATCCAGACGATCTACGGTGGCACCACGGAGATCATGAAGGAGATCATCGGCCGCGACATCGCCGCCGGGTACGCGTAATCGTTTCAGGGAAGAGGGATTCGATGTTCGACCTCACAGGCAGGCGCGCTCTCGTCACGGGTGGTTCCGCGGGGATCGGTCTCGGTATGGCCCGGGGCCTCGCCCGTGCCGGTGCCGACGTCACCCTGTGGGGCCGGAGCGAGGACAAACTTGCGAAGGCCGCGGCCGACATCGGGAGGTTCGCCGGCCGCGTGGCAACCCGGGCGGTCGACGTCTCCGACGAGCAGGCGGTGACCGACGGTGTCGCGGCACTCGTCGACGATTTCGGTGGGCTCGACATCGTGGTGGTCAACGCCGGCATCGGGTCGTCGCTGCAGAAGTTCCACGAGTCGACGACCGAGCGGTACCGCGCCGTCATGGCGACGAACGTCGACGGCGCGTTCTTCACGATGCGGGAGACCTCGCGTGTGCTCGTCGAGCAGGGCACCGGGGGTTCGATGATCGTCACGTCGAGCCTCGGTGCGCTGCAGGGCGCCGGACGCAACCAGCCGTACGCGGCGAGCAAGGCCGCGGTGCTCGCGCTCGCGAACGGCTGTGCCGTCGAGTTCGCGCGTCACCGGATCCGGGTCAACAGCGTGCTGCCGGGCTGGATCGCCACCGACATGACCGGTCCGCTGCAGGAATCCGACGTCTTCAACTCGAACGTCATCGGTCGCGTGCCGCTCGGCCGGTGGGGCACCCCGGAGGATTTCGAAGGCATCGCCGTCTATCTCGCGAGCGATGCGTCGTCCTTCCAGACCGGCAGCACGACGCTCATCGACGGTGGCTACAGCATGTTCTGACCGGTCCTAGGATGGTCCGGTGAACCAGCACCCCGCGATTCGTGACCGTGTGATCAGAGTGAGCGCCGTCGTTCTCCGCAACGCCGCCGGTGAGGTGCTCACCGTGCGGAAGCGGAACACGTCGCGGTTCATGCTGCCCGGAGGCAAGCCGGATCCGGGGGAGACCCCGGCCGAGACTGCCGTGCGCGAGTGCGCCGAGGAACTGGGTGCCGAACTGGATCTGTCGTCGCTGCGTCTCGTCGGGGTCTTCGACGCCGAGGCCGCCAACGAGCCCGGCTACCGGCTCGAAGGAACCGTCTACGAACACCCGCTCGTGGAGGTCGCCGGTGCCGCCGCGGAGATCGCGGAGACGCGCTGGCTCGACCCGGCGGCCCTACCGCTGCCCGACGATCTCGCGCCGCTGCTCGAGCACCACGTCCTTCCCGCTCTCGCGTCGGCCTCCCGATAATCCTGTTTCCACAGAGGTATTGCGCAGTTCTCACCCATGGGGAAATGTGGTGAGGGCAGTCACATCGCACATCACGGAAGGTCTCCCATGGCGCTCACCGCTCTGCTCGAACTCGAATTCAAGGCCGACTCCCTCGACGACGCGAAGAAGGTCATGACCCGCGTGCTCGACGAGACGCGACAGTTCGACGGATGCGACGGCATCGAGATCCTCGTGGATCAGAAGAACGAGGCCCGCTGGGTGGTCGTGGAGAAGTGGCGCTCGGCCGAGCACGACGCCGCCTACCGCAAGTTCCGCGCCGGCGAGGGCGCCATCACCGACCTCGGACCCCTCCTTGCGGGAGCGCCGAAGCTCGAGCACTTCACCACCCTCTGAGTCCCCACCGGAGCGCGGGCGGAGTCGGTCGTCACCCGGCGGAACGCGGGCGGTAGGGTGACCCCCGGGGCGGACGTGTGCCGTTTGCCTCGAAGTGACATCGACTGTGGAGGTAACCGGGCATGTTGGAACTCTTCGGCGTCATCGTCGTGTGGCTCACCGTGGCCGTCGTCGCTGTCGGAACCGTCATCATGTTCGTCGTTTCGACGCTCAGCCCGCACTTCGGTCAGCGCAAGGCCAAGGGACCCCGCCTCGACAAGGCGACCGCGGCCCGCAACAAGTAGCACCCGGTACCGATCGCGAAGAGCGCCTCAGCCCCAGCCCAGCTGGTGGAGGCGCTCTTCGTCGATTCCGAAATAGTGCGCGATCTCGTGGACGACGGTGACGAGCACCTCGTGCACGACGTCGTCGTCGTCCTCGCAGATGTCGAGGATCGCGTCGCGGTAGATCGTGATCGTGTCCGGTAGCGATCCCGCGTAGTGGCTGTCGCGCTCGGTCAGCGCGACGCCCTGATACAGACCCAGCAGATCCGGTTCTTCGTCGTGGCGCGGCTCGACGAGGACCACGACATTGTCGATCGCCCGCGCGAGTTCGCGGGGGATCTCGTCGAGTGCTTCCGAGACGAGCTCCTCGAAGTGCTCGTCCTCCATGTGTACCGGCACGTCACGACCCCGGCAGGGGAACTGCGCCCGGCAGCGGCGTCGGCAGCGACCGGCCTTCCGGCACGGGCGGCGGCGGCACGGGCGGCTGGCCGTCGATGAGGATGTCGCCCTTGGCGCTGCCGGTGATCGACGAGAATCCGCCCCCCTCGACCTGCTTGCCGATCGAGCAGTTCACCTTGCGGCTGCCGGCGAGCCAGCTGTCGTAGTCGAGGTTGTCCCAGAAGAGCGTGAGGGTCTTGTTGCGCAGGGCCTCGGGGTCGCCGAGGTACTCGTTGACCAGGCGCGTGCAGGTCTCCTCGAGATAGCCGTCCTGGTCCTCGATGCTCGGCAGACCGCCGGGGAACTGCCCACCGAGGTCGACGACCGCGACGACCTCGAAGGCATGAGGCTTGGAACACTCCACCGGGTCGGCGGGGACACCGTTGTTGATGCCGATGCAGACACCGACGTCCCACGCCCGCGACTGGTCCTGATCGGCGACCCGGCCCTTGATGGGCAGCAGGTTGCCGGTGGTCGACGAGAACTGCAGGCCGCACCGCAGCGTGCGCTCGCCGGCCGCCCAGCCCGCCTCACCGGGGTTGATGAGGCCGATGCTGAACTTGCCGTGCGGGTCGAACCTGCCGTCGAGGTAGTCCATCGCGGCAGGTGCACACTGCTCGTCGCGGAGCTCGGTGAAGCGCGTGACCGACGGGAACCGCGATCCCGGTCCCCATTCGGTACCGGGGTACAGGCTCAGGTCGATGTCGGCGACCACCTCGAACAGGTGCGTCTCGGCGCAGTCGACCTTCGCGAGGTCGCTCGCGTCGAGAGCACTCCAGCTCAGGCAGTCGCCGGCGGTGGCGGTACCGAACGCTTCTCCCGCGACCGCGCCGGTCGTGCTGACACCGGCGCCGGCGCTGTCGTCCCCACCGTCGGCGCCCTGGAACCCCGCGACGACGAACGTCGCGATCGCCGCCAGGACGGCACCGGCTGCGACGAGCACGAGGGCGCGTCGGGTCAACCCCGCCGAGGGCGGGCGCCGGTCGGGCTTGGGCTTGTTGTCTTCGGCCATCACTTCCATCATGCCTGTTCGAGTGGACGCAGGTAGTTTCGGCTCATGGCCGACGACCCGATCGATCCCGAGATTCTCGAGATCGCCAAGCAGACCTTCGACGCCGCCCGCCGGGGAGACGTCGAGACCCTCACCGCGTACGTCGATGCCGGGGTACCGGTGAACCTCACCAACGAGACCGGCGACACGCTGCTCATGCTGGCGTCCTACCACGGTCATGCCGAGGCCGTACAGGCCCTGGTCGAGCGGGGAGCCGACGTGAACCGGCTCAACGACCGCGGCCAGTCACCTCTCGCGGGGGCGGTCTTCAAGGGCGTCGAGGCGGTCGTGCGGGCACTCGCCGAGGCCGGTGCCGACCCGCGTCACGGGCACCCCACCGCGGAGGACACAGCGAAGATGTTCGGGCGCGACGACTACCTGGAACTCTGGCAGCGGTAGGCTTCGATTCCGTGATCGACCTCAAGTTCCTCCGCGAGAATCCCGACGCCGTCCGCGAGTCGCAGCGCATGCGGGGAGAGGACCCGGGCCTCGTCGACGTGCTGCTCGAGGCCGACGCCTCCCGTCGCGCCGCTGTCCTCGCCGGCGACAACGCACGCGCCGAGCAGAAGGCCCTGGGCAAGAAGGTCGGCAAGGCGTCCCCCGAGGAGCGCCCCGCGCTGCTCGACGGCGCCAAGGAGCTGGCCGCGAAGGTCAAGGAACTCGAGGCCGAGCAGCACGCCGCGCAGGAGGCCTTCGATCGCGCGCACCTCGCGATCTCCAACGTCGTGCAGGACGGCGTGCCCGCCGGCGGCGAGGACGACTTCGTCACGCTCGAGACCGTCGGCGAGCTGCCCACCTTCGACTTCGAACCCAAGGACCACCTCGCGCTCGGCGAGTCGCTCGGGCTCATCGACATGGAGCGCGGCGCCAAGGTCTCCGGTGCCCGGTTCTACTTCCTCACCGGCTACGGCGCGCTGCTCCAGCTGGGCCTGCTGCAGCTGGCCGCCCAGAAGGCCACCGCGAACGGGTTCACCATGATGATCCCGCCCGTGCTCGTGCGTCCCGAGGTGATGCAGGGCACCGGCTTCCTCGGCCAGCACGCCGACGAGGTGTACCGGCTCGAGGAGGACGACCTCTACCTTGTGGGCACCTCCGAGGTGCCGCTCGCGGGCTACCATTCGGGCGAGATCCTCGACCTGTCGAAGGGCCCGAAGCGCTACGCAGGCTGGTCGTCGTGCTTCCGTCGCGAGGCGGGCAGCTACGGCAAGGACACCCGCGGCATCATCCGCGTGCACCAGTTCGACAAGGTCGAGATGTTCGTCTACTGCCGCCCCGAGGAGGCCGCGGCGGAGCACGAGCGTCTGCTGGCCTGGGAGCGCGACATGCTCGCCGCCATCGACGTGCCGTACCGCGTCATCGACGTCGCCGCCGGCGATCTCGGGTCGTCGGCGTCCCGCAAGTTCGACTGCGAGGCCTGGGTGCCCACGCAGGAGCGCTACCGCGAGCTCACATCGACGTCGAACTGCACGACCTTCCAGGCGCGTCGCCTCAACATCCGGTACCGCGACGAGAACGGCAAGCCGCAGACCGCCGCGACCCTCAACGGCACGCTCGCGACCACCCGCTGGCTCGTGGCGCTGCTCGAGAACCACCAGCAGGCCGACGGTTCGGTGAAGGTGCCCGAGGCTCTCGTCCCGTTCGTGGGACGCGAGGTGCTCGAACCCGCCGGCTGATCCGTAGAGCGGTACAGCACAGCCTCGACGACGGCTCCCCACTGCGCCCGCGGTGGGGAGCCGTTTTCGTGTGTCCGTCCGAGCATAACGAACTGAAAGTTGGTTTTTAGGATTTAAACGGTCCTGAAGTACTTATTTTACGCTATTCTTGGGCGATGGAGAAGGTTTTGGTGGTCTACGGAACTCGTCCCGAGGCGATCAAGATGGCGCCCGTCGTCACCGCCCTGCAGAGATCGGAAGTACTCGAACCCGTTGTCGCAGTGACCGGCCAGCACCGCGAGATGCTGGACCAGGTCAACACCCTGTTCGGTATCGAACCGAGCCACGACCTCGACATCCTCACCCAACGGCAGGGGCTCGAGGCCATCACGGCCAAGGCTCTCGGCGGGGTGTCGGATGTGATCGCCCGGGAGGAACCCGGTGCGGTTCTCGTCCAAGGAGATACGACGACCTGCTTCGCCGCGGCCCTCGCGGCGTTCTACTGCAAGGTGCCGCTCGTACACCTCGAGGCCGGGCTCCGGACCGGGGATCGCTACAACCCCTTCCCCGAGGAACTGAACCGGCGCCTGACCTCGCAACTGGCGTCGCTGCACCTGGCGCCCACCCCCACCTCCCGCGCCAATCTCCTGGCGGACGGGATCGATCCCGGCGACATCGTCGTCACCGGCAACACGGTGATCGACGCGCTCTACACGGTGACCTCCCAGTCACCCTCGCTCGACAACCCGGATCTCGCTCCGCTGCTGGGTCGTCCGATGGTCCTCGTCACCGCACATCGACGCGAGTCCTGGGGAGAACCCATGGCGTGTTCGGCGCGGGCCATCGCCCGTCTGGCCCACGCGTTCCCGCACATGACCTTCCTGTTGCCGGCACACCTCAACCCGGTCGTGCGGGAGGTGCTCCTGCCGCCCCTCGCCGATCTCGACAATGTGATAGTGACGAATCCGCTGTCCTACAGCGACTTCGCACTCGCGATGGCGGCGTCGACGATCGTGCTGACCGACAGCGGCGGCGTGCAGGAGGAAGCACCGAGCCTCGGCAAGCCGGTCCTCGTGATGCGCGAGACCACCGAGCGACCCGAAGCCGTCACGGCGGGAACCGTCCGGCTGGTGGGGACGGACGAGGAACTCATCGTCGAATGGGTCACCCGGCTGCTCACGCAACCTGCCGCGTACGACGAAATGGCACGCGCGGTCAATCCGTACGGCGACGGGAGCGCCGCACAGCGTTCCGTGGCGGCGATCGAGCACTTCTTCGGCCTCGGACCCCGCCCCTCGGAGTTCGCGCCCGTCGAGGCGGTCGGCTCCTACTGACAGGACCGGATGCTGCGTCGTCCGAAACGGATGTCGCACCGAAAGGAATACGGCCGGTAGGTGTTCTCGCACCTACCGGCCGTATTTCGTGGGTTCAGCGCCACACCCCGCGAGTGTCGTACACGACCTTGCCTGCCAGGAGGCTGCGCGACAGCGAACGGAACTGGTCGTGATCCACGAGCTCGACGACGATGTCCGCCGCGGCGATGGCATCCCGGCACCGCGCGGTGCGCACGCTCTCGTACCCGGCGAGGGTGTCGGGCACCTCGTGCACGAACGGGTCGGCGAGCAGGAGTTCGACGTCGGGCAACGCCTTGGCGATGAGCTCGACGACGTGCAGCGCCGGGCTCTCCCGGATGTCGTCGACGTTGGCCTTGAACGTCAGTCCCAGACACGCGACCGTCGGATTCTTGAAGCGCGTACAGGTTTCGATGACCTGCTGGGCCACGTAGTTCGGCTTGGAATCGTTGATCTCGCGAGCGGTGCGGATCAGCTTCGCCGAACCCGGCGATGCGCCGACGATGAACCACGGGTCGACGGCGATGCAGTGCCCGCCGACACCTGGGCCGGGACTGAGGATGTTCACCCGGGGATGGCGGTTCGCCAGGCGGATGACCTCCCAGACGTCCAGTTCGAGTTCGTCCGAGACGTACGACAACTCGTTGGCGAAGGCGATGTTGATGTCGCGGTAGGCGTTCTCGACGAGCTTCGCCATCTCGGCGCTCGCGGCGTCGGTCAGGCAGATCTCGCCCTGGCAGAAGACGCGGTAGATCGAGGCGGCGCGCTGAGCGCACAGCGGCGTGATCCCGCCGACCACCCGGTCGTTCGTGATCATCTCGATCATGATGCGTCCCGGGAGCACCCGTTCGGGGCAGTGGGCGATGTGGATGTCCGGCAGGCCCTCGTCGGTGTGGGGGAGACGGAGATCCGGTCGCAGTTCGGACAACCACCGGCTGACGCTCTCGGTGGTGCCGGGTGGTGACGTCGATTCGAGCACCACGATCTCCCCGCCACGCAACTGCGGGGCGATCTGTTCGGTCGCCCGCCGCACGTACGACAGGTCGGCGGTGTGGTCGGCGTTGAACGGTGTCGGCACGGCGATGATGTACGCGTCGGCGAGGGGAACGGTGTCGGTCGCACTCAACGTCCCCATGGCCACGGCGCCGGCCAGGCTCACCGCGAGATCGGGCTCGGCGAACGGCACCTCGCCCCGCGAGACGGCCGACACGATACGGGGATCGATGTCCACGCCGATGACGTCGATGTCGCGGGTCGCGAGGACGACGGCCGTCGGCAGGCCGATGTAGCCGAGTCCGACGACGGCGACGGTGCCGCTGAATGTGTCAGCCATGATGCTTCCTCGGGGTCGGGAGTTTCTCGGGACGCGGATAGGGCGGGGTGGTGCGGAAACGCTCGCGGGCGAGCAGGATCAGGAACGCGGTGTTGGTGGTGAGATAGCGCCGCCACATCCGGCGCGGTTCCTGCAGGAGGCGGTAGGCCCACTCCATGCCGGCGCGTTGCCACCGCTCGGGTGCGCGCTTGGTGATCCCGGCGAGGACGTCGAACGAGCCACCCACACCGTGACGGATCGGGACGTCCAACACGTCCTCCCAGCGCCGCAGGAAGTTCTCCTTGCGAGGGGAGGGCATGCCGAGGAACAGCATGTCCGCCCGGGATTCGCGGATGGCCCGGGCGATCGCCTCCTCCTCCGATTCGTCGAAGTAGCCATGGTGGGCGCCGGCGATCCGGAGTCCGGGGTACTTCGTGGTGAGGACGTCGACGAGGGCGTCGAGCACCGACTGCTCCGCGCCGAGCAGATAGACGGAGCGGTGTTCGGCGTCGGCCGTCGCGAGCAGCGAGGTGAACAGGTCGATTCCGGCGACGCGTTCGGGTAGTGGACATCCCAGGAGGTTGCCCGCCCACACGACCGCCTGCCCGTCGGCGAGGAGTATGTCGCACTCGAGCAGGGATTCGCGCAGGGCCGTGTCCTTGCGGAGACGAACGATCTTCGCGGCGTTGACGACTCCGACGGTCATCGGTTCTCGGCGTTCGAGGGCGTCGCGGCATCGCGCCACGGCCTCGTCCATCGTGACGGCGTCGAGCGGCATCCCGAACAGGGTCGTCGCCGTGGGGACGCCGGTGGTGGGGTTCGCGGTCATCGGGTTCCTCCGAATTCGTTGCGCGGCAGCCACGCGTAGAGCATCCAGCCGAGTTCGTACGGGCGGCATTCGTAGTCCACGACTCCGGCGGGAAGGAGCCGATCGAGTCCCGAGAGTTCCGAGCCCGGGCGCAGCGCGGTGGTCGCGGCGGCAAGTGATCTCGCGGCCTTGCGCGGTTCGCGCCGGCCGACCTTGCGCCAGACGACGTCCTGGGACTCGCAGACGAGATCGGCCAGCGTCTCGGGATGACTCTGCAGCCAGTCGATCCCGAGTTCGATCGCGGCGGTGTGGTCGTCACCGCCGGCTGCGGCAAGATCGAACAGCACCATCGGCGCCATCGCGTGCTGATGGACGCTGTAGACGGGGAAGCGCTCGACCACGGTGTGTCCACGCGAGTCGTAGTGCCACCACCACTGGCCGGCTTCGCCCTGCAGCGCACAGATCCGGGTGGCGCACGCGTTCGCTGCGGCGAGCGCGACGTCGTCGTCCGTCGCCGCGGCCGTCCGGGCGAGTGCCTGCAGGGGATAGACCTGGTCGGCGAAGGAACCGATGTGCCGGCGCAGTCTGTTTCCCGTGCCCACGGGAATCATGTGGGGGAAGAGACCGCCGGGACCCTGCGCGGCGAGGATCCGTCGCTTCAGTGTCCGTACGAGATCGTCGGACTCGAACTGTGTGCGTGCGGCGAGTGCGGCGGTGAGCGCCCAGGACGCATCGACCGTCGCCAGGGGGCTGCCGCTCTCGCACCGGCTCCGGAGTTCCTCGTAGAGCGCGGAGTCGACCGAACCGGTGATCTCGGCGCAGACCCACACGGCGAGGGCGAGGGCGCCGGTGTCGCGGTGGCCGCGGGCCCGGATCCCTGCGCGACGGGCGAGCTCCGCGGCCGTGTCCCCGTGCAGCGCGCTCCGCTGTGCGTGTTCGGGCAGCAGGTGCAGTCCGAGGGCGGCGATCGAGGTGTACCGCGTGCTCCGTCCCTCGAGCCGGAGTTCGGTGCCGAACGACGTCCTGACGCCGCGTGCGGTCTGGGGGAAGCCGTCCCCGTCGTACATGCGGGTGAGCCCGCGGACGGCGAGATCGGTCAACTGGATGACGCGTACGGCCGTCTCCGGTCGGGTGCCGGTCCGCGGTGGGGCGTGGTCCTTGTGCAGTCCTGCCGCAATCTTCATGGGAACTCCTTCGCGGGACGAATGCCGTGTCCGTGGAGTGGATGAAAGTCTGTGGATGGCGGAAATAAACTGATGTAAGGATAGCTACTGGGCTAGAAAAAGTCCTAGAGTTTGTTTAAGCCTTGTTGACGGACTTCGTATGTGTTTTAGTGGGATCACGATCGAAATCTCGGACCCATCGACATTCCTGTGCGGGGTCTACCGTCGGCCTGGCCTCCGTCGCCGAAGACAAGGTGTTGATCATGAAAGTGCTTCTGTCTCCCACCGTTTGCGCTCTCGGCCGCAGCACCGAGGGGGTGTGGGAGTCGTGATCGAGCTGATGCCGCGCAACGTTCGCGAGGTCGCGCTGTTCGGCGCCCACTGCGACGACATCGCCATGGGGGTCGGCGGCACACTGCTGACCCTGTCGGCGGCGTGCCCGAACCTGCGCGTGCGTGCCTTCGTCCTCTCCGGCGGAGACACTCCGCGCGAGATCGAGGAGAACCACGCGCTGCGAGCCCTGTGCCCCGGTGCGGACGTGATGGTCCGCGTGCTGGACATCCCGGACGGGCGTGCCCCGGGGTACTGGGAGGGAATCAAGATCGCACTCCAGTCCTTCCGCTACCACACCGAACCCGACGTGGTGTTCGCTCCGCAGCGCGCCGACGCGCATCAGGACCATCGGTTGCTCGCCGAGATGGTGCCGACGGTCTTCCGCGACCACCTGGTCCTCGGCTACGAGATCCTCAAGTGGGAGGCGGACACGCCGGCCACCTCCGTGTACCACCCGCTCACCAGGGATGTCGCGGCGGAGAAGGCGCGTGTGCTGCTCAAGCACTATCCGTCGCAGACCGATCACGACTGGTTCGACGAGGAGTCGTTCCTGGGCCTGTCCCGTCTCCGCGGGGTGCAGTGCCGGTACCCGCACGCCGAGGCGTTCGTCCTGGAGAAGGCGGTCGTCCGGTTCGGCGGACAGGGCTGAGCGCCCTCACCACAACACGTCGGCCGGGTTCTCCGTGGAGGGGAGCCCGGCCAGCAGGTTCTTCCAGCTGCCGGCCGCGGCGTCACGTGCGCTGATCGTCGTCACCGGCAGTGGCCAGACGATGCCGAGGTCCGGATCGTCGTGCGCCACTGCGAGATCCTCACGCGGATCGTGCGGCCGGTCGATGCGGTAACAGACGTCGGTGACGTCGGCCAGCGCCTGGAAGCCGTGCAGGAAGCCCGGCGGTACGAAGAGGTGGGCAAACTCGACGTCGTCGAGCAGGAATGCCTGTGCGCGTCCGAAAGTGGGCGAGCCGGGGCGGATGTCGACCAGTACGTCGTGGATCGCCCCGTGCGCGCAGCGCACCAGTTTTGCCTCCCCGTCCCCGGAGCGGCCGTGCATGCCGCGCACGACGCCCCGGGCCGAGCGGGACTGCGAGTCCTGCACGAAATCGGATGCCCGGACGGCCGGCGAATTCGGACGGCTCCGGAGGTAGTCGTCGAATTCGGCCGCGTCGAAGGTGCGGGTGAACAGACCTCGATCGTCGCGGAACGGCTCCGGGCGGAGAACGAGAACACCCGCCAGGTCGGTGGTGTCGATACGCATCGCAGGTCTCCCTCGTCTACGGGATGGGAAGGTGCGTCAGACCGGCGCGTTCAGACGGACGGCCACCCGACCGGCAGCACTCGTCAGTCGCTGCTTTGCCGGGTACAGCATCCGGACCGGGCCGGGCGCCACCGTGACGGACGCGAGCGCGACCGCGGCACGCAGGGAACGCCGGTGGGTGAAGGCGTCGCGGGCCGCGATCCGGGCGGCGGGCAGATCGTTGCGGAGGAAGGCGGACCGGGCCCGGCGCAGTGCCTGGTCGTAGCGGAGCCGGCGCACCGTCTCGTCCAGGGCCTCGTGCTCCTCGGGAGTCGTCGCCAGGGCTGCGCCCGCCTGGAACGACCGGATCAGCTGCCGTTCGAAGGTCGCGACGGTGGTCTCGTCCCGCGAATCCGAGTCGCCGCGCAGGCGGTACCGGGCCAGCCGGTCGGGCAGCATCTGCACCTCGAAACGGTCGGCGAGGCGGAGCCAGACGATCACCGACTCGTCGACGTCCTCGATGCCCGACGCGTAGGCGTTCACCGCGGACCACGCCTCGCGCCGGATCGCCGCCGTGTAGTAGGGGACCTCGCCGCCGAGGACGTCGAGCAACGAGAGGCGTCCGCGCCCCCGGCGGTTCCCACCGGCCCCGATCGACCGCATGTATCCGGTGGGCAGCAGTCCCTCGGAATCGGTGAACAGGTGGGCGTCCACCGCGACGGCGTCGATCTCCGGCCGGGCGTCGAGCACGGCACCGACCCGCGTGCAGAAGCCCGGCATCAGATGATCGTCGCTGTCGAGAACGCACAGGTACCGCCCGCGTGCCGCCTTCGCCGCCGCGGCGATCCCGCCCGCGTAGCCGCGATTCTCCTGTCGCACCAGGATGATCCGCGGGTCGTTCAGGTACCGCCCGACCACGCGGGCCATGTCGTCCGACATGCCGTTGTCGACGATCACGTGTTCCCAGTCGTCCCGTTTCTGCGCGAAGACGGATTCGATCGTCTCGGCGACGTAGTCCTCGGTGCGGTAGGCGGTGGTGAGGAAGCTGAAGGTCGGTTCCATGCTCGGACTCCTCGGAGAAACTGTGGGGATCAGGCGGGTGCTCAGGAAACGGGGTGGGCGACGTCCTCTCGCTGCACGTGGCCGGGCGGATCGCCGCTCGGCAGGAGGGTGTGGAGGTGGGCGCCGTCCTCGTCGCGCCATCGGACGGTGATCGCGTCGTCGCGCAGGTCGACGCCCAGGTCCGACACCGCCGGCTCCTCGGCATTGCCCGGCGTCAGTGCCGTCACCAGCGCGACCGGGGTCTGCGCGTGCACGACACTGCCGACGAGCCATGCGGGGACGCGGGATTCGAGCCGGTGCGACCACCAGCCCAGGTTCGTGTCGGTGTCACCGCGGATCTCGCTGCGGACCGGTTCTCCGGAGGACGCGGCGTAGGCGAGCTGCAGGACAGGGGAACCCTCCCGAAGGGCGAGATGGCCGCACCCGGCGGGCCGGACGTCGAGGGAGGGGTGCAGCGGCCAGGCGGTGCGGAACTCGTGGTGGCCGGTGCCGGTGAACAGGTCCACCACCACGGCGGTGACACGGTCGGGTGGTGCGATGAGCCACCTGCGGTGCACGACGGGTTCGTCGAGCCGGAGGTAGCCGTCGTGTTCGGCGTCCACGACGCCGGCTGCGGTGTCCACGGAACGGGTGTGCACCCGCGCGTGCCGCCGCCAGAGGAAGGCGCCGCCGATGACGGATTGGTCGAGTCCGTCCACCGAGGCGGTCGGGTGGGCCCGCGTGCCCCGATGTGCGGACCGCCAGTCGGGATGGCCGTAGTAGCTCGTCACGCCCGGATGTCCGACGAGCTCGTGGCCGTCGGCACTCAGGGTGACGGCGAGGGCGTCGGCGTGGCCGTGCGCCGCGATCGACAGGTATCCGAGCGGACCGACGTCCATGGTGATCCGGCGTCGCCCGGAGCGCAGCACCACGAGGCCGCCGTCGGGTGCGTGGAAGCTGCCGAGGGGTTCGCCGCGGGCGGACGCGTCCTCGGTGGCGTCCGTGGCGGCGGCGAGCCACCCGGCGGCCGGCGGACACGTGCCGGCCCGAATCGCGTCGGGCGTGCCCAGCACGGATCCCACGAGACCGAGGTGATCGCGGACGGTGCGCACCGGCGACGCGTCGAGGCGCAGGGCGAACCCTTCGTCGTCGTCCCCGTAGCGCGGTGCCGGGTCGTGGTCTCCGACCACCGCTGCGAGATACCGGGCGCTGCGCGTGACCGCGTTCGTGAGCAGGACGGGCGCGTATCCGTCACGTCGCCGGAGCATCTCGGCGACGAGGAGCAGCAGTTCGGCGGTGAACATCTGATAGCCCACGGCCTGTTCGGCGCCGCTGCCGTCGGGCAGAATCTGCCGGTCGGCTTCCGCGCACAACGCGGTGACGGCATCGCGCTCCCATCGCGGGGAGGGCCGCAGATCGGGGAACAACAGCGCCACTGTGGCGAGACCCGCGAGTTCACCGATGAGGTGATTGTTCGCCGAGCTGTACAACGAGCGTTCGGCCCAGCACCGGCGGGCGCTCTCCGCGAGCATGCACACGACGGCGCGGAAGCGGGCGACGGTGAGACGCGGACTGTGCCGCAGTCCCTGCAGCGCGACGGCCACCGAGATCGCGCGGATGCCCGCTTCGAATGCTCCGCGCCAGGCGATGCCGCGTCCGGGGGGATTGGCGGCGATCCACGAGTCCAGCTGGTCGAACGCCTCGGCGGCGTAGCGATCGTCGCCGGTCAGGAGCCAGGCCTGCGCCAGCCACGGAAGGTGCTGCAGCCGGTTCAGTTCCCAGATCCACTTCGGGTCGCCGGCCGCGGTGCGGTGATCGATGCGGTGACCGGGCAGTGTCGGCCAGTCGATCCCGCCGATGGGGTCGTGATTCCAGTCGATCTCCGGCCCGAGTGCCGCCTCCGGATAGCCGAAGTAGGCGAAGCGGTGGTCGAGAACCCGATCCGCGGCGACGAGCGTCGCGGTGGCGATCTCGCTTCCGGCGAGGGCATCGGCCTGTTCGGGGTCGAGGAGGACGGGGCGGCCCTCGGCTGCACGGAAGCGGTCGAGGGTGCCGCACCAATCGAGATCGGGTCCGACGAGCTGGGCTTCGGTGAACGATCGGGACGGAAGTCGCTGTCCGACCACGCGACGTATCCGCCATTCGATCTCGGCGGCTTCCATCGCGCGGATCCGATGCGCGTACCAGGTGAGTCGTTGCACGAGACCTCCGTTACGAGGTGATCGACAGGGGAGCTGCACGGTCCGGAATCCCACCGTAGCGAAATCAGAGTCTGTAGATTGCCGCTTAATCAGACTACAGGTATGTTTAGCGCGAGCGTATCCGAACCGAAGGTGGTCCCATGGCACCTCCGAAGAAACTCGTCGCCGTCCAGCACCGCGTGCGACGCATGCATCCCCTTGCCACCCCGATGAGCCGTGAACTCCGCAGGATCGCCACGGCGAACCCCGACGAGATCCGCGCCTTCCAGGAGGGCCGGCTCCGCGCGATGACGCGATGGGCGGCCGTCGCCTCGCCCTTCTACCGACAGTGGTTCCGCCGCGAGAAGGTGGACCCGCGCGGGATCCGCACCCTCGACGACCTGCGGCACCTGCCCGTCCTCCGCCGCAACGACCTGATGGAGCGTCCCGAGACGTTCCGGGCCTATCCCGCGCGCACGATGTGGGAGGCCCATTCGAGCGGGACGTCGGGCCGGGCCGTCACCGTCTACCGAACCCCGGGCTCGTCGGTCTACGAGATGCGGGTGCTCGAGCGACAGTGGAGCTGGTTCGGGCTCCCGCACGCCCCTCACCGGGTGACGCTGGGCGGCAGCGACTTCGCGGCCGACCGTCCCGGAAACCCGACCGAGATCGTCCCCGGCGCGCGACAGTTGCTGGTGTCGAGCTACCGGCTCACCCCCGACGACCTGCCCACGATCGTGCGGGACATCCGCAGGTTCGGTCCCGATGCGATCGACGGCTGGCCGTCGAGCATCTGTCTGCTCGCGGAACTGCTGTACGAGCACGGGGAGCGCCTCCCGATGCGCGCCGTCCTCACGTCCTCCGAGACGATGCGGTCCGCCCAGCGCGCCCTGATCCGCGAGGTCTTCGGCGGTCCGATCGTCGATCACTACGGTCAGACGGAGCGCGTCGCGATGGCGGGCACGTGCGAGGCGGGCACGATGCACATCTTCCCCGACTACGGCATCGTCGAACTCGAACCCGTCCCCGGTGTCCCGGACAGATGGGAGATCATCGGAACACCCCTGCACAACTGGGGATTCCCCATCTTCCGCTACCGAACGGGTGATCTCGTCGGACCGGCACCGGCAGGCGGGTGCGCGTGCGGCCGGGCGTTCCCCACCCTCGGAGCCCTCGACGGGCGGGTCGAGGATGCGTTCACCACCGTGGACGGCAGGCCGCTTCCGTTGCCGTCGACCGTGATCGACGACGTCACCGGTGTCCGCGAAGCTCAGATCGCGCAACTCGCTCCCGGACGGTTCGAGATCCGCATGGTTCCGGGCGTGGGTTTCGACGCCGAACGCATCGAGCAGCAGTACAGGCGCAACGTCGAGCGTCTGTTCGGCCCGGGGCAGGAACTCCGCGTGGTGACCCTGGACGCCGTACCGCGCACCGCATCCGGAAAACTCAAGACGGCCGTGGTGGAGGGCGGGGGAGACCGCGCCGTTCCGGCGGCCGTGGCCGAGGCCTTCGCCGGCTATCGCCTGGGCCCGGGAGAGTGAGGCGTCATCCCGTGAACAGGAGAACGGGACGCCACGCCGGCTTGGGAGGAGCGAAGGGCCGTACGGTGTCCCGCATCCTGTTCGTCGTGCTCGTGACGACGTCGTCGCTGTCGTGTGCGGCCCCGACCGCGCGCGACACCACCGCGGACGCGGCATCGACGGCGGTGATGTCCCTGCCGGGCATGCCCACGACCGCGGCGGCGACCGGTGAGCCGACCTTCCCGAGAACCGCCACCTACTATCTCGATCAGGATCGCCTGCCCCCGATGGAGGAGCTCGCCCGCTACGATCTCGTGGTTCTCGATCACGAATGGGCACATCGTGTTCCGGAGTCGTATTTCGACGGGCTCCGGTCGCGGAATCCGCGCATCCGGTTGCTCGCATACATGAACCTCGTCGACCTTCCGGGAGCATTGGGATCGCCGGGATACTGGGCCGACCGGTACGCACTGTGGCAGTTCGACGGTCCGAACAGCAGCACCTTCCCGGAGGAATGGCTCGCCATCACGGCGTCCGGGGAGCCGGTCAGCGAGTGGCCCCGGACGACGATGACCAACCTCACCGACGTGGCGCCGCAAGTCGACGGCAGGATCTATGCCGAGTACGCCGCGGAGTGGGTCGCCGATCAGGTCTGGTCCACCGGGATCTGGGACGGTGTCCTCCTCGACGTCTGGGGAGATCGGATCTATTCGGCCGACGCGGACGCGTGGGACATCGACGGCGACGGTGTGGACGAACCGGATTCGCAGATCTACGGTCTCGATGGGCCGTGGGCGCGGGGACTCACCGTGGCGGAACGGATCATGAGGGAGCGCATGCCCGGCGCGATCATCGTCGCGAACGGTGACCGCAGCCCGGTCGACGGCCTGCTCGACGGACGGGCCTGGGAGAGTTTCGCGGATCCGATGGCGGATCGCGACCCGGGCATGGACCTCGACATCTATCTCGAGACGACTGCCGGCGAGGGGCACCGGCCGCCGGGAATGTGGATGACGATCGACCGCCTGGGTGCGGGCCGGAGTGTGGCGGACACCTATCGACGAGCCCGCTTCTTCCTCACGGCCACGCTCCTGAGGGACGGCTACTGGGCGCCGATGCTGCTGCACTACGGCAGCACCGCCTACTACGACGAGATGGACGGCGCGGGACTCGGTCCCGGTTATCTGGGTCTGCCCGTCACCGACGCGGCTCTGCAGGGCGACGCGGGGCGGGCCGTGCTCCGCCGGGACTTCGAGAACGGGATCGTCCTCGTGAACAGCGGCGACAATGCCGAACACGTGTACCTCGAGCGCCCCTACCGTCACCTGCGGGGAACGCAGGACCCGAGTGTCAACGACGGCAGCATCACCGAGGAGGTCGTGCTCGAACCGCTGGACGGACTCATCCTCCTGCGGACGGACTGACCCGGACCGATCTGCCCGTCAGTTCGGTGAGCAGGGTTTCGAACGACCGCGCGGTCCGGGAGATCCGGTACTCGCGTTCCGCGCGTTCGCGGCCGTTCGCGCCGAGGCGGCGCGCGAGTGGCCGGTCGGCGGCCAGCACGCACAGTCGTTCCGCGAGTGCCGAGGCGTCTCCGACCGGGACGAGGAAACCGTCGGTCCCGTCGGTGACCATGTCGGGCAGGCAGCCGCATTCGGTGGCCACCACCGGAAGCCCGGCGGCCATGGCCTCGATGACCGTGATGGGCGCACCTTCGTGGACCGACGACAGTGCCGACACGTCCAACCCGGGCAGCAGTGCCCGGACGTCGCGGCGCACCCCCGTGAACACGGTCCGGTCGGCGATCCCGAGATCGTCGGCGAGCGAACGTAGTTCGGACTCCCTCTCACCACCACCGATGACCAGCAGTCGCAGCTCGGGGTGGGTGCGGGTGGCGATCCGCACCGCCTCGAACAGCACCTGGTGGGCCTTCTGATGGCTCAGCCGCGCGACGATGCCGACGGCGAACGCGTCGGGGGGCAGTCCGAGCACTGCGCGTGCCCGGTCGCGGTCCTCCTCGGTGGGTGGGTCACCGATGTCGATCCCGTTGGTGATGACCACTTCTCGTGTGCGCGACCACGGCCGGCGGGCGACCCCCTCCTCGCGGCGCAGATAGTCTCCCTGACGCGGTCCCAGCAGTACGAGGGCGTCGGAGAGGAAGAGGGTGGACACCGCCCACCGGGGAAGACACCGCTTCCCGATGCTCGTCAGATCCATATCGTGCGCGGCAACGAGATTCGCGGGTGTCCCGGTAAGTCGCGCTGCGAGCCTGCCGAGGGCCAGGGCGGCATGGTGGTGGTGTGTCACGAGCACGGCATCGGTGCGGTCGGTACGCAGCATGCGCACGAGCCGCGTCAACCGGCGCGGATCGTAGGGGCCGGATCGGGGGACGACCTCCACCTCGAATCCCGCGCGCCGGTACTCCTCGGCGAGCGGACCTGCTTCGCGCAGGCATACGAGACGGGGGCGCACGACCGACGGATCGAGGTGGCGGAACACCTCGAGCATGAGGACCTCGACGCCCCCGACGAATGTCTGGTCCAGCACGAGCGTCAGACGGACGGGGTCCGTCCGTTCGGCTCGCTCCGCCGGCCGTGCGGGTCGCACGATTCGGGACCGTGCGGGTCGCACGATTCGGGACCGTGCGGCTTGCATGAGGGCGGTCTGGGCGCCCTCGACGCTTCGGAGGAGTGTGAACTCCGATTCCACGCGTTCCCGCGCGGCCCGCCCCATCTTGCGGGCGAGTTCGGGATCGTCGAGCAGTTCGAGCATCCCGTCGGCGAGTGCGCTTTCGTCGCGGGCCGGGACGAGCCGGCCGGTGACCCCGTCGACCAGCATCTCGGGGACGCCGCCGACGGCCGTGCACACCGCGGGGCGTCCGGACGCCATGGCTTCGAGCAGGGCCATGGGGAAGCACTCGATGCTGTACGAGGAGAGGGCGACGAGATCCAGGGCGCGGAGGATGCGCCGGATGTCGCCGCGCGCACCGGTGAAGACGACGTTCGCGCGCAGACCGGCGGCGTCGACGATCGCTTCGAGGTCCTCGCGGCACGGACCGTCGCCGATGACGAGGAAACGGGCGTCGGGGCGCACGTCGACGACCCGCCGTGCGGCCCGGAGGAAGCAGGCGTGGTCCTTCTCCGGACGCAGCGCCGCGACGATGCCGACGGTGGGGGCGTCCGTCGGCACCCCGAGGTCGGGCAGCACGCTCCGATCGTCGGTGGTGTCGTACAGCGACGGATCGACCCCGTTGTACACGACGGTGATCTTGTCGGGCGGGTAGCCGAGATCGTCGGTCATGAACGCGCGCTGGGCCTCGGCCACACCGAAATAGGAGTCGGTGATCGGATCGAGGCACCGGTCGATCATCTGCCGGAGCCGGCCGCGGGGTTCGGGATCGCCGCAGTGGTGGACCCACACCACGACGTGCGGAACCCGGGCGAGGAAGGCCGCAGCCCGTCCCAGCGTCTCGGCGTTGTATCCCCGCGTGATCACGATGTCGGGACGGAACCGGCGCATCTGTCGCACCAGATCGACCAGGGCGCGCACCATCTGCCGCTTGGTCCTGCGCAGCGCCGTCGCTGGAATCGACGATCCGGCCAGATCGGAGAACAGCGCGCCGGGCTCTCCGATGCAGACCGCACACGAGGTGAAGCGCTGTGGGTCGAGTCGCGGGAGCAGGGTGGTGACGTGCCGTTCGGCACCGCCCACACCGAGATCCGGCACGACGTACATCAGTCGCAGCGGACGGGACATCTGCCGACCTCTCTGTAGAGGGCGTCGAAACGCCGTGACACGACGTCGACGTCGAATTCCGTGCACACCCGACGCCAGGCGCCGGCGCCGAGACGGGCCCGCTCCCCGTCGTCGGTGACGACCTTCCGGAGGGCGGCGGCGAGCGCGTCGGGATCGTCGGGTGGGACGAGGATTCCCGAATCGGCGTCGACGAGATCGGGGATCCCGCCGACCGGACTGGCCACCACGCACAGCCCGGCCGCCATGGCCTCGAGGATCGCCATCGGCTGACCTTCGTTCCGGGACGGCAGCACGAGGATGCGGCTGTCCCGGAGCAGTCCGGAAACCTTCTCGGGCGCCGTCCATCCCGCGATGGTGACGGTGTCGTCGATCCCGAGTTCGGCTACCTGCTGTGCGGCCGCCTCGACAGCACCGTCACCGGCGATCGTCAGATGGGCGCCGGAGACCGCTCCTTCGTGCGCGAGTCGCGCCCACGCCTCGAGCAGGACGAAGGTGCCCTTGCGTTCGCCGACTTCGCCGAGGAAGAGCACGTTCACCGGTCGTCCGTCCGGCAGTTGGGAGACGGGCGTCCGGGGCCGGACGGCATTGGGAACGACGACGATCCGGGCGCGGGGTGCGATTTCCTGTAGTCGGCACGCCCACCTCTCCCCGAGTGCGACCACTGCGTCGGCCTCGGTGAGGGTCGCGCGGATGACGGCCCGGGCGGGCTTGGGGCACAGGGAGTAGAAGCGGTGGAACTCGGCGCCGTGGACGTGGAGGATCACCGGGATGCGGGCGGCGCGTGCAATCCACGCCAGCGTGGCCTTCCGGACGAAGCTCCCGTACGAGGCGGTGTGGAGGTGTACGACGTCGGGTCGCCTCCGGATCACCGTGTAGGTGAACGAGACCAGCCCGACGGCGAAGGCGACGATCCGGAGGGGGATCGAACCGTTGCGATGTGTGCCGATGTGTTCGATGTGCCAGTCGCTCCACAGTTCGGTGCCCTGCATCGTGCGGACGAACGAGGCGACACCGCCTCGGGTCGACGTGCTGGTGGAGACCCACAGCGCCCGTGGGGCATTCATGACGAGACCTCCTCCGGGGATCTCTCGGGATCCCGCTTCCTCGGGACGAACCGGTCGGACCATCCGATCGCCACACCGGCGATGAGCAGTGCCATCGCGTTGGTGACATCGAAATTGCGGAGTTCGGCGGTGAATCCGGTGACGAGCAGGCAGAGCACGGCGAGGACCGCCGCGATCGCGAGCGGCTGCCCGGTGAGCCGGCCCGGTGGCAACCTGCGGTAGGCGCGGACGAGTCGGGCGACGAGCAGCACGAGCACCGTGATCCACAGCAGCCCACCGACGATGCCGAGTTCGGCGAAGATCCCCAGTTCCGTGAAGTGGGCGTCGATGCCGAATCCGCCCTCCCACGGGATGCTCGGTCCCCACGCCCGGTGGAAGAAGGTGTTGACGGACACGAAGCGCGCGACACCCCATCCGGTGAGTGGTTCCTCGCGGATCGCCCAGAAGGCCGTCGCCATCGCGTTGAGCCGGTCGTGGATCTCGCTCGTCGAACCCACGCCGCCGGCCTTCCGGTCGGCGCTGGTGAAGGTCGACCAGTTCATCGCGACCGCGACCACCATCGCCGTGGCCGTCAGGGCGAAGGCGCGACGGAAGCCGCGGGCACACAGCAGGCCGACGAGGACGACGATCCCGAACGCCAGCCACACCGCGCGTGTATAGGTGAGGAAGACGCCGTAGGCGCAGGCCACGGAGATCACGGCGGCGAGTCGCCGGAGCCAGACGGGTTCGGATCTCTGCGAGGCCAGGACGACCGTGACGATGAAACCGAAGATGAGGATCGTCCCGTTGCCGACGGGCTGATTGGTGACACCCACCGCGCGGCCCGGCCAGTGCTCGTTCTCGAGCATGTAGCGCGGCCACACCAGAGCGGTCGGACCTTTGAGCTGGAAGATGCTCATCATCGCCGAGAACGCCGCGATGCCGGTGACGGTCCAGAGCATGCCCCGCACCGCACGCTCCCGGTCGAAACTCAGGCGGCCCATGACGAAGACGGCGAACGGGATGACCGTGCCGATGATGATGAAGCGCGACACCGAGGTGGGCTGACCGGTCAGGGGAACCACCGCGGGGAAGCGGTGCGAGGCGAACATCGACCAGAAGTTCCACAGGACGAACAGGCCCATGAAGATCTCGAGCATGCCCAGCTGCCGGATGCGATCGGGGCGCACGGTGATCCAGAGCCCGAACGACCCCAGCGCGACCGCGAAGAGGAAGACGAACAGATCCACGGGCAGCATGGGGATCTCGGGTGTGGGGAGCCGGAAGAACATCGCGACGATCAGCACGAGCACCGCGGTGGCCGGGTGGTAGACCGCCGCGGCGACGACGGCCAGTCCCACCGCTCCGGGCAGGATCAGCGCGAGCAGTTCGCCCGGGAGGACGAATGCGGCCAGGGCCGCGGCGACGAGCAGGCCTGCGGCAGTGACGGCCCTGAGTGCCGGCCGTCCGAACCGGGCTCCCGACGATCGGATGCCCGGCCGGACGGCCCCTGCGGTGGTCATGGTGTTGCACCCGGCTCGCCGGACAGCAATATCTCAGCGCCCCGGCCGGGGCGATGGCCGTTGGACGAGGTCGTCGTCGTGTCGGGACCGAGACTGTCGATCCGTTCGTAGCGCACCGTGGCGAGGGACTCGCCCCGCCTGCCCCGGCGGAACAGACGGCGGACGAGCGAGCGGCCGGTGCGGGGGTCGACGAGTACGGCACCGAGCAGTTCGGCGTCGGCGAGCAGTTCGACGGCCTCCCGGGTGGGACCGACCCGTCCCGAGCGCCGATCCAGGACGAGCACGGTCCGGTCGCTCACTACACACGCGGAGTGGGCGAACGAGTCCTCGGTGAGCGGCGGGACCTCGACGATCACGAGGTCGGCGTCGGCCCGGAGTCGCCGCAGGAGGTGGGTGAACCGCTCGCGGTTGAGCGGGGCGTCCGGATCGTCGAGGAGATCCCGGACGAGCGCCGTGCGTACCGTGACGGCATCGTCGGCCGCGGTGCGTTCCTGCACCGTGACGGTGTGCAGGTCGGCGTGGAGCAGGACGACGCGCTCACCCTCACCGGCCCAGAATTCGGCGATCGCCCGTGCCACCTGACCGGTCGCCGGTGTGCGGTTCGGTGATGCGACCGCCAGGGTCCCCGGCCGCGGTATCCGGCGGTGTCCGGCGCGGGTCGCGAGGCGGACGAAGCCGAGATGCCGCGCGCGGCCCTTGCGGCGGCTTCCACCGCGAGGGATCTCGACGACCGGATTCACTCCCGTCCTCGTGTGCACGTCGTGCGAGGTGCCGAGGGTGGGGGAGAACAGGGCGGCGAGCACTGCGGCGACGGAGCCGAGGACGAGGCCGCCGAGAAGTCCGACCAGCACGTTGCGGGACATGCTCGGTTCCGACATCGCGATGCCGGCGTCGGGCTGCAGGACCTGGAGCTGGTTGGTCGAATCACCCTGCAGCTGCTGGATCAAGGTCTCGAGTTCGATGATCCGCTGGGTCGTGTAGGCGGGATCGGCACCTTCGGTGAGCAGCCGGCGCCGTTCGTCCAGTTGGCTGCGGAGTGCATCGAGGGAGGCGTCCTTCTCGGCCCGCCGCACCGCGTCGACGTCCCACCGGAAGTTCGTGGCCAGTGCCAGGGCGGCGTCCTTGGCCCCCACATCGGTGCCGGTGGTGGCCTCGACGAAGATCATCGAGCTCGCCGCGGCGGTGCGTGCCTCGAAGGTCGTGCCCGGCGGAAGGTCGGTCGAATCCCGAAGTCGCGCTTGGTAGGCGGGATCGTTGAACAGGTCGATGTAACCCCGCACCATGACGGCGTCCTCCTCGGGGACACGTCCCGGCGAGGAGACGATCAACACCGTCCGGCCGGTGTAGCTCGGTTCGGCGGTGTAGGTGCTCACGGCCGACGCGATCACGGCTCCGAGCGTGATGAGAAGGACGAGGGGCCAGAAGCGGCGGATGCGTTGAAGTTGGATCCCGACGGTCGTCGCCGTGTCGAGTGTATCGGCGTCGGTCGTGGTGCTCGTGTGTGTCATGGGGTACCCCAGGTCCTCGGGAGACGACGCTTCAAAAACAATCTCTGAGTCTCTTTTTACACGATAGAACAGAGTTCTAGTTTGTTAAATCCCAAGTTTGGTGGATTATGGATTCGAACCGTACCCCTGAGACTGATTCTGAGTATGCTTCGCTACACCGCACCGCCGGGAACTCCCGGACCCTCTCTCATCGAGGATCGGATCATCGGATGATCGACAATCATTTCGGACTGCACTCGGACGAACCGGCCGCGCGACCGGTCCGCATTCTCATCGAGAGCAGCGAGTACTGGCTTCGCAACAACGGCGACCTGGCGATGCTCGAGGTCACGATCACGCGCCTGCGTCGCAGATGGCCCGACGCGCAGATCGGCGTGCTCACCGACGTCCCGCTCCTGCTCCGCGCCTACCACCCGACGGCGAAGGGGATCACCGTCCTCTCGACCGACCCCTGGGCCGAACCGACGGTCGCGGAGGACTTCTTCGCCGCACTGGGACCGCGCATCGTCGGCCCGGTCGCCCTCGGCGCGGTCCGCTTCCGGGTGTGGTTTCCACAGAAGGCCCGCGGACTGCGCCGCCGGCTCGAGCGGCTCGCCCGCACGCGCCTCCCGTCCGAACAGACCGTGGAGGCCCCGGTCTCCGCGAGTGAAGCGGCTGTTCGCCGGCCGGTGTACCCGGGCAGCGCGGCCGCCGTCGAGAAGGCCTCCCTCCTGCTCGTGCTCGGCGGTGGCTACATCACCGATTCCGATGCCGCCCAGGCGCACCGTGTCTTCACCCTCATCGAGCACGCCTGCGACCACGGCGTTCCCGTCGCCATGGTCGGCCAGGGCCTCGGACCACTCGAAGACCCCCTGCTGCAGCAGCGCGCGGCCGAAGTGATGCCTCGCGTCGACTTCGTCTCCCTGCGGGAGGGCCTCCGCGGCCCGGCCATCCTCGAACGGGCCGGTGTGCCGGAGGACCGGATCCTCGTCACCGGCGACGATGCCATCGAACTCGCCTACACCGAATGCGACACCGGCCCCGGAACCGACATCGGCGTGTGCCTGCGTCTCGCCGCCTACGCACCCGTCTCGGAGATCGCCCGCGACACCGTCCGCAGGGTCGTACAGGCCGTGGCCACCGAGTACTCCTCGACGCTGGTGCCGCTGATCATCGCGGAATACCGCTCCCAGGATCGCCGTTCGACGCTGCCCATCGTGCGCGGAGCGGACTCGGTGGCCGAACCGCCGCCCCGGTACACCTCGCCCGGACAGCTCGTCGATCAGGTGTCGAGGTGCCGCGTCCTCGTGACCGGCGCCTACCACCTCGCGGTGTTCGCCCTCTCGCGGGGAATCCCCGTGGTCGCCCTGTCGTCGACCCGCTACTACGACGACAAGTTCCGCGGCCTCGAGGACATGTTCGGCGGTGGCCTCACCCTGCTGCACCTCGACGATCCCGCGTTCGGAAGCAAACTCGCGGATGCGATGCGCACCTCCTGGCAGCAGGCGGACGAGGTCCGCGGTCGTCTGCGTGCCCGTGCCCGGGAGCAGATCCGCCTGGGACACGTGGCCTTCGAACACGTCTTCGCGCTCGCCGAACGGGCGCGGGTCGAGAACCACTGAGACCACTGGGATCACCGAGCAGTACAGGTCGGAAGGATGTCGCCGGAGTGAGCAGCACGACCCCCGAAGAGACGGACCCTGCGGGCCGGCCGGTGGAGACCGGCCCGTCCGGGCGGTCGCTGATGTCCTCGATCGGACGGGTGGCCGGCGCGTCGACCGTCGCGTTGCTCTTCTGCGAACTGGTCTCGCTCGCCCAGACCGTCGCCCTCGCACGCCTGCTCACCCCGGCCGAGATCGGCATCTTCGTCGCGGGAACGGTTCTCACGACCTTCTTCGGCACATTCGTCGAAGGCGGACTGCGGTCGGGGCTCATCCAGCGCGACACCGACGTCGCCGACGCGGCCGAGACCGTCTTCCGCGTGACCCTGCTGGCCGGGATCGTCATGAGCATCGGCGCGCTCGCGGCCGCACCCGTGATCGGGGCGATCTTCGACAGCACCACCGCGGGCCTGGTCGCCGCCGCGACCTCCGGAGTACTGCTGGTCTACTCGGTCGCCAACGTGCCGGAAGCCATGCTGCAACGCGAGTTCAGCGTCAAGAGGCGACTGATCGTCGGGCCCGCCGTAGCCGTCAGTTATGCGACGGTCGCGGTGTCGACGGCCGCCCTCGGCTGGGGCGTGTGGAGCATGGTGGCCGGCACCTACGTCTCGTACATCACCCTGGTGATCTCCGTCTGGGCGATCACCAGTTGGCGGCCGGGTCGCGGCCGTGCCTCGTTCGTCCTCTGGCGCGAACTCGCCCGCTACGGAGCACCTCTCGTACTCGGAATGATCGGATCACGCGTGCAGGCGGCGACCGAGGCGGTGGTGGTCGGCCGAGGACTCAGCGCCTCCGACCTCGGTTTCTTCCGGTACGGCCAGCGGATCGCCCGGATCCCGGCCATGGCGATCATCGAGATCGGCTCAGTCGCACTGTTTCCCGCTTTCTCTCGGATCGCCAAGGATACGGACCGACTCGTCTCGGCCTATCTGCGCGCCCTGCAGTGGGCGACCATCGGAGCCGCCGCGTGTTCCGGACTGATGATCGCCGCCGGCACGCCCGCCGTCGTCGTCGTACTGGGGGAGCCGTGGCGCGGCGCCGGACCGGTGGTCGTCGCCCTGGCCGGTCTCAGTCTCGGCAAGGCGTTCATCTGCGTGAGCGAGGAGATCATCAAGGGATGTGGCCGGACGGGCCTGCTGAACTGGTACACGCTCACCGAGGTCGGTGTGGGCCTGGTGCTCCTGCTCGTGTTCGTCGGTCTGTTCGGCCTCGTCGGAGCAGCGCTGTCGGTGTCGATCACGGCCATCGTCGTGGGGATCGTCGTCATGGCCCTCGCGAAGAGATGCATCCCCGTGTCGCTCTCGCAGCTCGCCGGCGCGATCCTTCCCCCGTTGCCCGCCGCGGCAATCGCGACGGTGGTGCTCTGGTTGTTCGAACACCATCTCGCGCACAGTGATACACACCCCACCCTCGTTGCCGTCGCCTTGCTGGCACTCGACGCACTCGTCTTCGCAGCCGCCTATCTTCTGGCGCTCGGCGTGTTCGCGAGATCCGCCACGACCGACCTGGTCGGCACGGTCCGCCGACTTGTCGCAACCGCCGTCAGGACGAGGAGGGATACCCGTGTCGATTCCTAGAGCCCATCCCGAGAAACAGGGTTCCGCCGATCTCGCCGCGGTCGCGCGATCCGGGGAGGTGGTCCGGCTCCGGCCCCCGCGGTTCTCGGACCATCGGGAGTGGCGCCGGATCCGCCTGCGCGATCGGGCCATCATCGAACCGTTCTGGGCGTCGAGTCCGCTGTCCTGGGAGGCGCGGCACACCCAGGAGGAATGGGTGCAGGAGTGCCTGCACCTGCGCTCCTCCCGCCGGTCGCGCGGTTTCGTGATCGAGGTCGACGGGCATTTCGCCGGACAGGTCAACCTGTTCGGCATCGATCACGCGAGACGCTCTGCGGAACTGGGTATCTGGATGGATTCGGCGGTGGGCGGCCGGGTCATCGGGCACCTCGCGGTGTCCATCCTGATGGATTACGCGTTCACCACCTTGGGGCTGTACCGGCTCACCGCTCCGATCTGTGTCGACAACCTCCCGGCCGCCCGCGGCGCGGACCGGATCGGGTTCGTCCGGGAGGCGACGATGAAGAAGTCCTTCGCAGCAGGAGGTCGTCGCAAGGACCACATCCTGTTCGCCATGACGGCCGACCGGGTGCCCGGTGGGGGACTGACCGCGCGGTGGTCCGATCCCTCGACCCCCGTCGTCCTGCCGGTGTGTTCCGTCGACCGGCGCATCTCGCCGAGAAGTCTCACGACGGGCTGCCGCTACGTGCTCGGCACCGCGAAGCGGCTGGCTCCCGGGCGAACAGCGCTGCAGGCGGCGCCCGCCCACGTCGGTGGGCTGATCCTGCGACCGGTCCACGCCCTGTCTCCCCCTCCGCTGCGGCGACCCCGTCGGGACGACGAAGCCGTCCTGGAAGGGGTGTGGCAACCGAGCTCACCGTGGGCGGGCTGGTCGGGGCACGCCTTCGGTTACCGTGTCGAGAAGGCCGGTCGGCACCTCGGCACGGTCGGTTTCGAACCGATCGATCTCGTCCGGCGCGACGCCACGCTGCGGGTGGACGCGACCGGCGACGACAATCACCCGGCGCTCCTGCAGGCAGCGGAATGGCTGCTCGACCGGGCGTTCGGGGTGCTGAAGATCGAACGGGTGCAGACCGGGGTCGACTCCTGCAACGCGGTCGCGGCCGGTTTCGCGAAGGCGCTCGGGCTCACCCTCGAAGGCCGGATGCGGGGCATCACCACACCCGACGACCGGCTGCGCGATCTCGACCTGTGGGCGAAGGTCGCGGACATCCACTCCGACAGCGAGACACGCAGACTCGATCACGCGACCCCCGTGGGAGAATGACGATGACCGAATCCGTCGACATATCGGCCAAATTCGACAGGTCCGCGCGTCTCCAGCGGCGCCTCCACGAACTCGTGCCCGGCGGTGCCCACACCTACGCCCGCGGTCCGGACCAGTATCCCGAACACATGACGCCGATCCTCACCCACGGGGACGGCGCACACGTGTGGGACGTCGACGGGAACCGCTACGTCGAATACGGGATGGGGCTGCGGTCGGTGACGCTGGGACACGGCTACCGCCCGGTCGCCGAAGCCGTCACCGAGGCCGTGCGGCGTGGGACGAACTTCAGCCGCCCCACCCTCCTCGAAGTCGAAGCGGCCGAAGATTTCCTGTCGCTCGTGCCCGGCGCCGACATGGTCAAGTTCGCCAAGAACGGATCGGACGCCACCACCGCGGCGGTCCGTCTCGCGCGTGCCGCCACCGGGCGCGATCACATCGCCGTCTGCGACCACCCGTTCTTCTCCGTCGACGACTGGTTCATCGGCACCACGCCGATGAGTGCGGGCATCCCGGAGAGTTCGCGATCGCTCACGCTGCGCTTCCGCTACAACGACCTCGCCTCGCTCGACGCGGCCCTCACGTCGCACCCTGTGGCGTGTGTCGTCCTCGAAGCGGCCACTGCCACAGCAGAACCCGCACCCGGATTCCTCGAGGGGGTGCGCCGGCTGTGCGATCGTCACGACGCGCTCATGGTGCTCGACGAGATGATCACCGGTTTCCGCTGGTCGGAGCGCGGGGCGCAGTCGGTCTACGGCGTGCGGCCCGACCTGTCGTGCTGGGGCAAGGCGATGGGGAACGGATTCCCGATCTCCGCGCTCGCCGGTCGCCGCGAGTACATGGAACTCGGCGGACTCGGCACCGACGCCGAACGGGTCTTCCTGCTCTCGACCACCCACGGACCGGAGACGGCGTCGCTCGCGGCCTTCCGCGCAGTGGTACGGGCGTACGAGACCGAGCGGCCGATCGAACGGATGGAGGCCGCCGGAACGCGCCTGGCCACCGCCGTGAACGCGCTCTCGGCGGAGATGGGGCTCGACGAGTACGTGCGGGTGGAGGGCAGACCGTCCTGCCTGGTGTTCTCGACGCGAGGACCCGACGGGGTGCCCTCGCAGGAGTACCGGACACTGTTCCTGTCCGAACTGCTCGACCGCGGGGTCCTGGGCCAGTCGTTCGTCGTGTCGGCGGCGCACACCGACGACGACATCGACCTCACCGTCGCCGCGGTGGACGCCGCGCTCGTGGTGTACCGGAAGGCGATCGACGCCGGGAGCGTCCGGGGTCTGCTGCGCGGACGGCCGGTGGCGCCTGCCCTCCGCCGCTTCGCGACCCCGCGGCGGTTGCCGTAGAGGTCAGCGCAGGATCAGGCAGGTTGTCGAGCCCGTCGCGAGCAGTCGGCCCTCGGAGTCGCGGGCCTCGCCGCGCGCCGTCGCGGTGCGTCGTCCGGTGTGCTCGCAGAAGCCCTGCACGCGGATGACGCCCTTGCCGGTCTGCACCGGACGGACGTAGCGCACCTGCAGGTCGAGGGTCGTGTACCCGACCCCGGCCTCGAGGGTGCTCGACACGCAGAAGCCCATCGCGGTGTCGAAGAGGGTGGCGAGCACGCCGCCGTGGATGCTGCCCACCGCGTTGGCGTGGAACTCCTGCGGCTCGAGGGTGACCTCGGCGAAGCCCTCGCCGGCGTCGGTGACGGTGAAGCCGAGCGTGCGGGAGGTGGGGTGATGCGGGATCGTCCCGTCGATCAGCCCGCGCAGGAAGTCGAGTCCGTGCATGTCGCGGTTGGCCGCCGACGTCGGTGCCGGGTCCTCCCACGTGTAGGTACGCTGCCGCTGCTGTTGCTCGTCCGTGCTCACGATGACCGACCGTATCCCACCTCCGGAGGGGTGACATGTGGAGCCGAGCGTGCCATTCTCGATGCATGCGCCGTCGATGTTGATCCGATCCGGTGACCTCGCTGTCCGCGCGGGTGGTCGCGTACGCGTCCGTCCGCGAGTTCGTGCCGCTCTACGGCCTGTACGCGCTGCTGTTCGAGGACCACGGTCTCGACACCCGCTCCATCTCGTCGCTGTTCGTCCTGTGGTCGGTCGTCGCCTTCGTCTCCGAGGTGCCCTCGGGCGCGTGGGCCGACACCGTCTCCCGTCGCGGACTGCTGTTCGGCAGCGGTGCCCTGCTCACCGCCGCGTTCACGATGTGGCTCGTCTGGCCCGGCTACTGGGGGTTCGCGCTCGGCTTCGTCCTGTGGGGCGTCAGCGAGTCGATGAAATCCGGCACCTTCGAGGCCCTCGTCTACGACGAACTCGCCGCGCGCGGGTGCGAACACCGGTACGCGGCGATCATGGGATACGCCAACGCGGGTGAGATGACGTGTGTCTTCGTCGCGATCCTCACGGCGGCACCGCTGTTCGAACTCGGTGGTTACGCGCTCGTGGGCTGGGTGTCGGTCGCGATCACCGTCGTCGACATCGCGCTCGTGGGAACGCTTCCCGCCGCGCCGAAGGTGGAGGAGGCCGACGAGATCGCCGGCAGCGGAGACACCGTCCTCGTCCGGTACATGTCGTCACTGCGGTCCGGCACGTCCGAGATCCGCACCGACCGGGCGGTGCGACGATCGGTCGTCCTCGCGGCAGCCCTGCTCGCCTGCCTCGCCTTCGACGAGTACTTCGCTCTCCTCGCACGCGAATCGGGAGCCGAGACCGGATTCGTGCCGGTGCTGGTCGCGTTGACGGCCGTCGGACAGGTGGTCGGTGCCGCGACCGCCGGATGGACGGCGACGATGAGCGGCCGCACCATGGGTGCCGTCGTGATGGTCGGATCGGCGCTGATCGCCGGTGGCGCCCTCGCCGGAGGGATCGCCGGATTCACGGCGATCGGTGTGGGCTACGGCGCGCTGCACAACACGGCGATCGTCGCCGAGGCGCGCCTGCAGGACACGATGTCCGGTCGTGCCCGGGCGACCGTCTCGTCCGTCGTCGGCCTGACGAGCGAGGTGCTGTCGGTGGCGATCTTCGCCGCCTACGCGCTCGGCTCGCTGTGGTTGCCGATGGCGGTGCTGGTCGCGGTGACGGTGCTCCCGCTGGTCGGGCTGGGCGTGGTCGCGCCGAGGCTGTTGCCCGCGGCGCGACCCGCCGGGACCGAGCAGGGTCGGTGACTATCGGATGTGGATCACAGCTTGGTGCTGCGCAGTTCGTGACCCTTCGAGGTCTTGCAGCGGCCCGATTCGAGATCCCACTGCCAGCCGTGCAGATTGCAGGTCAGCGTGGTGCCGTCGACGACACCGAACTTCGACAGGTCCGCCTTCAGGTGCGGGCAGCGACGCTGGATCTCGTAGCCGCCCAACTCGATCGACGCCGAGTCGTCGTGCGCCTCGGCGAACCAGCCGTCGGCGTACGCGATGCGCTCGTCGGTCAGGCACTTGAAGAAGGTGTAGAGGAACTCGTTGTATCCACCGATGCGCCAGGCCGTGAACCGGGTGGACAGGAAGATCGTGTTGACCCAATCGGGCTCGTCGTCGCGCAGAACCGTGCGCACGAGCTCGGGAGCGATGCGGAAACCGTAGCGGTACTTGCCTTCTCCCTCGATGGGTTCGCGCACGACCCGCTTGGGGAAGTCGAGCACCACGGTCTCGTCGCCCATCACCAGGCCCACCGGATAACCGATGCCGTCGCAGATGAGATCGGACTGGGCCATGATCGGCTCGAACTTCGCCTTGAGCGCGGGCAGCAGCGGCTCGCCCTCGGCGGGAGCCCAGGTCGCCTTCTGCGCCGCGATCACCGGCGCGAAACGCTGCGCCATGTCCTCGATGTAGGCGGCCTTGTTCGTGAAGATCGCCTCGACCTGCTCGTCGGGGATCGGGTGCGTGAGCGTCATGTGCTCGCTGCCCTTCAGATCCACCACCGAACCCGGGATCATGAGCAGACCGCCGTCGCGGCCGTGGATGCGCAGCTGCTCGAGGAAGACCTGCTGGTCGGGGAAGATGTTGCCCTCGTCGCCGTGGTCGTCGTTGAGGTCGCGCAGGTCGTCGTCGAGGAAGACCGGCGGGCCGGCCGACGGCACGATCCACGTCGCGTCGACCTGGTCGATGTAGCTGCGGCAACGGTCCATGCCGCGCTGGCGCTTCTGCTTGCCGAAATTGGCCTTGGTCTTCTTCGGGATGTCGTAGACCATCGGGTACCAGATGGCGCCCGAGTACTGCAGCAGGTGGATGTCGATCTTCCCGAACGCCTCGTGCATGACGTCCATGTCGATCGGCCGCGCATCGTTCATGTTGAACACGGTCGACTCGCCGTCGGAGACGATGAGGCCCGAGTCGCCGATCGGTCCGTCGGCCGGCGCGCGCAGCGCGATGATCATGATGTCCAGATCACCGCGGGGGCCGCTCACCGTGTGCTTGACGGAGTCGGTGGTCTCGAAGAACTTCGTGAAGCCGAGCTTCTCGAGTTCACGACGCAGATCCGGCACCGGGTAGTCGGGCAGCAGGACGGTCGCGTCCTTGTTCACGTACCTGCTCAGCGTGTCGGGATCGAAGTGATCCTTGTGCAGATGCGAGACGTACAGGTAGTCGACGTTGCCGAGAGCGTCCCAGTCGAGACCGGTGTTGTCCGGGAAGGGCACCCACGAGGCGAAGTACGCGGGCGTGACCCACGGATCGCACAGGATGGACCCCGCTTCGGTCTGGATGTGGAAACCGGCGTGTCCGACGCTGGTGATCTGCACTTCGTACCCTCCTGACGTGCTGACCGACGCCTACCAGGGTAGGCGCCGCCCATCAGTCCACTGCGCCCAGGCAGTACCCGTTGCTCCCCGTCGTGAGCAGGACCACCAGGTCACGGGGTGTACCGGCCTCCACGATCGGAATCGTCACACTCGCGTACGCCTCCGAGATCGGGGTGACGGAGGCGGCCGCGGCGTCGAAGGAGTCGAGGTCGCCGAGGACGTCGGGATCGGTGGCCAGCGGCGGCACTCCCGGGTTCCCGGTGCCCCACGGATCCCACGTGCCCCGCGCCTCGCACACCAGCGGGTACCGCTCCTCGGTGTCGTCCGGGTCCACCGGCGCACCGATCACCCGCCCGAGGAATCGTTCGACGGCGTAGCGGGCGTCCTCGTCGGTGTAGCCCGGCGCGCCGGTCGGGTTCACGTACGGGCATGCGTAGCCGGATGCGATCTCGCTGCGCAGGACGGACACGTCGACACCGCCGGCCGACCACGTCACCGCGTACTGGCCGTCCCTGCCCGGCTGCTGCACCGCTGCGGTGATCGCGTCGACGTCGGCGTACATCTGCCGGGCCCGTTCCGGGGCGATCGTCCAGCACCTGCCGACGACATCGGTGCCGGCGACGAGATCGTTCGTCCACGCCTGCAGCGCCACGGTGGCGGCGGGATTGCCGGGGACGTCCCCGACGACCACTGTGGGCGCCGCGGCGGAGGCGGTGGTCTCCTCGACGGATTCCACCGCGCTCGGTTCCGGACTCTCGGTCGGGATGCCGGACTGCCCGTCACCCTCACAACCGGTGACGGTGAGGACGACGGCGACGGCGAGACCGGCGAGGGCGAATACGTCGGGCTTTCGGGCGAGGGTGCGCACAGCATTGCCTTTCGACGATGATCACGGTCGTTCCTCCACCGGAGCCCCGCTAGGCTGACCGGCGTGGAACCCTTCTATCGGACCATCATCGGTGTCGCCCGCACGCTCTTCGCAGCGCAAGGGCTGAAATTCTCGATCACCGGGGAGGAGAACATCCCGGAGACGGGTGGTGCGGTCATCGCGATCAACCACACCGGCTACATGGACTTCACCTACGCCGGGATCCCCGCCCGCGCCACCAAGCGGTACATCCGCTTCATGGCGAAGAAGGAAGTCTTCGACCACAAGATCTCCGGCCCCATGATGCGCGCGATGAAACACATCCCCGTCGACCGCGGCGACGCCGGCGAGTCCTATCGACTCGCCGTGGAGGCGCTGCGTGCCGGGCAGCTCGTGGGCGTGTTCCCGGAGGAGACGATCAGCCGCAGCTTCGAGCTCAAGGCATTCCGGTCCGGTGCGGCCCGGATGGCGAACGAAGCCGGTGTCCCGGTGATCCCCATGGTCATCTGGGGGTCGCAGCGGGTGTGGACGAAGGGCCATCCCAAGCGGCTCGGACGTACGAACACCCCGATCACCATCGAGGTGGGCGCCCCCATCCAGCCGTTCGAGCCGGCCGCGGAGATGACCGCGCAGCTCCACGCGACCATGGAGGAGATGCTCCACCGGGTCCAGGACGGCTACACCCACGAACCCGGTGCCTACTGGGTGCCCCGCCGGCTGGGCGGATCCGCGCCGACCCTCGAGGAGGCGACCGCCCAGGACGAGGCCGCAGCCGCCGAGCGCCGCGCGCGGAAGGCACGCGAACGTGCCGCCCGTGAAGGTGCCGCCGGTGACGGGAACGACGACGCAGGCGGCGACCGCGGTACTTCGGCACAATGACGGAGTGAACGCACAGTCGAGTCGAGAATCGCATCGGGACCACGGCACGGACGCGGTGCGTCCTGCGTCCACGGACGAGCCGCGTCCCGGGTTGGTGGCCACGGACGTGGACGGCACCCTGATCGACGACGCCGAGAAGGTGTCCGATCGGACCCGCGCCGCGGTGCATGCGGTGGTCGACTCCGGTGCTCCGTTCGTCCTGGCCACCGGCCGCCCGCCGCGCTGGATCGCGCCGGTGGTCGAGGAGTTGGGTTACGCGCCGATGGCGGTGTGCGCGAACGGTGCCGTGCTCTACGACAGCTCCACCGACCGTGTGCTCAGCGCCGCGGTGCTCGAGGTCGACGAACTGGCGTGGATCGCCGAGGTGGCCTCATCGGTGCTTCCCGGTTGCGGTCTGGCCGCCGAGCGGGTGGGGGAGCGGGCCCACGACGCGGCGACGCCGCAGTTCGTCAGCGCTCCCGGTTACGAACATGCCTGGCTGAATCCGGACAACACCGAACTCGCCGAGCACGAGGTGATCGGTGAGCCCGCCATCAAGCTGCTCGTCCGGCTCCCCGGCGCGACCAGCCGGGAGATGGCGGAGGCTCTCGTGCCGAAACTGCACGGGCTGGTCGACGTGACCTATTCGACGACCCACGGGCTCATCGAGATCTCCGCGGCGGGGGTCACGAAGGCGTCCGGTCTCCAGGAGATGGCCCGGTTGCTGGGTGTCTCCCACGAGAATCTCGTGGCCTTCGGCGATATGCCCAACGACATCCCGATGTTGTCGATGGCACGCCACGGTGTGGCGATGGAGAACGCACATCCGGAGGCGAAGTCGGTTGCAGACGAAGTCACCGCCACCAACGTCGAGGACGGGGTGGCCCGCGTTCTCGAACGGTGGTGGCGGTGACTCGTTCCTACCGGTGCGCTGCGGGTCAGCCCGCGGGCGCCGGTTCGGGTGCCGGTTCCGGCGCAGGTGCCGGTTCGGGTTCGGGCGCAGGAGCACCCTCGGGTGCGGGTCCTGCGACGTCGGCCGGCTGATCCTGCATCGCCTGGTCGTAGGCGTCGTCGTAGGCGCGCAGCACCTTGGTGACGACACCCGTGACCTCGTTGAAGATCAGCGAGCCGAACTCGAAGTCCGAACGCCAACCGTCCGGCACCCGGTACTCGTCGCTGGTGGGCAACCCCAGCTCACCAGCGTCGAGTCCGTTCTTCTCCCACGCCTTGTAGATCTCGCCGAGTACCGTCCACGTGCCGCCGTTCGGTGAGGTGTAGATGGCACCGTTGACGAAATTCACTCGTTCGAAACCGCTCTTGATCGTGGGAAGGATCGAGGTCACCGCCTGTCCGAGCCGTCCGAGTTCGCCGCCCTCGGCGAGCCACTTCTGGACCACCGGGTGACCGCTGAGGCGGATCAGCTCGTCGACGACACCTTCGGCGGTGTCGGCCGAGCCCGAGGCGAGCGCGCCGACGTTGACGTCCGGCACGTTCGGCTTCGGGTTGGACGGTGACGGGTTCGACGGCTGCGGGTTCGAGGGTTGCGGGTTCGACGGCTGCGGGGCAGTGCCGCCGCCACCGCCCTTCGCCGCAGCGGCGGCGATGTCGCGGATCTTGCCCATCTGCGAGTACCCGGCATCACCCGGGCAGCTGGTGTTGCCCACGTCGCGGTGCGCGAAGATGATCGGCAGATCCACCGCCGCACCGCGCGGGTACGGGGTGAACGACGTGCCCTCGGAGTACATCGTGGTGCGGCCCTTGGGATTCAGTCCCGCGCGGGCCAGACGCCAGCCGAGGAACTTGCCGACCGACTCCACTGCAGCCTGCGGCGGGGTCTGGGTGGAGAAGTCGCCCATGATCGCGATGCCGTGGGTGTTCTCGTTGAATCCACCTGCGTGGGCGCCCTGGACGTTGCGCTCGAGACCGCCGGCGCGACCCTCGAAGATCTGGCCGTACTTGTCGACGAGCGTGTTGTATCCGATGTCGCACCAGCCGAGCGTGCGTGCGTGGTACGCGTAGATCGCGCGCACGATCTCGGCCGATTCGGCCTTCGAGTAGTTGTTGCTGCCCGCGGTGTGGTGCACGGTCGCGCCACCGAGGGAGTCGTCGTAGGTCGGGGTCTGGCAGCGCATCGACTCGTCGGCGCCCCACTGCTGGCGGGTGATCACCTTCAGGCCGGAGTTGCCGAGCGGGCTCGCGATGTCCTCGAGTCGCGCATCCGCCTCGCTGCTGCCGGGGGAGATGAGCACGGCGCTGACCGCTTCGGCGGCCGCCTGCAGCGGGTTCTCGCGCAGCGGCCTGGAGGAGGATGCGGGCACGTATCCGAGGTCGGGTGCATCGGCTGCGGGTGCAGCGACCGGTGCGGGTGCCTCGTCGACGGGGGCCGGGGCCTCCGCCGGCGCCTCGGGAGCAGGTGCCTCCGGAGCAGGTGCTTCGGGAGCGGGTGCTTCGGGTGCCGCCGGGGCCTCCGCGCCGGCGAGATTCGGTTCGGGGCCGGGACGCGGCGTCAGCAGCACCTGCACGGCACGCGTCGCACCGACGTAGATCGGCTCCGTGCCGGAGCGTCCTTCGTCCGTGGTGTCGTCGGCGCGGGTCTCGATCGGCTGGGTCGCGGTCCACGGACCCCAGCTGCCGTCGTCGTGCTGTGCGCGGATGAGCGCGTCGGTGGCGGCGACGTCCTCGGCGGCGAGCGCGACGAGGCTGAACGGGGTGTCGCGGGTGAGTTCCTTGACGGTCGCACCGACGCGCTGGACGAGTCCACCGTTCGGGTCGGGAGCAGTCGTGATCTGCGGGAGCCCGTCGACGATCTCCTTCAGGCTGAGGTCCGGCAGGTTGAGGCCGGTCAGTTCCTCGAGCGGGATGATCAGGTCGGGCACCGAGGCGAGCACGACTTCCGCGATATCGGGTGCTACGGCCTCGACGGTGTCGTTGGCAGGCCGGATCTCGGGAGCGGTGCTGGTCAGCCCGGTGACGGCGAAGGGCGTCGCGACGGCCAGGGCGGCGACGGCACCCAGGACGATCGACGGCTTGGGGCGGCGATGCGGCACTGTTTGCTACTCCCTGTCGTTGGTGCTCCAGCGGACGGTTCCGATTTCGGATAGTCCCTTATGTGTCGCTTCCGTAGTCCGGTTCGGACACGAAAGTTCTGTAACTCGTGATTCTTGTGTTGCTTCTGTGACATTTGTTGCCTAGCTCCGTCACTCTTGTCACACTAGACGCAGCAAACCTTAAGCCTCAACCTGAGCTTGAGGATCGGTCGAAATTGTCCGATATCGCGGATCACGAGTTCGCGCCTACAGCGACAACGAGGGAGCAACGTCATGTCACGACAGTCCATCGGGCGCAGAGGCAAGATCCGGAGGCGGCGCATCATCCTCGGCAGGCCGCTGCGCAACGGATGGCGTCCCTCCGTCGCCCGTGCTGCCGCGATCGGGGTCGCTCCCGCACTGCTCGTCGGAGCCGGCGTGGGCGCGCTCGTCCAGAGCAATCAGGCGACACCGGGTGTCGTGCAGGCGGTTTCGGCCGACACGCCCTTCACGTTCAGCGGCTTCGGTCACGGCCACGGTCGCGGCATGGGCCAGTGGGGCGCCTACGGCTACGCCCAGGACGGATGGACCGCCGAACGGATCATCGGTCACTACTACGGCGGCACCGAACTCGGCACGGTCGACGACGCGATGATCGCGGTGCGTCTCACGGCCCGCGACGACCACACCCTCGACGTCTACTCCGACACCGGCATGATCGTCGCCGGCAAGCAGCTCGCGCCCGGCGAGGCCGCGCACCTGACGCCCACCCCGGACGGCGGCGCGAACGTCGTCGTCACCGAGGGATGCAGCGGCGACGTGCTGTGGCAGTCCGCCACCGACCTGCCGTGGGTCGACCCGATCGACCTCGCCGAGGACCGTCCCGCGTCCGAGCACCTCACGATGTGCTCGGACGACAAGACCTACCGCGGTGCCCTCGGCGTGGTGCTCGACGGCACCGCCCCGCGCACCGTCAACCGCCTCCACGTCGAGGACTACCTGCGCAGCGTGGTCCCCGCCGAGGCACTGCCCGGCTGGGCCGACACCGGTGGCGCCGAGGCCCTGCGGGCGCAGGCCATCGCCGCGCGGTCCTACGCCCTCGCCGAGAAGCGTCACGAGAAGTGGCAGACCTGCGACACCACGGACTGCCAGGTCTACGGCGGGTCGGGCGTCGAGGATCCGCGCACGGACGACGGTGTGCGCACCACCCGCGGAACCGTCCTGATGAAGGACGGCGAGGTCGTGCGCAGCGAGTTCTCCGCCTCCACCGGTGGTTACTCGGCCGGCGGCACCTTCCCGCCCGTCGAGGACGAGGGCGACAAGGTCGCCCCGAACCGTGAATGGGCCAAGACCTTCACCGCGGCCGAGATCGGCAGCAAGTTCGGCGTCGGCGACCTCCAGGCCTTCGAGGTGCTCTCCCGCAACAATCTCGGTGCCGAGGGCGGCCGCGTGACCCGGGTCCGTGTGGTCGGCTCCGACCGCACCATCGAGACGACGGGCGCCGAGGCGCGGACCAGGCTGGGACTGCGTTCCGACTGGTTCACCGTCAAGGAAGGCATCGACGAGGACGCCCCGGAGGTCACTCCGGCGCCCGAACCCGGCCCGGAGACCGGCACCGATCCCTTCGGCAGCGGCAGCGGCACCTCGCCCATCGAGCAGGCCTATCTGGACCTCGGCGGCGTCGACAGCGTGCTCGGCTCGCCCATCGGCCCCGAGCTGATGCTGCCCGACGAGATCGGCAAGTTCCGGATCTTCACCGGCGGCGCGATCGTGTGGACACCGGATCTCGGTGCGCAGGTGATCGACGCGAGCTTCCTGAAGGACTGGTTCCCGAGCACGGGTAGCGCCGAGTAACCCGACGGCACATCCCGACCGGCCGGTCG